>Ga0187769_10000398_pt1 | contig 23861 bp, 21 predicted proteins | sample 0116_SJ02_MP02_1_FD_133140 | JGI IMG/M metagenome (GOLD analysis project Ga0187769, IMG submission 133140) | Tropical peat soil microbial communities from peatlands in Department of Meta, Colombia - 0116_SJ02_MP02_10_MG | ecosystem: Environmental > Terrestrial > Soil > Wetlands > Peat | place... | reverse complement strand
TGAGGTAGGGGTTCATCTGGAGCATTAAGGCAATTACTCCGGCGACGTGGGGAGCTGCAAAGCTTGTACCGTACCATGTCTCATGGTAATCGTCTGGATCAGAGTACTTTGGAGGAGCTGTCGACGCCAAGGCGGTTGCAATTGCGCCTGCAGGCGCGACTATCTCGGGCTTTATTCGTCCATCCCTAGTTGGTCCTATGCTGCTGACGTAAGCAAGATCCCCGACGGCCGGAGCGAACGCAGGCGCCGACCAGATACCCTTGTACCCGTTTTCCTTCTCATACTTCACGCATTCCGTACACCCACCATACCAACTCCATTTGGTCATGTACCCGCCTACAGTTATCACTCCGTAAGCTGTTCCGGGAGCATCTATCGTATCCGATGGATCAGTCGTATACTTGCCTCCGGGCAAACCGTCGCTTGCTGGGAATTGCCCCGGTTCGGTCCAGGCGTCCCACTTTCCCTCCGCGCCAGCGATGGAGGTCAGAGTGAAAGACCACTGATCTTGAGAATTCTGTGAGCGAAGGGTTGTAATGTCGACGTACCATCCCTTTCCGCTCGCTCTCTCCTCCGGGCTTATGTTGACATTTCCATCGAGGGTGTTCACGCCGAGATCAGGTGTAGGCGCGGTAACTACTGTTCCGGACGGCGTGATAACTGACAAACTGAACTCATTTGTGGTCGGGTACCAGAGATCGATAGAGTCCTGGGTTCCGTTCATCACGTATGGTACGTTCACAATCTCACCCGGCGACAAAGTTCCACTAACATGCAGGTTCGCATTACGATCATTGCCTGCCGACACGACTATTGGAACACCTTGATTTACGAAATCTGTGAACGCAACTTCCAAGGGCTCGGTCCCATCATGGGATCCAAGTGAATCGCCTAGGCTCTGATCTATGACTATGGGTCGCCCAAGTTTGTGGGCCTTCGAAATCATATAGCCCAAGGCGTCTAGAACATGGGTTTCTGAACCGTCTATCAGTTTAACTGCGATTATCGATGCGCCAGGGGCGACGCCATAATATTTTTGGGATGCTTGCCCAGTGCTCGCTGCCACTGCAGCGACGGCTGTTCCGTGTCCCGGAATGAGCGTCGTGTTTCCACCGTCAAACTGAGTGCATGTTTGCGCCTGAATCTGGATTGTGGTGCATTCATTCCCGTAGTCATACCCTTGGGGCGCTGTTCCATTTGTAGTTTGGTCCCAGATGAGCAAGATCTTGTTTGTACCGTTCTTGAAATCGAAATCTTTGTGCAAATAATCGATTCCGCTGTCATCCACTCCGATTATGACTCCCGTTCCATCAATCGTCTTTCCCGTTGAATCGCGAACGCCCGGATATTTCGCAGTATTCCAAACCTGATCAGCGAGAATTTCCGGAACGCTGACATCAAGCTCAGGCTTCAACATTCTCGGCTTCGCAAGTTGCGTCACAAAAGGCAAGGCGGCCAACGCAGGGAGTGAGTTGATCGGCAAATTCACGCTGGCCACGTGCCCAGTGAATGTTCGTACTTGACATAGAGTAGCAAGCGTCGCGAGTTCGCTCGTTGATGGGGGCGTGGAAAAGGTTAGTAACAGATCTACGCTTCGCGAATCGTCCCGTGGCCTATGTGCCAAGAATATTCTGAGTAAGGGGTCGGATTTTAGTTCCAACGTAGCTCTCTTATCGAAAAAAACAGGTGCGCCAGCTGACTGGGGTAACACCGAGAGCGAAATTACAACTAACGCAAGTGCGAATAGCAGCTTTTGCTTTTCTCGCAGCATGCCCAACGGTGTTTATGCCATCCTAAAACCGAAATTAGTCGCCGCGAATGCGCGGATTTTCATCGCGATTCCTCAGAACGTCTATATAAATTTCTTCGCGTTCATGCTCCACACAAAACTTAGGCGCTAACCAGCACACTTCGACGTCGGAAGGTTTACTCGCCAGCATTATTGGACGGTCCTTTGGTTGCGCGATAGTTTTATTGTATTCGTGAAGAAGTTTCCTTAGTGAAATCCTTTGGCGTACAAGGCTTTGAAGGCGGCTCGAGGGAAGCCCGGCGGCCGCGATGCGATGCGTATGATGCAGAAGATGGGTATGAAAGTTGACGAGGTTGCGAATGTTTCGCAGGTCATCATAAGGACGGATTCGAAAGATATCATCATTGAGTCGCCCAGTGTGACGCTGGTGACGGTCCAAGGGCAGGCTATGTACCAAATTGCGGGAGGGAGTGTCTCGGAAACCGCACCTCAGCCTCAACCAGCTACCCAAACTCTGCAGGAGGAAGATGTGCAATTGGTTGCTCAGCAATCGGGAAAAACCGTTGAAGAGGCTAGGGGGGCCCTCGAGAAAGCGGGCGGAGACCTGGCGAAAGCAATTCTCCTTCTGAAAGGGCAGAGCAGCACTTGATGTGAAGCAGCACTACTTAGCGAGTAGGTCCAACTCGACGGGGTTCTCTTTCGCCATCCTGCCTTTGATTCGTTTGAGTCTGAAGAAGTCCTCGCGCTCCGCCTCTTCGAGATGCATCTCTATGTAGCGGATAGTGGTCAGCATCCTTGGAATGATCACGTACTCCAGTGAGTTTACGCGCCTCTTGGTTGAAGCGATGGCCTCGGCGAGTTTCTTGACGGCAGCTTCGGCGCTTGAGAGTTCCGCTATTGCCTTTATCGCCTCAGCCATTTTGAGCGTGGCTTGGTCGAGTTTAATTGAGGTGTCGTATGCGTTGTATGGAAAGGATGAGAGTGGCTCCAGAGTTACTTGAATGTAGGGAATCGTCACTCCGATCACGTTTCTCGTTTTAGTCTCTATCGTGAACCTGTCCTCGACGCCTATTGATGTCTGTTCGAGCTTAACGTACCCTATCGCCATCTGAGCCTCGACGAAGTCCTCGTACGCCTCTGAGAGGAGTTTTTGCGCTTTCGCTCGTAGCGCAGCTATTTCGCGTACGAATTGGAAAAATTCGATCATCAGTGCGTCGAGTTTCTCCCTTAGCAGGTCGCGGCCTCGTTCCGCAATCTTACGTCTCTTTCTCAGAGTCAGCAGTTCCATTCGGGTTGGGTGGATGCCGGCTATTAGTTCAGGCATCTAGTTCGCCGATTCGCTTCTATGCTTTGGATGGAATTGGTTGATTGTCGCAGGGTCTATGCGTTTTAGTTCGCTTTCGGGGAGAGCTGCCAGCAGTTCCCATCCTAGGTCTAGTGTTTTCTCAATGTCGCGGTTCTCGTATTCTCCTTGGCCTATGAAGCGCTTCTCGAAGTCGTCGGCGAATTGTAGGTAGATCTTGTCGCGGGCCGATAGCGCTTCTTCTCCGACTACGGCTACCAGATCTCGGAAGGCGCGCCCTTCAGCGTATGCGTAGTAGAGTTGGTCTGATACTTCCCGGTGATCCTGACGTGTTCTCTCCTTTCCAATCCCTTCGCGCATCAGGCGGGACAGAGACGGTGAGACGTCGATAGGGGGGTAGATGCCTTTTCGGTGAAGGCCTCGGTCGACGATGAGCTGGCCTTCTGTTATGTAGCCGGTCAGGTTTGGAATAGGGTGGGTTATGTCGTCGTGCGGCATGGTTAGGATGGGCATCTGGGTGATCGAACCTTTCGCGTCCCGAACCCGTCCGGCGCGTTCGTAGATCGTTGATAGGTCGGTGTAGAGGTAGCCGGGATATCCTCTCCTCCCCGGGACTTCTTCTCTCGCGGCCGAGATCTCCCGCAACGCCTCGGCGTAGTTTGTCATATCTGTTAGTATGACGAGTACGTGCATGTCTAGTTTGAATGCGAAGTACTCGGCGGCGGTTAACGCCATACGGGGCGTGAGGATTCTTTCGATCGCTGGGTCATCCGCCAAGTTGATGAACATCGTCACGTGTTCGAATGCGCCTTGTTTCTCGAAATCTTCCCTGAAGAACCGAGCTTCATCCGCGGTGATGCCGATCGCAGCGAAAACAGTTGAGAACGGTTCCCCCGTTCCTCTTACTCGCGCCTGTCTAGCTACTTGAGCTGCCACACGGTTGTGAGGTAGGCCAGCGCCGGAGAAGAGAGGGAGCTTCTGCCCTCTGACTAGCGTGTTCATTCCGTCGATCGCTGAAATGCCAGTTTGGATGAACTCTCTGGGGTAGGTGCGAGCGTAGGGGTTGATGGGCGCGCCGTGTACATCCCAGTAGTCGTCGGGGATTATTCTGGGGCCGCCGTCAATTGGGTTACCGCTTCCGTCAAGAATTCGACCGAGTAGGTCGCTTGAGACGGATAGTTTGACGGTTTCGCCCATGAAGCGAACGGTGGTTGAGGAGATATCGAGGCCCGACGTCCCCTCGAATACCTGAATCACTGCCAAGTCTCTTCGAATCTCGAGAACCTGCCCGCGTCGCTCTTGGCCCGTGGGTGTGCGGATGCGAACAAGTTCTCCAAAGCCGACCCCTTTGACGTTTTGGACGAAGAGTAATGGGCCGGAGATTTGATTTACGGTAGAGTATTCTCGAATCACAACGGACATTATGCTAGCGCCTCACCTAGCCGCTTCCACTATTTCCTTGCTCAGTTGCTGGAATTGTTCATCAATTCTTGCGGAGAGACCCTGCGCGAATTCCTTGAATGTTTCGGACGGCTGAATCTTTGCTCTAGCAATTTCATCCTTCGCCGGGATCTCCAGCGCTCTTTGGAGCGGAACTCCTTTCTCTGTGGACTGTTTCATCCGTTCGTAGAATTTCATTATGAGCGACATGAGTAGGGCGGTCTTTTCAGGTGAGCAGTAACTATCGATGGGGTGAAGCGCGCTCTGTATGAGGAAGTCCTCCTTAATCATCCTCGCAGCTTCCAGCACGACCCTTTGCGATTCGGATAATGCGTCTGGTCCGACGAGCATGACAATCTCGCGAAGTTCTTCGTCTCTCTGCAGCAGTGCCATTCCCTCTCTACGCAAGTTAGACCATTCCGGTCCAATGTTGGTTTGGTACCAGTTCTCCAGCGAGTCCAAGTAGAGTGAGTAGCTAGTCAACCAGTCGATCGCTGGGAAGTGCCTCCTCTCTGCAAGTGGCTTGCTCAATGCCCAGAACACCTTCACAATTCTGAGGGTGTTCTGCGTTACGGGTTCAGAGAAGTCGCCTCCAGATGGGGAAACGGCGCCAACCACGGAGACAGATCCGAGCTTGTCCTTCTCGCGACCAATCACTTTGACTCGGCCGGCTCTCTCGTAGATTTGGGCCAATCGTGATGCCAGATAGGCTGGGTATCCTTCTTCCCCGGGCATCTCCTCCAATCGTCCGGATACCTCCCGTAGCGCCTCAGCCCATCTTGAAGTTGAGTCCGCCATGAGCGCCACATCATACCCCATGTCCCGGAAGTATTCGGCGAGGGTTACACCGGTGTACATGCTCGCCTCTCGGGCGGCAATTGGCATGTTCGATGTGTTTGCGACCAGTAGCGTTCGCTCCATCAATGGGTGCCCAGACCTCGGGTCCTTGAGCTCTGGGAAGGTTTCGAGGACTTCCGTCATCTCGTTCCCGCGTTCACCGCAGCCGACATACACTATCACGTCGGCGTCCGCCCACTTCGCGAGTTGATGTTGGGTTATGGTCTTTCCCGTTCCGAAGTCTCCTGGAATGGCGGCGGTTCCGCCTTTCGAGATCGGAAAGAAGAAGTCGATGATACGCTGCCCAGTTGTGAGGGGGGTGTCGGACGGAACCTTCTCGACCATGGGTCGTGGTATTCTTACGGGCCAAGTGTGCATCAAGAAGAGTTTCTTTGTGGCTCCGCCGGCTTCGACTTCAGCGATCGGATCCTCAAGCGTGTAACTCCCTTCGGGAACAATTGACTTGAGTGCGCCCGAGACATCTGGGGGGATCAAGATGCGGTGTTTGACAAGGACTGTTTCTGGTACTACGCCTAGAACGTCGCCTCCTATCACTTTCTCGCCTTTCTTGAGTGAGGGCGTGAATTCCCATTTCTTTTTCCGGTCTAGGGCAGGTGCGGTGACTCCTCGTCGGATGAATGCTCCTGCTTGTTGAAGTAGGACTGGAAGCGGCCTCTGTGTTCCGTCGAAGAACTGGTTGATCAATCCGGGACCTAGTTCGACCGATAACGGATTACCTGTACGAAGGACCGTCTCCCCCGGTCTAATGCCTGTTGTCTCCTCGTAGACCTGAATGGTCGCTCTATCTGACTCGACTTTAATTATCTCCCCGATCAAGCCCGCGTTTCCGACCTTAACGAGTTCGTACATTCGGGCGCCGAGCATCCCAGATGCGACCACTACTGGGCCCGCTACCCGCTCGATTTTTCCAGGCTTATACTCCGACAATATGTTTCACTCGGGGTGAAGCGGCGGTTTCATGCGGCGCTTACTTATTGCTTTCGTTGGCTCCTCAGCGAAACTACTCGAATGAAATCTTGGGATGGATTTGTTCTATCCTGACGCCGTTGAGCGTCGCGCCTTTTCAGTCGTCGTGACGGCTGAATCAGCGAGTTAGGTGTTGCCCCTCGTTCATGATCTGTTTGTTATCGATCCAGACGTTACACTTCAGCATGATTCCGTCGAGATGGGTTTTTGCCTGCCAATTCGCACCAGTCTCCTCAGGGTATGGGTTGCCGAACGCGCAATGCACTGATGGAAATTTCTCGTCTTGGAGTAGATTTCCTGTGAGACGATTGAGGAAGATATTGGTTCCGATGGCGAACTCGCCCAGCCTGTTTCCGTTTTCGTCTGTTTTGACGTACTCTAAGAACTCTCTCAGTAAGGTGGAGTTGTTACATGTGACTGAAGAAAGGTCGATGCGAGAATCTCTAACGTTGAGCGTCAGAGGTGTGTCCGCGAGCACGCCGTATTTGGGACTGAACCAGTCGCCGAGCTCATCGATAACCATCCTGCCGTTGGCCTTGTAGGCGGCCGTAAAGATCTCTCCATCTGGAAGGTTTCCCCACATTCCCTTCTCATGATAGATGCCGTCAGAGATCTTCCACCTCCATGCGGGATGAAATTCCGCGGTCAAGTCTGTGCCTGACTTGTTCGAGACCTTTGCTGTCCTCCCGCCTCTTACTACTTCGTTTACCTTCTTTGTTAGCTCCGAGATTTTCTGATAGTCTGCACACATGCCCGTCTCCATGAGTTCCTTCGTAACGTTCGGCATGTGGCCGTGGCGAGCGTACCGTATTGCGGTTCGTATGAATGGTCCTCTGATCGCAAGCTCTCCCGGTCGGCTTTCCGCCGCATAGAATGTAACATTAGCCCACGGGATTAAGTCTAGAATTTCTTTCGGAAGTTCTTTTGCCGGTCTTTGTCCGTAATCTTCGAGGACGAAGACCTTTACGTGCTCTTTCGAAACTTTCTCAGCCGCGTCGGACAATGCTTTTCCGACCTCCAATGTGGCGCGATCCGTCAGTATGAGAACATGTTCTCCTCTTCTAACAGCCATGCAAACATCCACGGCATTCCTGGCGCCATCACCTAATGTTCCCAATGTTCCAAAACTCCGACTAGTGTTTCTTCGGCCTGACTCTTGTCCGCCACAACGCTATGATAAGGAATGCTTCAGCGATGGATACGGCTCCCAGCGAAGCAACAGCCAATGGGGAAACATAGGTCACCAAGAGCCTAGGATAATAGGTGCTGTTGGGAACCTGATCGTGAGTGAAGAACTGGGTTGAGTAAAATGTTGTGGCGTTTTCTTGGGTGTCTCGAACGAGTAGGCCGTAGTTACTGGAATTCGACCGCCACACATTCATAATAGACGTAACGTCCCAATCCATCCAAATAAACGGGCCATACCATCCGCCTTGGCCAGTTGGGACAGGAGAAGTGGCATGGTCGGTGTCAGTGTAGTTGGGTTGGTTCACCCAGTTCACCGTCATTTCACCCCAAGGTTGTAGGAGGCGATACGCCCCGTATATTCTCCCTGTTGGATCGCCCATGTTCTGGGTTGAATCCGGCGTTGTCTTATGCCAAAGTCTCAGGCGGAGTGTAGTAGAAATAATCCAAACACTAGATGGGATCGAGCTGATGTTGAACTGCACCCATCCTCTCATGTTGTAGGGCGGTTTATCGTAGGATGTGATTTCGAAATTGTCCGACTTGCCGTTGTTTGCTAGGGGAACCGATTCCCAGCTGTAGCTATCCTTGTAAGCGAATATGACGGTCGTCTTAACGGCAGAGATCCAGAAGCCCGCAATTGTGAATGCGTACACGGCGACGACCAAAATCGCGAAATTGCGGCGCTTCATGATCGGAAAAAGAAAGAGCGAGTCCATAAACTCTACGTTAAGAGGCTGGTTGCCTCTTCGCTCCTTAGGTCCAGCGCAACGAAGGTACAATCACCGCCTTGAGAACACTTAAGCCACGACCTGCGTTCTCTAGTCTGGCGGTTATCGTTGCGAGAGAAAGGACTGAGTTTCCCTTCGACAATTACTAAGCTTAAGGCCATTCCGAGGAGTGGATGGATCAGTCACGGCATCTCCTTCCAAGACGTAGAGTCAGTTGCTGATCATTCATACTCGACAAGCGCAATTGCAATGCTTCTCGCCGACATTGAAAGACAAGGCGGGCGGAGGGTCAAAATCGAGCGGATTCTGCGCCTAGCTATCCTTCACGACCTCGCTGAATCTTTGACATTCGACATTAGCAAGTCTTACTTGGAATATCTCGGAAAGGAAGGAGAGGCCATTAAACGGAAACTCGAACGAGCCGCGTGGACCCACATTACGAAGAACATTCCATCTATGAGAGGAGATTACATGGAACTAATGGCGGAGTTCGACGCCGAGGAAACCTTAGAGTCGCAAATCGTCCACGCCGCCGACATGCTGGACATTCTATTTCAGATCGTCGAATACCGCCGGAGGGGATATCCGAAGGCCGTATTGGGTGATCTATGGACGAGTACGAATCGGAGGTTGAAGGGAGTTGGACTCCCATCGGTCAGGCGGTTGCATAGAATCGCGGTTCGAGGTTACAGGGCTACAGCTTAGCGAACGCTAAATTACGTGAATGAAGCTGGATGGTAGCTGGACGACCCCGGCTCCGTTCTCGTAGATCCAAATGCCAAACTCCTGAGCTTTCGGATCCGCTACAAGTGACACGGCGTACGGTGAGAATTGGCAAAACTGCATGTGGGTTTGTGCGTCCGTTTGGGAGAGAAATAAGCCGTGACCGGGATGAGAGTGGTACCACCCGACGATTCTGCCCTCGATTCTTCCTTCGACGATATCGTTGGCTACCTGAGCGAGGAGGTCGGGCGGAAAGGCGCAGGAAACTTCGCTCACCTCTGTCTCTCCGGGGATTATGCCGTTGACCCAGAGGGATGAATCGTGAAGCGTACCCATCAATAGCCCAATGCGTTCGAAGGGGCGGTTGACATCCCGCGAGATGCGGTCGATCACACGGTTTGTTATGAATACCTTAAACACCATTAATCACGAGGCTGAGCGCACTATGTTCTTGTCGAGATAAGATTTCAATCTAGAACTTCAATGAAAGGTCATCAGAAGAGTCGAGATTTGGTCACATATCTGTGCAGATAAGCCTGGTTAACCCTGCAGACCTGTTCTAATTCGTGAACAGTCCGTTCAAAACCATGGGTTATTGTTTGCAATTGCGACGCTCATCTGCAAAGGAGGTTGAAAGAATGAGTGAAAGAACAGGTCGACAGGCATACTACTTGGCCGCGTTGGCGATAATTGCAATTGCGGTGGTCAGCGCGGTGGCGATTACGCGCCCGCCAGGGATGTTGAACACTTCACAAAAGACACTACAAGTCACGGGTACCGGGACCGTCTTTGGCGCTCCAGATGAGGCTCAGCTGGACTTGGCTGTACAGACTCAGGCATCAACTGCGACAGAGGCCACTGCCGAGAATGCGGCGAAGATGACGAGCGTGATTAATGCCCTAACGTCCGCTGGGATCAGCAAAGATTCGATTCAAACCATATCATACAGCCTCAACCCAGTCTACTCAAATGCAGTCAACGCGAGCGTGCCGCCCCCCATAGTCGGATACGTTGCGGTCAACGCCGTTCAGGTTACATTGAGCGATGTCGGATCGGTAGGAAAGGTACTCGACCAAGCAATTTCGGCTGGAATCAATGATGTGCAGGGATTAACATTCACTTTGTCCCCTACGACTCTCGCTACACTGCAGAAACAGGCATTGCAACTCGCGCTGCAGGACGCAGACGGTCAAGCGGAAGCGACAGCCTCGGCATTGGGGGTCACAATCGTTGGTCCAATCTCAGTCACACCTGGCTACGTTTTCCAACCAACAAATTACAGTCGGTTGAACATGGCGGCAGCGGCCCAAACGCCGATACAATCTGGTACGCTACAGGTTACAGCAACAGTCGAAGTGACTTACCAATTCAATTGAGATGTTGGGTCTAGCGGCCGAGGAAATGAGGCGTGATAAACGCCTCTACGTATGCGGCTATGGCGAACAAAAACACGGAAAGCAATGACAGTGTCAGAGTGTCCTTAACTCCTTCCCGCAGTAACGGCCGGTCTATTGGCCGGCCGCTCAATTTTGCGTGTAAGGCACGTGTTGTGCTTACATGCCACCGCGCAAGCCCTGTGAATTCAAGAATGAATGCCGGGATCTCTATGATTCCGTGGGGAACTAGGCCAGCGACCGTGTACAATGGGCCCTTTGTCAGGCTTACAAAGGAAGCGACTGCGCCTATGAGAATCGCGTTGAATAGAAGCTCATATCCCAGCTCGAATGCGCCGACGAGCGGTATCCAGACCCACAAGCGAACGGGGTTCCAAAAGTGGCCAATATTGTTCCGGAAGATGAGCCAGTAGAGCCTGCCACTGTACGGTGGCGGGATTACGATGTAGCTTGTGGACTTCATCCATGTCTGCAGTTCCGTCACTAGAGTTGGAGATGCCTGGAGAACTAGGTAGGTTACGATCGCCGCGATAATCATGGCCGAGAAAAAAGCGGCGGAAACCGCAGCGATTAACAATCGGTTTCTGCGGAGTGTAGCTTCGAGTATCTCTTTGATGGCCATCGTGTTTCCCTATGTGGTTTGTTGACGCCCGCAGTTTGGACAGAATCTGGCGCCGCTGGGAACTGTGCCTCCGCATGTTCCGCACTTTCTCTCGATTTGAGGAGGAATCAGGAGGCTGAGAATTTTGTCCTCGAACCTAGCCTGGTCAGTAAAGTGGTCGTTGTAGTCTTTTAGCAGGGTGTAGTACCAATAAATCCAGAAAAGTCCGCCGGTTATCGCAGAAAGAATCAAGAATAGGACCGGGTCCCTCTTTCGCGACCTGTAGACGGGGAGGTCTGGTTGTTGAAAGCCCGCTTCAACCAATGACGGGGAGAGCGCGGCCTGATACTGCGATTGGAGTTCATCATGTCTCTGCATATCCTGAGTTAGGTTGTAGGAGGCGATTAGGCTGACGATCGGGGTGATCATGAAGATCATGAAGAGAAAGGCCCAGGGTCCAGCAGGTCTCGTCTTTTCGCTGTAGGAGAAATCTTCTGATAGAAAGCCAAGTTGTGCGACCTTTTCTGATGAGGGTGCCTTGGAGGCAAGGTATCGATGAAGTGCAGAGAATAAGAATTGCTGGCGGGTAAAGTGGCGGTTACGGCGGTCTATTAAGTAGTAGAAGCTCAGAGCGCCAAAGAGGGTTACGCTGAAGAAGACTATTATTCCGACGCCATATGCTGCGGCGATACTTCCCGCTAACGGTTGAATCGTGCTCGCCGCTGTCGTTGGTTGTGGAGAGCTACCGAGCGTGGGTATTATGGATTCCAGCATTCCTACGAGAATAGTCCCGACTGCCACGGCCGCGGCAATGGGGAGGAGCGGGACTATCATCCAAACGTATCCCATTCTTCTGTCGGATTCGGTGCGTCTACGGACTAGGATCACTATGCGTTGCACCGTCGGGTCCTGTTGGTCAGCCATTTTTATGCCCCCAGACATACTCCCTTGGCGGATACAGATAATCTCATAATGTTCATCCATACAAGTTTAGGCGGGTAAGTTGGATGCCAAAGGCTTTCGTCTTTATGAATATTGACGCCGGGGCTGAGAATGAAATCCTGAAGAGTTTGCGTGAAGTTCCTGAAGTTAAGGAATCGTACTTCGTCTACGGTGTCTACGATGTAGTTGCAAAGATCGAGACTGACTCCATGGATCGATTGAAAGAGGTTATTACCTGGAAGGTGCGGCGGCTCGACAAGATTCGTTCGACACTAACCACAATAGTTAGTGAAGGGAAATAACCTCAGGCGCGTCCCTTTCCGCTGCGTAATGGGGCATAGCGGACAGGCGCGCGTCCATGTCCATGTCCTTATCTGTATGGTAGGAACTCTCTTCCAAGCAGTTCTCGTGCTACTACGATCTTGTTGATGTCGGTCGTACCATCGCCGATCATGGCCCCTCGTAGTTCCCTCAACCGGTACTCGTCCATGCACTCTGTCGTATATCCTATGGCACCGCGGTTCTGCAGGAGATTGTTTACGATACCGAAGCACAGCTGTGGAACATACCACTTAATCATTGAAGCGTCCTTTGTGATCTTCTGCCCCTTATCCTTCAACCAAAGCGTCCTGTAGCATAGCAACCGAGCGGCTTCGAGTTCAGTGTAACCTTCAACGATTCTGGATTGGACAGATTCGAATTTGGCTATCGGGCGGCCGAAGGCAGTGCGTTGTTTCGTGTAGTCGATGTTTTCTTCCAAAGAACCTTGCGTAATTCCTATGCACCAGACGGCGATTAGGGACCGCATGAGGTCGAACGTTTCCATAACGTAGTGGAAGCCTTTGTTTTCTTCACCAATCAGGCTTGAAGCGGGGATGCTGACGTCCTTAAGGACGATTCCACCGAAAGAGAATAGTTTCCAACCCATCGCGTCGAACTCGTATCTTTCAACCCCCGCCCGGTCCACCTCAACAAAGAACATACTTACTCCTCGAGACCCTTTGTCCGCGTCAGTCTTCGCAAGAAGGCAAAAGGCACCGCAATCGTTAATGCCAGTGATGCACTGTTTCTCTCCGTTTAGGATGTAGCTATCGCCTTTACGCTTTGCGCGCGTTGTAATGGCTGCTGCATCTGAACCCGTCGATGGTTCTGTGTTGGCTACTCCCAGCATTCGTTCGCCCTTCACCATTGCGGGAAGCCACTCCTTCTTCAAATGGCTCGGCCCATGTAACGCCAAGATCTCACCCATAATATCGCTGAGTGGGATCTGCCATCCAGCACGGGCGACTTCCTCAACAAGGATACCCATGGTCACCGCATCGCTCTCTTGTCCGCCGAACTCTTTCGGGAACCTTAACCCGAGAAGCCCCGCGCTGCCCATCTTCTTGTAGACTTCCCAGGGGAATTGCCTCTTGCGCTCGTACTCTCTGATTTTGGGCGCAATTTCTTTCTTCGCAAACTCACGAACGGTTCTACGGAAGAGCTCTTGTTCTCCGCTAAAATCGAAGTCCAGTGGCAAAGTTCCAACGCCGCTTCCGAGCTAATTTCACTTCGGCTCTTAAGTTTGGCGAGAATCCAATTCGAGCTCTTCAAGTGAGCTAGTTGCGGGGTATCTTTATAACGCAAGAAAACTTTTCCCCGACGCGATCCGACGCGATAATGGACGAGGCCCAAGTCTTGGATGAGCTTGAGCAGATCCGAAAAAAGAAAATGCAAGAGCTGATGAATCAGATGTCGACTCCGAAAATCGATAAGCCTATCGTGGTAAGTGACAGAAACTTCGATCAAACAACGAAAAGCTACCCGTTGTTAGTCGTTGACTGCTGGGCCGCATGGTGTGCGCCATGCCGCGCAATAGCGCCTATCGTCGAAGAACTCGCGAAAGAGTACAGCGGCAAGGTTGTATTTGGGAAACTCAACGTGGACGAGAATCCGGAGACAACTAACAAGTTCGGGGTAATGGCCATTCCAACCTTACTGGTAATGAAGGACGGTAAGGAAGTGGATCGCGTCATCGGTGTCGTTCCCAAGAACCAACTAGAATCGAAAGTCAATGCCTACGCGTAGGCAAACCACGGTGGCATAGGAGTCTCAGGCGGACACCTGTACCCATACTTGACACATAGCCCTCGTGCAAAGCTGTCCGGCGTTAGTTCCTCGCTCTGGCCGAACTGAAGACAGTCCACCAAATGTTTCGTTTCATGGAATATGATGTACTCGCGGAGTTGGGCGTAAGCGTCTTCGGACACGTGAATCGTGTACGGGTCCTGTGTGAAGTAGAAGCCTCTGAGCGGTCCCGCGCCGGGATATATGTTGATCCGAATAGTCTGCTGGATGCTAACCCCCAACTCGGACAAGACCAGGTTCACGAGCCGACATGTCTCGGGATTATGAGTTATGAGCTCATATCCCTCCTTGATTTCCAAAATTGGTGTAGCGCAAATGGGACAGGTCTTGAGGCGTGAATCGTCAGTCTCGTCTATGCGTCTTTTGCCGACGTCAAGCATGCGTCGAAGGGACCCTGCAGTTGTCACTTTTTCTTCTTCCAGCTACGTCGCCGGGATAGCCCACTTAAAGAGCATGCTGCAACCTGTTGCATTGATCGCGTAAAAGCGGGCTGTAAGAGGGTTCATTGACCATATTTGAATTCGAGGGGCGCGTACCATCAATCGCGCCCGATGCATATGTTGACGAAGACGCAAAAGTGTTGGGCGACGTCAGGATCGGACGACAGTGTTTCATTGGCGCGGGTGCAAGGATAAGAGGAGATTATGGGACTATCGTAATCGGCGAAAAGACCAGCATTCAGGAGAATTGTGTCCTACATGCACGTGTCGATGAAAGATGCACCGTAGGCAGTCACGTGCAAATCGGTCACGGAGCGATCCTGCACAATTGCACGGTAAAAGACTACGCCGTCGTGGGGGTAGGAGCTGTTGTCAGCGACTACGCAACAGTAGGCGTATGGGCTATCCTAGGTGAGGGCGCGGTCGTACCTAGCAACCAGTTGATACCCGACGGTAAAGTCGCAGTAGGGGTTCCAGCCAAAATCATTCGCGACGTCTCTGATTCCGACATGAAATTGTGGACGAAGTACAAGGAAGTGTATGCTGACCTAGCGGTAAGATACCCCAAAGGGTTGAAGAGGATAAAGTAGGCGCAAGCTCGATCCGTCCTCGTTACTGATCACGGAAATCGTGCCATCCGGCAACGTTAAGCTAGGCCTGAGAATATTCCTAATTGATTGACGATGCCTGAAGAGCTGATCGCAGTTCTAGATTTCGGCGGCCAGTACTCCCATCTAATTACTCGCAGGGTTAGAGAGTGCGAGGTCTATTCAGAACTGCTTCCCTACAGCACCAAAGCTAGCGAATTGCAGAAGCTGAATGCCAAAGGAATCATCCTCTCAGGCGGCCCCGCAAGCGTATACGACGGGGGAGCACCGAGTTGTGATCCTGAACTTTTCCACATGGGTTTACCCGTTCTTGGAATCTGCTATGGACTCCAGCTAATGGTGCAGATGCTGGGAGGCCGCGTAAGGGCCACTAATCGGCATGAATACGGAAAGGCGGATTTGAGAATCCGAGACGCCACCGACCTCTTCAAAGGAATGAGCGGTCAGATCGTTTCTTGGATGAGCCATGGCGACTACGCCGAAAGTCTACCTAACGGGTTTGAGGTCATTGCGGACTCACAGAATTGTCCGACCGCAGCGATAAGAGATCGTGGCCGCAAATTGTACGGGGTACAATTCCATCCTGAGGTCTCGCATACGGAGAAGGGAAAGGAGATTCTAAGGAACTTCGTTGCGATTGCGAATTGCAGACCGACTTGGAACCCGCGTTCGATCATCGAGACTTCGGTTGAAGCCATTAAGGCTGCAGTAGGAAGCGAGAACGTCTTGTGCGGAGTTAGCGGTGGCGTTGACTCCACGACGACAGCGGTCCTGATTCACAAAGCAGTGGGCAATAGACTAACCTGCATCTTCGTGAATCATGGTCTCCTGAGAAAAAACGAAGAGAACACGATCCGCAACACCCTGACGGAAGATTTCAAGCTCAATCTCCGCTACGTCGATGCCTCCAGAACGTTTTTGGAGAAATTGAGGGGTATCGGCGACCCGGAAGAAAAACGCAAAATCATTGGAGAGGAATTCATCAGAGTCTTCGAGGAGGAGAGTTCGAAGCTGGGGAGTTTTCGTTGGTTGGCCCAAGGCACGCTATACCCCGATGTGATAGAAAGCGCAGGTAGTGGAAGCCCTGCGTCTCGCATCAAATCGCATCACAACGTGGGAGGAATCCCTGAGTGGTCAAGATTCAAGATAATCGAACCTCTTCGGTTCCTGTACAAGGATGAGGTCCGCAGCGTTGCGAGAGAACTGGGGTTACCAAGCGAGATCGTGCTAACTCATCCGTTTCCCGGTCCGGGTTTGGCGGTTCGGATTCTTGGTGAGGTCAACGAGGAGAAACTTCGAGTCTGCCGCGAGGCTAGCGCAATAGTCGAGGATGTCCTAACAAGGAAGGGGTTGTACGACAAGGTTTGGCAGGCCTTCGCGATTGTTGGTGATGATGAAGCCGTCGGCGTGGAGGGTGATCATCGCCAGCTTGGCCATGTGGTTACAGTGAGAATCGTCAACTCGTCTGATGGGATGACCGCAGACTGGACTAGGATTCCGCATGAGGTCTTGGAGGAAATTAGTAATCGTATAACCGGAGAGGTTCGGGGCGTTACCTGGGTGGCATATGCCATAACCTCTAAGCCGCCTTCGACTATAGAACCCTGTTAGCTCGCGCCGTTTACGACGGCGTGGGTAGATGAGTGCGAAAATCTTGAGGGTGTTGGCGGTTACTTCGGTTTAAATGAGTGTCCGCAGCCGCAAGTTTCGGTTGCGTTTGGATTGTTGACCTTGAACCCTTCTCCCATGACGGTTTCGACGTAGTCAACTTCTGAACCGTCAAGGTATTGAGCACTTTGTTCATCGACAAGGAGGGTTACACCGTGAGAGTCGATGACGTGATCGCCATCTGTCTTGTTGTCGAACGCAAGCCCATATTGGAATCCGCTGCATCCTCCTCCTGCAACATAGAGGCGAAGGCCGGACTTGGATGATTCTGTTTCTGCATCGCAAGCTTGACTTTCTCAGCAGCCTTCTCGGTGAGAGTCACGTTCAGCGTGGATGGGGAGTGTAGCATTTCATTGCACGATCCAGGAATATTACGTATGGATTATTTAAGCTTGGATTAATTAGGAATGGGCCGAAACAAATAACGAGACTGATCAGAGCCAATACTATACCTTGGGGGGAGGTTCGCTGACACAAGTACTCGGGATCGTGTACAGTGACATATTTCAACAGTACAATTTTGGGCCCACGCATCCGCTAAAACCGACCCGGCTGAAGTTAACCTTCGAGTTGATGAAGGAAACCGGCCTTCTGAAGTCTCCGGACGTAAAGGTGACGAGTCCACGTATCGCCCAGGACGATGAACTTCAGCTCTTTCATAACAGCGACTACCTAGAGTTTGTCAGACATATGAGCGACATTGGAAGTGGCTTTCTGGATTACGGAGATACGCCGGCGTTCAAAGGTTGTTATGAGGCCTCGGCTCTTGCTGTGGGCGCGTCCCTCACCGCTGTGGATCTCGTCATGTCGGGCGAAGTCACGCATGCGATGAATATTGCAGGGGGTCTGCATCACGCCCATCCTGGTCGAGCGTCCGGTTTCTGTATCTTCAATGACCCAGCGATCTCAATTGCTTACTTGAAGAAGAAGTATGGTGTGAGGAAGGTTCTGTACTTGGATGTAGACGCGCACCATGGAGATGGAGTGATGTATGGTTTCTACTCCGACGGCGAAGTGTTAGACATAGATTTCCATGAAGATGGGTATCACCTGTTTCCGGGCACGGGCTTCACAAACGAGATCGGCAAGGGAGAAGGAACCGGCTTGAAACTGAACATCCCGCTGCCGCCGTTCACCAACGATGAGCTCTACTTACCGATATTCCGGGAGATCGTTCCGCATGTAGTCAGAAAGTTCGCGCCAGAAGTGCTGCTTCTACAATGCGGAGTGGATTCGCACGCGAACGACCTTCTCGCGCACCTCCAACTTACATCCAGAACGTACCTCGAGGTCGTGAAGATCGTTCATCAACTAGCGCATGAGGTTGGAGGCGGGCGTCTAGTGATCTTTGGAGGCGGAGGGTACAATCAAGCCAACGTCGCGAGAACATGGACGTTGGTGGCATCGGCTCTCATGCAGATGGAGCTTCCGGCTGTAACGCCTCAGAACTGGCGGAGGTTATTCGCAGCTTTAGTTGGAGAAGCCGCGCCGGTCAATATGAAGAGCGAGGATGAGGGAAGAAAAGAGCTTTCGAGCCATGTGGACCAAGGCCAGGTCCATGATAGGTTGAAAGAGTTAAGGAAACTGATCCCTATGCTCTCTTAATCGAACCCAGCTTCAATCATGATTCGGAGTAACCTCTTGCGGCTTGAAGATGCCGGTCAGGAGATCCTTTTGGACACGTAGGTAATCTTCAGGAGTTCCAACGTCGGCCCAGTAGCCTTCGTGCTTGTACCCCGAAATCTTGCCCTCCCGCATCAGTTTTGGAAAGACATCCATCTCCAGTGATGCCCGCGTGCCCTTCCGGATCTTCGCAAGGACGGAAGGTCGGATTACGTAGACTCCCGCATTAACCCATGTTTCACCTTCGAGTTGCCTACGGGGTTTCTCGACAAAACTCACTATCTTGTTCTGTTCATCTAGTTCGACCGCGCTGAACCGTGCAGGGGTTCGTGACTTTGCGAGAACGACAGTTGCCAGTGAATCCGATTTCTTGTGTTCATAGATTACCTTGTCGAGGTCGAGGCCGGCGAATATTACGTCGCCATTCAATGCCAGAAAGTCTGAGCTGATCATTAACTCCGCATTTTTGATTGCTCCGCCTGTGTCGAGTGGTTCCTTTTCGAAACTGTAACGTAGTCTGATGCCCAGCTTGTGTTCGTCGAGGTATCGAACAATTTGTTCCTGAAGGAACCCTATCGCTAGAATTATGCGGTCGAATTCGAAACGTTTCAGATATTCTATTTGGTACTCGAGTAGGGGTTGATATCCGATCGGCAGAAGCGCTTTAGGCGTGGAGAAGGAGGATGGCCTAACACGTCGTTCGAGGCCGCCGCAAAGGATTAGCGCCGTCCTCTCAGGCCTAAACTGTTCCATTCCAAGTTTGAGAAGGAATTCCGCCGTCTGCGAACGGTTAGTGAAGCGTGTCCCATCTACTAGTACGTCAATCTTGTGCATCAGCGAAGGGTCAAGCGTCATACTGAACCTGCGTTTCATGGCTGCAAAAGTATTACCAGATATCCTTTAATTGTATTACTGTACATTACTGAGGCTGGTGACGACAATGGAGTTCTGTCCAGCGTGCGGCAGTCGGAACATCGACCTGATGCAAAGAGACGCGTCCGAAATTCGTGTTGAATTTCTACCGGCATTTGAGGAGTTCACCCAGATCAAGTGCTCTCACTGTAAGAGCCTGTGGTGGGAGAGAAGCTAGCCCTAGTTCATGCGATGAACTCGGGCACGTTAATGTGAACCTAACCCTCCTCTGCGATCTTCTTCCGGGCAGCGTCGAGGAGGACTCTCTCTTCAACTTGGGCTACCAGTCTGCGTGTGTGAACGATCACATCCGGATTTACAGAGATGCTGTCTATTCCTGATCTGACTAGGAACTCAGCGAACTCTGGGTAGACACTTGGAGCTTGGCCGCAGATACTCACTGTCTTGTGGTACTTGTGAGCAGTTTCTATGAGCTCTCTAATCGCTCGCTTGACCGCGAGGTTTCGTTCATCGAACAACGGAGCCAAAACCTCGTTATCTCTATCCGCTCCTAGAATCAGCATTGTCAAGTCGTTGCTTCCAATTGAGAAGCCGTCTGCTCCAGCTTTGCAGAACTCATCGGCTAGTAAGATGTTACTGGGTATCTCTGCCATGATCCATAGCTTGAAGTCATCTGATTGTACCAACCCTTCTTGGCGGAGGAGTTCCCGAATCTTGACGAATTCATCCACTGTTCTGTTGAATGGGATCATGCACCACAGATTCTTCATCCCCATTTCGTTTCTAACTTTGCGCACCGCAGCGATTTCCAGTTTGAACGCAGGCATATATCGTGGATCCGTGTAGCGGCTAGCACCTCTCCATCCGATGAGTGGATTTGCCTCTCTGATGGCGCCTTCGTACTTCTCTCCACCCTCAAGCTTCGCGTACTCATTTGTCTTGAAGTCGCTGAATCTCAGCACGACCGGTCTGGGGTAGAATGCGCGGCAAATGGTTTCTAGGCCGGCCGCCAGCTTGTCCACGAATTCCTCGGGGTGCTTGTTCTCGATCAGCAGCATCGGGTGCTTCTTGACGTGATCGCTTACGATAAACTCCATTCTCAGTAGACCCACGCCATCGACAGGCAGTTGAGCAATTCTATTGGCGAGTTCGGGTTCGCCGAGGTTGACGTAGATCTTCGTTCCGGTTACGGTTGGATCCTTGAATGCGGCCAATCCGTCTTGCGTTGGCTGTGGGCGAAGTTCGGCTTCGGGTGATTCGACTACAATCCCTTGGTAAACAACCCCCATCTTGGCGTCGACGGTCACTTCCTGACCCGTTGCGATTGCCTGAGTACCGGTCTTTGTGCCGGTAATGCATGGAATGCCCAATTCTCGGCTTACGATCGCCGCGTGGCAGGTCATTCCCCCAGCGTCAGTGATGATTGCTTTGGCTTTCTTCATTGTCGGCACCCAATCTGGGGTTGTCATCTGTGTGACGAGGATCTCACCATTCTGAAAGTCGCTGACATGATCGACGGTTAGGATGACGTGCGCTTTCCCGGCGCCTACACCGGGCGATGATGGTAGGCCCTTGAGAAGGATCTTCTTTTCGACGATCATCGGAGGTGGTTTTTCAATCGGGCTCTTCTTGAGAGACCAGACCGTCTCGGGTCTTGCTTGCAGTATGAGCAGTTTGCCAGTTTGCTTGTCGAGTGCCCACTCAATATCCATGGCGTGACCGTAGTGTTGTTCGATTGTCAATGCGTACTTTGTGAGTTCGATTGCCTGTTGGTCTGAGATTACTTGTCTGTCCTTCAACTCATCGGGAACATTCTTTTCCTCAGTTCCTCCGTCCTCTTTTCGGACGAGCATGATGGTCTTCGTGGGGATGGCCTTCCGGATAATCTTGAGCGTCCCTTTATCCACGTAGTAGTCGTCGGGGGTAACGGCGCCCTTGACAATGTACTCCCCTAACCCATACGACCCCTCAACTAAAACGATGGATTCGTCGCCATTCGTCGGATCCATGGTAAATATCACGCCGCTTGATTCGGAGTAACACATCATCTGCACGATCGCGGACAGCGCGACCTCCATGTGGTTGAAGCCTTTTTGGACTCTATAGAAGATTGCACGGTCCGTGAAGAGGCTCGCGTAGCACTCCTTCACACTCTGAATTACATTGGCGACTCCTCTGATGTTCAGATACGTTTCCTGCTGGCCTGCGAAGCTTGCATCAGGGAGATCCTCAGCAGTGGCTGAGCTCCTGATCGCAACGAACGGGTTCTTCACTTTCTCGTGCACGGCAAGTTGAACGTAAGCCTCTTCGATCAGTTTCCGTAGGCTTTCAGGCACGGAAGCCGAACTTATGAGGCCTCTAATCTCCGCGCCAACGATCTGAAGCGTCTTGGTATCGTTCAGATCCTTCAACCGATCTAAGACTCTAGCAATCCTCTCTTCCAGCCGATTCTCTCGGAGGAATAGCCTGTAAGCATCAGCGGTGAGCGCAAACCCATAGGGGACCGGGACCTTTGTTTTGCATGTCATCTCCCCCAGACTCGCGGTTTTGCCGCCGACGACTGCTACATCGTTCTTACCAATCTCATCGAACCACAGGATCAGTTTCGCCATTGAACCCCACTCTTATTTCGTCATACGTTTCGACTGAAAAGCCTTGAATAAGTAATATCTACCGAGCGTATATACTGGTCCATACCGAGACGCGCCTTCGTGTTGACGTACGAAAGGGCAACAGGCTCGCATAGATCCTGTAATGCGAGTTTTCTTCAATCACTTTGTTGGTTTTGAGTCGCTAAGACCCGACTTAATATTGCCCACATTGGACAGGATGCGAGCACGAGTAGGAGGGTGAGAGATTGTACGTCTACCTCTTTGAGGAGGGCAACACGAAGCTCAGGAACCTACTGGGTGGAAAAGGCGCTGATCTGGCGGAAATGACCGGGCTCGGCTTGCCCGTGCCCCCTGGAATGACGATCACGACGGAAGCATGTAACTACTACAGCTCAAACCGAAAGTTTCCTGAGGGCCTAGATGACGAAATAGTCCGGAAGATGAGATACCTCGAGTCAAAGACAGGCAAGCGTTTCGGAGACGACAGGAACCCGCTTTTGGTCTCGGTCCGCTCCGGAGCACCAATTTCGATGCCCGGTATGATGGACACCGTCCTAAACCTTGGTTTGAACGAAAAGACGGTTCAAGGCCTTATGCAACAGACGAAGGACGAGAGGTTCGCTTACGACGCCTACAGGCGATTTATCCAGATGTTCGGAAAAGTTGTCCTAGGTGTGAAGGCAGAGCATTTTGAAGCGATCATTGCGGACCACAAATCCAAGCAGCATGTAAAATCCGATACGGAACTCGATGCAAGAACACTCGCTATAATTGTCACTCAGTTCAAACAACTAGTGCGGGAGGAAACCAACGCTTCCTTCCCCGAAGACCCGTTCACCCAACTCAAGATGGCCATCGCTGCTGTTTTCGAATCGTGGAACGGCCGCAGGGCTGTCATCTATCGTCAAGCGAACAAGATCCCCGACACTCTGGGAACTGCGGTAAACATTCAGACAATGGTGTTCGGGAATCTTGGGCCCGATTCCGGGACGGGCGTTTGCTTCACACGCAATCCGTCCACCGGCGAACCCACCTTTTTTGGCGAGTTTCTTGTTAACGCTCAGGGAGAGGATGTCGTCGCTGGCATCCGAACACCCAAGCCTATTGCAGAGTTGCAAAGGGATTTCTCACTCGTGTATCGGCAACTCCTCGAATTGTGCCGGCTATTAGAGCACCACTTCAAGGACATGCAAGACATCGAGTTTACAGTTGAGCGGAACAGACTATTTCTTCTGCAGACTCGTTCGGGCAAGAGAACTGCTCCCGCAGCCATTCGAATCGCAGTAGACATGGTTAGGGAAGGGTTACTTTCGAAGCATGAGTCCCTACTACGCGTACTACCTACGCAAGTGGAACAACTTGTGCATCGACAGATTGACCCCAACTACGAAGCCCGACCCATCGCAACGGGGCTACCTGCTTCCCCTGGAGCGGCCACGGGTAAAGTCATTTTCGAGACCGATGAGGCCCACAGGCTGGGCGCAATCGGAGAAAACGTGATACTGGTTAGAGACGAAACGACACCTGAAGACATTCATGGAATGATCGCCGCGAGAGGCGTCCTAACAAGCAGAGGGGGAATGACATCGCATGCGGCGGTCGTCGCGCGTGGGATGGGGAAGCCCGCCGTTGTTGGATGCGAGCAAATAAAGATCGACCCTGTGGCTCAGACCTTCACGACGGGTTCCAATCTGGTAAGGAAAAACGACGTGGTAACGATTGATGGGACAACGGGAAACGTCCTTCTGGGGGTTGTGCCGACAATGGAGCCAACCTTAAGCTCACACGCGCGGCAGTTGCTCGAGTGGGCGGACGAAGTACGTAACCTTGGGGTGCGAGCGAACGCCGATACCCCTGAATCGGCAGCCAAGGCTAAGGAGTTTGGAGCAGGTGGGATTGGCCTTTGCAGGACGGAACGCATGTTCAACGCCCAAGATCGTCTTCCCATCGTTCAAGAGATGATACTCGCCACCACCGAGGCGGAGAGAGCAGGGGCGCTGGAGAAGCTTAGGCCCCT
>Ga0187769_10000395_pt1 | contig 23993 bp, 17 predicted proteins | sample 0116_SJ02_MP02_1_FD_133140 | JGI IMG/M metagenome (GOLD analysis project Ga0187769, IMG submission 133140) | Tropical peat soil microbial communities from peatlands in Department of Meta, Colombia - 0116_SJ02_MP02_10_MG | ecosystem: Environmental > Terrestrial > Soil > Wetlands > Peat | place... | reverse complement strand
GTTAGATACATGCGAGGTGCGCCTCCCAGCCGCGTCTCGGAGTCGTCGCCTCGGACGAAACCCACGTGGCGGTAAAAGGCAGCGGCGTGAGGATTCGCGGTCACTTCGATACGACGGACGCCAGGCCCTACAATTGGGCAACCATGAGCGCAGCACCGGGTGAGCCAATAACGGTTTCGGTCGGACAAGCGGCTGTGGCTCGGGCACGCGCTCCGAGCCCTCTTGTGGTCGGGCACTCTCTCGTGATGCCATACCGGACTTTGGCACCGACCACGACCGCCCCGGTTGAGCCCTGGGTGACGAAGCAAACGCTTATCGAACAGCGCCGGGCTGAACGCGAACTGTTCTTCTGGACGACGAACGAATGGCTCGTGGTGCTTCGACAAGCGCTGAGGTTGATCGCACAAGGGCTGAGGTTGATCGCACTTGCTGCGTTTGTCATCTACCTGGTCGTATCACTCGTGAATGGCCGGGTGCCCATCGAGCACGAACTTCTCCGGCTTCTCCCGGGTGCCAGCGGGCGGTAAGTCTTCGCTCAGCCGTCCCGGTCGCCTCACCGTCCCTCACGCACCGCACTCCTGTCGAGCCGTAATCAGGCGCGAGCGTAAACGTGGTCCCGTTGTCGAACCGGATCACCCACTCGGTGCCATAGTTGATGTCCGGTGACGTCGTGCTCGACCAGAGAAGCAATGGCGCCCCGTTTCCGTAGTCAACGCCTCGGTCGAACGTAAACAGCGAGGATGTTGCGGGTGGCCAGACGGTGCCCTCGGACTCCTTTGTTATACAGAGGCAATCGGCAAGGTGGTAAGTCAGGACTTTCGCGAGCGTCGCTTCCGTCCGCCCGTCAACGGCGAGTGCGCTCAGCTGGGAAGGCGCAGGCCGACCTTGGGGAACTCCTCGGCCATCTTCGCGCCGACCAGCTGGAGAGCCGAGGCGGGGCGGATCATCACCTTAAGCTCGGTGATCATGCCGCTGTCGTCGAAGGTGAGTATGTCAATCCCCTCCACTTGCTTCCCTTCCACCACGGTTGCGAATTCCAGCATCGCGACGCGATCGTCTGGATCCTCAAGCTGGTGTAGGTAGCGGAACTCACCGCCGACTCCGAGCACGCGTTCGGCCGCCCGGAGGACCTTCGCAACCTGATCGCGGCCCTCATACGGCTTGAACCCAACCGGACTGCGGAACACCGCGTCCTCGCTGAACAGCTCTGTGGCTTCGTCCAGGTTCCCGTGTTCGACAGCGGTACGAAATCGATCGGAGAGCATCGACGCCCAAAGCGTAACACGCCGCCAGAAGCCAACCCCGTACCCGCCACTCAAAGCGGGTCCTGACCTCATGGCAGCGGTGCCGACGCTAGTCGGGGTAGGACGGCCTGGATTCGCTTCCCGCCTGAAGGGCGAGCGGGACGGGACCTCTCCGGAACGAGACAAAGGCGGTTGACCGCGAGCGACGGCGACGATCCGATGGCTCCGCCGAGCGCTGCTCTTGGGCGCGCTCCCCCAGCGTCGCGCTGGTGAGGGAATCCTCGAACCGTCAGCCACCGGACTCACTCGGAGGGAGCAGGTAGCTCAACACCAGCGCTCTCGTACGCTCCCAGCAAATCGGCCACCGCAGATGTCAGCGTCGTTTTCCGCCCCTTGATTGCGTGCTCGATTCTCTATCGGTCATCATCAGAGAGAGAGACGCGTTCAACGCGCACAATCGCGCTCCAAGTTGTACTTCGCCCCAACCGCATCTCATCGCTTCCGGAGCGGCCGCACGCTATGCCCGTTCGCCTTTCAACTGCTCCGATCACCTGGTCGTGGACGATCACGGCGTACCGCCAGCCGTCGTCTCCGCGTCGCTCGACGGTGCCGAGTACCTCCTCGGCAACGCTCAGCTCATATCGCAAGCGACTCCCGTCCGGCATCCTCTTCAGCACGAGTTCCTTGGGCACGCATCCATCACCTCCGCTTCCAGTCTCGAATGCTACGCGCGTATAAGCGGCCAACCATCACCAACACACATTCAACTCCCCTCCGTGGCTCCTGGCAACCTCGCGAGACTCACTCCGCGTCGTTGCGCCGTTGACCGATACGTCCAAGCTCGATATCGGCCAACAGCTCCCGCGCAAGAGCTAACGCTTCCTCACGCTGCGATCGCGACTCATCCATTTTGCATTCCTTAGCTACACACTCAGACCTAATGTGAGGCTAGCGTCGCGCGGCGACGGAAGCGATCGGCCGCGTGGCGCCACACGGCGATCGCATTCCGGTGCCGCCGGCTCAGACCCAGTGACGGTTCTTGTGACCAGACGCAACTCATGGGATCGGAGGGTGCTTGCTCGTCAGTGGTGAGCGCCGTCCCGATCCGATGGTTGCGCTCGGTCGCCAATCCGATCGTCAGCCCAGCGACGCCGGGACGAGCAAAGCAAACGTCCGTGGCGCCGCTCGCCGGTGGTTGCGCTACGCCTGGAGCAGCAGTCCTGCTGCCGTGGCTGCTATTAGCCCGAAGCGGCAGTCCGGGGTCGGGCAAGTGGCCGCCGCTTCTCGCTCCAACTCCGCTCCTCGTTCCAACTCAAGGGTGCATGAGCGTCGAGGGAGCGCTCCTCGGACGCGAACTACAGCGACGAACCTCTGGACCCTGCCGGTTCGCGAGGAAAATGTGTCGCGTTTGCCTGGCTGGGGACGCATCCCGGTCCTCGGCCAAACCCTGTTGATTCCGGCTTGGGTCATTGAGTAGACTTGGTCGGAGTTCCCAGGGGGCGATCTGGCTTCGACGTGGTCGGCTCGTGGGGGTGGTTGCGAGTCGAGGTTCCCGGGCGGCCTCGTAAAACACCCGGGACAAAATAAGTGCGGATAGCACAAACAGTGCGTTTAGAACGCACGAATACGAGCTCTTGGTCTGATTTTAGATCTGACCTAGGGTCGCTCGGCCCTCGCTCGCCTGTGGCGGGGGATGCCGGGATCAGATAGCAGGCTCGCTCGCTGCGGTTCGCTTCAGCCGCTCCGAGGACTGTTTGAAGCTGGTTCTCGACGACCCCGCCGGCGTGGCGAGTCGAGAGCGAGATTAGAGCGCCGGCTACGCTCGTAGATGTCACCTTGCACGCGATCGCGGACGCGGGTTCGATTCCCGCCGCCTCCACTATTTTCTAGCGCGCCGGTCCGGACGAAAGGAGCGGTCGCGCCTGACCGCGGCTTCCGGAGGCGCGTGAATAGGATCGCCTCGCCCTCGCGAGATCTGGCTGCTGGTTTGATCGAAAAGCAGCCACGATCTAGTGACAGCCGCACATGATGCCCACTGCTGCGTTCGGACAAAGGCAGTCAGACGGCGTGGCGACCTCGCGTGGCTGCTCCATCGCCATGAGGATCAAGCGACCCGGCGTCAACCGGGCGAGTCCGTTCGTGGCAGTGCGCTCGCCGGCGTTTGCGCCGGCGGACCGCTTCTAGGTCGCCAAAGCAGCGGCAAGCACCGACTCCAGCCGGATCGCAAAAGCACTCGTCCGGGTAAGGATGAGGGTGAGCCCTCAGAGCGGCACCCGTGAGCCGCTCCGGCGGTCACCGTCTTCTCGTTTCGGAGCAAGCAGTTCGCCAACTCCTACACCGGCGAGTCCGCAAGGGGCTCCTCGGGTGCGGCCGGGATGACCCACTCGGGACCCGAGCTGACAGCGGATGCATGGACCGGATTGACTTGAGTCACGCCGTTCCTCCACCAGACCTGGAACACCCGACCAGCTTGCGTCAGCTCTGGAGACCTGGAGACGATGTCCCTCAGGCGCGCGGTGGGGAACTTCGGTCCACAGAAGATGCCAGTGAGCGCTCCACGCACGTCGATGTACTCGTGCTCGTTCACCGCACCGTGCACGAGGAACCGATATTCGGTCTCGGTGCTCCAGTCCCAGGCCTTGCTGAAGTACAGGTGTCCGACCACCACCTGGAAGATGTCCGAAATAAGTCCCGGCATATCGTCCGAGGCGCGCGAATACGGGAGCGCGATGGGGCGCTCTAGCCCGCCCTCGGTGCGGTACGTGATTGGTGCCTCATAGAGCTTGAGGCCGCGCCCCGCCGCCATCTTGCGCGCCGCATCGCGAAACGCTCGCTGATCGAATGCAAGGCAGACGCCGCTGTGGTTCTGCGCGTATTGCGCCCACATCCGCGCTCTAGCGAAGCCGTCGCCGAAGCCGATAGGGCCGCAGTCGTAGGGACCGGACCTCGTGAGGCATGACAGGCGGCACCGGTCGCGGAGGAGATCGCTCGCCTCCTCGAACATTGCAGCGCGGGGGAAGTGACGGTCTGCATCCGCGGGATCGTCGAAGATGAGCGAAACCGATATGGGCTCGGACTCGAACGGGTCGTTCATGCCACGAGGCGCGTTAAGCCGGAGGCGGCCCTCTGGGAGGATGTGGTCAAGCGCCACATCGCTACTCGTGTAGTGGAAGAGTGGGCGCAGCTTGGCTTGCGTCTCGAAAACACGGGACCGGATTGAGGCGCCAGCCAGCTCCATTTGGTTGATCAGCGGCGCGGTGTCAGGCTCTGGACGGCCGAGGCACTCCGAGACCGAGCGTGCACTGATCGTGGGAGCGGCGACCGGTTCGAGGTCCACGCGCCTGAACTTCGGTCCGTCCGGTGTGCCTATGCGAGGCAAAGCCCGCATCTCAAGCCACCGCTCGATGCACGCCCGGTCCACGCCCAGCACTCCGGCAACTTCATCCACGTCGAGCAGCTCGCCACCAAGCTCGGGCATGGCTTCTGAGGCTACGGCCGGAGGGAGACGGACCGATACTCCGGAGCGCCGAAAGCGAGACGTGAGTTCGAGGGCGGCCAGCCGCGATCCCCGGCGCGGGCTCCGTCGGCCCCTTCACCCGTCCAAGCGGACCACCGGGGCCGTGACCGTCGGGACTCGACCCACGCGCTCGCGCAATGATCGCTTTCTGCATTCAGCTCAACCGACCCCTCGAACGATTGCCTTGGCGACGACCCCTCGAACGATTGCCTTGGCGACCAAGCGCGAATCCGCAACCTGGTGCTGTCGTCCGTAGTTTCTAGCCACGGGTTGGCGGGTGGCGTGCGGATGTCTCTGTGGAGCGCGAGGCTTACGGTAAAGGCATGGCGAGCGCTCCCGTTGCCGAGGGGTCTGTTGCCAGTGAGTCAACGATCACCGTCACGGTCAACGGCATCGTCCAGTCGCTGGCGTCCTGGGAGAAGCGCTCGCTGCTCGAGGTGCTGCGCGAGGACCTTCGTTTGACCGGCGCGAAGGCCGGCTGCGGCGAGGGCGCTTGCGGTGCCTGCACGGTGCTGCTCGACGGTGAGCCGGTCCGCGCCTGCGTTACGCCCGCGACAGCCGCGGAAAGTAGGGCCGTGGTCACGGTGGAGGGACTGGCCCGCGATGGTGTCCTGCACCCCGTCCAGGAAGCGATGGTGGCCGACGGCGCGATCCAGTGCGGGTACTGCACGCCGGGGATGGTGGTGAGCACCGCCGCTCTACTGTCGCGAAATCCTGACCCGGACATCGCTGAGATCCGCGCTGCTATGTCCGGGAACGTCTGCCGCTGCTGTGGCTACGTGCGGATCGAGCGGGCGATTCAGCGCGCTGCCTCCGCGATGACGGGCCGGCCTGCTCGAGCCGCGGCCGTGGAGGTTGCCGACATCCCCGATCCGGGCAGCCTTCCGCGCGATTCGAGCTTCTGGGATTTCCGACCGCGGGCCCCGTGGGACCTGTGCGACCCCACCGAGCGGGAGTACTTCGAACTGCTTGGCGATGGGCTCGTGGTCGTGCTCGAGCCCGAGCAGCGGCCGGCGGGGGCGTTCTGGTTCGCGGCCGGCGGCGCGTGGTTGCACTTCGGCGTCGATCGCACGGTTACCGCGTTCGCGGGCAAGGTGGAGATCGGTCAGGACAACCGCACGGCGCTGTCGCTGATCGTCGCCGATGAGCTGCAGATCCCGCCGGGCGACGTGCGCCTGGCGATGGGTGACACCGACCTGTGCCCGTTCGACATCGGCACGTTCGGAAGCCGCTCGCTGCCAGGCGCCGGGGAGGACCTGCGCATCTGCGCCGCCTGCGCGCGAGAGTGGATCGCGTCGCACGGAAGTCCCGTCCCGGGCATGCGGATCGTGCAGCCGGCGTCTCGGGACGTGGCCGTGCTGGCGCCCGCGCGCTGGCGCTACCGGGGACGACCGACCGCGCGCACCACCGCCCCAGCGCTCGTGACTGGTGCGCACCGGTTCCCATCCGACCTGGGGCGCCGGGGGATGCTGCACGGGCGCGTGCTTAGAGCGCCCGCGTACGGGGCCAGGCTGATCTCAGCGGAGCTAGACCGGGCCAGGGCGATCCCCGGTGTGACCGCTGTCCGCGAGCAAGGCTTCGTCGCTGTCTGCGGTGCGGATCGGCGCACGGCCGCTCGCGCGTTAGACGCGCTCGAGGCACGTTGGGAGCTGGTCGATCAGCCCGGCGAGGACGAGCTGGAGGCGTACCTGCGCTCCCACCCGAGCGAGGGCGCCGGCTGGGAAGCGCCCGTTCGCGAGGAGCGGGGCGATGTCGAGCAGGCGCTAACCGCCTCCGAGGTACGGCTCGCTCGAACGTACACGACCGCGTACCTGGCGCACGTCTCCCTTGAGACGCGGGTCGCAATCGCCGACTGGCAGGAAGGACGGCTGACGGTCTGGACCGGAGCGCAGCAGCCATTTCAAGTCCGCGCCGAGCTGGCGGCCGACCTGGGGCTCGACGAGCGCGATGTACGCGTGATCGTGCCCGACTTCGGTGGCGGGTTCGGCTCAAAGCACACTGAGCGGGAGGCACTGGCCGCGGCGCGGCTCGCCCGCGCGGCGGGACGGCCGGTGAGGGTGGCGCTGGACCGCGAGGAAGAGTTCCGCTACAGCTACGTCCGCCCAGCGGCCGTGATCGACATTCGCGCCGGCGCCACTGCAGATGCGAGGATCAACGCTTGGGAGCACACGACCATCAACTCCGGAGCGGCCGCGCTCCGCTGCCCATACGACGTGATCGACCAGCGGGTCATCTTCCAGCCCGCGGTGTCGCCGCTGCCCCAGGGTCCGTATCGCGCGCTCGCGGCGACGGCCAACCACTTCGCGCGCGAGTCGGCGCTCGACGAACTGGCGGAGCAACTCGGCATCGATCCGCTCGAACTGCGCCTGCGCAACCTCTCTGACGAGCGGTTGATCGCAGTTCTGCGATCCGCCGCTGATCGGGCGCGGTGGCGCGATCTGCGGCCACGGCGTGGCGATGGCACGGGGATCGGGATCGCCTGCGGGATCGAGAAGGGCGGGCGGGTCGCGACCTGCGTGCGCCTGCGCCTGGCCGGCGAAGCCGACCCCGAGATCCTCGGGATCGTGACCGCGTACGAGTGCGGCGCGATCATCAACCCGGACAACGTCGCCCGGCAGATCGAGGGTGCGACCGTGATGGGCCTCGGAGCCGCCCTGTTCGAAGCGGTCCACTTCGACCCGGGGCGGATCACGAACGCGTCGCTACACGATTACAGGGTCCCGCGGTTCACCGACGTACCGCCGATCGACGTCATCCTGCTCGACCGGCCGGAGATCCCCTCGGCCGGCGCGGGCGAGACACCGATCGTCGCACTCGCGCCCGCGCTTGCCAACGCGATCGTCGCGGCCGGCGGGACGCGCACCCGCTCACTTCCACTGCTCGACCGACGCCCGCCGCGAGCCGGGAGCGCTCCGGATGCCGTCCGTCGAGCACGTGCAACCACGCACCCGCCGAGCACGTCCGTCGAGCCGCGAGGAACACAACACTCCCGCACCCGCGAGCTCACCGATTACAGGCGGCGGCTTTCTCCGCCGTCAGCCGGTTCCTAGCCGCACCTGCTATCCGACCCTCACCCAACTCTTTCGCCCGGGCCGCGCTCTCGAAACGTGGAAACCGTGCAAGTCGGCGGCGATCGCTTTCGCCTCTCGAGCTCCTCCGAGCCCGCTTGCGCTTGGGCGACAGAGCTGCAGCACGGAACACGCATGCCGTACGCGCTTCGATCGGATCGCATGCACGGGGCGGGGGCCTCGGGTGCGCATTTGCCAGCGACAGCCCTCCAACTCCACCGCATGCTGACGGTCGAGTGGCGGCGCTGAAGCCGGACCGCGGCGCGGAGGTCCCCGAGCAGGTTGAGCTCGGTGGCTGCGGCGACGAGTACCGGCGTGCGCCCGAAACCTCGCGCCGGGGGTACGAGCGAGTGAGCGCCGCCGGCCTATCGAGCGCGGCGCAGTACATCCGTGCCGGGCCTACCGGATTCGGTTCATCCTCGACCTCAACGCGCGCCAAGTGATGAAGCTGATCGAGCTGCCCTTCTGCCGCGAGGGGCCATCACAGTTACCGAGCGGTGACGCCCGAGATGCACGCGCAGATCGCGGCGGTGCATCTCGCGGTCGCGGCCGCGATGGTCCACGTCGACCGTCACGCCGAGCCCCGGGCTCGAACGGATGCTGGTGGACATGCGCACGCACACGCGCGCGAGCGACCGTTAGTTCAACTAGGCGACTCGGCGCAGCGAAAGCACGATCGTCTGCACGTGCAGGTGCGGTCGCGACAGCGCGAGCGTAACCCCCCACGCACCACCGCCGACCGAGGCCAGCCGGCTCATCGTGACGGTGGCCTGCCCGTTCTTGACGCGCCCTTTCCCGGCGCCGACGAGCACCCCGGCACGCGTGAGCGTGAGGCGAACCGTGCCACGCAGGGCGATCAACTGCGGGAAGTTCACCTTGCAGCTCACGCGGCTCCCATCGCTGCCCACGAACTTGCATGTCGCCTTGGCCTTGGGCCGCGAGAGCCTCTCCTCGTTGAACCGGGTCGCCTCGAACCTCGTATCGCCGTTGGAGTCGGTGAGCTTCCAGATCGCGGCGTACGCGCCAGGGGCGAGCCCCGTGAGTGACACCCCCTTGGCGGTGTCCACGTCGCCGGACTTGAAATCGATCGCGCCTCCGGTCAGCGGCTCGATCGCGACCGCGATCGTGGAGATCGCGTCGGTCGGGACGAGCATGTTCCCGGGGACGATGAGCCCCGAGGTGGCCTGCAAGGTGAACTTGCCGTAGACGTCCTCGCCAGCGGACGGCGAGGTGTCCTGAATCTCTGGAACCTCGACCTGTGTGAGGCCGCCGCTGAGGTCGTCGGTCTGCATGATCGCATCGCTCGGTAGGCCGGCCGCGTTGCCGTTCGTCGGGCAGATCTCGCCGGTGAGCGCGACGCCCCCGGTAGTCGTGCTGCTTGGTGTCCCGGCCTCGGTGGTCAGCGGGAACGCGCTCAGCGGCCGGCCGAAGTAGTCGCCCGCCTGGCAGGTGCCGCCGGCGATCACCGACTGATCCCCGAGGATCGACACCTTGAGACGGGCCACGTGCAGCGTCGTCAGCGTCCTCGAGCCGTTCGACAACGAGATCGCGTCTCTACGCCTGATGAGCATCGGTTCGATGATCGTGCCGGTGACGTCGGCGGTCGCCGGCACGCGCCGCGAGCCGTCGATCAGCGTGTAGTTCTCGTTTGGAACCAGGCCGGTGCACTGGATCGCCTGGAACTCTAGATCGGCGATGCAGCGCCGGAAGCCCCCCGGGGTGAAGAACGGCAGCGGTTCGGTGAACGGCGCGGTGCAGGGGACGACCTCGGGCGTGCAGAACGCGGCCCCGGGCTCGCCGAGCGGGACCGTGAGGCTCACCAGGCTCCCTACCGAGTCGGGCGTCGGCCCGTTCGGGTCCGACACGGCCCGATTGTCGTTGTCGGTGAGCGTCAGGGTGTCGCCCTCGCCGAGCGTCCGGGTCGATAGCTTGGCCGTACTGGTCTGCGTGTTGCAGAGGTCGTTGGCCGTCTCGCCGTTGGGCCCGGTCACCTCCGCAGCGTCGAGGATCAGTTGCTCGACGCCGACACACGGAGCGATCGTCACAGACGAGCCTCCGGAGTTGGTCACGGCAGCGCCGTTGTCGAGATCGAACCAACCGGTCCAGCCGAAGCTCTCGATTATCGCGTACGGGTCTCCACCGTTGCCCGTCAGGACCACCTGATCGTGCGGGTTCGGCGCACCGGCGCCCGAGTAGTCGACTTCGATCTCATCGCGGTCGTCTCCCGGCGCGTGTGGCGCCAGCGACAGCGACCAGCTGCCGTTTGCGGCGGTCGTCGTCGATGCCTGGGCGACGGTCACCGGGCTGCCGAACATGTTCTCCCTCACCAGCTTCACCTCGACCCCGATCCCGGCCGTGTTATTTTCGGTGTCGCCGGTGACGACCGGGTTAAACTGCCTCAGATTGACCTGCGGCAGCGGGAGCGCGTTACTCGTCTTGGTGGTCGCTTGGACGCAGGCGTCGTCGGCGTTCGACCACATGTCCTGGAAGTAGTACTCGTGCCCGTTGATCACCTGGTTATACGGCGAGCCGTCGGGCGCGAAGCCCAGCGGCGCGCCCTGCTCCCCGCCGGCCTCGCACATGTCGCCGATCTCGTCGCCGCCCTCGGACTGCCACCAGGCGGTGCCCTCGGGATCGCTCATCGCTTCGTTGGTCTCGTGCGCGGCTGTGTCGATCGTCGCCTCGGCGTCCGGGAACCCTTCGGGATCAGCCCCTGGGCCGAACGTGCCCTCGATGATCGGGTCGATCGCGACCGCGTACATCGTCGGCCCATGTCCGACGTCCGAGACGCCGTGGTAGCCGGCGAACGCATTGCTGCCGCACACGTCGGGATCGACGCACTCGTCGACGTTGGGCGGCAGGAACACAAACCACAGGTTGGTCAGCCCTCGCGGGGTGCCGGATGTGCTCTGCACGATGTGGTCGATCTCGGCCTGCACCTCGCCGTCGGTGATGCACGTGCCGATGTTCTCCGCCGAGGCGCATTGCTGGCTCTGTGGCGGGTAGGAGTCCGTATCGTTGATCGAGTCCGTCGCCGCGTTGTAGCTGATGCTGTAGTTGCCGGGGGTGATCTGCCCCGGGCTCGTGCCCCATCCGTATTGGGGCTCAACCGTGAAGTCGTCGCATTCGCTCGGAGTGCAAGACGCACCCGAGGTACCGGTGCTGTCGTGGGCGACGTCGGTGAAGAACTGCTGGATCATGCCCTCGTACGTCCCCGCCGCTCCCGACGGCTGGCCCTGGAACGCGTATCCGGACGGTGCCCAGAAGACCGTGTGCACGACGACGCCGCCCGACATCGTCGGCCCGCCGTGGTAGTCGACCGGGATCAGCACGCCGGTGGCGACGTCGTTCGCACGCAGCTTGCCCGGCCCAGCGTATGGCGGCACCAAGCCCAAGCCCCCGCGAACGCGAGCATGAAAACTCGTCGCGCCGAGCGCGGGTGACGCGAAGGCGCCGCACGCCAAAAGCGCGATCACCGACAGCCACGCACGTCCCCAACGCATATCCCAACTCCTTATCTGCCGTGACCCCCAACCGGCTCTGAACTGCGTGGACCGTAGCGAGGGCCGGGGGTGCCGTCAATGTCCCCGCCGTACCGGATGGCGCCGGGCGTCAGGATCCGAGCGCCGAGGGGAGCGCACGCGGAGGGCCGCTTCTTGAGCGGTGAGGGCGGATGCCGTCACCCTCCCTGTCCGTGCTCGCGCAACTCGATCCGGCTGATCTTTCCCTGTCAGCGTCTTGGGAGGTCCGGGACGAACTTCGCGGGGTGGTGCGCGAGCTCCTCAACCGCTTTGAGAAGCACTGGGCGCAGCTCCAGACGGCGGTGTCGAACCTGGCCCTCCTGCCTCGGGCAGGCCGGCCCGCGACCCCAGCGTGTCCGCCGGCAGCTTCGGGAGCCCACAGATCCGCGACGGCGATGTCGTTCAGGTCGGCAACGTCCTGGCCGGACGGCGCGAGCTGGGCAAGCCCCAGCCGGTGCGCACGGACGTGGTCGAGAACATCACCCCCCGGGACGTGCCCCGCAGCCGCCAGTCGTTCGCCGGCAGACCGGTTCGAAATCGATCGACGGTCCCGCTGTCGAACGCGGCGTTCGCGGTTAGCTGCCGCGCTCGGTGACCGCCGCGGCGACCCTGGTTCGTGTCGATTCAGCATTCAAGGCCGCTCGAAGGTTGACCCTGTAGCGCCGCTCAAGAATGGACCGCTGTGGGGTGGCTCGCGACGGTTGCACGGTCGGTTGCGCAACTTCGCGCGCGGACGTACGTTGTAGCGACGCCCGGGCACGGCGTCGCCTCAGAAGGCCCCTTGAGGCCGAGAAGGCTCGTGTCGGCATCCGCAGCCCGTCAGCGGCATGACCGAGACGCACCGGACTAGCGCTTTCGCCATCCGCGCAGCGCGAGGCGCACGAGTGTTTCGGCGACTGAACGCAACCAGGGACCTCATTGTGCTTGACGCCGACGTGCAAGCAGAATCTCGCTGGCTGGTTGTTGCCTGGTTCTCGGCACCGGGCGCTCACTTTTCCCGTGCGAGGAGCGTTTGGGCGCGTCGGGATGATTCTCCGGTACGGCCTCCCGGGTCCTGGGAACGAATGTCAGATCAGGTGGGTCTGCCGGGACGGGTGGGCTTCGGGGAGGCCCAGACTCTCGGTCGTGGGGAGAAGGTCCGAGCAGTTCTGCTAACGGTTGGCGCGCGCTAGTAGGAGCGCGCGTTCGCGCTCGTTTCGGCACAGCTCGGCGGCGCGGAGGAACGCGGCTTTGGCCTCGTCGTTGCGTCCGAGCCGGGCCAGGAGGTCGCCTTGAACGGCGGGCAACAGGTGATAGCCGTGTAGCGCCGGCTCATCGATGATGGCGTCGATGATCTCCAGCGCTGGCGCGGGTCCGTACGCGATGCCGACCGCGACCGCGCGGTTGAGTTCGACGATCGGTGAGCCGGTGAGCGCGGCCAGCGCATCGTAGAGGGAGACGATCCGCGGCCAGTCGGTCGCCTCGAAGCGCGGTGAGCGAGCGTGACAGGCGGCGATGGCCGCCTGCAGCGCGTAGGTTCCGAGGGGCATCGAGAGCGTCTCCGCGCGCGTCAGGGAGGCGAGCCCGCGCTGCACCAGTATCCCGTCCCAGAGCGCCCGGTCCTGATCGGCCAAGAGCACCGGCCGGCCGTCGGGGTCGGTTCGTGCCGGCAGCCGGGAGGCCTGGAGCTCCATCAGCGCCAGCAGGCCGTGGACCTCGCCCTCTCGGGGCATGAGCGCGGCCAGGATGCGCCCCAGACGCATCGCTTCCCGGCAAAGCTCCGGGCGCGTCCATTGCTCACCGGCGGTGGCCGAGTGGCCCTCGTTGAAGATCAGGTAGATCACCTCGAGCACAGCAGACAGGCGTTCGGGGCGCTCGTCGGCTCCGGGGATCTCGAACGGGACCCGTGCGCTGCTCAGCGTGCGCTTGGCACGCACGATCCGCTGGGCCACCGCCCCTTCGGACACCAGCTGGGCGCGGGCGATCTGCGGCGTGGTCAGCCCGCCCAGCAGCCGCAGGGTCAGCGCCACACGCCCGTCCCGGGCCAGCAGCGGGTGACAGGTCATGAACATCAGCCGCAGCACGTCGTCCTCGACCTGATCGATCTGCGCCGGGGGATCGGGCGCGTCGAGCCGCTGCAGCACCTCCTGTTCGCGCGCCAGCAGCTCGTAGCGGCCCTCCAGCGCGATCCGCCGACGCAGGGCGTCGATCCCGCGCCGCCGTGCGGTGACCATCAGCCACGCGCCCGGGTTCTCCGGAATGCCGTCTCTGGGCCACTGCTCCAGAGCAGCCACCAGCGCATCCTGCGCGATGTCCTCGGCCACCGCCAGCTCCCCGACCTGGCGAGTCAGCCCAGCGATCAGCCGGGCTGACTCCATCCGCCACACCGCGTCGATCGTTCGCTGCAGCGCGGGCCCGTCCACCGCTTCAGCGATTCCGCGACACGGCCTGCTCGCGCAGCCGCCGGTTGGCCTCACGTAGCTCCGGGGTGAGCTGCTCGCCGAAGTCCTCGGTCTCAAAGATCGGCCGCAGCTCGATCTCGATCCCGCCTCCGAACGGCGCTCGCTTGAGCCACTCCAGCGCCTCCTCCAGCGAGGAGCACTCCCAGATCCAGTAGCCCGCGACGATCTCTTTGGCCTCGGTGAACGGGCCGTCGATCACCGTCGGCCGCTCGCCCTCGAAACGGACCTTCGCACCGTCCGAGGTCGGGCGCAGCCCATCCGCGGCCAGCAACACACCGGCCTCGGATAGCTGCTGGTTGTACTTCGTCATCGCCTCCAGCGCCTCGCGCGGCGGCATCTGCCCAGACTCGGACTCCGGACCACCCGGAACCAGCACCATGAAACGCATCACGACCTCCTACGAGATTGAACCGTTCTACCTCCCCGTCGAACAAAGCAACCCGAAATCGACAGCGTCCCGCGATCAGCCCTCAAGCCCGCCGCTCCGCACGGACCCTGGCGACGACACCCGTGCCATGTGCGGAAAGCGCGCATCACCCTGGCTAGCGCTTTGCCTCTTTAGACCACGCTTGGGCGCACGAGCGCAATGGCGACCTTCCGCTGGTTCCGAGCCCTCGCGGCGGATCAACTCGGGCGCCTATGGCGGCCGCGCAACCCGCTGCCGCTTCCTCGAACGATTGCGAGAGTCTGGATGGCGGCGATCAGGCGGTTTGAGACGCATGAGTTTCGTCCCGAGCGAGAGCAGGCCCCGGTTTTCGGCCCCACTTCTGCTTTGATCGTGCCGGCGTTTGCTGGCTCGATCGATCTCAGCTAACGCTGGGTGCTGCTCGCGCAGGCGATGCGGCAGCCTGACGGCGACGAGCCCGACGGCTCGTGCTCGTCGTCCGGAGGGGCGGCCAGGGGAGCGACCGCGCGGTCTTGCGCAACTACAGGCTGGGCGGCACGGCGCCCTCCTGTCCGCGCATGGCGGGGCTTGTCGCCGACGGGTCGCTGCGTGTCCGACGTGCAAACGGTCTCCGCTCCGCGCCTCAGTAGATCTCCGTCGAGCAGGTCCGTGGTTAGTGCGGATACGGCTCGTTGTGTGGCTTGCCGACTCGGTGAATATGTCGCGCGCGTGCCGCCCAGACGTGGACGCTTCGGCAGTGACGAAGGTGCCAAACGGGTCTCATTCTTCGTTCGGGGGCCTCGACTGCCTTGCCGATAACGTCTGCTCGACTGGCGACGAGGATGTTCACCGAGGGCACACGCTCGCCGCCATGCAAGAGCATCGAGCAGAACTCTCCCCAGATGCGGGCATCGGAACGCTCACTGGCGTCAGCCGCGGTCCGCATCTCGTTCTGACCCCCAGGCCGTGTTGCCTGGATCGGCATCCCGCTGCTCCGCGGCTGGCCCACCTGGCATGTCGGCGATCTCATCGGGATCCTGATCGTCTCGCCCGCGGTGCTCTATCGCCCGACCCTGTGGAGAATGCTGAATCGCCGGAGCACAGCGATGCTCGCCCGGGTGCCAATCGGCACAGCCAGCAGCGCGGCAGGTGCAAGAGGCGCGTGGCCGTGGTCGCGATGTTGGCCATTCTCTGTGCTGGGTGCGGCCAGCTCAGAGAGCGCGTCCCACGGCCGCAAAAGCCCACGAGCGCGGCGCTTGCCTCAAGCCGGGCACCGACGTCCACCGCCACGGTGTTCCACGTGCATCCGCAGGTTGTCGAGCCGGTGGCTGGCGCGCAGGCGGCGGTCGTCGCGGGCCCGGCGCCATCACCGCCGGCGTTCGTCAGCGTGGACTCCGGCGCCAGCGAGGGTGCGCTGCCGCAGCCGGTCTCGTTGGCGGTCGTGCGCCAGGAACTGGCGGACGAGCGCGTCCTGACCGCCCCCGCCGCCACCCAGGCGAGGCTGGCGCCCGACGGGCTCGCGATCCCGCCGGCCGACGCGCCGCCGATCGTCCAAGCGATGATCGAGGCGGGCAACCAGATCGCCCATCTGCCCTACCGCTACGGCGGTGGGCACAACGCTACCTTCCAGGACAGCGCCTACGACTGCTCCGGCTCGATCAGCTACGTGTTCGCCGCCGCCGGGCTGCTCAGCTCGCCCGTGGTCTCCGGCCAGCTGATGGGTTGGGGCGATCCGGGCCCCGGCCAGTGGGTGACCGTCTACGCCAACGCCGGCCACACGTTCATGATCATCGCCGGATTACGCTTCGACACCGTCGCGCTGGCCGACACCGGCGACCGGTGGTCCACCTCCCCGCCCGATGAGCCCGACCTGGCCAGCTTCGCGATCCGGCACCCCGCAGGCCTCTGACAACGGCATCCCCACGGCCGACTGCGCTTCCACAGCCGCGGTAGCCGCCCCACGCGACCAGGCGAGGGCACGCGACGAGTGCACGCGACGAGTGAAAGCAGGACTGGCCCGCCCGGCCGACCTCAGCCCCGCATGTGGCGCCAAAAGGCAGCTGCTTAGCCTGTGGTTGCACTAGACCCGCGCCGCCGCTGCCCTGGCTGCCCCTCCGGACGACGAGCACGAGCCGTCGGGCTCGTCGCCGTCAGGCTGCCGCTTCGCCTGCGCGAGCAGCACCCAGTGTTAGCTGAGATCGATCGAGCCAGCAAACGCCGACACGGTCGAAGCACAAGTCCGGCCGAAGACCGGGTCGCTCTCGCTCCGGACGAAACGGAACAGTCGCGGTTCCGACTGTCGCAAATCGCCAATGTGGAAGACTCGACCGCGGGAACTGTCGAGCCCCCGCGCGATCGCTTTCGTCTATTTCACCGCGACGATTCTTGTGATCGCTTTGGCGACAAGACGCACGTCCGCGTTCGCGGTCGCGCGTCGCTTCGCGCGATGATTGTTTGTGCGGGCGCAACGAGGAACCGGTCAGGGCGGACCGACTGCGGGTGGTCTCGCCACACGGCGTGCCGGCGAGCCGCGGCCACGACTAGCGCCGGGCCCCGGCCGGAGCCGTCTCGCTAGGCGGCTGCCTGAACGACCCAGATGTGGTTGCCGTCCGGATCGACGATCGAGAACATGCGGGGAACCGGTCCCTCGCCGCCCATCGGCTCGGTAGTGGTCACGCCCGATCGCGGTGACGCGGGCATATTCGGCGTTGACATCCGGACTCTCGACTCCGATCGCGCTGCCACCCGGCGTCCATTCGCCCATCGGCGGGTTGAGAGCGAGACGAGCGGTCGATCCGGGCGGTGCGACCTCGACCCAGCGGTTGCCGCCCTCGTCGCCGAATGGGACGTCAGCGCGCGGTTCCCAGCCGAGGGTCTGCGTGTAGTAGGCGATGGCCGCGTCCTGGTCGGCGATCGTGAACATCGCGACGCCGATGTTCGAGACAGTGGCGGGGGACTGCATTGGATTGGTCATGTTCGTGAACACTGGCAACAGCGACTATCTCGTCGCGAACTGCCAGGATTTCGTCGCGGCGGCGGATGAGGCGGTCGCCGCTCGCGGCCACGCGTCGCTGGGCCCGCGGCGTTGACTGGCGCGGGTCTTTGCCGGCGACGCAGTGACCGCAGCGTGCGATCTCCCCAGCGGAGACCACGGCGACCCGAGCAGGCAAACGAAGTTCCGTAAATCGAGCCCAGCGTCGAGAGCGCATGGAGGCCTTGGCCCGGCTCAACTTAGAGTGGGCATGGTCCGTTTTGCCTTAGCGGTGGTTGGCCGGGCTTGATTAGATTCAGTTGTATCGTTGGGGTTGTGACCAGCCCAGCGTTCTCGCTCGAAGACCCGCTCCTGACGGTCGACGACGTCGCGGCGGCCCTCGGTCTCAACGAGCAAACGATCAGGAACTACATCGACGACGGCGTCCTGCCGGGCGTGCGGGTGGGCAACCGGCGTGTGCAGATACGCCGGTCGGCCCTCGACGCGTTTCTTGCCGCCGGCGAGACACCGGACCTCGTCCGGGGCCTCGCCGCGCTTGACGAGGCGCGGGGGCCACTCGCCAGGGCGCTCCCGATTGACCGAACGGCTCTCGCACGAGGAGCGGTCCGAGCTGGCGGCCGCGCTCGACGCGCTCGCTAACTTTCGGCAACGGTTCGCTGATGTGCTTGCTCAAGCGTCCGGCTGACAATGGCGAGTGAGTCTCGCGAAGGCGATTACGCAGCGTTGCGCAGGCTCGGTGAGCTCGGCCGGGCGATCGAGCGTCAGCGCGGGCCCGATTCATATCCGCGTCCGACTGGACCAGTACCGAGTCTCCAAGAACTCCGCCGCCTTAGCGATGAGATCAAGCGCGTCGCGTCGCTTCATGCCGCGAGAACCGTCCGCGTTTTTGGGTCGAGCGCCCGCGGCGAGGAGGGTCCGCGGAGCGATTTGGACTTGCTCGTAGAGATGGGGGACCGGCGCGGCCTGCTCGAGGAGGCTGCCATGCAGGGCGACCTCGAGGAACTGCTCGGATGCCGAGTGCAAATCGTGACCGTCACGGGCTTGGCCTGTGCCCGCGAGGACGTGCGTGAGCAGATCGAGCGCGAAGCGATTCCGCTTTGATGTCGACCTGGGACCCCGGCCGGATTGCCGACACCGGGGCTCTGCTCACGGCCTCCGGCTCGGATCCACTGGAGGAGAGTGGTTTCTTGGGGCGGCACGACCGGTGTCCGTAACTCCGCCCGAGAACAGGCGTTACGACTTCTTACCTGCAAATTGGCTGCTTTCTTGCAGCAGCCGCGGGCCCGGGTCGGGCGACGGTCTCTGCCGGTGCAGAGCGTCCTTGAGGTGCCCCCAGCGCTCGCGCAGCCGGCCGCGGGCTTGATCGACGCGGCCCTGCCTCGCCTGGCAGCGATTGCCCGTCAGCGCGCCGATCGCCTCCTTGAGCCGTCCGTGGGCTTGCTGGCTCGCGCCCTTCGTTCGCTCCTGGCTTCCGCTTCTGGCCATGTCGGCCTCTTCGATCACGTGCTCGCGTTAGGACGGATCCTCGGCTCGGCAGGCCCAATCGTGGTTCGCGCCGGTTCAGACCGCAGCTACCGGATCCACGCAAGGTGATGGTCGATCCGAGAAGCGTGAGCGTGAGCGCCTTCGACAGGGGAGCGGGCCCTCCCCGCGATCGCCGACACGGTCGATTCTTTACCGTCGATCAACTCCCTTCGGCTCGCCCCGGGAGAATGGGGCGAGGAATTCTGTCGATGGCGCTCGCTGAAACCCAACAACTGCGGATGCTCGAGCGGCTACGGAGCGCCGGCCAGGAGCCGGTGACGCTTGACCAGCTGCGCGCAGGCGGAATCGACTTCCCCGCCGTCGTCATCGGCGAGCTCGAGCTCAACGGGTATGTGATCGAGCGCGTCTACGAGCACGGCCGGCAGATCGGCGTGCGCCTGCTGGAGACCGAAGCCCCTGATCCACCGGCCTCACGTCGGCGCCCCCGATGGCGCCGAGTTCCGCGGTAGCCACCTACGCGGCGAAACGAGTGCTGCGCTCAGCGTTGGCGCCGGTGCTCGGCGCAACATCATGGCGCACCTGGACAGTCAAGTCGCAAAGCGACTATCGCCGAGCCGCTCGATAACGGGAATTACGACGGAAGTGGGGGTGGAGGGTCGGTCCAGTGCTCGCGGCGCTCGCGTGCAGCAGGATGTCGGCAGTCTCGCTCACGGACGTGTGCCGATTGCGGCGCCGAGGTCGAGCACTCGTTCCCGCTGTACGGCGACCGACAGGGCCGAACAACGCTTCCCGCTCATCCGGGAGCGTCAACCTTGACCGCGCTGCAAGATCGACACCGCGGCCGGCGGCGGGTCTCGGTCGCATCGCTGCACGAACTCGGGTGCGGCTTGGCGCGATCACCCGCCGACAATATGAGCGTTCTATCGTGCACGAATCCTCGCTAGGGCCGCGTTCGAGGCGGTTGGCGCTGTCAGTTGTTCTCCCAGGTTGGAAGCGGTGGGGACTACGGATGCGGGCGGTACGCGTCGACTGGGAAGATCGACGGAGACGGAAGGTCGTCAAGAAGATTCTCCCAAAGGAGAGTCAAGCGGGCGGCCTTTCGCCGTGCTTGGGGCCAAGTTGGCTAGCGGTCAAGGGGTGCTTGGCGAGTTCCGCGCGCTGGCGCTCGCTCAGGCCACCGAACGTCTTGCTGGGCTAGACCCGGCAGTCGCCGGTGGGGAACGATGATGCGAAGGGTCACGTCCGGTTCGCGCTCCGTCGCAGCCTGATCATCTCCGGTGGCCAGGAGAACCCGTGTCCAAAAATGAACGTCGCACATCTTGTGTCATCGCCAGCGCTTGTTTGCACTCATCTTGGCGCCCTCCCGGGTTGGTGCGAGGCATCTGATCGACCGCTCGCGGCAGCGCCGCGGAGCACGCGCTCGGCGTGCTCGCGCGCCGCCCGCCCGGCGGCCTCGAGCGCTCCCGCGCATCGCTCAAACCGTCCGACCACCTGACTCCCCGCAGGTAGCCGCAGCCCGTAGAGGAACGGGCCGTCGGGCTGCGGCGCGTCGGTGGCCGCCGCGAGCTCTGCAACCGCATGGTCGTATTCGGCAGTCCGGCGCTGATAGAGGCCCGTCAGCGCGGGGTTCAGGGCGCGGAGCCGTCTGGTGATGATGCGATCGGCAAACGACGCGACCGGCTCGACGCTCGCCCCATGCGGCCGGGTCTGCAGGACGAGTACGTGCGTTGCGCCGAGCGCCACGGCAGTCCGGTACGGGATCGATTCGGCCAACCCGCCGTCCAGGAAGCGCCTGCCGCGGAACGGCACCGGCGGGCCGCCGACCCACGGCATCCGGGTCGATGCCAGCAGCGCCGCCCGCAGGTCCTCGACGCAGTGAAGCTCCGAGAGCAGCACCGCAGCCGCCTGATCGACGTCCACCGCGACGCAATGCAGCGGGATCGCGCTGGCCGCTGTCCGCTGGTGTCGGGCGGCGTCGAGCGCATCGTCGGCGTGGTCGAGTGTGAATGCGACGTCGACCGCCGCGCGCCCGATCAACAGGCGGTACGGGTTGATGAACCGCCGCGTGGTGAACACAGCGTGATACGCGCTGCAGCATGCGTCCGCCACCCCTGCCAGCAGCCCGGCGCCGTTCAGCGCGCCGGCCGAGGTGCCGACGACGAGGTCAAAGCAGGCCGTCAGCCCGAGCAGCTCAATCGCAGCGGTCATTCCAGCCGAGACCACGCCGCGCATCCCGCCACCCTCGATCGCGAGCGCCAGCCGGGCACCATCGGCCGACGCTGTCGCCTGGTCGGCGCGCTCAGCCCTCCTGGCGAGCAACTCGAGCACGGGATGTCGCACGACGAGGTCGGCCATTGCACCCTGCAACATACCCGCGCATTCGCGCCAGCAGGCCCGCGAACGCACGACGGTCCGCTGCCTCCGCCGCGCAGGCCAGACACTCAACGCCTCGGAGACATTCGCAACATCGCCGGGCACGATCGGGAACGAGACCCGACGGAGAGGCAAATAGAGGCACTGACCCGCGGAGCCGACCGAACGGTGACGACACTCTTCTAAAGGGGGTGGGGACTTGAGTGCACATGGCAGGACGCCGCACGGGCGGTTCGCGTACGGCGCCCTCGTGTCTTCCGGACGCGGCCGGGGCGGGTGCTAAGAGCGCACGGGGACTGCTGCCATCTGCCTCGGTCGTCGGCAGGTCGGTATGACAACTCCCCCTGCAAACGCCGTGAGGGGTCGGCGTAGATGAAGGCTGACGCCCGCGCCGGGGTCTCCGGTCTCTCGGGTGCTGTTAGCCGCGGCGGCGGTAGATTTTGCCGAGCGGGTGGTCCTCGGGGCTGGTGAACAGGCCGCTTGAAGTGATGAGCGCGGCCATCTGCTTGCGGCCCTGATAGTCGCCGGTGTGCAGCTGTACGCTCGCGGTCGGCCAGGTGCCGGTCGTGGCCATCCAGCGGACGGCGTCAAGGCCTGAGTGGCCGTAGTCGGTGCAGGACAGGTTGAAGTCGAGGGAGATGTGCTGCACGTCGCCGGCTGCCATCCGGTCGGTGAACGCCTTGACGGTTCGCACCCACTCCCACTCGGGGCTGACGGGAGGCTGTTTGTCGTCGAGGTAGACGGCGTGTTCGGGAAGTGGTGCCCAGCTCATGCTCTCAGGGTAGGGCCGTCCGCGCGAGTGACCGGGCCGACTAGGGCAAATCGCGGGCGAGCAACGAGAACGCGACAAGCTCGACGGTCCGCCAATCGTGCGTCGCGTCCGATGGCAGGACTTCCTTGCGAGTGAATCCGCAGCGCTCGGCTACGCGGGCGTTGGGAGGCGTAGTTGTCTGTGGTTGTGTAGAGGCCGAGACGTGCCAGCCCCAACTCGGCGAACGCCCAACTGGAGAGCAGCCGCACGGGCCGCACCGCCGCGCCGCGCCCTCGTCCCCAGCGCGCGAGCCCAGGACGCGCTGATCGTTCTACCGGGCAACCTGGATGTTGCACCATTACACATGCATCTGCCAGGCCCCGTTGCCATCCGTAGGGGGCCGCAGCGTGTCTACGTCGGATTACGGCCCGCTGTCAGAGAAAGGTACGGGAGCGAGCGAAGGGGCATGCGATGCTGTGTCTTCAGGCCGGACGCGCTGGTTGCCTCTGCCTAGGTGCAGTTGCGAGGCAGGGGTCAAGCCCGGCGTTGCACCTTGCGCGAAAACGTCGTGACGAGCGGCTGGTTTGGGCTACGGGAAGACGGCGCGTCGGGAGCGGCGATCCACGGTCGGCGCGACCGCAGTTCGCTTCTGGTTTCGACACGGAAGGGCAGCCGTCCAAGGGTGATCGCTTCAGGCGCGATGCGGTGGCGCGCATGGGCGATCCCGCGCAACCGCTTTGGCCCCGGGAGTCGTCGACCGGGTGGGCGCTCGAGGCGCGTCCTCGGTCAGTCGGGAGCGCCTGGATCTCATCACTCGCACGATCGCATTCATGTTCCGCCGGTGCCGAGCTTGCTTGCGCTTTGGCGACGATCCACTTGCGGCGATTGGAGCTCGGTGGCTGCGGAGGCCCGATCGCTTTCGCCCCCCGTATGCGACCGGTCGGTCCGGTGGAGGCAAGCGCGGCGATCAACGGTCTTATTCCCGCGCGGCGAGAAACCTGGGGCGGGGCGAGGTTCCCGCGTGGACTCGAAGCGCCGGCACCAACCGGTCAAGCGACACGATCAGGACGTCGTCCTCGACGCGCTCGAGGCTCCTCGCACGGACAACGCACAGGACCGCCAGCGCGCCCGCGCGGCACCAGCGCCGACGGTGGCGGCAAAGCCATGCCGCCATCTCGCGGGTCTTGGCGAGGTGGGAGGCGTGAAAGGTTCGCGTCTTGGTTTCGATCACGCAAGCCATTCCGGTGGGTGCGATTGCGACGCTGTCGATGTCGCCGTGCCCGCGATAGGGCAGCGAATGGCGAAGTTGCCAGCCCTCTGCCTGGAGCGTGGCCAGTGCTGCGCGGACCGCGTGCTCGGAGCGGGCGCCGAGGCGGCTGCGGCTGGCGAGGCGCAGCCAGCGGCGCGTGTCGATCACCGTCCGACCGTGACGAGCGCGAGCGCGCCAGCAAGCGCGGGCGCGCCGTCGCCGAGGGCGATAATCGGCACCGCGCCGGCCGCGACTGCTGCGGCGCCGCTGGCAGCGGCTCGGCGCAGCCGTCGGTACTGCTGGCGGCGCGGGAAGCTCGATTGGACCATGAGGGAGAAGCTCGCAGGCAACGCGGACGAACCAATCGCCGCACGGTAGTCGCGACCGGCCAGCCTGGTTGACGGGCTCGCTCGATGCTCGACACCTTCGGTGGTCGGCGGCGATCCGCGGCTGGGCGACGTCCGAGTTTCAACCTCGCCGCCGCCAAGCGCCGCGTGGAGGTTCTACCCCGCCAACTGGATGGCGAGCTCGACGAGTTCGACCACGTGCTGATCGACTGCCCGCCGAACTACGGGCTTCTCGCCGTCAACGCGGTCGTGCTCGCCAGCGAGCTGCTTGTGCCGGTGCGCGTGACCAACCCGAATTCGACCGATGGCCTCGGCGACCTGCTCTCCTTCCTGGAGGAGATGGCCAGAGGCGGGCTGGGAGCGGCCGGTCGCCGCTCCGGGGTCGACAGCGACGAGCGGCACTGGTGGGATTGTGGGCTGGGCCGCGTTCCTCAGGCATAGCCGCGGGCTCTGTTCGCACTTCCGTTTACACCTTGCTGCCCCAGGGCACCTCGGCAGCTACCTACCCCATAGAAAAACCCAGTGTTTCCAGCTGGTTTATCAGCGCGCCCGGAGAGATTCGAACTCCCGACCTTCGGTTCCGTAGACCGACGCTCTATCCAGCTGAGCTACGGGCGCTT
>Ga0187769_10000394_pt1 | contig 24012 bp, 24 predicted proteins | sample 0116_SJ02_MP02_1_FD_133140 | JGI IMG/M metagenome (GOLD analysis project Ga0187769, IMG submission 133140) | Tropical peat soil microbial communities from peatlands in Department of Meta, Colombia - 0116_SJ02_MP02_10_MG | ecosystem: Environmental > Terrestrial > Soil > Wetlands > Peat | place... | reverse complement strand
GCGGCGATCATCTGGGACTGGGTCAGAGCCACGGCTGCTCCCCCTCAAATCGTGTTGCGTGAACGTGAACGGCGGTATTCAACCTACCGCCGCAGACGGAGCGCCGCCCTCCGAATCCGTCACCGGGAACGGAGTCCACGACGCCGAGCCCAACCGCACGCGCTGCCGGGCGGGCGGAACCCCCCAGAGCGGCCGTCGGGGAATGTCTGCGCCCGATGCTCTCCCCACGGCTCGCGACGCTTCACCGCGACGCGTTCGTGTTCGACGAACGGGTCGAGAGCCGCGTCGAGGTCGCCGCCACCGCGGGGAGTCCGATCTCGCCGACCTCGACCTAGGCGCCGACGCAGCCGCGGCGGACGCGCCGCGTCCCCAACCCCAGCCTCCCGTCCTGGCCCCATGAGTTCGGGACGGGAGGCCTTGGCCGTCCGCCTCTTCTCTTTTTCGCGGTCTGGCTGTCCAGCACGCCCGGTAGCCAGCACCGATAGACCCACACGGCTGGAGCAATCGTGGGCTCCTCGCCGCCGGCCGCATCGACCGAGACAGTTCAGTCGCTACTCCCGCAATGCCGTGCGAATTCGACGGACGCCAGCATCGCTTCCCCTATCGTCCCATCCGCGTGTCTCGGGGCAGCGGATTTCCGCGAGATTGACTTCCGTTTCGCGACGAAGCGCATCTGTGAGCGCATCGGCTGAGAGTTCCGGATTGCAAGCGTTAGCGGGCACCTCCGCGAGAGAGCGCGTCTTGAGCCGACGTAGTGAAGCCGTGGAGCGTCCAGCATCGCTCTGTCGCTACCCCCGGACGGCAGCGTTGTTGATCGCAGGCGACCGTCCGGCGTCGTGCGCGCGGGACTCGACCGACGCTGGTCTCGGCCAAGCGCGAAAGCGGCGCCCAGTCAGCTCGGAGCTCCATCAGCGACTGGTCTGGATGAGCGACGGATCGACCGACCAGGCGCTCAGGTAAGAGCGACCGAATTTTGCGCGTCTCACATGGACAACTGGCCCGTCCGATAAGGAGCGCAGCACCGTGGCAACATCAACTTTTGCAGTCGAAGTGATCACCTTGCCGGTGAGTGACGTCGATCGGGCGATCCGGTTCTACGTCGACCGGGTCGGTTTTGCGCTTGACGTCGACTGGAGGCCGAGAGAGGACTTTGGCGTGGTGCAGCTCACTCCGCCAGGCTCAGGCTGCTCGATCCAGATCGGAGCCGGTCTCACCGACGCTGTGCCGGGATCGCTGCGTAATACCTACCTGGTGGTCGCCGACCTCGACGCGACGCGGGAGGCTCTGGTGGGCCGTGGCGTACCGGTCAGCGAGATCCGGCATAAGACGCCTGTCGGCGAGTGGGATGGCGGCTTTGCGCCGGGGCTCGATCCTGAGCGCGGCGATTATGCGAGCTTTGCCGACTTCGCCGACCCCGACGGCAATACCTGGATGCTTCAGGAGCGCGGGTTCCACGAGACCGCAGGCGAGGCCTGATCATGGGTCTGGCATGGCAGCAGGGACCGCTGGGGCCAGGCTCGGTCGGGCGTTTCCTCACGCCCGATCCGCTCCCTGAGCGACTGTTGTTCGCTGAGCCGCTGCGGCGGCGGATGCGGGTCCGGTTCGGGGAAACCTGGATCGCGCAGAGCGATGATGTCGTGCTGCTGCACGAGCCGGCCCGTTACCCGGTGGCCTTCTTTCCAAAGAGCGACATCGTGACCGAGGCGCTGCACTACAGCGGTCGCGCGACAGCCCATCGCGACCTCGGGCCGAAGGCTTGGTATCTAGTGCGACTCGGCGGCCGCGAGGCCCCGCGCGGCGCGTGGGAGCATACCGACCTCCCCGGCTTTGCCGAGATCCTCCGCGACCGCGTCGCCTTCGCCTGGCACGCAATGGACGCCTTCTACGAGGAGGACGAACGGATTCTCGGCCACGCGGCCGACCCTTACCACCGAATCGATATCCGCCAGACCTCGCGCGAGCTGATCGTCCGAGCGGGCGACCGGGTGATCGCCGAATCGCACCGGCCGCTGGTGCTCTACGAGTCCGGTTTCGCGCCGCGCTGGTACGCGCCTCGCGAGGACATCAACCAGGATGCACTCGAACTCGTGGAGCGGCAGACCTTCTGTCCCTACAAGGGCATCTGTAGCTACTACGACATCGGCGGTCTCCATTACGCCGCCTGGTCCTACCGGGATGCGTACCGCGAGGTCGAGCGCATCTCCGATCTCATCTCGTTCGAGCCGGACAAGGTGACTGTTCTGCTCGACGGTGTCGAGCAGCATCTCGCGCCCGGTGAGCGGGTGGTTGCCCACGGCCCCGACCGCGACCTGACCCCGGCAGAGGCGGGCAACGTGCTGGCGTCGCAGCCGTAAGACGCGGGTAAGAATTCAGAGAGCAATGCGATCTCTTCTCCGCGCTCCCGCGAGCGCTGCGCGCGCCGTGCGTGAGCAAGCCGACAGGGAAGAGTTTGCCCGGATTGACGCATCCCTCGCGAGACTCGAGGCGGGCCGACCTGACATCTGCCACGAGTTGATGTCCCGGGTATCCGTGCGTCATGGCCCCCGAGTTGATCGAGCCGACCCGCTTGAATTGCTGTGGAATCTTGAGGCCCCTGAGAGCGCTCGTAGGCGCTGACCGGTTGCACACGCGACTGCCAGGCGCGTGCATCGCCGTCTGGCCTGCGCCACAGTGAAAACGTATTAGCAGCATTAGGCACACGGCCGCGTGCGACACGAGGGCTGCACGCTGCTTCAAGTCAACCCTCGTCCGCGAGCTTCCCACCCAGTCTCTTGCAGCCGCAGAGTCACCGTCGTGGCGGCCGGCGTTGAGCAGTACGTCGAGCTCCAGGGTGACGACCCGATGATCTTGGTACTCAGCCGTGGGCGGTTCTGCCCAAGGACTATCAGCAGCACCTCGAGCTGGCCGAGCTCAAGCCGCGGATCGACGTGGCCTACACGAAGATCGTGACGATCTCCACTGACGATCCGGTCGAGGCCGGCGAAATGAGGTGGGAGACCGGTGCCGACTGGCCGTTTCTCTCAGACACCGAGCGGGTCATCCAGAAGGACCTGGAGATCCGCGAGGAGACCGACCCCTACCACGACCCGATGGTTCCCCACACGCTCGTGCTAGGCCCCGGACTCGAGGTCCACTCGATCTACTGCGGCTACTACTTCTGGGGCCGCCCGTCGCGCGACGAGCTCTGGCACGACCTGCGCGAGGTCTTCAAGCAGACCAAGCCGGACTTCGATCCGACAAGCCCCATCGCGGCCTGAGGCGATCCAGTGGCCGGCGTCGGCTCAGCCTACGCGAGCGAGGCCGCGGTCTATCTGGAGCTGGAGCGGGTCGTCCCGCGCCGCGGCCTCTCCGTGCTGTGCGCGATCGTCGCGCTGAGCGCGTTCGATCGCCTTCTGATCGCGCCGCTGCTGCCCTCGGTCGCCCGAGGGCTGGTCGTTTCGATCGGCGCGGTCTCACTGGTGGCGACCGTTCACTTCATCTCATATGGGCTGGCGCAGGTCGGACACGGTTGGCTGTCGGACCGATTCGGACGCGTCGGCTCGTTGCAGCCCGCGTTGCTCGGGGCGGCGGTCGGCAACGCCGTCGCGGCCGCCGCCCCGTCGCGGCCGCCGCCCCGTCGCTTGGCGTCCTGATTGCCGCGAGAGCGGGTCGTCGGAGCGGCCTCCGGCGGTCTCGTTCCCGGCGCGCCGTCTTCGCGCTCGCAGCGACCATCTCGGTGGTGTTGATCCCGCTGCTCGGGGCAAACCAGCCGCCAGCCCACAACGCTCGAGGCCCTCCGTCCTACCGACACTGCGGCGCCGCGAAGTGCGTTTCATCTCCCTCGTCGCGGTGCCCGAAGGGGCGGCGGTGTTCGGATTCGTCGTGTTCTTCGCACCGGGCTGCAACGACTAGGGTCCTCGCTCGCCATCGCCGCGCTCCGCACCGGTGCGGTAGGCTCGGCATGCTCGTTGGAGGTATCGCCGTTCGCCGCCTTAGCGGCCGCGTGTCGGGCACTCAGCTGATCCTCGCGGGATCAGCGCTTCTCACGGCCGGCTACTTGCTGGCCTTCGGCATGGCCTTCCCCCCAATTCTGGCCGCCGCCGGGCTGGCCGGATTCGGGCAGTCCGCACACCACTCGACGCTCCAGCAGTGGGCCACCGATGCCGCTCCCGATGCCCGGGGGCTCCGCACGGCCCTGTTTGCCACCGGTGCGTTCGGGGGCGCCGCCCTCGCCGCCCTCGCCGGCGTGCTTCTCCCGGAGCATTTCCGCGCCTTGTTCATCGCAGGCGCAGCCAGTGCTTGCGCTGCCGGCGTGCTCGCGGTGACGCGCCACGCGGCCGCCTGAACGATCGTAGTGCTCTGTTGGTTCTACACACCGCGGCCGTACTGGTCTCGACTAGGCCCGTACGAAGCGCAGGCCGCTCCCCGGTTTGCGCCACATCGCGATCACGCGCCCGGGCGGCTGGCTAGATATCGAGCGCGAGCTCGCGCGACGGGACCGAGCAGCAGAGGAGGGCGTTGCCTTCGGCTGGTGCGTCGAGCGGTGCCGGCGCGTACTCGACCTGTCCCGCGATCACGGCTGACTCGCATAGGTGACACGCTCCGGTTCGGCAGGACCAGGTGACCGGGACGTCGCAGGCCTCGGCCAGCTCGAGCAGCGAGGTGTAGCGCGTCGGGTCCCAGCGGACGGTCAGGCCGCTGCGGGCGAACGAGATCGCGGGGCCGGGTCCTTCGGGCCCGTCGGGTACGTGGACCGAGCGGTCGCCGCCGCTCCGGGTCGTCGCGAAGCTCTCGCGATGGATGCGGCCTGGCGCGACGCCGTCGCTCACCAAGCCTGCGGTCATGTCTTCCATGAAGCCGTCGGGGCCGCAGAGCATGAAATGGGCGTCGAGCGGGGGTCCGAGTTCTCGCAGCTCACGGGCGGTCATGCGCCGACCCGCCTCCCGGGTGTAGTGGACCAGGGTCCGCGCGCCCAGCTGTGCGAGCAGCGCCTGGGTCTCGCGCGCATGGGGAACCTCTCCGGCCGAGCGGGCGCTGTATATCCACCAGACCTCGCGCGCGTCTGGAGACCGCGCGAGACCGTCGAGCATCGCCAGCAGCGGCGTGACCCCGATCCCGGCACCCAGGAACACGATCGGCCGCTCATCGTCGGGGACCGTGAACTTCCCCCGCGGTGCGCCGAGCGGCACGACCTCGCCCACCGCGAGCCGCCGGTGAATCACTTCTCCGGCTCGCCCTGAGGGTTCGCGCTTGACGCTGATCCGCCACCGCCGGGCGCCCCCGGCCGACGACAGCGAGTAGCTGCGCAGCAAGGGCTCGCCATCCTGGCCCGGGAGCGACACGGTCACGTATTGTCCGGCAGCGTAGCCCGGCAGCGGCTGGCCATCAAGCGGCTCGAGCTCGAGCGCACGGACGGTCGGCGTCTCATCCTGGATCTCCGCCACGCGGAAGTGGCGCAAACCCGTCCACGCCACGGCGCCCGTGGCGGCCGCCGAGGTCAATCCCGGGTTGCCGCGACGGTCGCCCTGCTCGAGCAACGCCTGAAACGAACCGCGCCATCCCTCGGGAAGCGCCGGGACTCCCAGTGCCCGGCGCAGCCTCTCTTCGCTGTGGCCGGGGAGGTAAAGCAGCGCCGAGATCTCCCGCACCGTCATCTGCTCTGCCCCTCGCGCGACGAGCTCAATCCGGTCGCCGGCTTGCACTTGCCCCTCTTCGAGGACCCGGAGGTAGAAGCCTGGACGGCCGTGCTCATAGAGGAGCGCCGGCATCCGCGGCTCCCCCAGGCCCATTCCGACCTTGAAGCAGGTGACGCGCGGCTGGGAGACCTCGAACAGCGCTTGGCCGATCCGGTAGCGATCACCGATGCAGACCTCTTCGTCGGGCACCCCTTCGACGGTGAAGTTCTCGCCGAAGCTCCCGGGCGCCATGGGCTGGCGTCCCAGAAACGCCTCCCAATGCCGATAGGAGCTCTGCTGATACACGAACACGGCGCGGTGCTCGCCACCGTGTCCGACCAGGTCCGCCTGCTGATCCCCCTCGACGCCCAGCCGGCGGACGAACCGGGGACCGTCAACCGGCTGCTTGAAGAACGCAGTCCGCACGGTGCGCCCACTCCACTCCACCTCACGCGGGGTGCCAACGTTGACCGAGATCAGTCGCATCAATGGGATCGGTATCGCCCGACGCTCGGTTCTTACGCGCGCGAGCGCTAGAGACGGCACAGGAGATGGGTGTAGTTCATGGATCGTTCAGCCCATCGCACCGTAAGACGGCGGCGACTGCGGCGGTCAAAGCGCTCCGTAACCAACCCAAGGAGCCCCTAATGACCGCATATCGCACCGTGGACGTCGACGGCGTCGAGGTGTTCTACCGCGAGGCCGGCGACCCGAGCGCGCAGACGTTGCTTCTGCTGCACGGCTTTCCGACCTCCTCGGCGCAGTATCGGGAGCTGATCGACCGGCTGGCCGGTCGCTTCCATCTGGTGGTGGCGCCGGACTACCCGGGCTTCGGCTACACCGAGCCGCTCGAGGGCACGACGACGTTCGACCGCCTAGCTGACGTCATCGACCGCTTCGTCGAGATCGTCGGGCTCGACCGCTACGCGCTCTACGTGTTCGACTTCGGCGTGCCGGTCGGCTTCCGCCTGGCCGCACGCAGCCCCGAGCGGGTCGACGCGCTGATCGTCCAGAACGGTAACGCCTACGAGACCGGAATCGGCCCCAACCTCGCCGGGCTGGCCCCCTACTGGGAGGACCGCGTGGCCGCCGAGCCCGCGGTGCGAGGCTTCCTCCAGCTCGAGGCGACCCGCTCGCAGTACGTCGAGGGTGTGAGCAATCCGGAGTCGCTGAACCCGGACCATTGGACCCTCGACCAGCATTTCCTCGACCTCCCGGGGCGCGACCAGGTGATGCTCGACCTGATCTACGACTACACCAGCAACCTGGCCCTGTACCCCACATGGCACGCCTACCTGCGCGAGCACCAGCCCCCGACCCTGATCACCTGGGGAGCCAACGACCAGTACTTCGTCGCCGACGGAGCCCGCGCGTACCTGTCTGACCTGCCGGACGCCGAGCTGCACCTGTTCGATACCGGTCACTTCGCGCTCGTCACCCACGCGGCCGAGATCGCGGAGCTGATCGCCGCCTTCCACGCCCGGCACGCCGCGGCTACCGCCTGAGCCCAACCCGAACGATGAAAGGAACAGCAATGAGCAAGCTCCTGTACGTCATCTCCTCGCCGCGCGGGGCGCAGTCCGAGTCGACGAGGATCGCCGACGAGTTCCTCACCGCCTACCTGCGCGCTCGCCCGGGCGTCGAGGTCGAGCGCCTGAACCTGTGGGAGCACCAGCTCCCCGTCTACGGCGGCAAGGGCGCGGCGGCGAAGATGACCGTGTTCTCAGGCCGGACCCCTGAGGGGGACCAGGCGGAGGCGTGGGCCGACGTCGAGCGCGTCTTCACGCCGTTCAAGGAGGCCGACGAGTATGTCTTCACGGTGCCGATGTGGAACGCAGGCGTCCCGTGGGTGCTCAAGCACCTGATCGACACGATCACTCAGCCGGGTCTGGTGTTCGGCTTCGACCCGGCCCGGGGCTACATCCCGCTGCTGGAGGGAAAGCGTGCGGTCGTCGTCTACACCAGCGGTGTCTACTCGCCGGGCGCTCCGATTCAGTTCGGGACCGACTTCCACGCAGAGTTCTTCAACGACTGGCTTCGTTTTATCGGCGTCGCCGATGTCTCGGAGATTCGCTTCCAGCCGACCGTCCTCACGGCCGACCCGGACGCGGCGCGGAATGCGGCGCTCGCCCGAGCCCGCGAGCTGGCAGCCGAGCTCGCCGCCCCCCTGGTCGAGGCCGCATGAGGCACGGCGTCCTGGGTGCTGGCGGCCCGGACCAGCTCCGGGCGCCGGCATCCAGGCCCGCGAGGAAGTGACGCGATGGCGCGAATCGCGTATCTTGACCCGGCAACGGGTTGGCGGCCGGACGCGCGAGCTCATGCGCGCTGCCGAAGCTCTGCGTGAGGCGACTCCGAACCTGGTTCGGGCCATGGCGGGTACGGCGGTTCTCGAGGGCTATCTCGCTATCGCCGCCGCGCTGGCACGCGGCAGTGTCACCCCGCCGGTCGCCGAGCGGATCGCGCTCGCCGTTGCCCAGAGCGACGGCTGGGGTTACTGCGCGAGTTCACGCACCGAGGCGGCCCGACGCCACGCCCACCTGGACCCGTCAGAGATCGCGCGCGCCCGAGACTTTCGCTCGATCGAGCCGCGGGCGCATGCGGCGCTGCGATTCGTCCAGGCCCTGCTCGACGGCCAAGGGGACCTTGACTACGCCGAGCTCAAGGCCGCCCGCGCCGCCGATCTCACCGACGTCGAACTCGCCGAGATCGTCGGGCACGTCGCCCTGAATCTACTCATCGCCTTGTTCAGTCGAGCGTTCGCCATCGACCCGGACCCGCCGGACCCGCCCGCCGCCACAACACCTCGGCGGGCCGTCCGGCCTGCCAGCGCTCGACGCGGATCGTGAGTTCCTCCACGTCGGGCACCGCGTAGGCGACCGTCAGCTCCACGAGTCGCCGCCCCGGTTCGTAGTCGTTAAGCGTCATGAACGTGCTTCGTCCGCGCCTGGGCGCGCCCGGAAAGAGCGTCGCCCCCGTGTTGATCGCGGTCAGCTCGATCGCCTCGCGGTGACGCTCGATTACGCTGCGCGTGTCGAGCACGAGGAGGTCGTGTCCCCGGTTCCGCTGCGCGCGGGCGTACACGCGAGCCTGCGGGCTCGATCCTGGTCCAGCCAGAAGAACACCCGCGCGTTCAGCAGCCGCATCCACTCCGCCACCGACACTCCGTCCAGGCAGGTGGCGAGGATCTCGGGGCGAAGCGGCTTGTTGTCGCGGATCCACACCTCGCCAAGAGATGAATGGCGGAGCCGGACCGAGTCGGGTCGCGGCGCCGCCTCGAGCTCCTCTCTGCGTGGACCGTTTACCCCGAACCGGTCGAGCAGGGCTGAGGTCGATAGCAGCCCCAGACGCCTGGTCGCCGGCCAGGCTTCCGCCTCAGCGACGTGGAACAGCTCCGGATGGCGCCGGATGAGCTCCGGCTCACCCGACGACTGCTCAGCGCGCGAGCGCGTCGGCGAACCGAGGCCCATCGGTGTACTGGCGGAACTCGCGCAGGACGCCTTCGTCGTCGAGGGTCCAGACGTGCACGAACGGCTGGTCTATCCCGTCCCTCGAGGCCCGTGCGATCCCGGTGTAACGGCCGAGCACAGCGACATGGTTGCCAAGATCGAAGATCCGATCGACGGCCAGGCTGAGGTCCTCGACGTCGAAATTGATCGGCCCGAGCACTCGGTCGGCGATCTCAGCAGCTCCGCGGTACGGCCGCTCCGCGCGGTAGGGCATGCCGTGCGCCTCGTGCCACTCGACGTCACCGAGGAACCCGAGCGCCGTCGGCAAATCTCCGGCGGCGACGGCCTTGTAGAACAGGTCGACTTGGTTGGTGTTGGCGGTACTCATTTTCGGCTCCTGGTGGGTGTGGGATGACTCGTTTCGTGTGCCCAGGCGAGCCATCCCGTCGGCAGCGCCGGGGCCGCGAGCAGCTCATGGCTGCGGCTGTGGTCCTGAAGGAAGATGTGCGCCACGAGCGTCACCGTGACGTCGTGATCTGGCCGGTGCACGACCTCGAGTCGATCCCCGGCGCTCACCGTGCCCGGCTCGAGGATCGCAAGGTAGGCGCCCGGGCGTCCGGCACGAGCGAATCTCCGTGGAAGCAACGGGTCGGAGTGGCGCAATCCGAGCTTGAAGCAGGGCAGCCGCGGCTGGCGAACTTCGAGCAGGATGCTGCCGAGCGCCCAGCGCTCACCAATTCGCGCCCGGCTCACATCGACCCCGCGTAGCGAGAGATTCTCGCCGAAGGCCCCGGGGCCGAAGGATCGGCTCAGCTCGTCCTCCCACCAGGCCGTGTCCTCAAGGGCGTAGGCGTAGACGGCCTTGTCGGGGCCCCCGTGGACCCTCCTGTCGGCTTGATCGTCGCCCCGGACATTCACGCCCTCGATCGCGACCGGGCCGCTGACCGGATGCTTCCAGATCGCGGTCTTGATCGCGCGGTCTCCCATGCGGACAGTGCGGACCTCGCCGACGTTGACGGTCTCGACGTACATGCCGTGGTTTGACGTCGCCGCGCGGGCATGTCTTACGGGCGATCGTCGACGCAAACGCTGCTGAGGTAAGAACCGGCCGCTTGTCGATACCAATTCGACATGACCTTGATGCGATCGAGAGCGTACGGCCGGGTGATGCGGGGCCTCGAGAGCCGCTCCGCCCTGGAGAGGCTGTCCTCCGAAGCGCGAGAGACGTTGCGCGAGGCCGCCGACACGCTCGTACTGGCCCGATCGACTGACGGTGACTCGGACGCCGCGCTGGCCGCCGCGCGTGCGGTCCTAGTGAGCATCCGGCGCGACCAGATTGAGCCGTGGATCGAGCAGCTCGCCGACGACCTCGAGGACGCCGGGCCGCCACCGATCGCGCTCTTTGCTACGCCGGCTTATCTGCCAGCAAAGCAACGGGAAGGATCTGCGTCCCGATGAGCCATACGGTCGTAGTGACCAACCCCGTCGACAGCGAAGCGGGCCGGATCGCCCCTGACGAGGCGTCACAGAAGTGGCTGGACGGTCTGCGTTCGAAAGGCCCACGCCACGACCAATGTGTCCGCGAGCTGCACGCCCTTCTCCTGCGCGCCGCTCGACGCGAGGTGTACCGGCGACGTGCCTGGCTGGGCGGTGCAAGCGGTCCCGAGCTTGACGACGTCGCGCAGCAGGCGGCTGACGACGCATTATTGGCGATCATCGACAACCTGGACACGTACCGCGGACTCAGCCGTTTCACCACCTGGTCCTACCGGTTTGTCATGAATCACGTATCGGTCAAGACGCGCCAGCATCTATGGAGCGGTCGCCGAGTGCAGTTCGACGACACCGACTGGGCCCGGCTGCCCGATCGCGTGGTCACATCTCCCCACAGCCGCACCGAGCGCCTAGCTCAACTCGACGCTCTGCACACGGCCGTCGAGGAGAAGCTCACCGCTCGTCAGCGGGAGGTGTTCGTGTCGGTCGCGCTCAACGAGGTACCGATCGAGGTTGTCGCCGCGCGCCTGGACAGCAACCGCGGCGCGATCTACAAGACGCTCTTCGATGCGCGCACTAAGCTCCGCGCCAGCCTTCTCGAAGCGGGGTATCCGATCGAGGAAACGACGACCAGACCATGACCGAGAAGCTCACCCTCAACGACCTGCTTCTCGCCGACGCGGGGGATCCCGGATGCCAGGCCGGATTCGAGTACGTCGACCAGTATGTCGAGCTCGAGCTCGCGGGAAAGAACCCGGCCACCCTCTACCCAGGGCTCGCCGCGCACCTGCGCTCCTGCCGGGCCTGCCGGCTCGACCACGACGGAATCCTCGAGGCGGCTCGCACCGAACCCTGACCAGGGACGTCGCCTCGGCTGGCACCTCGGAAGCCGTCCGCGTTCGCTCGTACCTCGCGCCGCATTCGCACGCCGGGCGCAACCCTCGTCGGACTCTTGCTTGCTCGGGTCGAAGGAAAAGCGCAACTACCGAGGGTGCTTCTCTGGTTTGAGTGGTTCATTTGTGGGGTGGGGTGATGGTGATGCCGGCGCAGCAGAGGTAGATGAGGGCGATGAGTGCTTGGGGTGAGTGGAAGCCGTAGCTGCGGTGGGTGAGCAGCCGGATCTTGTTGTGTAGGCCTTGAAGGCGGGCGTTGGTTAGTCCGAGGCGGATGGCGGTGAGGATGCCTTCGCGGTAGCGGCGTAGGGTGCGGGCGAGTTTGATGAAGGGTTTGAGTTTGGAGCGGGACGCCCACGCGAGCCAGGCCTTGAGGTGCGCGGGTGCGTCGGCGGGGTTCTCGAGCTGGTAGAGGGCGCGCAGTTGTTCTTTGAGTAGGTAGGCGCGGTAGACCGGCCGGTTGGTGGCTTGGATCTGGGCGAGCGTGGAGCGCTGCTGGTCGGTGAGCTTCTCGGGTGCTTTGAGCAGCGCCGAGCGGGCGTGCTTGATCCACATCCCGCCGACCTTCACGTAGGCGCCCATGGATTGACTGTGCTCGCGGCGGACCTGGTCGACCGCGGCGCCGGCCAGCGAGAATGACGTGGAAGGGGTCAAACGCGATCTCGGCCTCGGGCAACCAGCGGCGGATGGTGCCCGCATAGGTCTCTGACATGTCGATCGAGACCGCCCGGATCGAAGCGTTGCGGTCGCCGAGCAGCTCAAAGAACTCGCTCAGGGTGTGGCCGCTGCGACTCGGGGCGCTCCAGATGATCCCGCCGGTGGCGTGGTCGGCGACGTTGGTCAGGTACCGATGCCCACGCCGGTAGGAGCACCCTTGAATCGACCCGGTCGGTCTTGCACGCCAACGGCGCCAGTCCCTTGACCCGCTGCGCGTCGGCGATCAACACCTCCCACCCCAGCTGCTCGAGCGTGTCGTGGACGAACCGCGCGCCGGTCATCGACACTGGTCACCGCCCGCACCGGCTGACCATGACGGGCCAGCTTTGAGACCAGGTAGCGCAGCCCCTCGGCATCGGGCGGCGCCGCGAGCTCCTCCACCAGCTCCGCCTCGTCGGAGAGCACGCACACATCCAGCCGTCGGCGGCTCAGATCAAGCCCAGCATGCAGCATCACCGCATCTCCCATCTTGCGCACGGGCACAGCCGACCGATCGCGTACCGTGACCCGCCGGTCGACGCCCGCTATTCGAATGGCCCGGCCGCGCGGCCCGACACCGCGCGCGCCTGACTCATGCTGTTCGACGCCGGGCGTCGGCCACCTTCACAAAGCGGGGGGGACCGCGCCGACCGGAAACCCGCGTCCTTCATCGCATTCCAACGCAACAACGCGAACACTGCCCAGCCGCGTGCTCGCAATCCCAGGCAGTGCATCAGCGTTGGCCCATCGGCTGGTGGCGCCCTCCTTCTGGGCGAACACGCAAGTCGGGCTTAAGCCCAGTGTCGATCGGTGTGCCTATTCGACTCGGCAACATTGCACGGAGCGTCAGACTGCCCATCGTTCGTGGCTGGATAGTGTCGGACAGCCGGATCCATGCTGCGCGGGCGATCGCTGTTCGGCGCAGCGATCGTTCACCGTCGGCCGATCCCTGGGATCTCCTGGTCGCCGTCCTGAGGGCGTGCCTTGAGCGGGCACGAACGTCAAAGCGGATCGGCACGGCCGCTCGAACGGCGCGATCGCGTTCGGGCCCAGCACTCGCCAGGCACGGCCCGCGCGCCTGCCCCCTGGTCGCGTCGATGCAGTCTCGTGACGCGCTGCCAGCGAGTACGCAGATGCGATCGGCGAGCCGGAGGAGTGGCGGCGTTGCCAGCTGACGGAGCGCGACGCTCGCGGCCTCGATGGCGGGCTTTTCGCCCGGGCGGCTCGGGTCACGGTACCGCCTCGTCGGAGCGTCGCCGCCGGCCGTCAACGGACGTCAAGGTAGGAGGTGTAGCCGGACCGCTGTCGCGCTCGCTTCGGCGCGGGTGCGGGCGCCCAGCTTCCTCAGTATCGCTTGAACGTGATGGGCCACGGTTCTGCTTGAGAGGGTCAGGCGTTGGGCTATCTCTGCGTTGTGCAGTCCTTCGGCGAGGAGTCCGAGCACCTCCTGCTCGCGTTGCGTGAGCCCGGCCGGATTGTGGCGGGTGGTCGGGCGTGGTCCGCGTGGCAGACCTCTTGCTCCGAGCTCGCGTAGGCGGCAGGTGATGCCTGTCGCTGCGGCTCGTGCGTTGAGTTGTTGCAGCTCTTCGAGCGCCTGCCGGAGCGACTCCTCGTCGCCTGCGTCCGCCAACGCGAGTGCCGCGTCGTAGGGGCAGTCGAGCTTGCGCCAGTGTTCGGCAGCTTGCGTCGGCTTGCCAGCGAGTTGCAGCGCAAGCGGCCCGACCGGGTCTTGTTCGATTGGGCCGGCTACTTGCGCGATTGCCTGGACGGCATCGGCCAGACCGTCCAGAGCGAGCCCGGCGCGCCGTCGCCAAACGGCAAGCTCTGCGGCGAGCCATGGACTCGGACGCTCGACAGCAAGCGCTAATGCGGCTGCGGTCGCCCTATCGATCGCGTCGCGATCGCCGAGGAGCCATGCGGCCTCGGCTCGGGCCGACGCGACCGGGCCGAGCCGCATGATCTCTGCCGTCGGCTCGGCCAGCGCCCAGGCCTCGTCGAGCAGGGGCGACACTTCAGGGTCGCCGCGACGAGCCCGCACCAGCCCGAGCACGACCAGCGACACGATCCGCGGCTTGTTTGACGAGCGGGGCACACGCAGAACGGCTTCTGCCGAAATGACGGCGTCTGCCCATCGCCCAGCATCGAGTTCGAGCCGGGCCCGATACGCCAGCAGGTAGAGAAGGGACAACTCCAGACCGCGCTCGCGGCAGAACGCGATCCCCGCCTCGAGATGCCGACTCGCGACCTCGTGCTGGCGATTTTCGACGGCGACGATCCCGAGCAGGACGAAGATGGACCCGGCGATGTCATCGAGGCCGGCGTCCAGAGCGCGCTGCAGTGCATGCTCGAGCTGCCCATAGCCCAGGACGCAAGCAACGGTCGCTTGGGCGTGGCAGGCAATCTCGGTGTCATCGAGCCGCTCCGCAAGCTCGACCGCACGTTGGCCGCAGACGATGGCCTCCTCCCAGACCGACGCGGTCAGACAAATGAACGCTAGGTTGGCGTACGCCCACGCCAGCTCACGCCCCGGCGGTCGCTGTTCGAGCATGGTTACTGCGCTGCGGGCGTAGCGCTCGGCTTCCGCTGTGCGGCCGGGGCACCAGAGAAACTCGGAGAGTCGACGCTGGTCGTCGCCGGCCTTGAGGACATCGTCCAACGTTTGGCGGATGGCGTGGGCCTGCTCGAGCGCTGCGATCCCGTCGTCGTACTGGTCGGTCAGATAGCACTCGCGCGCCTGGGCCTCGAGCAGTTCCGCCCGCGTCGCTGCGCTCAGCCGGCCGCCAAACCGCAGCGCCCGGGTGTACTGCGCGGCTGACTCGCGGTGGGCGCCGAGCGATGCCGCGCTCGCGGCCGCTGCCGGAGCGAAGCGAAGCACCGCCTCGGCATCCCCCGCCGCCTCCGCGTAGTGTGCGAGACGGGCCAGATCGGGAGGGCCTTGAGGCGGGTCGGCGAGGGCCGTGAGCGCATTACGATGCAGGTCGACCCGCCGGTCGCGCGGCATCACGTCCTCGACTGCCAGGCGCGCAAGCTCGTGCCGGAACGCGATCCCGGCTGGGCCGGACGTCAGCATGCCAGAGGTCAGGCAATCGTCGAGTGCATCGAGCTCGTTCGGGGCGAGCGCCTTGAGCAGCCAGAACTCGGCTTGGGGTGGCACGACCGCAACGGCCTCCAGCAGCCGCCTTGCGCGATCACCGAGGCGAGCCGCACGCGCGAAGACCGCATCCCTGACGGTGTCCGGTATGTCGTCCCCTCCGGCGGCGAGCGCCTCAAGCACGAAGAACGGGTTGCCGCCTGTCTTGCGGTACAGCTCGCGGGGATCGACGCCGGCGGGTTCGGCAAGCTGGGCGACGGCCCCCGGCGAGAGGGCGCGAAGCTTCAAACGCTGGACGGCCTCGCTGCGCACCAGCTCGCCGAGCACGATCCGAAGCGGATGATCGCGGGCGAGCTCGTCGTCGCGATAACTAACCAATACGAGGCCCGGGACTGTGTCTACCCTGCGCGCAAGCAGCCTGAGCACGTCGAGCGTGGCCTCGTCTGCCCAGTGCACGTCCTCGAGCACGAACACCGTTGGTGCGTGGGCTCGCAGCTCATGGGAAAGCGCTGTCGCCATCTCGTGGGGAAGTCTTCCGTTGTCCATGACCTCCGCGAGCTCCCCGCCGGTCTCATCGGCAACGGAGACCAGTGGACCCAGCGGACGCGGAGTGAACAGCGGGTCACAGCTGCCCCAAAGGATCCGGCCCGGCCGCACGTGCTCGTCGCAAAACCGCCGCAGAAGCGTCGTCTTGCCGATGCCCGCCTCGCCGGTCAGGAACACGACACGGCCGTGCGAGCTGCTACGCACGATCTCCAGGCACTCATCAAGCGCCGAGAATTCGTCTTCCCGCTCGAGCAGTTCGGTCGGCGTCTGTCCAGCTCTTCCGAGACCCGTAACTTTTGTCACAAGCCGATTCTCCTTCGGCGCCGCGGTGCAATGCAACCCCGGCTGGAATCGTGGTCACAAAGCACCCCTCAAGATCGGCACCAGGCGAGCCCCAACCACGACGCTCGTCGATGCGCATCGCCTGGCCCGCGCGAAGCCTCCTGGAGGGTCAACCTCGTCGCCGGATACGAGTCCGGCCATGAGCCGGCTCGCGACCACCGCTACTCCCGCGCGCAGATCGGTCAAGCGGCCGCCCGGAAGGCGCGGCCGGCATCAGTGTTCGGCATTCGTGCGTGAGCCCGATGTGCCCACTCAGTTCGCGGCCGCTACCGACGCCGCCTGGCTTGGGGTGACGATCCCAAGATAGGCCGCGCTCCGTCGCCAATATGGGCCGCCTATCCGATGTGCGGGGCGTGGGCTGGGCGTATGTTCGTGGCAGAAGAAGGAAGCTCTGCTAACTACAGGAGGGGGCATGGGACTGACCGTCACGAGCTCGGCGATCGTGGTCGCCCCCGCGATCGCCGTGCCGGCAGCATCCACAACAGTTGGTGTCGGTCCAACCGCGACGTACGCACGCGGCACGCATGTGCAAACCGTCCAATACGGCAGGCCCCGTGGCGTGAGCATGGCCGGGCCAAACCGAGGTACCCCCCGGCCGTGCCCTATCGCGAACGGACGCTCGCGAAGAAGGCGCTCGCCGCCGACGTGGGTCACAACGCTCGCGCCGGCGCCGCGTCCCCGGCGGCGGTCACTGCGCGGACTAAAGCGCCGACCGACAGCGGGCTTGACTCGGGCTCAGCCGCAGTCGGCGCGATCGTCTTAGCGGGGTGCTGCCCGGGGTCACGACGACCCGTTTCGTCCGCCGGCGGAGCAACTCCCTCACGCCGACCACGGCTCCACCATCAGACCAAGGAGAGCACCCATGATGTTGGCCATCATCCTCTCCCTCCTCCCCGTGGCGTTCGTTCTTGTGATGACCAGCCTGGAATTACGTCCTTGGTGGCGGCAGCTCCAGCAGATCCGCGCGCTTCCAGAGGAACCAGGACAGAAATCTAGCTAACGGTAGGACCACCGCCGGGCTCGTGCCGCACGCACTGAACTCTGAACTCTGACTCTGTCAGCTCCGCCAGACCAATCGCGTCGTGCGTAGCGGCCCAGCCCGTTCACTACAACCCGCGCCAGACCAATGATGTTTCGCCTGGCCGCTGTCCATTGGCGCGGCTGCTTTGGAGACCACGCAGTCACCCCCGATCAATGAGGAGATCCAATGAGTACCACTACGATGCCTTTTCCACCGAAGCAGGCGACAGTCGCGACGCACGCCACGCCGGCGGCGAATCAACCGCTCAGGCTTGGCACATTCGCCGACGGCCAGCGCGCCGTCGGGCTGACGGTGAGTTACTCGCCAAGAGTCGGCTCGTTCGCGGATGCGGCGCGGGACTGACTTCGTTGCATCCCGCGTGTCCGCGTCCGTGGCGAGTCCGCACAATGGGCCGGCCACTGCGCGACCTTGAGCCCGTCCGCACTAGGAGGACTGAGATGCCAAGATATATGGTGCAGCGCACCTTCCCGCAGGGGCTCGAGATCCCGGTCGCCGACGGCGGCGACGAAATATGCCGCACCGTCGTTGAGCGAAACGCGGACGAGGGCGTCACCTGGGTGCACTCTTACGTGAGCGCCGACAAGCGCACGAGCTTCTGCGTTTACGACGCGCCCACGCCCGAGGCGGTCCGGAAGACGGCCGCTCGCAACGACCTGCCTGTCGATCAGATCACCCAGGTCCGAGTACTGGATCCCTACTTCTATAGGTGAGGGGGCGCGATGCGCATGCGAAGAAGGTCTCGCGCCGACGCTCGCCGGCGCGTTGGTCACCGTAATCCCGCTCGAGGTGCCGACGCGAGGCCCGATCGCGCGCGGTCGGGTCAGCCGGTCTCCGGGAGACGAATGGAGGACGTAATGACAACACTGTTTCATCGGCTCGGGAGGCCCGTTGCTGGTCGTGCCGCAGCCGCCACGCTCGCCCTCGGCGTCGCTGTCATAGCGCTTGTGTTCAGCGCACCGGCAAGGGCTCAGACCAGGCCTTGTTCTGAGGATGTGATGGGCGCCCCGACCGGCCCCGCGACGGTGTCGGTGGCATCGACGTCGTCATATGGCAGGGTGCTCGTCGTCGGTTCGGGCCCCTACGCCGGTTGTTCTCTCTACCTCCTCACCTCAGACCAGCTACACGCGCTGTCCGGCGCGCAGTTCGCGTGTAGCGATAACGCAAACGTCCTGAATGAGGCCTGCGACACCGGCCTCTGGCCCGCGCTCCTGACCGACGGCGCTCCCGTCGCGGGGCCGGGGGTCAACCGGCACCTTCTCGGGACGGTGACCCGCACCGACCTGCCAGGGTTGCCCCCGATCCAGCAGGTGACCTACGCCGGCCAGCCCTTATACCGGTTCTTCCTCGACCAGGCGGCGGGGGACACGCAAGGCGCCAACCTGGACGATCCAGTGACCAGCCCCCCGGGCATCTGGTACCTCGTCGACCCCCGTGCGGGCACCCCCGCAACCGGCCGCGCGCAATTGCAGCTCGAAACCGCTCCCGTCGGCGACACCGGGCCCGACCAGACCGTGCTGGCCGCGACCATGAACAATGACTTCAGCGTCTTCCCCGACGCGACCTTCCCCGTCTATACCCTGGGTGGACATCGCAGCCACACGTGGGGCGACACGACAAGTCGCGAGCGCGACCACGAGAGCGCCTGTGAGGAGCAGTGTGCCGTTTACTCGCCACCCGTCCTCACCTCGGGATGGCCCGAAGCCGGGCCCGGCGTTGACCAGCATGCTCTCGGGACCATCGAGAGGCCCGACGGCACCCGCCAGGTGACCTACCACGGCCGGCCCCTGTACCTGTTCAACAAGGACGCCTACATACCGGGCATCACCGGGACGCAGAGCATCAACGGAGCGAATGCGGACACCCTATGGGGCGTGTTCAACACGATCCCGCCGCTGCCCTAGGACCCGCGACCCGCCCGAGCCCGCCGAAAGCCCCGGCCGACCCAACTGACCGGGGCTTTCACGACGCGCCCGCCGGTCTCGCGAGGTGCCCGGCGAAACGTGCACCCTCCCATCCAGCACCGCGCCGTCCATCTGCGATCAGGTCAGTTCCGAGATGAGCCGACAGCCGGACGCGGCACCCGCTCAGCTGTGGCCACGCGGGCAGGTCGCGACGGTCGACGAGGCTCGGGCGGGCACCAGCATAGGCAGGTGTCAGATCCCAATCACCCGCGCGCACTTCTGCTCCCACCGAACGGTGGCGCCGGCGGCCAATGGGCCAATGCTGATGCATTGCCTGGGATTGCGAACACGCGACTCACCGGTGTCCGTGTTGTCACATTGGACGACCAGCACAAGCGATGGCCGCATGTCGGCGAACACCTCCATCGCCGGGTGGATGCAGAAGGCCCGCTTTGACTATCGAGGGCAGACCTGCTTTCGCACGGCGACGCGTACCTCTACCGACTGAACGAGCGACCTGCTCCGCGCGGCAAGCGCGGCCGCCGGCGGCGTCGGGGGACCGAACGAGCTTCCGGTGACTGCCGAAGCGCCCGCGTAGCAGGAGAGGCCGCCGACCGGGCAAGATGTGGTGCCGTGAGCGAAGCAGGACAGCTGCAAGACCGAAAATGGCGGCATGCGTTCTGATCTCACTGTTTTGCTGTCGTCGCTGGTGGCGGCTGACTCGCTGAATCCGTCGCTCGTGCCGGGGGGCGCGGGCGAGCATGAAGTCGCCACTTTGGTTGAAGGTTGGGCTCGTGACGCTGGGCTGGAGACCGAGCGGCTTGAGGAGACGCCTGGCCGTCCGAGCGTGTTGGTCCGTGCCCGCGGTGCGGGAGGCGGTCGGACTCTCCTGCTATGTGGGCACATCGACACTGTCAACGTCGAGGGCATGATCGATCCGCACACGCCGCGGATCGATGGTGACCGGCTGTACGGCCGCGGCGCCTACGACATGAAGGCCGGCGTCACGGCTGCGCTGCTGGCGGCACGGGAGGTCTCGCGGCTCGGGCTGGCGGGTGACGTTGTGGTCGCCGCGGTCGCCGACGAGGAGCACGCCAGCCTTGGCGTCCAAGAGGCGCTCCGCCGTGTCTCGGCGGACGCGGCAGTTGTCACCGAGCCGACTGAGCTGGAGTTGGTGGTGGCGCACAAGGGTTTCGTCTGGAGTGAGATTGAGGTCGTTGGCCGTTCGGCGCACGGCTCGCGACCGCACTTAGGAGTCGACGCCATCCTCAAGATGGGCGCTGTGCTCAAGGAGTTGGACCAGTTCGGCCGCTCGCTGGCGCAGCGAACCCATCCGTTGCTCGGTCGCGCTTCGGTGCATGCATCGCTGATCGAGGGCGGGGTCGAGCTCTCCAGCTACCCGGCGCAATGCAAGCTCGGACTGGAGCGCCGCACCTTGCCGGGCGAGCCCGGACGGCAGATCGAGGCGGAGGTGGAGTCGCTGCTCGAGCGTTGTCGGCAGGCGGACCCGGAGTTCGAGGCCTCTCACCGCACCTTGCTGATCCGCGAGCCGTTCGATATCGACCAGGACGAGGAGCTGGTCATCCTCGTGAGTCGAGCCGCCGCCGAGGTACTCCCTGAACCGGCCACTATTGCTGGCGCAAGCTACTGGGCCGACAGCGCCTTCATCGCCGCCGCCGGCATCCCAACCGTTCTGTTCGGTCCCGGCGGCGAGGGGGCCCACGCCATTGAGGAGTGGGTCAGCCTCTCCGACACCGAGGCGGTAGCCCGCACGCTCGTTCGCCTGGCCACCCGCTTCTGCGCATGAGAGCGGTGATCAACCGGGCGCTGGACACCACCGCAGTCGCCGCGCCCAGCGATGACGCCGTCGCGTTTCACCGCGCTTTGTCCGGCTACTCGCCGACGCCGGTCCACCAGCTCGACGCGATTGCAGCCGAACTCGGCGTCGCTGCTGTCCAGGTCAAGGACGAGTCCAGCCGGTTGGGGCTGCCAGCGTTCAAGATCCTAGGGGCATCGTGGGCTGTCGAACACGTGCTGCGCCACGAGCCGGCCACTGACACCCTGGTCGCCGCTAGTGCCGGCAACCATGGCCGGGCCGTCGCGCACGCCGCCGCCCTCCGCGGATTGGCGTGCCGGGTATACCTGCCCGAACGTTCGCTCGCCGTGCGCCGTACGGCTATTGCCGCTGAGGGCGCCGACGTTGTCGTCGTGGACGGAAGCTACGAGGACGCCGTCGAGGCTGCCGCACGTGCCGCGAGGGAAGACGGGACCGCGCTCATCGCCGACGTCGGGGAAGGGGGCACCGCCGAATGGGTGATCGAGGGCTACGCCACGCTCTTCGCGGAGGCCGCGGAGCAAACGACCTACGACCTCATCCTCGTTCCTGTCGGAGTCGGCTCGCTGGCCGCCGCCGCAGCCAAACACGGCGCGCAGGTTGGCGCGCTCGTCATCGGCGTCGAACCCGCCACGGCCGCCTGCCTCAGCGCCTCGCTTGCGCACGGCGTGCCAACGCCGGTCCCCACCCCCGGAACCGTAATGTCCGGCCTCGATTGCGCCCAAATCTCCCCTGCGGCGTGGCCGAGCCTACACCGCGGGATAGCAGGCACCGTGACCGTCAGCGACAACGAGGCGGAGACCGCCATGCGCGAGCTCTCCGCGAACGGCCTCACCATCGGTGAGTCTGGTGCGCCACCACTCGCTGCTCTCCGCGCCCTCCAGGACGACGAAGGCTGTCATGCGCTGCGCGAGCGCCTCGGAATCCACGCGCAGACACGCGCGCTGTTGATTGCCACCGAAGGCGCAACCGGCTGGCAGGCCAGCTGACGTCGAGATCGCCGCAACACGTCGAGACTGCCAGACCGAACGTTAGACGCCTGCGCGCGGCTGCCCGACGAGTACCGCGCCAACGGCAATGCGAGTGCGCCGCCCCAAAGAGCGGCCTTCCCTACGTTTCGCCAATCTCCGAACGCGCCGCGCCGTCGTAATCCCCTCGCGCTCGCCGATCGGCGCGCAGTTGCGCTTTGACACGAACCCAGGTGCGCGGCCGACGTCGATGATGCGGTTGCGACCGCGCTCGCTGACCGCCTCCCTTGCAGCGGCCAGCAAGCGCCCTGGGCGCTGTCGCAATCGCCCACATCCAAGCGTGCGCGGGCCCGGCGCGCTACGACTGCTTTTACTCTCGCGGGGGCTCCGGCGTCGCTGTGGCTTTGCCACGCCTGCAGCAACGGTGGCGGGCGACCGCTCCTCCGGATGGATGCAGTAGTGGGGAACTCCCCGCTACTGCTCTGCTCCAAAGGAGTCGCGCGCTTCCACGATCGCCGCCGTGGCATTGCGATAGCGCCGGTTGTGGTGCGCGGGTGATCGCTTTCGCCCGACGCGTCGGGCTGGCGTTGTAGGGTCGGCGGGAGGCGCCTGGATCGCGCGGCGCGTGCTGGCCCGACTGATCTGGTTTCCTCCCGCCGCCATGCATGCTGTTCTCCCGCACACGGCTCTCCGACGTTCTTCACCGCCGGCATTCGGCTCATTTCGCTCGCCAGGCCCGGCGGGGCCTGGGGGCGACGACGGTTCCCGAGAGGCTGATCAGGCCCATGCGGTTCGGCGAGACGTATGTGACGGCCCGCCAGCCGTAGGCGCGCGACCGCCCGTGGCGTTTGGCCACGAACAGCGCGAGCCTGCTGTGCGCGTGGGTCTGGATCAGGTTGAACTGCCGAGCGGAGTTTCCGTAGCGGAAGTAGCCCGCCCAGCCGCGCAGATACCGGTTGAGGTCCTGCACGATCTCCTCGATGGGCAGAAGCAGCCGTTCACGCGCGGTGATCTCACCGACGCGATCGCGTGCGTGTTGCATCGCCCGGCGTGAGGGCCAGCGGGCGAGGAACTGGACATGCCTGGCTCGGGTGGCGCGCACCCATTGGTGGTGAAAGCCGAGGAAGTCCACTCCCTCGCCTCCCTCCTTCAGGTGCACGATCCTGGTCTTAGTGTCCTTGAGCTGCAGGCCAAGCTCGCCGAGGATCTGCCGCAGCGACGCAAGCGCCGCTTCGGCCTCCGTCCGTGTCCGGCACATCGCCAGCAGATCGTCTGCGAAACGGACAAGAACCCCGTGCCCGCGCTCTGCCCACTGCCGGTCGAGCCGGTGTAGGTAGACGTTGCACAGGCAGGGCGAGATCACACCGCCCTGCGGGGTTCCGGTCACATCCCGCGTGACCGCCCCGTCCTCCATCACCCCCGAGCGCAGCATCGCGCGCAGGAGCTTCAGGACATGGCGGTCTGAGATCCGCTCCTCGATCGCCAACATCAACCCCGAGTGCGGGATCTCCCCAAAACAGTTGGAGATGTCCGACTCGGCGACCCACCGCCTGCCGTCCCACGCCTCATCGATAAGGACCTGCAGCGCGTCGTGCTGCGATCGTCGGGGTCTGAACCCAAACGAGCACGGCAAGAAGTCGGCCTCGAAGATCGGCTCAATCACCGTCTTCGTGGCAGCCTGGACGATCCGGTCGCGAACAGTGGGAATCGACAGCGGCCTTCGCTCCGTCGGACTGCCGGGCTTCGGAATGAACACCCGGCGGGCCGCCAATGGTCGGTAGCTGCCGCCCTTCAAATCCGCGACCAGCTCGTCAAGCAGCCGGTCGATGCCGTACTGCTCGACATCGGCGATGGTCTGTCGGTCGATGCCAGCCGCGCCCCGATTGGCGCGCACCGACTCCCACGCCCCCTCCAGAACGTCTCTGCGGTAGACCTTGTCATAGAGCGCGTGGAACCTACGTCCAGGGTCAGCCTTGGCCGCCCGGTAGAGCGTTCGCTGTAGTTCTCGGACTTTGTCCTGCCCGGTGGTCCTAGCCACGATGTGGCACTCACCCGCCCTTCCCTATGCGTGACGCATGAACGAAGCAGCGGCCCTTCCCTCACCG
>Ga0187769_10000393_pt1 | contig 24029 bp, 17 predicted proteins | sample 0116_SJ02_MP02_1_FD_133140 | JGI IMG/M metagenome (GOLD analysis project Ga0187769, IMG submission 133140) | Tropical peat soil microbial communities from peatlands in Department of Meta, Colombia - 0116_SJ02_MP02_10_MG | ecosystem: Environmental > Terrestrial > Soil > Wetlands > Peat | place... | reverse complement strand
TGTTGAGGCCGGCGGTGGCGATGACCGGCACGGTGAGGCCGAGGACGAGGAGGGTGAGCGCAAACGCGAACACGCCGTCCGAGAGCGAGATGATCCGCCCGATGTCATCCCCGGGTACCTCCCGGCCGGCGCCCACCGCGCCCCGCTTTTCCCGACCTTCGTACGAGAGCCGGTCTTCGAACACGACCCACTCGACCGACGCTGGGTTATTGAACCGTGTGTCGGTGCGAGCGGAGAAGGTTCGTCCGATCGTTGTGTCTCTCACCCTGGTGGAGGGATGCTTGGCTGCCTCGGTTTACCTCGCGCGAGGAAGTGAAGTGATGTCACCGGGCGCGCGAGCGGTCCTCGAACAAGGTTGAAGGTCAGTGGTCAGCTATCTTGAGTGGGCGTATCTTCGGGGGAGGCCGCTATGCCCCGCGCGCGCACCGGCAGTTTTCTTGGCGCATTCTACGTGCTCGTCGGAGCGGCACTCCTAGTTTCCGCGTTGTTCGCGCCATGGTACTTCTACAATGGCCAACCGATCCAGTGGGGAGGTGGCGAGACCTACCCTCTCGGAATCCGTGACACGTCCTTCTTTCTCGCTCCTGTGCCGGGGATCGCGCCGGTCCAGGCAACATGTCCGGTCTGGGAGCCCTTTCCGCCTCCCGAAGGACTACCCGGTTACTGCCCAATATCAACCTCGTATTCCAGTGCTTATTTCAACAGTGTGGGTCAGGTTGCGGCACCGACCTTTGCTCTGGCCGCGGCCGGGGCCGCGGTCGCGGCCGCCGCCGGCGTTCTTGGCCTGATCCTCGCAAACGCTCCACGCCGACGGTTTCCAGAACTGATTCTCGCTCTCGTTGCCGCCGCGCTCGCGATTGCAGCGACGACCACATTCACGGCCCTTCTTCCCGGGGCGTTCGCTAGCGACATTCCGGCGGGGGGTGGCCGTGGCGCCACCACCGTCGTGGACACAACCGGCCCGTGGTCTTCCTTCTTCGGTTCGGTGACCTACCGCATGATCGTCATGTGTCCCGTGACCGGCTGTCCCTCCTTCACTGCCTCGTGGGGACCGGGAATCGGATGGGCTTTGTCGGTCGCGGCGATTCCCCTGCTCCTCTTGGGAGCGGTCATGATGATTCGGTTCCGCCACGACGCCGCGGAGCCCGCTTTGCCGACCGCGTCGGCAGAACCCGATCACGAAGCGACCACGTAGCGGACCTCGGGGTCGCGCGGGATAGCAAATCCGCAGCCGCAGCCGCACTTCCGCGGGAAGTGGTTCCCGGTGACGGTTCGCGGGCGCGAGGTGATGGGTTCGGTCGGCGTTACCGGCCCGGCGGCACCTCGGCATCCGCGTCGATCTCGACCTTCATCGCGGGGTCGATGAGGGCGGCGACCTGGACCATCGTGTTGGCGGGTCGGACCTCGCCGAACCGCTCCGACAGCGCGCGGGCAATCGCCTCGAAATCGCCGAGGTCGGTCACGTAGACCCGAACGCGCACGATGTCGGCCCGCTCACTCCCGAGCGCCGCGAGCGCGCGCTCGATGTTGTCGAGCGCCTGCACGGCTTGGGCGTACGCGTCCCCGAGGCCGACGAGCGTCCCGTCCGAGGCGGTCGCGGTCGTCCCGGAGACGAAGATGTGCGAGCCGACCCGGATGGCGCGGCTGTAGCCGACCTTCGGCTCCCAGGGGGTCCCGCTCGCGTAGCGGGTCCGCTCGGCGTCGGAGCCGTCAGGCAGTCGGGCTCGCGGAGACCTTCGCGATCGCGCCATCGGTCCGAACGAGGTGGCGAGAGAGTCCGATCTCCTGCGGCGTTGCGCCGAAGGCGAGGGCGATCACCTGCGGGAGGTGGAAGACCGGCATGTCGAGCGGCGAGTCGACCGCCTTCGACGCCTTGTTCTGGTAGGCGTCGAGCGATGTGTGGCACAGCGGGCATGGGGTCGCCATCGCGTCGGCCCCGTGGGCCTTCGCGTCGAGGATCTGGCGGCCCGCGATCGCGTTCGCGGTCGAGGGCTTCACGAACAGGATGGGGAACCCGCAGCACATCACGCGGCCCCGGTAGTCGACCGGGGTCGCTCCGACGGCCGCGAGGAGGTCCTCGAACGAATGCGGCTCCTCGCCGCTCTCGCTCTGCATCTCATCGGCGGGGCGGAGGAGGTGGCAACCGTAGAACGCCCCGACCTTCATCCCGTGGAGCGGCCGGCGCACCTTCGCCTTCACTGCGGGCAGCCCGATGTCCTCGGTGATCACCTTCAGGAGGTGCTTCACCTGGACCGTTCCCTTGTACTCGATGCCGAGCGGTTTCAGCGCGCCGTCGACCCGGGCTCGGACCTTCGGGTCCTGCATCCGGACCTTCGCAAGGTTGAGCATCCCCTGGCACGTCGAGCAGATCGTGAGCATGTCGAGACCGGCCTTCTCGGCGATCGCGAGGTTCCGCGCGTTGATCGCGATGTTCAGGGCCTCGTTCGCCTCGTCGATGAATCCGGACCCGCAGCAGGAGAAGTTGGGGAACTCCACGAGCTCGATCCCGAGCGTCCGGCAGACGTACCGGGTCGCCATGTCGAGCTCCTTGGCCGATTCCTGCGCGAGGCAGCCGGGGTAGTAGGCGATCTTCATGGTCCCTCCTTGGGGGGCGGGTCGAGCGCGGCGTATATCTGGTCGAGCTCCTCCATCCCCTCGATCTTTCGGGGTTTCTTCATGATCTCGGGCTTCTTCCGCCAGACCCGGATTCCCTGGCCGATTTGGCCGACCATGCCGGTGAGGCCAAAGGTCGCTCGGACGAGCTTCATCTCGTTGATCTGACCCGCGCCCTTGAGGTTCTCCTTGAACCCGTACGCGTGTTTCGAACCGAGCTCGGTCGCCCCCTGGGCCGCGATCGCCATCTCCTTCAAGTCGCGGATCCGCTCGCTCGGACGTACGTCCTTCGGGCACGCCTCCGTGCAGAGGTGGCAGCGCAGGCAGAGCCAGAGACCGTTCGGTTGGATCCGAAGGAGCCGCTCCTGGTGGGCGGTGTCGCGCGGGTCGACGGCGAACCGGTACAGCTTCGCGAGGGCCATCGGTCCCGGGAACGCCGGGTCGGCCTCCGCGGCCGGGCAGGCCGAGTAGCAGGCCGCGCACGCGATGCACCGCGGCGTCTCCTTGAATCGCTCGACCTCGACCGGGGTCATCGGGGTCGGCCGGTCCGCGGGCATCGGACGGCGCGGGTCGAGCTTGAGGTGCGGCTCGATCTTCGAGTACTCCCGCCAGAACGGGGTCTGGTCGACCACGAGGTCGCGCATCACCGGCTGGTTGCGCATCGGCTCGACCACGATCCGTCCGTGGCGCGCCATCTCGGGTCCGACCTGCGTCTCGCACGCGAGGCGGCTCTTCGAGTTGATCTGCATCGCACACGACCCGCAGATCGCGCTGCGGCACGAGTAGCGGAGGCCGAGGCTCGGGTCGACCTCGTCGCGGATCCGCAGGAGCCCCGTGAGGACGGGCGTGTGGGGCGTGAGGTCGAGCGTGTACCGCTGGTACCGCGGCGCGGCATCCTTCCCCGGCTGGAATCGGTACACGTCGAACGATACGGCGACCGTGCTCTCGGACATCAGTACACCCTCTCCTTCGGTTCCCAGCGGGTCATCGTGACCGGCAGGTACGACAGCGTCGGTCCGGTCGGACCGTACTGGGCCAGCGTGTGCTTCATCCACTTGGCGTCGTCCCGCTTCGGATAATCGGTGCGGAAATGGGCGCCCCGGCTCTCGGTGCGGGCGTAGCCGCCCACGATGATCGCCTCGGCGAGGTCGATCATGTGCTCGGTCTCGATCGCGTCCGAGAGGTTGAGGTTGAACACCTTCGATTGGTCGACCACATGGACGCGGGAGAACCGCTCCTTGATCGCGCGGACCCGCTTCAACCCCTCCGCGAGGTCCGCCTCGGTCCGGAAGATGTTCACGTACCGGTCCATCGTCTGCTGGAGTTCGGCCCGAAGCGCGCTCGGGTCCTCCCCGTCCTTGCGGCTCGTCCATCCGCGGAACGTCGCACTGACCGCCTCGACGTCGGCGGGGCCGATCGAGGAGGCGGCGGCCTTCGCGGCGTACGCGGCCGCGGCGGCACCCGCCGACTTCCCGAAGACGAGGGTCTCCATGAGCGAGTTCCCGCCGAGGCGGTTCGCGCCGTGGATCGACACGCACGCCGCTTCCCCGGCGGCGTACAGTCCGGGGATGTTCGTCTCTCCCTGGATGTTCGTCCCCACGCCGCCCATCATGTAGTGTTGCGCCGGGGAGATCGGGATCGGAGTCGTGACCGGGTCGAGCCCCGCGAACGACCGGCAGAGGTCGCAGATCTCCTGGAGCCGGCTCTCGATCTTCTCCTTCCCGAGATGCATGAGCTCGAGATGGACGTACGGTCCGTACGGCCCGGTGAACCCGCGCCCCTCGAGGATCTCGGTCGTGATCGCGCGCGCCACCACGTCGCGGGAGGCGAGCTCGAGCACCTTCGGGGCGTACTTCGACATGAACCGCTCCCCGGTCGCGTTCTTGAGGATCCCGCCTTCCCCCCGCGCGCCCTCGGTAACGAGGATGCCGCCTTCGAGGAGCGCGGTCGGGTGGAACTGGACGAACTCCATGTCCTTGAGGAACGCCCCGGCCCGGTAGGCGACGGCCATACCGTCCCCCGTGCAGCTGTGGGCGTTGGTCGTCCGACCGTAGATGCGGCCGGCACCCCCCGTGGCGATGACAACCGCCTTCGCGGCCACGTCCTGGATCTCTCCCGTCCGTCGGTTCAGGGCGACGATCCCCTGCACGCGGCCGTCCCGGACGACGATCCGGGCGAGCTCCCACTCTTCGTAGAGGGTGAACCGCTCGCTGCCGAGCCGCTCCCAGAGGCCCTGGAGGAGGGCGAGGCCGGTGCGGTCGGCCGCGTAGACCGTCCGCGGGAAACCGGCGCCGCCGAACGGCCGCTGCGCGAGCGTCCCGTCCTCGGCCCGCGTGAAGATCGTTCCGAAATGTTCCATCTCGATGACGGTCGGGCCGGCCTCGCGGCAGAAGAACTCGATCGCGTCCTGGTCGCCGAGGTAGTCGGACCCCTTCACCGTGTCGTAGGTGTGAGCGTCGATCGAGTCGTTGGGCCCGATCGCGGCGTTGATGCCGCCTTGAGCCGCTCCCGAGTGGGACCGCAGCGGATGCAGCTTCGTGACGATGGCGACGTCACGCCCCGCTTCGACCGCCGCGAGCGCCGCGCGCTGGCCGGCCAGGCCCGCCCCCACGACTACGACTTCGTGACGCAACATAGGAAATCGACAGCCCAACCGGGCCGGGGTTTTAACGGGTGCCGCTCCCCGTCCCGGTGGCGGCCGCCCGGGTGCCCGCGCCACGAGGTTGTGTCGGGTGCCTCGGTGATGTGGGCGTAATCGCCGCGTGAGCCCTTATATAGCGACCCCGGGTCCGCTCTCGCACATTCCGGGTCACCGGAGGTACGATGATGCAACCCACGATCAGCCCCGCCGACGAAGAACGCCTCCTGAAAGGCACCACGACCATCGGGCTCGTCTGCAAGGACGGGGTCGTCCTCGCGACCGAGCGGCGGGCGACGGCCGGGAGCTTTATCTCGAACAAGCAGACCCAGAAGCTGTTCAAGATCGACGAGAACATCGGGATCACGATCGCCGGCCTGGTGGGCGACGCGCAGGTGCTCGCGCGCTACCTGAAGGCGGAGGTTTCGCTCTACCGGCTCCGACGGAGCGCGCCCCTGACCGCCGAGGGGGCCGCGACGCTGCTCGCGAACATCCTGAGCGGCAACCGCTACTACCCGTACTACGCCTGGCTGATCCTGGGCGGGGTCGACGGGAAGGGCTCGCACGTCTTTTCGGTCGACCCGGCCGGCGGCTGCATCGAGGATAAGTTCGTCTCGGTCGGCTCCGGCTCGACGATCGTCTACGGCCTTCTCGAGGAGGGCTACTCGCGGGAGATGTCGACCTCGGACGCGGTCGACCTCGCGCTCCGCGGCCTCACCGCGGCGATGAAGCGGGACAGCGCCAGCGGCGACGGCTACCTCGTCCACATCATCACAGCGAAGGAATACCGGGAATTGTCCGAGGACGAAATTAATAAACGTCTGAAGGCCCTCAAGATACCGCTGCCACCCGCTCTTCCGTAAGGAACTCGCGGGCCCCGGCGGCCGTTTCCAACCCCTTCCGCGCCAACCGTTTCCGTCAACCGGATGAGTTTCGAATCGCTCATAGAGCAAACTCGGGAAGCCCTCCACGAAGTGCTCCCGGATACCATCGAGGTCAGCGACATCGAGCTGGAAGGCCCGCACGTCGTGGTCTACACAAAGCAGCTCGACGCGTTCCTGTCGGGCGGAGATTACCTGCGCCAGGTCGCCCAGCGGCTCCACCGCCGGGTCGTCGTCCGCTCCGACCCCGCGACGCTCATCGACCCGAAGGAGGCCGAGAAGTCAATCCGTTCGCTGATCCCCCCGGAGGCCGAGATCAGCCAGCTGTTCTTCGAGCCCGAAACGGGCGAGGTGACGATCGAGGCGGCGAGCCCGGGCGCGGCGATCGGCCGCGGGGGCGCCGTCCTGAACGACCTCAAGAAGCAGATCGGCTGGGTGCCGACCGTCGTCCGCACCCCGCCGATTCCCTCGAAGACGGTCGAGGAAGTGCGGATCCACCTTCGCAACTCGTTCGATGACCGGCGGTCGTTCCTGAAGAAGGTCGGCATCCGGATCGCGCGCGACCCGCTCCCCGAAAAGCTGTGGGCGCGCTCCACCGCGCTCGGGGGCTACCGCGAGGTGGGCCGCAGCGCCCACCTCCTCACGACCCAGAACTCGAAGGTGCTCATCGACTGCGGGATCGACCCGGGGTCCGACCGCACGCCGTTCTTCAATGCCCCCGAGCTCCTCCCCCTCGACTCGCTCGACGCCGTCGTCGTCACCCACGCGCACCTCGACCACTGCGGCCTCGTCCCGGTGCTGCTGAAGTACGGGTACAAAGGGCCGATCTACTGCACGGCCCCGACGCGCGACCTGATGACGCTCATGCTGCTCGACGCGATCAAGGTGGTGAACCAGGAGGCCCGCAAGGGACTCTACGATTCCTCGCACGTCCGCGACCTCGTCACCCGGACGATCCCGCTCCGCTGGGGGGAGACGACCGACATCGCCCCCGACATCCGCCTCACGATGCACAACGCGGGCCACATCCTCGGCTCGTCGATCTGCCACTTCCACCTCGGCGAGGGCGACCACAACCTCGCCTACTCCGGGGACATCAAGTTCGAGCGGAGCTGGCTGTTCAACCCCGCGACGAACCGCTTCCCGCGCCTCGAGACGCTCGTCCTCGAGTCGACGTACGGGGGGTACCGGAACGTCCAGCCGACCCGGCAGCAAGCGACCGAGGAGTTCAGTTCCCTCGCGAGCAAGGTCGTCCAGCGGGGCGGGAAGCTCATCGTCCCGGTGTTCGCGGTCGGCCGGTCGCAGGAGGTGATGCTCGTCCTCGAGGAGAAGATGCGCGAAGGAAAGGTGCCGCGCGTCCCGGTCTACCTGGACGGGATGATCTTCGAGGCGACCGCGATCCACACGGCCTACCCCGAGTTCCTGAACAGCCAGTTGCGGACCCAGATCTTCCAGCAGGGGGACAACCCGTTCCTCTCCGACATCTTCCACCGCATCGACTCCTCCCAGATGCGGTCGACCGTGCTCGACTCGAAGGAGCCGTCCATCGTGCTCGCCACGTCGGGGATGATGAACGGCGGGCCGGTGATGGAGTACTTCCGGGCGTGGGCCCCGGAGGAAAAGAACGGGCTCCTGTTCGTCGGCTACCAAGCGGAAGGCACGTTCGGCAACCGGCTCCAGCGCGGGATGAGCGAGGCGACGTTCCTCGACGGGCCCCGCCAGGCGTCGGTCCCGGTCAAGCTCGAGATGGCCACGATCGAGGGGTTCAGCGGCCACTCCGACCGGGTTCAGCTGATGAACTACGTTGCCTCCCTCGACCCCCGGCCGCAACGCGTGATCCTGAACCACGGCGAGGAGTCGCGCATCCTCGACCTCGCGTCGAGCCTCCACAAGCGGTTCAACGTCGAGTCGCGGGCCCCCTACAACCTCGAGGCGACCCGCCTCATTTAGCGACGAACTCGCGGCGGGATGGTCAGCCGAATTTGGACGAAACACTTTATACACGCCGAGGGTCGAAGGAACTGTAGTTTGTGGAGGTGGTAAATGGGACGTCCCTGCCGACGGTTCCTCGTTCTGGGCCTCGACGGCGGGACGTTCGACCTCCTCGACCCCCTGATGGCCGCCGGGGATCTCCCGTTCCTGAAGTCCCTCGTCCATCGGGGGGTGCGGGCGCCGCTGCGCTCGGTCTACCCCGCGAAGACGATCCCCGCCTGGTACTCGTTCGCGACGGGGAAGGACCCGGGCGAGCTCGGGATCTTCGGATTCACCGAACCGGACGGGGGTCCCGGGCATTCGAAGCTCGTCCAGACGTTCCGTCCGGCCGAGGCGTTCTGGGACACCCTTTCTCGCGTGGGGGTCAAGGTGGGAGTGCTGAACTTCCCGTTCCGGTCGCCGTACCCCCTCCACGGGTTCGTGGTCCCGGGGATGTTCACCGGCCCGACGGCGACGTATCCCTCCAGCGTCCAGTCGGAGATCCACGAGACGCTCGGCGAGGAGTACCCGCCGGAGCTCCCGGTGTTCCGGGAGGCCGAGCGGGCGCAGTGGGTCGCCGAGGCGACCCGGGCGGTCGCCCAGCGGGCCCGCGTGGCGGCGACCCTCGCCGAGCGGCATAAACCCGGGTTCCTCTTCGCGCTGTTCCGCGAGACCGACCGACTCGAGCACCAGCTCTGGTCGGAGCTCGCGAGGCCGGTGGCGGAAATCCCCTCGGACCTCATCGAATTCTGGCGCACGATCGACCGGGCGTGCGCCCAGGTCGACGCGGCGTTCCGCACCGGTGGGGGCCCCGCGGTGACGCTCGTCATCTCCGACCACGGCCACGGAGCGATCCAGTCGGACTTCCTCACGAACCGGTGGCTCGTCGAGGAGAAGTTCCTCGTCTTCCGTTCCCAGTCGGACGCCGCGCGCCGGAAGTCCGTCGGACGGTTGCTGTTGCTCGCCGACCAGATCAAGTTGACCCGTCGGATCCTCCGTCCGTTCGTCGATTTCGTCCGGGACGGGCGGAGCGCCCGGATCGCGGAGGTCCTCGCGGGCCCGACCTCGTTCGAGGAGTTCTCCAAGTGGATCGACTGGGAGCGCACGGTCGCGTTCTCCTACCCCGTCCCCGAAGGGATCTACCTCAACCCGAACAACCCGCTCCTCACGCCCGAACGCCGGGACGCGATCCGGGCCCAGATCCGCGCGCGCCTCGAAGCGTACCCGGACGCCCACATCGAGGTCCTCGACCCGCGGACGCTCTACCGCGGGCGCAACCTCGAGCGCGCCCCCGCCCTGTTCATCCGCGTCGACGACATGTGCACCGAGCCGCGGATGGACTTCGGCTACCCCAACCCGCTCATCCGCGAGCGGCCCGCCTACTTCTACGGTTCCGGCACCCACCGGATGGCCGGTATCCTGATCGGCGCGGGCGACGGCATCCGGCCCGGGACCGACGTCGGGTCCCTCGACCTCGTCGACGTGGCGCCGACGATCCTCGACGGGATGGGCGCCGATGTGCCGAGCGAGCTCACGGACCGCTCGTTCGGACGGCGTCTCGGCCTCTCCGCGTGACCGACGCCCTCCGCCGGAACCCTTTTCGGGACGGGCTAACTCCGACCCCGGATGCCGGGGCGCACGGTCGATATCGTCGCGATCGGTCCCCCGCCGTTCGACCCGTATCACCCGGCGGCGAGCGCGTGGGGCCTCGCGGCGGCGCTCGCCGCGGCCGGGGATGACGTGCAGGTCCTCCACCTGCCCGGCTCGGAGGCCACGGTCGCTCCCCCCGGAGTGAGCGCGGTGCCCGTGACAATCCCGCTCCATCGACCGGGGGGCCCCCACGAGCCGGCCGAGTTCGCCTCCGCGGCGGGACGGAAGCTCCGCCGGGGCGCCGACCTCATCCTCCGCGACCCGGCCGGTCTCGGTTCGCTCGGAGTCTCCCGGGGACGCGGGGGACCGGTCGTGGTCGGCTTCGCCCGCGGGGTCGAGCTGCTCTCTTTCGAGGGAGAACGGCCGGACCGGCCCGGCGCCGGATTCGTCGACCGGCTCGACACCTGGCTCGACCGGCGCACGGTACGTCGGCTCGAGCGCGCGGCGCTTGAGGAGGCCGACCGACTCGCCTACGATGCTGCCGATGTTGCCCGGTCGCTGGCCGAGCAGTACTCGGTCCCGGAACGGAAGCTGGTCGCCCTCCCCCCCGCCGTGCCGGAGCTCCCACCGCTCCCGAGCCGCGAACTCTCTCGGCAGAACCTCCGGATCCCGCCGGACGTGTCGGTCGTGGTCGCTCCGATGGCGTTCGACGCGCCCGAGCCGAGCGGACTGGACCGGGCGCTGGACGCGTTCCGTCGCGTGCGACCGTTCTTCCCCGGTGTGCGGCTCGTGGTCGTGGGCGCTCGCGCGCCGTCCGACCCCGGGGTGATCTCGCTGCCCGACCGCCACGCCGAGACGCTCGCCGACGCCCTCGCGGGCGCCGACGTCGCGCTGTTCGCGCGACGCGCCCCCGGCTTCGACCCGGGGATGGTGCTTGCCGCCCGCGCGGGGGTCCCTCCGATCGTCCTTCCCGACGCACGGTTCCCGGCCGACCCCGAGGGCGGGGTGCGCGTCGCGGCGAGCACCGACGCGGGCGACCTCGCTTCGATCCTCGCCGAGCTGCTCGCCGACCCGGCTTCGCAGAAGGAGCTCGGGCGCTCCGCCCAGCGGTTCGCCGAGCCGTTCCTGCCGGGCCGCGTCGCCTCCGCGTTGCGGACCGTGGTCGACCCGTCCGCCACCGCACGCGGGGTCAAGGGCCGGGCGCCGGCGGTTCGTCGAGCCGCCACTCCTTGAAGCCGCGCCCGCCCGAGGCCCGTCGGACCTCGCCGACGACGCCCGACCACCGTACGGTCGGCGGTAGCTCGCCCGAGTCGATGCGGTCGAGGACCGTGCGGAACCTCGTCCGGAGCTCGGCGTACGGGTCGTCGTTCCCTTCCGGGACCCAGCGGCGGGCGGGCCGTACGACGCGCACTCCTCCGTCCTCCGTCACGGCCCATACCCCGACCGCGGCGGCCCGGAGGCCGGCGGTCCGACTCGCGAGACGCTCCGCGGCGATGGCGGAGGGGAGCACGACCGCGACCCAGTCGCCCCACGCCCGGCGCCGGAGCGCCTGCCGGAGGACCTCGCGGCTGCCCGACACCTTCGCCTCCACGAGCCCGACCTCGTCGCCGCGTCGCGCCACGAGGTCGAAGTAGTCGGTCGAGTCGGGGTTGGGGTAGACGCGGTACCCCTCCCGCTCGAGGAAGCGGGCTGCCGACCGAACGACCTCGTGCTCGCTCGGGCGAGGTCGGCGGGGCGCCGCGGCCCGGGTCACGGCCCGCTCCTCAGGAACCAGTGGTCGAGGCGCGTCCGGGGAATGGAGAGGACGATTGGCCGTCCGTGAGGGCAGGAGTAGGCCGCCTCCGGCAGAGCGTGGAGCGATGCGAGCACGCGCGCGAACTCCTCCGCGCTCACGACGTCCCCGCCGCGGATCGCCGCGTGGCAGGCGACGGTCGCGGCGCGGCGTTCCTCGAGGCCATCGGGGATCGTCGGCCGACCCTCCCCGGCCAGTTCGTCCAGGAGTTCGGTCACCGCCTCGGGGCGCGCCGCGCGACCCCGGTACGCCGGGACCGACCGGACGAGGAAAGTCTCCGGCCCGAACGGCTCCATCTCGAAGCCGGCCGCGCGCACGGCCTCCCCGTGGGCCTCGAGCGAGCTCCGCTGGGCGCCGGAAAGCGGGAGCGGCACCGGCTCGACGAGCGTCTGGCGTTGGAGCGAACCGGTGCGTCGGAGCTCTTCGTAGAGGACCCGCTCGCTCGCGGCGTGCTGGTCGATCAGCACGAGCCCTTCGTCGCTCTCGGCGACCCAGTAGAGGGCGTGCACGCATCCGAGCAGGTTCATCCGAGGGTGCCCGGCGGCCGCCGGGATCGGGCGGCCCCCCTCGGTCGGGACGGGGGCTTCGAGGGTCCGCTGGACCCCCGGCCGGGCGCGCGGAGGAGCCCCGCCTTCTTCCCCCGTCTCCGGGGGTCGGCCCCCGAGGGCCGGAGGGGCGGCCGCCCGCGGAGCGAGCGGTTCGGCGACCTGGGGGGCCGCGACGAGCGCCTCCCGGACGGCCCGGCGTACCGCGTCCAAAAGCTCGCGCTCGCTCGCCAAGCGAACCTCGCGTTTCGTGGGATGCACGTTGACGTCGAGTCGGCCCGGGTCGACCTCGAGATGGAGGACGCCCACGGGGAACCGGGTGCGCGGTAGGTAGTCCCCGTACGCGAGCCGGACGTTCTGCGCGAAGGGCCGGGAAGTGATCGCGCGGCCGTTCACGGCGAGAAACAGGCCGTGCGAGGAGGCGGCCGCCACCCCGGGGCGACCCAGCGCGCCGAACAGCCGACCGCCGGGGACGTCGGCGGTCAGCGAGAACGACGACGAAAGGAACCCGGGACCGAGCACGCGCGCGGCGGCGTCCTTGAGGTCGTGGGCGGGCGGGTACACGCCGACCTCGCGTCCTTCCGATTCGACCCGCAGGCCGACCTGGGGCCGGGCGAGGTAGAGCCGCTCCACCGTCTGCAGCACCTCGACCTGCTCGGCCACCGCGCTCTTCAGGAACTTGCGGCGCGCCGGGGTGTTGAAGAACAGCTCCTCGACTTCCACGGTCGTCCCCGGCGACCTCGGGGAGGAGAATCGGCCGGCGAGCGTGCCGCCGACCACGGAGATCCCCTTGCCGACCTCGCGGTCGGGCGGTCGGGAGAGGAGACGGAGCCGCGAGACGGAAGCGATCGCCGCGAGCGCCTCGCCCCGGAACCCGAGCGTCTCGATCCGTTCCACCGGGCCTTCGGGCGGTAGCTTGCTGGTCGCGTGTCGCTCCACCGCCAGCTCGAGCTCGTCGGGCGGGATCCCGACGCCGTTGTCCGCGACCTCGATCCGCTCGAGCCCGCCGTCCGTGATCCGGACCGTGACGAGGGTAGCCCCCGCGTCCACGGCGTTCTCGACAAGCTCCTTCACGACGGACGCCGGCCGTTCGACGACCTCTCCGGCGGCGATCCGCTCGACGGTCTCGCTCGAGAGGCGTCGGATCGGCCGACGGGAAGGGACCCCGGTCACGGAGACTCCTCCTCCTTTGCGCGGGAGGTGCCCTCGGCCCGGGCCTTGAGCTCGCGGAGCTTCCGGGCGGCCTCCTCGGGAGCCAGCCGGTCCGGCTCGAGCGAGCGCAGCTCGTCGATCACCGGATGTTCGGGGGAGACCTCCGACAGCAGCACGGCCTGGGTGTAGCGCGGACCCCGACGGCGACGCGCGGCGGCGGGAGCGGGCACGGAGCTCTCGGTCTCGAGCCGTCGCAAGAGCCGCTCGGCCTCCTCGAGCACGCCTTCGGGAACCCCGGCGAGACGCGCCACGTGGACCCCGTAGCTGCGGTCCGTGGCTCCGGGGACGAGCCGGTGCAGGAAGACGATCCCCTCGGGACCCTCACGTACCGCAAAGTGGGCGTTCTCGGCCGCGGAAAGTCCCCGGACGAGGTCGGTGAGCTGGTGGTAATGCGTCGCGAGCAGGCAGCGCGCCTGCGTGGTATCGTGCAGGTGCCGTAGGGTCGCCCACGCGATCGCGAGACCGTCGAACGTACTCGTGCCGCGCCCGACCTCGTCCAGGAGGACGAGCGAGCGGGAGTCGGCGGCGCGCAGGATCTCGGCGACCTCGCTCATCTCCACCATGAAGCTCGACTTCCCGCGGCCGATCTCGTCGGTGAACCCCATCCGGGTGAACAGCTGGGTGACGAGCCCGATGCGGGCGAACTTCGCCGGAACGAACGAGCCCGCCTGCGCGAGGACGACGAGGAGGCCGACCTGGCGCATGTACGTCGACTTCCCCGACATGTTCGGGCCGGTGAGGACGAGCATCCGCCGGGCCCCCGGCTCGAGGTCGAGGTCGTTCGGGACGAACGACTCCCCGAGGAGCCGCTCGAGGACCGGGTGACGCCCCTCGCGGACCACGAGCTCGGTCGAGTCGTCCACGGTGGGCCGGACGTACCCCCGGGTCTGGGCGAGATGGGCGAACGTCCCGAGCGCGTCCAGTTCCCCGACGGCCCGACTCACCCGATGGATCGCGGGGACGTGGCGCTCGACGGCGTCGAGGAGCTCCTCCCACCGCGTGGCCTCGGCGGTACGGATCCCTTCCCGGGCCTCGAGGATCCGTCGCTCGATCTCCTCGAGCCGGTCGGAGGTGAACCGCTCGGCCTGGGCGACCGTCTGGCGTCGACGGAAGTGCGGCGGGACTCGGGCGAGGTGGGGCTTCGTGACCTCGAAGTAGTAACCGAACACCTGGTTGTAGCCGACCTTGAGCGTGCGAATGCCCGTCGCCTCCTGCTCGGTCCGCTCGAGCGCCGTCATCTCGCGAAGCGCCTGCCGCTCGGAGTCCCGCCACCGGTCGACCTCGGGGGCGTGGCCGAGACGGAACAGCTCTCCCTCCTCCTCGGCCGGGACCGCACTCTCGGGTAGGGCGCCCGCGAGGAGCGGGACGAGCCCAGACGGGGAGACGAGCTCGTCCGCGAGCCGCGTTAGCCGCGGCGGCGCGGACCCGCTCGCGAGGACCCCCCGGAGGGCGTCCGCGGACTCGAGACCCACCCGCAGCGTGATCAGTTCGACCGGTCGGACGCGTCGGCCGGCGACGCGGGCCGCGATCCGGGAAAGGTCGGGAATGGCGCGAAGCCGGGTTCGTACCTCTTCGAGGGCCGCCCCCTGCTCCACGAGCGACTCCACGGCGTCCTGACGACCGGCGATCGCTCCCGAGTCGGCGAGCGGGTTCGTGAGCCAGAACGCGAGCGTGCGGCGACCCGGCGCCGTGACGGTCTCGTCCCACGTTCCGAGGAGCGTCACGCCCTTCGCGTCGTCCGGATTCATCGGTCGGCTGATCTCGAGGTGCCGGAGCGTCTTCGCGTCGAGCACCAAGCGACGGCCCCCGGTCCCCCGTTCCACCAGACCGAGATGTGGGAGGAGACGGGGCTGGGTCACGCGCAGGTACGATGCGAGGCGCCGGTCGGCTTCGAGGACCTCCCCGGCGGTCGAGCTGGCTCCCCGGAGGGCCGTCGGAAGCTCTCCCTCGACCGCCGGCGGCGGGGCGGGCTCGAGCCGCGCCGACGGGAACTCCCGGCGAAGCGCGGCAAGAAGCGGCCCGACGATCGCGTCCGACGCGGCGGCCCAGAGGATCTCCCGGGGCTGGAACGCGGCCAAGGAGGAAACGACGCCGTCGGGGCCGGAGCCATCGGCCGGGCCGTGGTACCACTCGCCGGTCGTGATGTCGACGGCCGCATACGCCCCGAGCTTCCCCGCCGGGACGACGATGCTCACGAGGAAGCTGTGGTCGGGGCCGCCCAGGATCCGATCCTCGACGACCGTGCCGGGAGTGACCACGCGCGTGACCTCCCGTCGAACGAGCCCCTTCGCGAGCCGCGGGTCCTCGACCTGGTCGCAGAGGGCGACCTTGTACCCTTTTCGGACGAGTCGGCCGAGATACGTCTCGACCGCATGGTGCGGGACCCCGGCCATGGGGGTCCGGACCCCCTTCGCGTCGGCGGAGCGCGCGGTCAACACGACGTCGAGCTCGCGCGAAAGAAGGCGGGCGTCGTCCCCGAACGTCTCGTAGAAGTCTCCGACCCGGAACAGGACGAGATGGCCGGGGTAGCGCGCCTTCACGCCCTCGTACTGCTCGAGGAGCGGAGTGAGCGCGGACGGTTCGGGCATCGAGCCGGCGGTGGAGTGGGGCGGCCCATATAATCCGGCGGGAACGAGGCGGGCGCTGAGGGGGAGATTTGAACTCCCGTGGCGGAACCGCCACCAGCTTTCAAGGCTGGCGCCTTGCCGGGCTAGGCTACCTCAGCGCGTCGGGGAAAACGAGCCCCGAAGGAATAAACCCTCCCTCGAAGGGAGGTCCGGGGCGGGGGAATGCAGGCGCCGGGACGCTCGCGCCGGACCCGAAGAGGTCCCGCGTTTCGAACCCGGGTGGTCAGCTTGGAAGGCTGACATCCTACCGCTAGATTACACCTGCACGGCCGCCGCCGGACCGCGGGCGCGACCATCCCCCGTGGTTATGGCTTTGCTGGTGCCGGGTGGGCCGCCGGAGCGGAGAGGTCGAGGAGCGCGACCCGCTCGAGGACGAGGCCTTCCCACGCCGTCGGGGGGACCGCGCTGCGCTCCGCCACCTCGATCCCGAGTCGCTCGAGGAGCGCCTCGTCGACCGGCCTCGGGAACGCGCTCGGGTCCTCTTCGAGCTCGAAGCGCGGCAATAGCGCGGCCGGGTCCCACGGACGCTCCGCGACCAGTACGAACTGCTCCGTCGAGTCGCTCACCCCCACCTTCGCGAGCGCGCGCGGGAGCTGGTCGTCCCCCGCGACGTAGAGCGCGAATTCGGCCCCCCGGTCCCGAAGCCGACCCTCGCCCCGGCTCCGGGCTCGACCGAGGTGGGCCCACGCCGAGAGCAGGTGGCGTTCCCCCGCAACGGCCCGGGCGTCCAGGAGCGCGACGAGCGCCGGCGACTCCTTCGCGAGCGCTCGGAGGGTGGAGACGATCGTCGCCGTCGAGGGTGCTCCGGGCCGAGCGCGACGGGCTCCGACCGCCCGGAGCGTACGCTCCTCGGACGGTGGGAGGGGGGTCATCGGCGCTCCTTCACTCCTGCATGAACGCGAGGAACTCCGCGAGCGTTCTCGGCTGGAGCGTGTAGTTCTCCTTCCGCTCGCGGGCGATCGTGCTCGTCGGGGTCGTCCCGTAGTCGTGACCGGGCAGCACGACGAGCGCGTCGTCGAGCGCGAGGACCCGGTGTTGGAGGCTATCGTACATCTCGCTCGGGTCGCCCCCGGGGAGGTCGGTCCTCCCGCACTCGCCGACGAACAGGGTGTCTCCGGTGGCGACGTTCCCCTCGATGATGTAGAGGACGCTGTCCTTCGTGTGCCCGGGCGTGTGGACCACGTGGAATCGCAGACTCCCGACCGAGAGCGCATCCCCATCGGCGACCGAGATGTCCTGGTGGATCGGGGCGATCTTGTGGGCGACGACCTTCGCCCCGGTGCGCTCTTTCACGTCGCCGTTCCCCGCGACGTGGTCCGGGTGACTGTGCGTGTTGAGGATGTAGCGGACCTTCACTGCGCGAGCATCGATCGCCTCGAGCACCGGGTCGATGCCGAACGACGGGTCGATGACGACCCCCTGGCCGCCGGGCTCTTCGGCGACCAGATACGTGAAATTGAGATACGGACCGATGCGAAACTGGTCGAGGAGCACGTACCGGCGAGAAATGTTCGGTATTTGAGAGGGCGGGGGACCCCTACGGACCGCCCGGCTCGGGGGCCAGGGTCCGGCGGCCGGTGACCGCGTCCAGCACGACCCGGCCCTGGGAACCCTCGACGTACCAGTGCGGCACGTAGAGCAGAACGAACGGGCCGAGCCGAATGTCGTCGGCGGCGGGAGGGACCCGACGGGTCTCGATGACGAGCGCCCCCTCGTGCTGCTCCGTGTGGTCGACGTGGATCGTGTGGTGGCGTCGGATCGCGTCGAGCGCGAGCGGGACCACCTGGGACTCGTCGAGCTGGGGGGAGAGTCGCTGGTGCGGCTCGTCGATCTCGCCGACCAGCTCCCGGTCCCCTTCGTCCCAGATCTCGGTCCGTCGGGTGACGGCATTGACGGCGACCAGATGGCGAACGACCGCGCCATGCCCGCCGTCCGGGGCCGCCGGACGGACCCGGTACGCGGCAACAAAGAACGGAACGAGGCGGAGCGTGTAGCGCGGTCGGTCGACCCCGGCGAGGCTCTCGGCCTCCGTGCGGTCGATCCGGGGCCGCACGGTGCGCTCGGCCTGCGGAGGGATCGCGAACGGCGGCTCGAGCGGGCCGCCGCGGTCCGCGTCCACGGGCGATAGCTCGGCGCCCACCGGGGGCTGGAGCAGGATCTCTCCGAGCCCCGGACCGAGCGTGGAGGGGTCGAGCACCTCGATGCCGCGCGCGGCCGCGAGCGCTCGGGCGGCCTCACCGGGGTCGTCGTCGTACACGATCGTCCGTCGCACGCTGTCGGCCGGGAACACCGGTTCCACGTCCACCGGAGACCGCGACGAACCGAGCACGACCACGGCCCGCCGGTCGCGGCTGCGCACGGCGAGCAGGAGGTCGGCGCGAGCCTCCACGCGGTACCCCGCCGCCTCGAGCAGTTTCCCGAGGATCGTGCCGGAGGCCGCTCCCGATGCCATCGAGGCGAGGAGTCGCGCTCGGGAATATTTCGATTGTGTTGCTGAAGCGGAGGAGCCTCGTCCACCCGTCCGACAAGAAGGAATATCGGGATGCTGTGGGAGGTTCGTGGGACGCTACTGGATCGGGTGCTCCGGCTGGGCGTACGCCGACTGGGTCGGCCCGTTCTACCCGCCGGGCACACCTCCCGGAGACTATCTCAGCCGGTACGCGCGAGTGTTCCGTACCGTCGAGGTCGACTCGAGCTTCTATCGGCCGCCCGGCGCGTTCCTCGTGCGACGCTGGGACGAGCGGACCCCGGAGGGGTTCCGGTTTGCGCTCAAGGTGCCGCGAGATGTGACCCACGTTGAAGAGACCGCCGCCACGATGGAGCTGCTCCAAGCGTTCCTCGCGAGTCTCGAACCCCTCCGGTCCCACGGCAAGCTCGGCCCGATCATCCTCCAGTTCCCCGCCTCGTTCCGGGCCAGCCGAGGACACGACCGACTCGAACGACTCCTCGCGGGTGTCCCGCGCGACTACGCGCTCGCGGTCGAACTGAGGCACTCCTCCTGGTGGACGCCCTCGACCCGCACCCTCCTCGAGGACCGACACGCGGCGTTGGTCTGGTCCGTAGTCCCGGACGCCCGTCCCCCATCCTGGGCCACCGGGGATTTCCTCTACGTCCGGTTCATCGGCGACCGGGCCCTGACCCGGTTCGACCGTATTCAGCGGGATGGGCGGCCGGAGATCGTCGCGATGAGGACGCTCCTCGAGAGCGAGGGCCGGCCGCTCGACACCGTGTTCGCCTTCTCGAACAACCACTTCATGGGGTTCGGGCCGGCCACGGCGGCGCTGGTCGCCGAGATGCTGGGGGAGCCGGTCCCGGACCTGAGCGCCGCCGGTCGCGAGCCCGGGCAGACGCGCCTCGGGCCGGGTCCCCTCGGCTGACCGACCGATTGTCGGGGAGCGGCCCCCCGGCCTCACGGGGGGCCGAGTTCAGGACAATCTATTTAGGCCACACCGGGGTGGAATGCCGTCGGATATCGATGGGCGAGGCCCTCACTCTAAGGGTCGCCGAAGCGTTCCAGCAGGACATCGGTCTCGGGACCGCGCGTCTCGACGTCCAGACGCGTCAGCGACTCAAAGTGGGCCTCGGCGACATCATCGAGGTCCGGGGCCGCAAACCGACCCCGGCGGTGGTGAGCCGAGCCCAGCAAGAGGACGAGGGCAAGGGGATCGTCCGGATCGAGGCGGTCGTCCGACGGAACGCGGGGGTCAGCATCGGGGACCGCGTCTCGGTGCAACGCGTCGACTGCCCGAACGCCGACGCGATCACGATCGCCCCGATCTACGCCGGCTCGGCGCGCATGGACCTCGGGCCGGGGCTCGAGAGCTTCGTCGCGAAGGCGCTCGCCCGTCGGCCGTTCATCCGCGGCGACGTCTTCGTCATCCCGGGCGTCTTCCTGATGGGCGGCTCGCTCCCCTTCATGGTCGTCGCGACGCAGCCGAAGGGGATCGTCCAGGTCGCCCCGTCGTCGCTCATCACGATCAAAGAGGAGACGGTCAGCGAGACCGAGGTCGCGGCCCCGCGCATCTCGTACGAGGACATCGGCGGGCTCACGGAGAAGCTCGGACGCGTCCGGGAGATGATCGAGCTTCCGCTGAAGCATCCCGAACTGTTCGACCGGCTCGCGATCACTCCTCCGAAGGGAGTGCTCCTCTACGGGCCCCCGGGCACTGGCAAGACCCTGATCGCGAAGGCGGTCGCGAACGAGGCCGGCGCGCACTTCATCGGGATCCAGGGACCCGAGATCATCTCGAAGTACTACGGGGAGAGCGAGAAGGAGCTGCGCGAGAAGTTCGAAGAGGCCGAGAAGAACGCCCCGAGCGTCATCTTCATCGACGAGCTCGACTCGATCGCGCCGCGACGGGACGAGGTCGTCGGCGAGGTCGAACGCCGCGTAGTGGCCCAGCTCCTCACCCTGATGGACGGCCTCTCGGGCCGCGGCAACGTCATCGTCATCGCGGCGACCAACCGGGAGGAGGCGATCGACCCGGCCCTCCGCCGCCCGGGTCGGTTCGACCGGGAGATCGAGATCGGTGTCCCGACCCAGGAGGGGCGGCTCGAGATACTCCAGATCCACACGCGGGGGATGCCGATCGAGGGCTCGGACCGGGACCGCGAGCGGATCCTGAAGGTCCTCGCCGCCCAGAGCCACGGGTTCGTGGGCGCCGACCTCTCCTCGCTCGCCCGGGAAGCGGCGATGCGAGCGTTGCGCCGGTACCTCCCCGAGATCGATTTCGACCAGCCGATCCCGATCTCGCTCCTCGAGCGGATGAAGGTCACCGAGCACGACTTCCGCGAGGCGCTGAAACAGATCGAGCCGTCGAGCCTGCGGGACGTCGCGGTCGAGGTCCCGACCACTCACTGGGACGAGGTCGGCGGGGTGGAGCGGGTCCGCCGGGTCCTCGAGGAATCGGTGGAGCTGCCGTTCAAGAACCCGCAGGTCTACCGCCACATCGGCATCGAGCCGCCGCGCGGGATCCTTCTCTACGGGCCGCCGGGGGTCGGGAAGACGCTGCTCGCGAAGGCCGCCGCGACCGAGAGCCAGGCGAACTTCATCTCGGTGAAGGGCCCCGAGGTGATGAGCAAGTGGGTCGGGGAGAGCGAGAAAGCGATCCGGATGATCTTCAAGAAGGCACGACAGGCGTCCCCGTCGATCGTCTTCATCGACGAGATCGACTCGATCGCGCCGCGGCGCGGGCTTCAGACGTCGAGCGGGGTCACGGAGCGGATCGTGAACCAGCTGCTCACGTCGATCGACGGGCTCGAATCGCTCGAGCGCGTCCTCGTCATCGCGGCGACGAACCGGCCGGACATCGTGGACGAGGCCCTGTTGCGAACCGGCCGGTTCGACCGCCTCCTCTACGTGGAGCCTCCCACCGTCGCCGGACGGCTCGAGATCTTCAAGGTCCACACCCGCGGGATGCCGCTCGCGGAGGAAGTCGACCTGAACCAGCTCGCCGCCCAGACCGAAGGGTATGTGGGGAGCGACATCGCCGCCCTCTGCCGCGAGGCGGGGCTCACGGCGATCCGGGAGAACATCAAAGCCTCCAGGGTGACCCGGGCCCATTTCGACTCGGCCCTGAAGCAGGTCCGGCCGTCCATCGATTCCGACGGATTGAAGTTCTACGAAGAGTTCGAGCGACACCTGCTTCGGGAGCGGGTCGCGCGTCGCCGCGAAGAGGCCGTCGAGGCCATCTACCGCTAGTCGGCGTCGACGACGCCGGGCGGGGCGCCCGCCTGAAGCAAGCTATAAGTAGCAGGGCCAAGTTCGGCGCGCCGCCTCCGATAGGAGAACGCCGTAACGGGAGTCGTGAAACAGTTGGTTCGACAAGAGTACCGTGCCGCTCTCTGGGTCCTGGTACTGGTCGCGTTGGTGGCGAGTTCCCTCACCGCGATCGCTGGGGCCCGGGCAGGATCGGATCCGAGCTATACGCTGACCGGTTCCGTGGAAACGCCCCTTGGCTTTCCCGCCCCGGTCAATGTACAAGTCGATCTCGTATCCCGGGCCACGGGACAGGTCTTCAACACGACCGTCGGCAGCGGCGGGCTGTACTCGTTCACGACGGCGAGCACCGGTGGGGCCCTCGGGCCCGGGTACTGGGGCGTCTGGGTCCCGGCCCAGGGCAATGTGAGCCTTCAGCTCTGCAACCCGACGAGGCCGTACTACCAGTGCGCGATCCTTCCGACGCGGCAGAATCCGCTGTTCCAGTTCGAGAACGCGACCGCCCTCACGACGAACCTCTATCCGGTTCCCGCGATCAACGTCCAGGTGCTCGCCTACAACGGTTCGCTCAACGGGACGGTCACTACCAACGGTTCGGCCGAGCCCGGCGCCACGGTCTCGCTCATCGACCCGATGTACAACGGATTCGTCTTCGTGAGCAACACCACCTCGACGACCGGCGCGTTCCACCTCAACGTCCCGTTCGGGACGTGGGTCCTCAAGACGACGGTCCCCGGTTCGACCGTGCGCTACAACCTGACCCAGGTGTCCATTCCTTCCCGGAAGACCGTCTGGGACAACGTGAGCGTCCAGAACTACATCGTCTACGGCTACAGCAACCTCAAGTCGACGGGAGCGCACGTTTCCGCGGCCGGGAACGTCACCCTGTGGGACCCGACCGACGGCTACCTCTATTCGAGCGCCACGCCGCCGGGCGGTTTCTACTCGGCCGGAACCTACCCCGCGGGCTTCACGACGGGGACCCAGACCTTCGACGTCATCCTCTCGTCGATCGGCTACTCCACGGTGTGGTATCCTCTCAACGTCTCGGCCCCCACGCCGGTCCGTCACGATGTGTCCGTCGCGCCGCTCAACCCGAGCGCGTTCGGTCGGTACCAGACCGTCCTCAACTTCACCTCGGTGAACGTCACGTCCGGTAAGGGGAGCCTGGTCGTCAACACCACGGCGACCCTCGGCAACGACACGGTCTTCCCGAACCTCCCGAACGCGACCGTGGGGCAGCTCTGGGGTCAGCTCGGGCTCGACTTCGACCACTCGATCAACTTCGCGAACACCTCGCTCTCCGCGGTGAGGAGCTTCGTCCAGTCGACCGGGCCGTTCTTCCCCGCCGTCCAGGCGGGCACGGCGATCAACGGGACCGGGTTCGTCGGACCGACCGCTCCCCAGACCCTCGCGAGCTTCTCGTCGACCTGCTCGGGGTCGTGCGGCCTATCGACCAACGCGAACCTCGCCTACGGCTGGTTGCAGTCCTACGCCCTCAACGGCACGGTGCCCGTGAGCCAGTCGACGTACTCGATCTCGCTCTCGTTCGCGCACCCCGCGTCCAGTGCGGACGTCTACAACTACACCTTCGTGCTGCCGACGGGCTACGTTCTCGCCGCGAGCACGCAAGTGCCCACGGCGACCGCCCTCACTCCGGCGGGCCCCGACGGGACCTGGACCAGCTTCACGCTGAGTTCCCTTGCGAGCGCGACCGCGGCCGGGAGCGCGAAGTTCTCGATCGTGAAGTTCGCGGGCGTGGTCCCGATCGTCAACGTGACGGTGTCGAACTTCGCCTTCTCGAAGTCGAACGTGCTCAACTCGACCGAGGGAAACTACACGGTGGAGGTGGGCGTCGGCCAGAACGTCACGTTCAGCGCGCTCAACTCGCTCTACCCGGCGGGGACGAACGGGACGAAGTTCGCCTGGACGTTCGGCGACACGACCTCCAACACGACGACCTCCGCGACCACGAACCACACCTACGCGACCGCGAGCGGTGCGACCCCCTACGCCGGCACGCTCACGATCACGAGCTCGGGCGGCCTCAAGAACTCCACGAAGTTCTTCGTCTGGGTCGCGGAGGGACCGGCGAAGGCGGTCATCTCGGTGAACTCGACCGCCTGGCAGAACCGGACGACGGGGAACGACGTCTCGTACGTGTTCGTCAACTGGAGCACGGTGCTCCGGTTCAACGCGAGCGCGAGCACGGCGGTCGTGAGCCCCTCGGCGCCGGTGCATGGGGTCGTCTCGGTCGCCTATTTCGTGCTGACCTCGTCCCACGGATTCAAGCAGACCGCGAACTACTCCGCGAGCCAGGGCGCCTACTTCGGGCGCAACTGGACGGTCCAGTTCCTCGGTGCCGGCAACTACCTGTCGGCGGGGACGGTGAGCGGTAACTCGGTGCCGTTCTTCGGCTGGCAGTACAACCTCACGTTGAC
>Ga0187769_10000392_pt1 | contig 24070 bp, 21 predicted proteins | sample 0116_SJ02_MP02_1_FD_133140 | JGI IMG/M metagenome (GOLD analysis project Ga0187769, IMG submission 133140) | Tropical peat soil microbial communities from peatlands in Department of Meta, Colombia - 0116_SJ02_MP02_10_MG | ecosystem: Environmental > Terrestrial > Soil > Wetlands > Peat | place... | reverse complement strand
GTGTGGACCAGATCGGCACCTGGCAAAGCGATGGGGTTCCCGACGTCACGCAAAAGGCGATCCAACCAGGAGAAGTCTTTACCTACCACTGGGTGGCCAACCGTCCGGGCAGCCTCTGGTACCACTGCCACGTCAACGTGTGGGAGCACGTCGCGATCCGCGGCATGTGGGGACCGCTGATCGTCGACCCCAATAATCCTAGCGCACTGGAAAAAAGCGTCACGCGCGACGTCATCATGATGATGAACACCTGGGAGTCCCCGTATGCCTCGTCCTACGGCAAGGGCGGCTCGCCCGGCGACGTTGCCGACTACTTCGCGGTCAACGGCAAGTCCTTCCCGCTTTCCCAACCCGTACGCGTGCACAAGGGCGAGGTCGTGCGCTTTCGCATGTACGGAGCCGGCGACGAAGTCCACGAGATGCACCTGCACGGCCACGACCAGCTCTTCAGTCACAAGGACGGCTACGCGCTGCCCAGCCCCTATTACGTCGACACCGTACCGGTGGGCCCCGGCGAGCGCTACGACACCATCGTGCAGATGAACAATCCGGGGCGGTTCATCTTTCATGACCACGTCGACCGGCACTTGAACATGGGCGGAATGCTGGGCGGGCCCATCACGGTCATCGAATACGAAGGCGTGAACCCGGACGGCTGGTACGCATGGAATGGCAAGGCCTACGACCCGGACTTCTTCTATAGCGAGTCGATGAAGAAGGGCTACGGCATGTTCGCCAACACGACGTTTATCGGCACCGGCACCAGTGCGCGCCGCGCCCGCCCGCAGCAATGATGCGTCGTGCTGTTGCGCTGGCGCTCTTGCTGGGCGTGGCCGGCGCGGTCTGCGCTGCCGACGGGCGCGCCCTGCTCGAGCAGCAGTGCGCCGGCTGCCACAACCTCACCGGGCCGGCGCCCAGCACCCTGGAGCAATTGTGGGCGCGCAAGGGTCCGGACCTGTTCTACGCGGGCAACAAGTACCGGGAGGCGTGGCTCAAGACCTGGCTGCAGGCACCAACGCGAATCCGCCCGGCCGGCGAGTTCTACGTCGACCACATCCGCCGCGGGCCCAAGGGTGACGAGATCGACACCGCAAGCCTGCCCACGCACCCGCAGCTCTCGGCCGCCGATGCCGAGGCGGTCGCCAAGGAGTTGATGCGGCTTCGCCCCCTGGATCGACTTACCGCGGCCGAAAAAATCGAACCGGGCAGCATCTCGCGCACGATGGGCGAGATGGCCTTTGACAAGTTCTTGGGCTGCATGGCCTGCCACGAGATCGAGCCCGGCTACGGCGGTCTGTCAGGCCCCGAACTGTATACGGCGGGTCGGCGCCTGCAGCCCGAGTTCATGGCCAGCTACATCCGCAGTCCGCAGGCCTGGGACCCGAAGATCTGGATGCCCAACAAGCACGTCTCCGACCCAAACATCACCAAGCTGGTGCGCTACCTCGAGGTGCTCAGCGAGCAGGACAGCCATGGCAAGTAGATCGATGCGCAGCGCCGTCGCCCTGGGGCGTCTGTTTATGGCGTTGTGCCTGACGGCAATGGGCCTGGCGAGCGCGACGGCCGCCGACCGAGCGGCCGATAACTACCGAACGTACTGCACCCAATGTCACGGGCTCGACGGCAATGGTCAAGGCATCAACAAGCGCGACATGTCGGTGCAGCCGCGCGACCACACCGACGCCAAAGCAATGTCCGGTCGCTCCGACGAGACGATCTTTAAGGCAATCAAGGAAGGTGGCGCGTCGATCGACAAGTCCGTTTTGATGCCGCCGTGGGGCGACACCTTCAGCGATGAGGAAATTCGCGAACTCGTCGCGCACCTGCGCAAACTGTGTAAGTGCTCCTTCGGCGCGGGGTCGTAGAGAGCCCGGCACGAGCAATCGGGCTCGCAGTGCACATCCGTCCCAAGTCATCTGTTTTGTGTTTTTCTGTTTCTGTGTTTTTTCTTTTTTTCTTTTCAGTCCCCGGCACTGTCCGGTAAACCACAGGAGGAGGTAGTTCATGCAAGCGTTTAAGTACACCGCCGTTGCCGCGGCAACGGCTGCCGCGCTCGTTTGCGCCCACGGCGCAACGGCCGCGACCCACCAAGTCACGATGACCGCCAAAGAAGTCGACGTGGCCATCGACAACAAGGGCACCAAGATGGCCGCCTGGACGTTCGACGGCTCGATTCCCGGTAAACCCGTGCGCGTCGAGGAAGGCGACACGGTCGACTTCACGCTGGTGAACCCGCCCGAGAACAAGAATTCGCACGCGATGGATTTTCACGCGGCGCAGGCCGACGTGCTGGGCGAATTCGCCCAGATCAAACCGGGCGAGAGCAAGCACTTCAAGTTCGAAGCCAAGACCCCGGGCGTGTTCATGTACCACTGCGGCGCAAGCCCCATGGTGCAGCACATCGCGCGCGGCATGTACGGCGTGATCATCGTTGAACCGAAGGACAAGACCAACTATCCGAAGGCCGACCGCGAATACGTCCTCATCCAGCAGCAGTACTTCCCGGATGTGGAAAACTACGGGGCCATGCTCGAGAACAACGGCTGGAAGGGCTCGATGGTCAATGGCAAGGCCTTCCACTACGACCCCGTGCACGACCCCAACGCGACCCAGGTGCTCGAAGCCAAGCCCGGTGAGCGCGTGCGGATCTACTTTGTCAACGCGAACATCAACATGCCCGTGGCCCTGCACCCGATCGGCGGCATCTGGGATCGCGTCTACATCAACGGCAATCCGAAAAACACGCTGCGCGGCATCCAGACCTACAACGTGGCCGTGGCCGAGGGCGACACCTTCGACCTCGTATCGCCCAGCGATCGACCCACCAACAACGCGATCGTGGATCACAACATGAGCGCGGCGTTGCGCGGTGCCATCACCGTGATCATGTTCAAGCCCGACGCGGACCCCAAAAAGGGTCGCGGCGAACTGATCGTGCAATGACGTTGCCCTGAGGAGCGGACGACACACTGTGCCCGCAATGCCGGCGCATCTTCGAACCCGCACGGGATTTGGCGATGCGCCGGCTCCAACCGGTAACCGAGGGCCACTTCGCCCATGCATGCTTCCCGACTCCGCCGCCAACTCAAGGGACTAAAGCCCGCGCTCGCCTTTGCCTGCCTGGCCTGCGCCGCTGGCGTCGTGGCCATGGCGGCCCCGGCCAAGTGGTTTGGCCGGCATACCCATCCGGGGCCCAGCGCCGAGGAGCGCGCAGCCATCGAGCAAGGCTACGTGTGCCCGATGCACCCCGAAATCACTTCGGACCACCCCGACACCTGCCCGATCTGCGGCATGGCGCTCGTCAAAGCGGGCGGCCAGGGCCAGCACCAACACGAACTGCACGTTCAGTCCAGCGCGCTTGCGAACCTGGGCGTGCACCTCGTAGCCGTCGAACGCAAGGAAATCGCTCAGGAACTGCGCACGTACGGCACCGTGGTGCCCGACGAGCGCTCGCAGTTTGCCGTCACCACGAAATTCGACGGCTGGCTGCGCAAGCTGCGCGTGCACGCCGTGGGCGAGCACGTCGAGCGCGGCCAGGTGCTCTACGAGATCTACTCGCCCGACCTGGTCATGAGGGAGCGCGAGTATTTTCAGTTTCTCACCCGTCGCAAGCAGATCCTGCAAAGCGTCGGCGATGTTTCGCAGCAAGAAAACGAATACGTCATGGACCTGCTGCGCGACTGGCAGAAGGAGCGCGAGGACCTGATGCGCCGCGACCTGGACATCGAGACGATCCAGAAGCTCGAACAAGACGGCGTCACCATCGAGGTCGTCGCCGTGCGCGCGCCCAGGAGCGGCGTCATCACCCAGTTAGGTGCGCGCGAAGGCAGTTTCGTCTCGCCCGCAGCGCCGATTTTGACGATCTCCGACCCCTCCACGGTGTGGATTGATGTTGCCCTGTCCGCAGGTGAGGTCGGTCTCGTGCAGCCCGGCGACCCGGTGTCCGTGCGGCTGCCCGGCATCGAGCCGCTCACCGCGAGTGTCGAGTTTCTCAATCCCCTGCTCGATGGCGGTCGCGCGCACGCGCGCATCGCGCTGCATCGGCCGCAGGCCGACCTGCCCCTGGGCGCGCTGGTCGACGTCTCGATCCGCTCGGCCGCGCACAGCGCCCGCGTGCTGCCCAGTTCGGCCGTTGTACGCACCGGGCACGGCGACTTCGTGATGCTCTGGCGCGACGGCGGCGCGTTTTTGCCGCTGGCCGTGCGCACCGGCGTGGAAAGTGACGATACGATCGAGATCCGCGGCGGAATACAAGAAGGAGCACAGGTTGCTTCCAACGCACAGTTCCTTCTGGATCCGGCCGCCTCCTGGAGCGACACCCTAGCGCGCCAATAGGGGGCTGTCTTGGTCGAGCAGGTCATCGGGTGGTCCCTGCGCCACCGCGTCCTCGTATTGCTGTGCGCGGCGGCCATCGCGATTGCGGGGATGGTGGGCGTGCGCGAGCTCGCGCTCGACGCCATTCCGGATCTGTCCGAAGTCCAGGTGATCGTGCAAACGAGCTACCCGGGACAGCCCCCGCAGACAGTCGAGGACCAGGTGAGCTACCCGCTCGCCTCCGCATTGCTCGCCGTGCCGACGGTGGCGGCCGTGCGCGGTTTTTCCATGTTCGGCGAGTCCTACCTGTACCTCATCTTTCACGACGGCACCGATCCGTACTGGGCGCGCTCGCGCGTGCTCGAATACCTCACGCAGATCGCCTCGCGGCTGCCCCCCGGCGTGACGCCCATGCTGGGCCCCGATGCCTCCGGGGTGGGCTGGGTTTTTTCGTACGCGCTCGTGGACCGCCAGCACCGCTACGAACCCGACCGCCTGCGCGCCCTGCAGGACTTTTTTCTCAAACTCGAGCTGCAGAGCGTGCCCGGTGTGGCCGAGGTCGCCAGCGTGGGCGGTCAGGCACGTCAGTTCCAGATCGAAGCGGACCCCGCACGCCTGGCAGGCTTTGGTCTGGGCCTCGAGCGCGTGGTGCGCGCCGTGCAAGACAGCAACATCTCGAGCGGCGGATCGTCCCTCGAGATGGGGCGAGCCGAGTACATGGTGCGGGCGCCAGGCTACCTTGCCGGTCTGGACGATTTTCGCAACATTCCGCTGGGCGCCGACGCGCGCGGCCAGTTCCTGCGCTTGAGCGACGTGGCGCACGTGCAAATCGGCGCCGAGGCGCGCCGTGGCCTCACCGACTTGGACGGCCTGGGCGAGGCGCCCGGCGGTATCGTGGTGATGCGCCACGGCGAAAACGCCCTGGCGCTCGTCGACCGGGTCAAGCAGCGCCTGCAGACGCTGCAGCGCAGCCTGCCGCCCGGCGTGCAGATCGTTGTCACGTACGATCGCTCCGAACTGATCCGCGGGGCCATCGCCACGCTGGAGCGGCGGCTGCTGGAGGAATGTCTCGTCGTCTCACTGGTCTGCGGCGTGTTCCTGGCGCACGTACGATCGGCACTGGTCATTATCGTGACGCTGCCCCTGGGCATCCTGGCCGCCTTGGGCGTGCTTGCGCTGCAGGGCACCAGCGCGAACCTCATGTCCCTGGGCGGCATTGCAATCGCCATTGGCGCCATGGTCGACGCGGCCATCGTCATGGTCGAGAACCTGCACAAACACCTCGAGCGCGCACCCGAGGGGGCCGACCGCTGGCCGATCGTCTTCCGAAGTGCCCGCGAAGTCGGCCCGGCACTGTTCTTCTCCCTGCTTGTGATCACCGTTTCCTTCTTGCCGGTGTTTGCGCTCACCGGCCAGGAAGGTCGGCTGTTCCGGCCTCTGGCCAGCACCAAAACCTATGCCATGGCCGCCAGTGCGCTGCTCGCGGTGACACTCACACCGGTGCTGATGGGACTTTTCGTGCGCGGCCGCATCGCACCCGAGGGTGCCAACGCATTGCATCGCCTGTTGCGAAACGGCTATCAGCGCACGTTAATCGCCGCCCTTCGTCACCCGCGCTGGGCAACGGGAGCTGCGGCGCTGGCACTGCTTAGCGCCGCCTGGCCGCTGTGGTTCATGGGAAGCGAATTCATGCCACCACTATACGAAGGCAGCATTTTGTACATGCCCTCAACGCTGCCGTCGGTGTCGGTTGACGAGGCCGGGCGCATGCTCCAGGTCACCGACCGGCTCATCGGCGAGCTCCCGGAGGTCGAGCAGGTCTACGGGAAAGCCGGGCGCGCGCAAACCGCAACCGATCCCGCTCCGCTCACCATGTTCGAGACCGTCGTCTTGCTCAAACCGCCGGACGAGTGGCCTGCCGGCGAGGACGTCGAAGAAGTGATGGACAAGCTCGACCGCCAGATTCAGTTGCCGGGAATCACGAACGGGTGGGGTTATCCGATTCGCACCCGCATCGACATGCTCGCCAGCGGCGTGCGCACACCTCTGGGGCTCAAAATCAGCGGGCCGGATCTTGCGACCGTTTTCGCCTTGGCGCACCGGGCCGAATCGGCGCTACGCACGGTTGCCGGCACGCGGGGTGCCTTTGCCGAACGTGTAGCAGGCGGCCGGTACCTGGACATCGAACTCGACCGCCAATGGGCGGCGCGCTACGGCGTAACAGCGGCCGACGTGCAACAGGTGGTCCAAGGGGCGATCGGGGGCGAGACCATCGCCACGGTGGTGGCCGGCCGCGAACGCTATTCGGTAAATCTGCGCTATCCGCGATCGTGGCGCGACTCCCCCCAATCCATCGCCCAGATCCCCTTCGTCGCGAGCAGCGGACAAACCGTGCACCTGGGCGACGTCGCCCACATCGCGTTGCGAGACGGCGCCACGGAGATCAAGAGTGAAAACGCGCAACTCGTCGCGTATGTCTATTTGAACCTCGACACTTCGGACCTGGGCGGCTATGTCAGCCGGGCCAACCGGGCGCTTGCTCCGATCGCGCTGCCACCGGGCTATACGATGTCCTGGGCAGGCCAGTACGAGCAGATGCAGCACGCGCGCGCGCGCCTGGCTTGGCTTATTCCGGCAACGATTGCCCTGGCAGCCGTGTTGCTATTCGGGCATTTTCGCAACTGGGAACGTGTCGCGCTTGTGCTCCTGTGCCTGCCCTTTTCGCTCGTGGGCGGCGTGTGGCTGGTCTACGCGCTGGGCTACCGCCTCTCGGTGGCCGTGGCTGTGGGTTTTCTGGCCCTTACGGGGGTTGCCACGGAGTTTGGCGTCGTCATGCTTCTCTACCTGGATCAGGCGCGCGCGCAACAGGAGCGCGCCGGCGTGCCACTGGGGCGCTTTGGACATCTGCGTGCGCTCATTCGGGGCGCGTCGACGCGCGTACGCCCCAAAGCCATGACGGTGGCCGTGATCGTGGGCGGGCTGCTGCCCGTAATGGTAGGCGGCGGACTGGGCAGCGACGTCATGAAACGCATCGCCGCGCCGCTGGTCGGGGGCATGCTGACAGCGCCGCTGCTGTCGCTTATCGTGCTGCCGCTTATCTACGAGTGGTGGCAGCGGCGCCGGAGCGGTCGGGCCATGGAATAGAATCCGCAACGGCGAACCATGGAGCTAACAAGTGTCGACCCCGATCGTGCCCAATCTGGCGACGGCTGCCGGTCCGGTCCTGGAATTCGAGCGACGCATTTTGGACTGCGTCCCCGAAATCGAGCACTGGTTCCGGGTCCAGTGGCAGGAGCACACCCCGCCGTTTTACAGCTCCGTGGACCTGCGCAACGCAGGCTTCAAGCTCGCCCCCGTCGACACGAACCTGTTCCCGGGGGGATTTAACAACCTCGCGGACGACGTTTTGCCCTGCGCGGTTCAGGCTACCCAGGTGGCCATCGAGCGCATCTGCCCCGACGCGCGGCGCTTGCTGCTGGTACCGGAGCGCCACACCCGCAACGTCCACTATCTGCTCAACGTGGCCCGCATGGTGCGGATCATCTCCTCCACGGGGCTGGAGGTGCGCGTGGGCAGCCTGTCCGAGGAGCTCACCGCGCCCACGACGATCACGCTGCCCGGCGGCGAGACGCTCCGCGTTGAGCCGATCCGGCGCAACGGCGAGCGCATCGGATTGACGAACTTCGACCCCTGCGTTGTGCTGCTCAACAATGACTTGTCGGCCGGGGTCCCCGAAATCCTCCAGGGCATCGATCCGGCGCAGACCCTACTGCCGCCGATACACGCCGGCTGGTGCGTGCGGCGCAAATCCAACCACTTCTCCTGTTACGACGAAATTGCCGGCGCCTTTGCCCGACTCATCCAGGTTGACCCCTGGATGATCAACCCCTTGTTTACCCGCTGCGGCGAGGTCGACTTTCGCGACACGGCGAGCAACGACTGTCTGGTGAGTCAGGTCGACAATCTGCTGGCCGCAATCGCCGAGAAGTACCGAAGCTACGGCATCCAGCAAAAGCCCTTCGTCATAGTAAAAGCGGATGCGGGCACATACGGAATGGGGATCATGACCGTCCATGATGCCGCGGAGGTCGCCACGCTCAACCGCAAGCAGCGCAACAAAATGGCGATCGGCAAGGAGGGCCTGCGAGTCTCCGAGGTCATCATCCAGGAAGGAGTGCCGAGTTACGAGAAAGTCGAACACGGGGTGGCCGAGCCGGTCGTCTACCTCATCGACCGCTATGTCGTCGGTGGTTTTTACCGCGTGCACCGGCAGCGGGGCATCGACGAGAGTCTCAACGCGCCAGGCATGCATTTCGTTCCGCTCGCCTTTCATTGCAGCTGCAACTTGCCCGACCTGCACGCCGAGCCCGGGGTCAGTCCGCTGAACCGCTACTACATCTACGGCGTCATTGGCCGGCTGGCGACGTTGGCTGCGGCGCTGGAGCTCGAACGCTTCAATCCCGCCAACGACCTTGTTGCAAACGGCCTGCCCGCAGCCGGTGCAGCCGCGCCGGTGCTCGCCGGCTAGACGCGCTTCCTACCAATTTCATGCCAGCTCCGATACCCGGTAAGGACGGCGCGCGCGACGTGCTGTTCGTGCTCGACCCGCTCGAGGAGCTCAAACCCGCAAAGGACTCGAGCATCGCGATGATGCGCGAGCTCTCCCGTCGCGGCCGCCCGATCTGGACCTGTACGCCCGACGAGCTCACCTGGGACAGCGGCAGCGTGCGCGCGTCGGTGCACCGCATCGAGCTGCCGCCTGTGCCCGAGGCGGCGCTCGCGCATAGCTGGTACCAGGCGCTGGCCACGGCCACACGCCGCCTGGTCGACTTCGACGCGGTGCTCATGCGCAAGGATCCGCCGTTTGACGCCCAGTACCTGTACGCAACCCATTTGCTGGGCGACGCCGCGCGCGGCGGCGCGCGCGTGTTCAATGATCCCGAGGCGCTGCGCGACCATAACGAGAAACTGGCCATTACGGAGTTTGCGCAGTTCATCCCGCCGACGCTGGTGAGCTGCAACCCCGCCGAAATTCTGGCGTTTCGCGAGGCACAAGGCCAGATCGTCATCAAGCCCCTCGACGGCATGGGTGGCCGGGACGTCTTTCGCATCGGTGCGGGTGACCCCAACACGAACGTCATCTTAGAGACGACGACCTCGTACGGAACGCGCACGGTGATGGCGCAACGCTTTGTCCCCGAAATTGCGCAAGGCGACAAGCGCATCTTGCTCATCGCGGGCGCGCCGGTGCCATACTGCCTCGCGCGCGTGCCCAAGCCCGGGGAATCGCGCGGTAATCTGGCCGCCGGAGGAACGGGCCGCGTCCAGACGTTGTCAGCGCGCGACCGGCAGATCGCCGAGGCGATCGGTCCCGTCCTGGATCGGCGCGGGCTGTTGCTCGTCGGTCTGGACGTCATCGGCGATTTTCTGACCGAAATCAACGTCACAAGTCCCACCTGCTTCGTCGAGATCCATCAGCAAAGCGGCTTTGACGTTGCGCGCACGTTTGTCGATGCGCTCGAGCAGCGCCTGGGAGGCTAGCGTCATGGTCGCCATCGTCGTCATCGCCCACAAGCCGCTGGCGAGCGCGCTGGTGGACGCCGCGCAGCATGTCTACAGTCGTGATCCGTGCGCGGCGTCCCGTCAGCTCGTGGGACTGGACGTCCCGCCTGATGCCCAACTGCCCGCGGCCGTCGCCCAGGCGCAAGCGCTGCTCGCCCAGGTCGACCGCGGACAGGGGGTGCTTGTTCTGACGGACATCCCCGGAGCGACGCCAGGCAATGTGGCGGCGCGCCTGGCGCAACCCGGCCGCGTGGCCGTGCTCTCCGGGGTCAACATGCCGATGCTGCTGCGCTCGCTGTGCTATTGCGAGGCGGGCCTGGCGGAACTGGTGTCCAAGGCCCTGGCGGGCGGAGCCAGTGGCATCCAGGACCTTGCACCGCCATCCGGCGCCGACGCAACCTCCAAGACCTGTTAGCCGGCTGCCCGAAAATGATCTCCCGTTCCTTTACCATCCGCAATACACTCGGGCTGCACGCGCGACCTTCCGCGCAGATCACCCAGACTGCCTCGCGCTTCAAAAGCGAGGTGTTCATCGCCAAAAACGGCCGACGCGTCAACGCCAAGTCGATCATGGGGGTGATGATGCTCGCGGCCGGCTGCGGCTCCGTGGTCACGGTCGAAACCGCGGGCGCGGACGAGGAGCAGGCGATGGCGGCGGTCGGTGCGCTAATCGAAAGCGGTTTCGGCGAACAGGCCGCATGAAGCGGCCGTGGATAGTTCCGTGCCATGCGGCGCGAGCCCGGGGCGTGCGGGGCCTTGCGCGGCAGCGCGCTCACGGCCGCGTGCGCCGTGTGTGCCCGGCGCGCTGGGGGGTGAACAATTCGGTGATGCAAGCGAGACGATGAGCAAGCAGCTGATCGGACAGGGTGTGGCGCGCGGGATCGTCATCGGTCGCGCCCACCTGCTCGCGCCCAGCGAACTCGACATCCGGCAGTACCACATCCAGCGCGGCGACGTGCTCCATGAGGTCGCACGCCTGAACAACGCGTTTTCGGTGGTGCGCGCCGAGCTCGAACAGCTGCGTGCCAACGTCTCCGAAGATGCCCCGGCCGAGGTCAAGGCGTTTCTCGAGCTGCACCGGATGATTCTGGACGACTCCTTGCTGTGCGATGCGCCGCGCGACCTCGTTCGTACCCGGCTGATCAACGCCGAATGGGCCTTGACGATCCAGCTCGAGGAAGTTTGCCGGCAGTTCGAGGCCATCGAGGACGAGTACTTTCGCAGCCGCTCGCAAGACGTGCGCCAGGTCGTAGAGCGGGTGCTGCGCCGCCTCGCGGGCGGGCGTCCCTCCCCCATGGCGCTCGCGCCCAAGCTCCAAGAAGGCGAGCGCTTGATCCTGGTCGCGCACGATCTGGCGCCCGCCGACATCTTGCATTTTCGCGAGGACGCGAGCGAGGCCGTGGCGGGTTTCATCACCGAGTTGGGCGGCCCGACGTCCCACACGATGATCCTGGCTCGCAGCCTGGGCCTGCCCGCGATCGTCGGCGTGGGCGAGGCGCGCACCGCGGTGGCCGAGGGCGACTTGCTGGTGGTGGACTCGGACGCGGGCCGCGTGCACGTACAGCCCGACGAGCAGGCGCTGGCCGAATACCGCCGCCAGATTTTGCTGCAAACCCAGGCCCGATCCGAGCTGCGCAAGCTCCGCGGCAAGTTGCCGCGCACCAAGGATGGAATTCCGGTGGAGCTGTCGGCCAACATCGAGATGCCCGAGGATGTCCGCGATGCGCTCGACGCGGGAGCCGACGGCGTGGGACTGTTCCGCACCGAGTTCCTGTTCATGAATCGCGACCAACTGCCCACCGAAGATGAGCAGTTCGAATCCTACGCAAAGGTTGCGCGGGCGATGAAAGGCAAGCCCGTCGTCGTACGCACGCTCGATATCGGTGCCGACAAAGTGCTCAGCTACTCAGCCCGCCAGAGCCTGGGCCTGGCGCGCGACGGCGGCGAGGGCCAGGGCCTGGAGCCCAATCCGGCGCTGGGCCTGCGCGCCATCCGCTACTGCCTTGCCTACCCGGAGCTCTTTCTGACACAGTTGCGCGCCATCTTGCGCGCCTCCAGCGTGGGCACCATCCGCATTCTGGTGCCGATGTTGGCGCACGTGCACGAGATCGAGCAGGCGCTGCAATTCGTCGCGCGCGCCAAGGAGCAGCTCAAGGAGCGCCGACAAAAGTTCGACGGCCGCATCAGCGTGGGCGGCATGATCGAAGTGCCCGCGGCCGCCCTGAACCTGGGGCCCTTTATCGAGCGGCTGAAGTTCCTGTCGCTGGGAACCAACGACCTCATCCAGTATGCGCTGGCGATCGACCGCACCGACGCGGCCGTGGCCTACCTCTACGAGCCGCTGCATCCGGCGGTCTTGCAGCTGATCCACCAGACCATCCGCGGCGGCGCGCGCGCGGGACTGCCGGTGTCGGTTTGCGGCGAGATGGCCGGAGATGTGGGCTGCGTCGAACTGCTCCTGGGCATGGGTCTGCGCCGCTTTTCGATGAACCCGGCGCAGCTGCTAAGCGTCAAGCAGCGCCTCTTCGAACTCGACTCCAAGTTGGCCGCGCGGCTGGCCAAGCGGGTCGTGCGCATGCACGATCCGCTGCAGATTCGCGCGGCGCTCGAGCGCGCCGAGCGCCAGGGGGGCGCGATGGGCAGGCCGCTCGCCGGGCCGCGGCGCACCCCTCGGCGGCGGTAGGCGCCATGACGGCCGGCGCAAGCGCTTCCTCGGTAGGCGTCGTCTCGCCCCAGACGATGCATTTCGAGGAGCCGTTGGCACTTACCAGTGGTGCACAACTGGCCCAATACGACGTGCGCTACGAGACCTATGGGACGCTCAATGCAGAGCACTCCAACGCCGTGCTCGTAGCCCACGCATTAAATGCCTCGCATCACGTCGCGGGCACCTACGCCGAGCAGCCGCGCAGCACCGGCTGGTGGGACAACATGGTGGGCCCGGGCAAACCGATCGATACCCGTCACTTTTTCGTGATCGGGGTCAACAACGTGGGATCGTGCTTCGGCTCGACCGGGCCGATGTCGATGAATCCGGCCACCGGCAAACCGTACGGCGCTGCGTTTCCGGTCGTGACGGTGGAAGACTGGGTCAATGTGCAATCGCGCTTGGCCGATTCGCTGGGCATTCATCGCTTTGCCGCCGTGGTGGGAGGCTCCCTGGGCGGCATGCAGGCGCTGTCGTGGGCAATTCGCTATCCGCAACGCATTGCCCACTGCGTTGCCATTGCCACCACGCCGAAGCTCAGTGCGCAAAACATCGCTTTTAATGACGTTGCGCGCAGCGCCATCCAGAGCGACCCCGACTTTCATGGCGGGGACTACTACGCCCACAGCGTCGTGCCCCGGCGCGGCCTGCGCGTAGCGCGCATGATCGGGCACATCACGTATCTGTCGGGCGACGATATGACCGAGCGCTTTGGCCGCAGCCTGCGCACGCGCGATTACGCCTTTGGCTACGGCGCCGAGTTCGAGGTCGAATCCTACCTGCGCTATCAGGGCGAGAAGTTCTCGGAATACTTCGATGCGAACACGTACCTGCTGATCACGCGTGCGCTCGACTACTTCGATCCGGCGCGCGAGCACGACGGCGACCTCGTGCGCGCGCTGGCACCGGCACTGGCGCGCTTCTTGCTGATCTCCTTCACGACCGACTGGCGCTTTGCGCCGGAGCGAGGCCGGGAGATCGTCGCCGCACTCATCGCGAACGGACGCGAAGTGAGCTATTCGGAGATCGACGCGCCGCACGGGCACGATGCGTTCTTGCTCGATGACCCGCGCTACCATCATCTCATGGCCGCGTATTTTGAGCGCATCGCGGCGGAGCTCGCCTGATGCTGCGCCAGGACCTAGCCCAGATCGCGAGCTGGATTGAGAGCGACACGCGCATCCTGGACCTGGGCTGCGGCGATGGGGCGCTGCTCAAGCACCTTCGCGATTCGCGCAACTGTACCGGTTACGGCATCGAGATTGCCGACGCATCGGTGCTCGAGTGCGTGCGCCGCGAGGTCAACGTGATTCAGGCCGACCTCGAGTCCGGGCTGCGCATGTTCGCCGACGCGATGTTCGACACGGTCGTACTCTCCCAGACGCTGCAGGCGATGCACAACGTCGAGGCAATCTTGCGCGAAATGGTGCGCGTAGGCCGTCGCGGAATCGTCAGCTTTCCGAATTTCGGCCACTGGCGCCACGCGGTGTCGCTGCTCGCGGGCCACATGCCGGTGACGCCCGACATTCCCTACCAGTGGTACGACACGCCCAATATCCACCTTTGCACGCCCAAGGATTTCGAGGTTCTCGCCGCACGTCTCGAAATGCGCATCACCGATCGCGCGCTGCTGGCGCGCGGCGAGCCGCTGAGCGTATTGCCCAACCTGCGCGCCAGCGTCGCGGTCTACCGCTTCGAGAGGCTTTGACCCGGAACGAAGCGCTGCGTGGCCCACAGCGCCGCCAGCGCGAGGGTCCCGCTGGCCGCACAACCGCAGAAAAACGCGGCGTAGCCGATGGTGTCGACCGCGACGCCGGAGAATCCGGCAACGATTTTCGGGACCAGCAGCGTAAGCGACGAGAGCAACGCGTACTGCGTGGCCGAATAGGCACGGTTGGTAAGTCCCGAGAGGAAAGCGATGAACACGGTGCCCGCGATGCCCTCGGCAAAATTGTCGGTCGACACCGCCACGATGAGCAGCACCAGATCGGGCCCGCGCGCCGCCAACCCGGCGTAGAGCAGAATCGAGGAGGAAGCGGCCAGGGCCGCAACCCACATCATGCGTCCGATTCCCCAGCGCAGCGTCAAAGCCCCGCCCACGAACCCACCCGCCAGCGCCATGAGCAGTCCGTAGAACTTGGAAACGGCTGCAACCTGGTCCTTGGTAAAGCCGATGTCGTGATAAAAGGGATTGGCCATCACACCCATGACGATGTTGGCGAAGCGGTAGCTCGATACAAGCGCCACCAGCAGCACAGCATGCCAGCGGTAGCGGCGCACAAAATCGATAAAGGGCTCAAGCAGCCGTGCCTGGCCGCGCGCGGTGGCGCCCGTGGCCCCGACGGCGTCGACCACTGGTGCTTCCGGTGACCAGACCACGGCCACCATGCCCACCAGCATGGACGCGGCCATAACCGAGTAGGAAAAGGCCCACGCTTCATGCTGGTAGGTGTCGCCTCCGGCCTCGCGCGCCGCGATCCACAGTGCGCCTGCACCGGCCCAGATCATGCCGATCCGATAGCCGGTCTGATAGGCGGCCGCCAAGGCCGCCTGGCGCTCCACCGCGGCCGACTCAATCCGATACGCGTCCAGCGCAATGTCCTGGGTTGCACCCGCCATTGCTGTAAAAAGCGCGCAGGCCGCGAGCAGGGCTAAATCGCGCTGGGGGTCGAACTGTGCCATGAGCAGTAACCCGACGATGACAGCGCACTGGGCCAACAGCAGCCACGAACGCCGGCGTCCCATTCGGCGCGTGAGCACCGGAATCGCTACCCGGTCGAGCATGGGCGCCCAGACCCACTTGAAGGGGTATGCGAGCGCGATCCAGCTCAAAAAACCGATTGCGGAACGCTCGATGCCGGCTTCGCGCAGACGAAACGACAGTGTCCCGTAGATCAGCAGCAAGGGAAGTCCCGCAGCAAATCCCAGTACCGCCATGCGCAACGCAGGCGCCTCGACATACACGCGCCAGATCGAGCGCTGCGGGGATGCCGGCTCGCGATCCGGGATCACAGGCGCCCGGTGTAGTCGATGATGAGCGGCGCGTGGTCGCTAAAGCGCTGCTTTTTGTAGATCTGGGCTCGCTGCGCCCGGGCCGAAACTCCCGGCGTGGCGATCTGGTAGTCGATGCGCCATCCCACGTTGTTGTCCCAGGCCCGCCCCCGGTTGCTCCACCACGTGTATTGCTCCGGCCGAGGGTCGAGACAGCGAAAGACGTCCACCCATCCTTGCTCCTCGAAGAGGCGCCCCAACCAGGCGCGCTCCTGCGGCAAAAACCCCGAATTCTTCTGGTTGGCGCGCCAATTCTTCAGATCGATCGGATGATGGGCAATGTTGACGTCGCCGCAAAAAATGACCTCGCGGCCGCTCATGCGCAGCCGCGCCAAATGGGGATAGAAGGCCTCCAGGAAGCGGTACTTCGCCTCCTGCCGCTCCGGGGAACTCGAGCCGGACGGAAAGTAGACGCTGATGATCGTGAACTGCGCAAATTGGACCTCCACGTAGCGGCCTTCTCGGTCAAATTCGGGATTTCCAAAGCCCACCTTTACGCTATGGGGGCGCTTTTTCGTATAAATCGCGGTCCCGCTATAGCCCTTGGCCTGAGCCCAGTGAAAGTACGCATGTCGAGAGGCCGGCCGCAACAGTTCCTCGGGCAGGTCGGCCTCCTGCGCTCGGATCTCCTGCAGGCACATCAGGTCGGGGTCGCAACGGCCAAGCCAGGCCATCAGGCCCTTGCCGGCGGCGGCGCGTAGCCCGTTGACATTAAGACTGACGATGCGAAACATGGTAGTTCCAACGATCCCCAGGCCCCCGCATTGCGGTACGCTCGCCTCTGCCAAAGCTTTGACGCTCTTACCGCACCGGTGGCCGGTCTGTGCACGTGAACCAGCAACCCGAACAATTCATCGAATTTGCCCTGCAAACGGGTGTTCTCGCCTTCGGCGAATTCACCACCAAAAGCGGTCGACGCACTCCGTACTTCTTTGACGCGGGACGCTTCGATCACGGCGCAAGCCTGCGCCGGCTGGCGGGATTTTATGCGCAGACGATCCTGGCCAACCGAGCCAAAGGCACATTGCGCTTCGACATGCTCTTCGGACCGGCGTACAAGGGCATCGCGCTGGTCGCGGCCACGGCGATGGCTCTGGCCGAACGCGACGTGGACGTCCCTTTTTGCTTTAACCGCAAGGAGCCCAAAGACCACGGCGAAGGCGGAGTGCTGGTGGGTGCGCCGCTGGCCGGACGCGTGCTGATCATCGACGACGTCATAACCGACGGAGCCGCCAAGCGCGAGTCCGTTGCGCTCATCCGAGCTGCGGGCGCGCAACCCGCTGGCGTCGTCATCATGCTCGACCGCATGGAGCGCATTGGCCCGGACAGCGACTTGTCGCGCGAATCGGCCGTGCAGTCGTTTGAACGAGCCACCGGCACGCCGGTGATCGCCATCGCCAATCTGGAGCATCTGCTCGCGTTTTTGCGTTCGGAATCGGCCTTGGCGGCGCCGGCACGCGCACAGCTCCCGGCGTTGGAGCAATATCGCAGGCGCTATGGTGCATAAGGGAACTTGGCAACGACTGCCGCGGTGGCGGCACGCGCGGGCGCAGGCACTGGGCGCCCGCGCACTCGTTGTGCTCGCTGTAACGCTCTGGGGCAACAGCGCGCAGGCGCAAGGCAGCGGCACGACGCGCCTGCCGATGCTCAGCTACTCGTGCACGACCACGTCGGGTCACACGATCACGGGCGACAGCCCGCCGCCCGAGTGCAGGAACCGGGACGTGCGGGAGCTCAACCCCGATGGATCGCTCAGGCGGATCATTCCCGCGCCCCTGACCTCCGAGCAGCGCAAGAAGCGCGACGAAGAAGAGAAAATCAGCCGGCTGGAGGAAGAGAAGGAGCGCGCGCAGGTGCAAAAAGACCGCTCGCTGCTCGAGACGTACGGCAGCGTCGAGGAGATCGATGCGGCGCGCGGCCGGGCCGTGCAAGGGCGCCAGGAACTGATCAATCGCGCAAACCTGCGCATTGCGCAGTACCAGCGCGAGCGCAAGCGCCTGGACAACGAGGCCGAGTTCTACGCCAAGCGCACGCTTCCGCCGGAGCTCCAGCAGGCGTACGAGGCCAACGACGCGCTCACCAAGCAGCAGGAGAAGACGCGTGCGGACGCCGAGCAGGAGATCGAGCGCATCAAGGTGCGCTTCGCGGCCGAGCGCAAGCGCTACGTGGAACTCGAGGAAGCCGCCGCCGAAGCGCAAAGAGTGCGCGAGCGCCGGGAGCAGGAAGCCGAGCAGTCCCAACAATAGCGGCGCACGCCCGGCCACGACGCAAGACGCGCCACAGCCAGGGCGTTCGGCGCTAGCGCTTGGCTGGCGCCGTGCCGGCCGCCGCTTTCTTCTTCTTTAGTTTGTGCGGCCGCGTCTTGCCATAGCTACCGTTATAAATCTTGCCGCGCCGCGTGCGCGTGTCGCCCTTACCCATCGCCGATCTCCTGCCGCCAAGCGCGTAGCCGAAAGCGCGATTTTATGCTGCCCGCGGCCACCTTGCGGCATCGAGCGCCGGGGCCACTACAATGCAAGCCAGCAGGGCATTTGCGTCGACCCATTTTCGGAGATCGCCCATGGCGCTAGTCACATTTCGCTCTCCGGCCGCAAGCGCGATCATCATGTACTCGCAGACCGCGCAGCAGCTCCTCGAGATCATGGGGAGACCCCTCACGGAGCGCGGCGTGATCACGAGCGAGCAAGTCGATGAGGCCCTGGCGCGCCTCGAGCAGGCCGTACAAAACGAGAAGCCCGCGGCCACACCCGCCGATGAGGACGACAAGTCGCCGGTCGAGTACCCCGTGAGTCTTCGTCAGCGCGCCTTTCCCCTTGTTCAGATGCTGCGTGCCGCGCGCAAGCGCCACGTGGACGTGACATGGGGAATCTGAACCGCGAATTCGCCGAGCCGCCCCGTCTGCCGGGCATCCGCCGTATCCGGATCCTGGGCCTAAGCGCCCTGGCGCTGGTGGCGCTAGCCATCGGTGCCTCGGTATTTGAACTGCGGCACAACCGCGAGCTCCAGCAGCAGTACGAATACTCCCTGGCGCTCACGCGCCTCGCCTTTGACGCCGAGAGCCTGGCTTCGCGCATGCGCGCACTGCAGGCGCTGGGGGCTGCGGACGCATCAATCCCGGGCTCGGGCGATGCGGCACTGCGCGAGACCCTCCGCTCCCTGGATGCAGACCTCGTCGAGTGGAACCAGCACCTCGACGATGCCCGTCAACGCGACATTTCGCCCCAAACCAAGGACCAGCTCGTGCGGCTGCAAGGGGCGCTTGCGGCGATGCGGTTGGCGACCACACCGGGTGGCGGCACTGGCCAGGCCGCGGAACGCGCGTATTTGGCGGCGGTGGAGGCGGCGCAGGCGGCACTGCTGAGCTCGATGCGCTCTGGAGTCGAACGCGGGCTCATTGGCGGGCGCCCGGTTGGGGAAATCGCAACCGCGACGGTCGTCGTGACGAGCTTGGGCGCGCTGCTGCTCGGCGGTGTCGTGGCCGCACTGGTGCACCGGGCACAGCACGAAAGCCGCGCCACCCTGGGAGTTATGGGTCAGTTGCTGCGCACCGACCCGCTCACCGGGATCGGCAACCGCCGCAGCCTCGACGAGAACCTACCCGTCGAGCTGGCGCGTGCCCGGCGCACGGCTGCGCCGCTGACCGTAGCCATGATCGATCTGGACTTTTTCAAGCGCTACAACAGCCGGCGCGGCCACGCGGGCGGCGATGCGCTCCTGCGCCAGGCGGCACAATCCTGGCGCAAGCAGCTGCGACCCACCGATACCTTGGCGCGTTACGGAGGGGAGGAATTTACCCTCGTGCTGCCGAACTGCGCCGCCGACCAGGCCTGCCAGCTCATCGAGCGCCTGCGTCCGGGTCTGCCCGACAACCAGACGTTTTCGGCGGGGGTGGCGACGTGGGACCTGCAAGAAAGCGGTGAGAGCCTTTTGCGGCGCGCCGACCAAGCGCTTCTCATCGCCAAGAAGCAGGGCCGAAACCGCACGATCGTCTCCGGCCGCGAAGAGCAAATATCGCTGCCGCTGACCGGCGCGTAGCATGCATCGATGAACCCGGGGATCGCCTACGCCGTGTCGGCGTACCTGCTCTGGGGTCTGCTGCCCATTTATCTGCACTGGCTCGCACCGATTGGTGCGCTAGAAATCCTCGCACACCGCATCGTCTGGTCGCTCGCAACGGTGGCAATCCTGCTCCTTGCGCTGCGTCGGGTGGCATGGATCGGCGCCGCACTGACCACGCCCGCGAGACTACGGCGCTACGCGCTCACGGCGGCGCTGATCTCTTGCAACTGGATCCTCTACATCTGGGCCGTTGGTGCGGGCCACGTCATCGACTCCAGCCTGGGGTATTTCATCAACCCGCTGGTCAACGTGCTCCTGGGCTATCTGCTGCTAGAGGAGCGCCTGCGTATGGGGCAAAAAGCGGCGCTCCTGGTGGCTGCCCTCGGCGTGGCGTGGCTCACCTGGCAAGCGGGTTCACCGCCTTGGATCGGCCTCACGCTGGCCGTGAGCTTTTCCCTATACGGTTTGCTGCGCAAGACCGCGGCCCTGGGTGCCATCGAGGGCTTTAGCGTCGAGGCCGCGCTCCTCACTCCGCTCGCACTCGCCTACCTTCTGTGGGCGTCCGCGCACGGTGCGTTGGGATTTTTCGATGCCACGACACCTGTCCGCTGGCTGTTGGTTGCGGCCGGTCCGGTCACCACGGTGCCGCTGCTGCTCTTTGCCGCCGCCGCCCGTCGGATTTCCTTTTCGCTTCTTGGGGTGCTGCAATACCTGTCGCCCACGCTCCAATGGTTCGCCGGCGTCTTCGTCTTTCGCGAGGCCTTTGAGCCATCCAAGGCGGCGGGTTTTTGCTTGATTTGGCTGGCGCTGCTGCTCTACGCGGCCGAAGGTATGTGGTTCGGCTCGCAGCACCGGCGCACGGCGGGCTAGCCGCGCGGCGACGATTCCGCTGGGCCCGCGCCCATGCGCAGGGGTGCCAGATGGGCGCATGGATCCGCGCGCGTTTGCACGGGGGTGCGCAGCGCCACGTCAAAATCGCGAGCCAGCTCTGCCGCGCGTTCGTCGTCCTCCAACAAACCGATAGAAATCGCGCGCGCGGCCTCCTCGCGGGAGAGGTGCCGCGGCACGCCGATGTCGCGGCGCGCGTGTCCGTTGCCGGTGAGCAGCACTACGCCACGATCAAAATACGGTCGGATCGATTCGGCCAAGAACGCATCGCGCGCGATTTGCGCCATCGCCAACGCGGGGAGTGCCTCGGGCGGCACGCGCCCGCAGTGACCGAGCTCGATCTCGTGCTCCTGGGCGCGCTGAAGATCGGGAGCGACCGCATCCAGCCCCAGGGCAGTGCGTTGTTTCGCGTCAAAGACGCTGTCGGCGCCGTCGCGCGCGATGCGCATGGCCTGCGAGCGGGAGAGATTGGCGGCCACAATCGGCAGATCGTATTCGAGCGCAAGCGCGAGGTAAGGCCGGTAGAGTTCCCAGTTCCAGCCCCGCGCGCCTGCAACCTCGATCAAATGCGTGACCCGCGATGCCGTATCGCCCGGCTCCTGACGTGCGCGATTGATCTGCGGCTGCATGTCGCGATCGAACTGCTCGAAGGCCAGCGCGGGCCGCGAACCCCGCTCGAGCATTTGCCGCAGCGCCTGCGCGCGCAGCCGGTGTTGCGCCACGTTGTCGTGAACCTCGCCCAGCAGCACGATGGGTTCGCGCATCATCGCTTGGCTAAGCAGGTCGGCGCTGGCAAGCGGCGGCGCGGGCGCATGGGCGCACGAGACCACGGCGCTCATCGCGCAGGCGGCGGACAGCCGGCGCAACGCGGCCCGGCTCCAATTGCGCCCGTCGGAGCGTTGCATGGCCCTTCGCTCACGACAAATTGGGCGCAAGCCAGCGCTCGAGTACGGCCACCTCCAGGCCCCGGCGCCGCGCCTGATCGAGCAGCTGGTCGCGGCCGATCGGGCCGACCGAAAAATAACGAGCCTGCGGATGCGCAAAGTAAAAGCCACTGACGGAGGAGGCCGGCGTCATAGCAAAGGATTCCGTCAGACCCATACCGATGCGTTCCGCATGCAGCGCGGCCAGCAAATCGCGCTTGACGCTGTGATCCGGACAGGCCGGATAGCCGGGCGCGGGTCGGATGCCCCGGTACGATTCTTCGATCAGCTGCTCAGAGCCCAGTTGCTCCTCCGGGGCGTAGCCCCACAGATCGCGCCGCACCCGTTCGTGCAACATTTCGGCGGAGGCTTCAACCAGGCGATCGGCCAGAGCCTTGAGCAAGATGGCACCATAATCGTCATGCTCCTTGGCCAGAATCGCTTCGCGCGCCTCCAGACCCAGGCCCGCCGTGACAGCGAACATCCCCAGGTAATCGTCGACCCCGCCGGGAGCGACAAAGTCGGATAGCGCACGGTTGGGTCGCGCGACCCCGTCGATGACCGGTTTTCGGGTTTGCTGGCGCAGCCCATACCAGGTGAACAGGCGGGCGTGGCGCGACGCGTCCGCAAACAGCACGATGTCGTCGCCGTCGGCATTGGCGGGGTAAAAACCCACGACCGCGCTTGCCGTGAGCCAGCGCTCGCGGATGATGCGCGTCAGCATTTGCTGAGCGTCCTCGAATACGCGCCGCGCCTGCGGCCCGACGAGCGCGTCATCGAGAATCGCCGGGTAGGAGCCCGCGAGCTCCCAGGTCTTGAAGAACGGCCCCCAGTCGATATAGCGCGCGACGTGCGCCAGATCCAGGCAAGCGAGCTCGCGCAGCCCGAGGAATTTCGGCGGCGGTGGCCGGTAGCTGTGCCAGTCCAATTTCAGCGAGTTGGCGCGCGCCTCGGCCAGCGAGACGAGCTCCGGCGCCTTGCGCGCGGCGTGCTGGCGGCGCAGGCGCTCGTACTCCGCGCGCTGCTGTGCGACAAACCCGTCCCGGTTCTCGGGCGAGAGCAAGGACTGGCAGACCGCGACGGAGCGGCTGGCGTCGGGAACGTGCAGCACCGGTCCTTCATAGCGCGGCGCAATCTTCACGGCCGTGTGCACGCGCGAAGTGGTCGCGCCGCCGATAAGCAGCGGGACTGTGAAACCCTCGCGCTGCATTTGCGCCGCGACGTGACCCATCTCTTCGAGCGAGGGTGTGATCAGGCCGCTCAATCCGATCAGGTCGGCCCGCTCTTCGCGCGCGGTCTGCAAGATTTTCTCGGCCGGCACCATGACACCCAGATTGACGATGTCATAGTTGTTGCACTGAAGCACGACCGCGACGATGTTCTTGCCGATGTCGTGCACGTCGCCTTTGACGGTGGCCAGAACGATCTTGCCGTTGGAACGCCCGCGCTCGCCGCTTGCGGCCTTCTGCGCTTCGATGAAGGGCACAAGGTAGGCGACCGCCTGCTTCATCACACGCGCCGATTTGACGACCTGCGGCAAAAACATCTTGCCGCTCCCAAACAGCTCGCCCACGACGTTCATCCCCTCCATGAGCGGGCCCTCGATGACCTCGATGGGTCGTCCGCCGCGGCTCTCGATCTGGGCGCGGATCTGCTCCGTGTCCTCGACGACGAACTGCGTCAAGCCGTGCACGAGCGCATGCACCAGGCGCTTTTCGACTGGTTCGGCGCGCCAAGCCAACTCCTCCTCGCGCCGGCGCGCGGAACCCTTGCGCTGTTCGGCGAGCTGCACGAGGCGCTCGCCGGCGTCCGGGCTGCGGTCGAGCACCACATCCTCGACGCGCTCGCGCAGTTCGGGCTCAATGTCCTCGTAGACGCCCAGCTGCCCCGCGTTGACGATCCCCATCGAAAGCCCGGCACCAATTGCGTGGTACAGAAAGACGGTGTGGATCGCCTCGCGCACGAGGTCATTGCCGCGAAAAGAAAACGATACGTTGGAAATGCCTCCGCTCACATGTGCGAGCGGGAAGCGCTGGCGAATCCAGCGCGTCGCATCGAGGAAATCGACCGCGTAGTGATTGTGTTCTTCGATTCCGGTGGCGATGGCAAAAACGTTCGGGTCAAAGATGATGTCCTCGGGGGCCACGCCGGCCCGATCGACGAGCAAGCGATAGCTGCGCTCGAGGATGGCGGTGCGCCGCTCGTAGGAATCGGCCTGACCTTTCTCATCGAAGGCCATCACCACAACGGCGGCGCCGTAGCGGCGCGCCAGCTTTGCCTGGCGCACGAATTCGGCTTCCCCCTCCTTGAGCGAGATCGAGTTGACAATGCAGCGGCCCTGTACGCACTGCAGTCCGGCTTCGATCACGGACCACTTGGAGCTGTCGATCATCACCGGAACGCGGGCAATGTCCGGCTCGGAGGCAATCAAGTTCAGAAAGCGCCGCATCGCCGAGGCCGAGTCGAGCATGGCCTCGTCCATGTTGACGTCGATGATCTGCGCGCCGTTTTCGACCTGCTGGCGGGCGATTGTGACAGCTTGCTCGAAGTGCCCCTCGAGGACGAG
>Ga0187769_10000391_pt1 | contig 24079 bp, 22 predicted proteins | sample 0116_SJ02_MP02_1_FD_133140 | JGI IMG/M metagenome (GOLD analysis project Ga0187769, IMG submission 133140) | Tropical peat soil microbial communities from peatlands in Department of Meta, Colombia - 0116_SJ02_MP02_10_MG | ecosystem: Environmental > Terrestrial > Soil > Wetlands > Peat | place... | reverse complement strand
TCAACGTTCCCGATTCCACGCTTCGCTTGTCCTCGTTGACAAAGGACGATCTTGAAACTTTGAAGTTCATCGTCCAGTACGCGGACATAGTTGGCTATTCGTTCGTTCGCAAGGAAGAGGACGTTCACGAGCTGCAGCGGCACCTGGCAGAATTGGGTGGCAAGGATCTTGGCATCATCCTGAAAATCGAGACACGCGAAGGCTTCGAGCAGCTCCCGCGCCTGCTGCTCGCCGCCATGCGCGGCCGCGCCGTCGGAGTCATGATCGCGCGCGGCGATTTGGCGATCGAATGCGGCTACCAGCGCCTTGCCGAGGTGCAGGAGGAAATCCTCTGGATCTGCGAAGCCGCACACATGCCGGTGATTTGGGCCACGCAGGTTCTCGAGTCACTGGCCAAGACCGGGGTTCCCTCGCGATCGGAAATTACCGATGCAGCGATGGGTGAGCGCGCCGAGTGTGTAATGCTCAACAAAGGTCCTTACATCGTTACTGCCGTGCGCATCTTAGACGACATTCTCCGGCGCATGCAGTCGCACCAGGAAAAGAAGCGGTCGATGCTTCGCAAGCTCAACGTCGCCTCTGCCTTCCGCGCCGGGGCCAGCGCGTGATACGTGCAAATCTGCGCGCGAGCACGTCGTCGCGCGTCCCCGCACAACCTTGAGTTCCCACAGAGCGTACGGGCTGCTCTTGCCTCGAGGCGCGACGGCTGTATATCATTTCGGCCCGACACGAGAACTGAGGTGATCGATGAAATGTCTTTCCCTGATTCTGGCCCTCCTTGCGTCCGAGGCGGTTTCAGCGCAAGACTGGGCGCAAGCCGCCCTTCAGAAATCGCCACGCCATCAAGAATGGGTAACGGTCAAGCACGATGGTCGCTCGGTGGAAACCTTCGTTGTCTATCCGGAGTTGAAGGATAAACGGCCGGTTGTGCTGGTGATTCACGAAATCTTCGGCATGACTGACTGGGTCGAAGATCTTTCCGATCAGCTCGCCGAGGCCGGCTACATTGCCGTTGCGCCTGATTTGCTTTCTGGCATGGGACCGAATGGCGGCCGCAGCTCCTCATTCGATCAGGCGAAGGCCATGGAGGCCGTCAGCCATCTCGATCCCTCACAGGTGACGGCCGACCTTATGGCCGTCGCTGACTACGGGAAAAAGCTGCCCGCGGCCACGGGCAGACTTTTTGTCGTCGGGTTCTGTTGGGGCGGTGGCCAGAGCTTTCGCTTCGCGACGAACCGTCCCGATCTTTCCGCTGCCTTTGTCTTCTACGGTGGGCCGCCAGATCCGGATGCGATGATGCGAATCGCCGCGCCGGTGTACGCTTTCTACGCCGGCAACGACGCTCGCGTCGATGCCACAATTCCCGCGGCGACCGCCAACATGAAAGCGGCCGGCAAAGTCTACGAGCCAGTCACTTACGAGGGCGCGGGACACGGCTTTATGCGAGCCGGCGAGGCTCCCGATGCCAGTGACGCCAATAAGAAAGCCCGCACCGATTCTTGGACGCGTTTGAAGGCTCTGCTCGAGAAGCACGAGTGATAAACGCTGCGACGAGCTCGCTTCCCTTGCCCTTCGACCACGTCGAGGCACACGCACACCTTTCGCGCGTCGACAAGCGACTCGCGCGCCTCATCGAGAGGGTCGGAACATTTCAATTCCGGCTCGACGAATGCGACAGCGTTTACGAATCCTTGCTCGAAGCCATCATGCATCAGAGCATTGCCGGGAAGGCTGCACAGGCTATTTTTCGACGCATCAAGGCACTCGGCGTCGACGGGAACTGCCCTGCTCCGGAGGAATTGCTTCGCGTGCCCACTCCGAAGCTGCGCAAGTGCGGCCTCTCGAACGCCAAGGTTGCCGCTGTGCGCGATCTGGCGCAGAAGACAATCGATGGCGTTGTACCAACGCTCGCGCAAGCTGAGAAGATGTCGGATCAGGAGCTTGTGGATCGGCTGATTTCCGTTCGAGGCATCGGTGCGTGGACCGTCGAGATGTGCTTGATCTTTCGTCTCGGCCGTCCGGACGTCCTGCCGATTCACGACTACGGCGTGCAAAAGGGCTACGCCATCACCTACCGCAAGAGCGAGATTCCGCGGCCGAAGGAACTGCTCAAATTCGGCGAGCGCTGGCGGCCCTATCGCACCGTCGCAAGCTGGTACATGTGGCGCGCCGTTCAGCTCGCCGGCCCGAAAGCCCGCAAAATCACGAAGGTGCGAGCAAAGGGAAAGAACGTGCAAAAGGCCCACAAACGCGCCGCGAAAAAATCCTAGCCCTCTGCGCGCGGTCGATCCTCGCGCAAAGTCAAGAACAAGGCGATCAGTCCAATTAGCAGCACCGCGCCCTCGATATCTACGGAGACTTTGTGCAGCCGATCGAACTCGGCGCGGCGCGGATCGCTTCGAGGCGTCCGATCAACCGAACCCATCTGGCTCCGCAGCCGCGCCATACGGGGCATCACGTGATACAGCGAGACCATCGTCAGCAGCCCCATCAGGATTACGCCTGCCACCGATGACCTCGAAAATGCTCTCAGACCTTTGGCGAGCGCCAGCGATGCAATCACAAAAATCGCCGCGGAAACGAGCCCCATCACGTGCAATCCGCCCAGCGTGAAGCCCACCAGCAGCCCGGCCTCGTCCTGACTTGGCAGAACCGCGAACGCTCCTTCGGTCACCACCGCCGCAAAATACACGATGGCCCCGACCCACCCGGCTAGCGTAACGACCCTTACGAATTTTAGTGACAGCCTCATTTCGAGCCCGGGGCCCGTGAGCGCCACTCCTTGGGCACACCTTCTTAAATCAATATTTCAGGCAGCCTCACCAATGATGGCAGAATCGAATTTGAAGCATGGTGGGCGATCAAGGACTTGAACCTTGGACCTCTCCCGTGTGAGGGGAGCGCTCTAACCACTGAGCTAATCGCCCGCAAGCGCCTAGCAAAAGTAGCTAAGTTTTTGTAGCAGAAGGCCTAACGAATTGCAAACCGCGATCAACACAACGGTCGTCGCTGCCAGCAGCCGTCTCGCCGAGCTTCAGCGCTCGATCGGGCGGGTCGTCAAGGGCAAGGAGGACGTCATTCACCTTGCGCTCACGGCGCTGCTGGCGCGCGGTCATCTGCTGATCGAAGACGTTCCGGGCGTCGGCAAGACGACTCTTGCACAGGCGCTCGCGCGTTCGTTTCAGTGTTCCTTTCAACGGATTCAGTTCACCTCCGACCTGCTGCCGAGCGATGTGATCGGCGTGAGCGTCTTTAACCCCGCCACGCAGGAATTCGAATTTAAGCCTGGCCCGATTTTCGCCAACATCATTGTGGCCGACGAAATCAACCGCACCACTCCGAAAACGCAGTCCGCGCTTCTTGAGGCTATGAACGAATCGCAGATTACTGTCGATAACCACACCCGCCCGCTGCCCCAGCCATTTCTTGTGGTTGCGACGCAGAATCCTATCGAGCACCATGGCACGTACCCCCTGCCTGAATCGCAACTCGACCGCTTTTTGATGCGCATCCGGATGGGCTATCCGTCTCGGACAAGCGAAAAGGAGATCATACGCAGCAATTCCGCGGCGGGGCACGCGGACCAGATCACCCCCCTAATGGATGCACACGATGTGGTCGGCATGCAGCAGGCCATCTCGCAAGTGAGGGTGGAGGAGAGCCTGCTTGACTACGCGCTGGAAATCGTGGAGCGAACCCGACAGACAGAGCAGTTGAGCCTCGGCGTCAGCTCGCGCGGAGCGGTCATGCTGCATCGTGCCGCACAAGCCCGCGCGTTTTTAGAAGGGCGCGACTATTGCCTGCCCGATGACTTCAAGCGTCTCATCATCCCTGTGTTCGCGCACCGCGTCGTTGTCAGCTCACGGTACGTTTCGACGCAGAAGAAATCCGATCAGGCGGAAGCGATTCTCCGGGAAATCCTCGACACCACACGCGTCCCGCTCTAGCTGCGAAGCATGTCCATGACAAACCCATCCGTCGCATCGCGTTGGTGGCAACGCCGTGATCGTCCGGGTTGGCGGAACTTCGGGATCGCGATGCTGGCGCTTTCCTTTGCGCTGGTCACCGCGCTGTTTTCCGCCGCTGCCGCACAGGAAGGCCGCCTGTGGCTGTCGACGGCCACGACGGCCATTGCTCTCGCCATCGCCGCCTGGGTGGCGATCACGATCGTTCCAGCACTTGCGAAGCGCACGAGCCTGCGCTGGCTCGCGTATCAGGTCGATTACCGTCTCACGCGCGACGGCACGATTTACCTCGCCGCGGTCTTTATCCTCGTCCTCGCGGCGGTCAACACGGGCAATAACCTGCTCTTTTTGATTCTCGCTTGCCTGCTTGCCGGCATATTAGTTTCGGGCGTGCTTTCGCGCGTCGTGCTCACAGGGGTCGATTTGAAATTCGATCTCCCCGAACATATCTTCGCCGAGCAGCCAGTGCTGGCCGAAATCGAGCTGCGGAACGAAAAACAGGCGTGGCCCTCGTTTTCGCTGCTTGTTACCGGTGGAACAAAAAAAACACCGAGCGAGATCCTCACGCGGCCCGTTTTCTTTCCCTATGTTCCGCACCTGCGTGCGGTGAGGCAAAAGGTCGAGCTGCGCTTTCCCCATCGCGGAATCTATCGCCAGGATGCCTTCGGAATCCGCACGCGTTTTCCGTTCGGCTTCTTCGAAAAAACGCGCCAGGTGAACTCGCGCATCGAGATCACTGTCTATCCCCGCGTAGAGCCGGCCGATCAGTTCTACGAGGTCCTTCCGCTGTTGAGCGGTGAGGTGGCCAGCTTTTATCGCGGACGCGGCCACGAACTGCATTCGCTGCGCGAATATCGGCCGACCGACAGCGCGCGATTTGTCGATTGGAAGGTTAGTGCAAAATCGGGTCGCATGATGGTTCGTGAATTCGCTCGCGAAGATGAGCGACGCGTGATGCTCGTTCTCGACCCTTTCATCGGGCCCCCGCTTTCTCCGGAGCAGACGGAGCGACGCGGCAGCGATTCCGCAGAATCGATGACGGCGCAACACGCGGCGCGGTTCGAGCGGGCCGTCTCGATGACCGCCTCGATCGCCTGGCACTTTTACGAGATTCAGTCTGTCATGCAGTTTCGCACGGACCGCTTTTCGACGCCCATGGCTCCTGCCACCGAAATCATCTATGACACACTGCACGAGCTTGCGCTCATTAAACCGCAGGCTTCCGTCGTCGGCGGCGCATTTCTGGACGAGCTCGGCAACGACCGGGAAGTGTTCAAGATCATCCTCACTGCGCGAGCCCAGCGCAGCATCCCCACCGCACTGTGGTCATCGTCTTACTTTCTTTTCATCGACCGCCTATAAAACATGCGCAAACCTGGCTCATGCTGTGCCGCTCTTCTCGTATTTCCTTACACTCGATGATCGTGCGAACATACCGTCATTACGCGGATCATATTTGAGATTTCGCCGAGAATTCGTGCCGGCCTTCAGCGCCGTCTCCTGACCTGGTTCCAGACGCATCGACGCGATCTTCCCTGGCGTTTCAGCCGCGATCCCTACCGCATCTGGGTTGCCGAGATCATGTTGCAGCAAACGCGCATCGCTGCCGTGCTGCCTTACTACGATCGGTTTCTCGAGAATTTCCCGACTGTCGAAGCGGTCGCTGCCGCCCGTTTGGAGAAAGTCCTGCAACTCTGGTCCGGCCTCGGTTATTACGGCCGCGCGCGCAACCTTCATCGCGCCGCACGCGAGATTGTCGCCGGCCACGGCGGCGAATTTCCCCACACGCTCAAAGCCGCTCTCGCTCTTCCCGGCATCGGCCGCTACACGGCCGCTGCCGTGCTCAGCACCGCCTATGATGTTCCTCTCGCGGCTCTCGATGGCAACGTCGCCCGCGTCCTTGCACGCCTCGGCGCGGTTCGCGGCGATCTGCGCGCGCCGCTCCGCTGGCGCCAGCTGAGCAAGACAGCAGAGCATCTGCTGGCCCAGCGTGCACCGGGCGATTGGAACCAGGCTTTGATGGAACTGGGTGAAAGGATCTGCACCCCACAGAGTCCCCGCTGCGGGAGCTGCCCCGTTTCGCGCTCTTGCCGTGCCCTGGCGCTCCGCCTTACAGATGAAATTCCCGCGCCTCGTCGGAAACGCCCCACCGTCCGCCTGCGCATCGCCGCGGCCGTTCTCTGCGACCCCAGCGGCCGCACCCTTCTGGTTCGCGATCTCCCGGCGTACGACGGTGTGCTCTTCTCACGCCTCTGGCAGTTTCCGGCCATCGGAGTTGCCCGTCAGCCACTCGTTGAATTGGAACGTCATCTGCGCGAGAGTCTGAAGCTCGACTCGACCCCGCTGGAGGTGGAAGCCTTGCCGGCGGCGCGCCATGGCGTCACGTTTCGTAACATCACGCTGCTTCCTTTCCTAGCCCGCGTGTCGAAACTGCCGCGTCTTCCGCGCACGCGCATCCTTGCCTTCGATCGTATCGATCATCTTCCCATCTCCAGCGCTACGCGAAAAATCGCTGCCGCAGCGGAGCGGTCTATTTCGCTCTCTCGTTACCACTTTGCCCCGCCGCCCTAAGCGAACAACCTACCTAGTGCTAGCATCGTATTGTTACCATGTCCGTTGCCGCCGAACACTTGGCGCCACCCCGAACCGACCCCGCGCCGGCCGAATTATTGCCCGCCGTGCAGCGCTACTTTCAAGTTTCGCTTTTCTTGCTCGTCGCGACCGGGGTTTTTGCCGTCGTCTCGACCGGCAAGCTCGATCCCGTCTCCACGCTCGTTCCCCCCGCCGCGCTGATCTACAAAGGGGTGCGCCTGTTTCGAGGACGCGGCCCCGAGCTTTCCGCTCGGGTGGCAACGTGGTTCGTTCTCGCCTATTTCCTTTTCTTCCCGCTCGATCTTTGGTTTCTGTCGCGTGGCCTGGCCGAGGGCGCTCCGAACCCGCCGCTCTATGCGGCACTGCTTTCTGCGATCCACCTCCTGCTGTTCGCCACTCTGGTCCGTCTCTATTCCGCGCGCACCCAGCGCGACTCCGCTTTCCTAGCGGTTCTCGCCGTCACGTGCATGTTAGCCTGCGCGATCTTGACGGTCGACACAGGCTTTCTCGTCGCATTGGCGATTTTCCTGATCCTCTCGGTTTCCACATTCGTCGCTCTCGAAATGCGCCGCAGTGCCGCCGGAACCGTTTCCCCTCCTCTTGAGCGGGATTCGCCCCTGGCGCGGCGCCTTAATCACGCGCTCGGAGTGACCTCGGTGCTTGTCGCTGCCAGCGTGCTCGTACTCGGTACAGTGATTTTTTTCATGATTCCCCGCTTTACCACTGGCTACTTGAGTGCCCTTACTCTCCAACCCGCCCTGATGACAGGGTTCAGCGACAATGTCGCCCTCGGTGAAATCGGGAAGATTCAGAAGAACACCTCCGTGGTCATGCGCATTGCCGTCGAAGGGGATCCCAAGCGCGCGCAGGGCGTCCATTGGCGGGGAGTGGCACTTACCACGTTCGATGGCACACGCTGGTTCACTCCGCTGCGAAATGAAACCGTCGTCCTGGCAAACTCCGAAGGAGATTACGTGCTTGGGTTTGCCGGTCTGTTTCGCGGAGCGTTCTATCCTCTGCACTACACCGTGCTCATGGAACCGTTGGGCACAGACGCCGTCTTCATTGCTCCGCGCGCAGAGTCGGTTCGCGGGCACTTCGGCGAGGAACCCACACGGTCCGATGGCCTTGCGCGCGGTCATTATCTGCTGATCGATCAGACCGGCTCACTTTTTAACGCTGCTCACAATGGTATGAAAATTCGCTACGAGGGCAGATCGCTCCTGCCCATGACATCAGAGTCTGAATTGCGCAGCGCTCCGGTGGTCTACCCGCCGAGCTTTCGGGAAACGTATCTGCAGCTTCCGCCGCTCGATCCGCGCATCCGCGCGCTCGCCGAAAAAACCACCTCCAGTTCAACCAACGAATATGACAAAGTCCTGAGCCTTCAGCGGTATCTGATCTCCCACTACTCCTACACCTTGGACCTTACGGGGACGCCGAGTAAGGATCCACTTGCCGAATTCTTGTTCGTCCGACGGTCCGGAAATTGCGAATACTTTGCCTCAGCGATGACGGTGATGCTGCGCGGGATCGGAATCCCGGCGCGTTATGTGACCGGATTTCTGTCCGGCGAATACAACGACGTCGGCGGCGACTACATCGTGCGTGAAAGCGACGCACACGCCTGGGTCGAAGTCTTTTTCCCGGATTACGGCTGGATCACTGTCGATCCCACCCCTCCGGCGAACGCCCAGCGCTCCGGCCTACTCGACACGATCAGTCGCTATTGGGATTGGTTCCAGTTCGCTTGGGGAGAGTGGGTGATCAACTACGACTTCACACACCAGCTAACCCTGGGGCAGAACCTAGAAAGGTCTTCGCGCCATTGGGGCGATCGCGCGCGCAACATGTACCACGAAAAGGAAAGAGCCGCCATGGCCCGACTCCTTGCGCTCGATCACCGGCTGGAGGCTTCAAAGTATATTCGTCCAGCCGCGCTTGTTTTTCTGTTCGTGATACTGGCCGCCCTGCGCGGGCGCTCTATGATCGGTTACTTCGCTGCTCGTTGGAGCCTTCGCGCCCAGCGCCGCGGTGACCTCACCGCAGCCCTGGCCGCGCTCGAGTACAGCGAGATGCTCCGTTTGCTGGAAAAGCGAGGCTGGCAGAAAGCACCGTCGCAGACGGCGCGGGAATTTGTTTCCAGCCTCCCGGGAGGAGATTTGACCGCGCCCGTCGCACAGCTTACCGAGCTCTACCAGTCGGCCCGCTTTGGCAGCCATCCCGCCCGCATCGAACAGATGTCTTCCCTTCTCCGCTTGATCCGCGATTCCCTCCGCTCTCGCAAGCCTTTCCAACGCTGAAAGTGACGCGTCTCTCCCTAAGGCCCTGCTGCCGAGCATGCTAGAATCGCTTATTTGCCAGCACGTAGAAGGAACGCTCGACCATGCTGAAAGTTGGATTCGTAAGCCTGGGATGCCCGAAGAACCTTGTCGATAGCGAGGTGATGATGGGCATGCTCCAGCGCGCAGGCTACCAAATCTCGCCGCGCGCCGACGAGGCCGACGTGATCGTCGTCAACACCTGCAGCTTCATCGCGCCGGCACAGCAGGAGTCCGTCGAGACGATTCTCGAGATGGCCGAATATAAAAAGTTCGGGCGGGCGCGGAGATTGATCGTCGCAGGCTGTCTGGTCGAGCGCTACCGCGACGAGATTCGCGAGCAGATTCCAGAAGTGGACGCCGTAATCGGAACCGGAGAAGTCGAACAAGTCCTCCAGGCCTGCTCGGGTGAGGTTCCCTCGGCAGCCGGCGTGGTCGAGCCGCCCGCCCCTCCCTCCTATCTCTATCACGATCTCACACCACGCATGGTTGCCACGCCGCGGCACACTGCCTACATCAAGATCAACGAAGGCTGCGATCATCCCTGTACTTTCTGCATCATTCCGCAGCTTCGTGGGAAATTCCGCAGCCGGAGGTTTGAATCCGTCGTGCGCGAGGCGAACAACCTCGCCGCGGCGGGAGTCCGCGAAATCAACCTCATCGGTCAGGACACGACGCACTACGGCGAAGATCTCGGCCTTCACGACGGTCTGCCCACGCTCCTTGCGCGCCTCGCACACATCGGGGACCTACACTGGATTCGCTTCCTGTATTGCTACCCCAACCGCATCACGCCGAAATTGCTCGATACAATCGCAGCGCACGAAAGCCTTGCCAAATATCTGGACATCCCACTCCAGCACGCCAGCCGCAGTGTACTCGCGCGTATGAGGCGCGGCTCGAATGGAGACGCATTCTTGAAAATGCTCGAGAAGATACGCAAGGCGATCCCCGGCGTTTTCATCCGCACTTCGTTTATTGCTGGATTCCCGGGCGAAACGGAAGGAGACTTTCGTGAGCTGTGCGATTTCGTCCGCGCGGCCGAGTTCGATTGGATGGGAGTCTTCGCATACTCGGATGAGGACATGGCCAAGAGTTTTCAGCTCGATGGGAAAGTCGATCCCGAGATCATCGAGCAACGCCGTCAGCGGCTCATGTCGATCCAAAGGAGAATTTCCGCGCGCAAGCTGCGGCGCCGAGTGGGCGAGCGCGTCGAGGTGATGCTGGAAGGCCCGTCCAAGGACACGGATCTGATCTGGGAGGCCCGGCTGGAGGGCATGGCGCCGGAAATCGATGGCAAGGTTTACGTCACGGAATTCCAAGGGATCACCGATGCCGTACAGCTTCCCGCTCCCGGCACTCTGGCAATTCTCGAAGTAACGGAAGCGAAGGACTACGATCTCATCGGACGTGTCGTCGAGTTTTCGCCACCGCTTGTCGCCCGAGCTCTCAAGCGGCCACCAGACGTTTTCCCGATTCTCGCCCAGCGTTGAAAGAGATCTTTTTGCAGATGCGTGGCATGTATAATCGCCGCTGATCGGTGAAGTTTGGGCGAAAAACTTTCGCTTCCATGAAGGACTTCGGGATGCGTACCAAGCTGGAACAGGGAAAGTCAACTGTGCCCGTACCGGAGCCGAATCTGACCCCGGCGGAAATGATCGAGCGAGCCACGGCGCTGCAGCCCCGGCTCCGCGCCGAGCAAGACGAAACCGAACGCCGCGGGGTCTATTCCGAGGCTATCCACCACGCATTCCAGAAGGCCGGGTTCTATCGTTGCTTACAGCCGCGCCGCTTCGGCGGCTACGAGTTCGACCTGAAGACCTATTACCGCATCGGTATCGAGATCGCGCGCGGCGATCCGTCGGCGTCGTGGTGCCTGATCGTAGGCGCAGGCCACGCGCTGATGCTCGGCTCCTATTTCAGCGAAGACGCGCAGGCCGCTGGGTTTGGCCCCAGCGGCGATTTCTCTGCCCCGTCGGTAGCCGCGCCGAGCGGAACTGCAACGCGCGTCGATGAGGGTTGGTTCGTCCAAGGAAAGTGGGGCTACGCTTCCGGCGCGCCCTATGCAACACACTTCATGCCGAGCGTCTTAATCGCTGACGAAACGACTGGCCCACCGCGGGCGGGAATCGCACTCGTCCCGCGCTCGCAATGGAAAATGCTCGATGATTGGGGTGCCATCCTTGGCATGCGCGGCAGCGGATCGAACTCGATCGTGATTGAGGGCGCGCGCGTGCCTGCCAGCCATGTGATCGAACTCGATATGCTCAACATCGATTTGACCGGAGGCACTCCGGGCCTTCGGCTTCACGGCAATCCCATGTACGCGGGCCGCTGCTTATCCTTCTTTCATGCGGAACTGGTCGCCGTCATGGTTGGCTTGGGCTACGCCGCGATTGACGAGTACGAACACCTCATTCTCACGAAGAAAACTCCCTATCCGCCGATGCAACCGCGCTATCTTCACCACGACTATCAGCGCCACCTGGGCCTCGCGCTCGGCTTAATGAATGCGGCAAAACGGCTCGTGCTCAACGCAGGCGATGTTTACAGGGAGTATTGCCTCCGCGGAGTGGAGGGCGGGAAGCCGTTTACGATGGAAGAGGACCTCGAGCTTTTTGCGAGCCTGGAACACGGCGGGCGCCTGGCATGGGAAGCCGTGGAGATGCTCGCCCGTACTTCCAGTTCCAGCGCCGCGAAAGATGGCGAGCGCATGCAACGGTATTACCGTGACGCTTCCATCTACAGAAGCCATCTGTCCGCGCAGTACGAGATGCTCGCGCAACGATTGGCGCTCGTCCATCTCGGTCTCGACCACGGTATGTCGACCACCGCTCGGGGAGCCACGCCGAAAGGCGACGGCGAGAAGTTGTAGCCGATCGGGACGAAGCCGCGCAGCTTGGGAGGATGCTGAAACGATGAAGCGGCAGTGCCCCATGTGCGGGCAACCCACGGATTCTGAAGTGAATGGGGATTTTCCATTTTGCAGCGAGCGATGCCGCTGGTTCGATCTCGGAAACTGGGCGAACGAGAGCTACATCATCAGCGAGCCAGCCTTCGATGAATCGTTGCTCGAAAACCTCGAGCGGGATACGGCGAGCGCGGATGAGGAAACTGACCCGTGAGCGCGAGCACCGAGCCGTCGTCAGGGGACCTGGCTGTGTCGCCCGCGCCGAGTGAGGAGGAGGCCGGCAACCCTGCCGTAGGGCCTAAGCCGCGCTTCGCCTTGGCGATTGCAAGCGCCTGCGGCCTTGGATACATTCCGATCGCGCCGGGCACGTTCGGTTCTCTCGCGGGTCTTGTCCTTGTTCTACTCCCCTCGTTTTCCGTGGCTGTGGCGAGAAGGATGGGGGGCCCCTTCGGCGAAATCATAGCCGGCGGCGACCGCACGATCGATGCGATCCTTTCTCTCCAATTTCTGCTTGCCGTCGCAACGGCTCTGATAGGCGTATGGTCGGCCAGTCGCGCCGCTAGGTTCTGGCAGCAAAAGGATCCCCAGCAAGTTGTGATCGACGAGGTCTCCGGACAACATTTGGCCATCGTGCTGGGCGTCACCGCACCGCTGTGGCGGGAACCGGCGCAGATGATTTGGGAGAACGCCGGCATAGGGGGCCGACTGACGCAGGTGCTTGGCTGGAAATATTTGGTCGTGGGTTTTATACTTTTTCGCGTATTCGATATTTGGAAGCCATTTCCGGCACGCCAAGCGGAGTCGCTACCGGGTGGCTGGGGAATCATGACGGACGATTGGGTAGCTGGAGTCTATGCGGCGATGGGACTGTGGATCGCACGGGCCGCAGGGCTTTGAGCATGGGCTTTTGACTCCGATTTCTCATGGCAATGAACGGAACATTGCGGATCGAAAGCGTGAAACCCGCGGCGGCTCTGCCCGGCGGCGAGATCACCATCCGGGGCAGCGGCTTTTCTCTACGTAACCACGTACGGCCCCACGTACAGTTCGGCACCGCCGACGCGAACGTGATGCTAGCGGCGGAGGACCTTTTGATCGCCTGCGTTCCCGAAGGCGCGTCCGGTGGCGCCGTGCGCGTGCGGATGAACGGCGTCGAAAGCGCGCCTTTTCCGATCGCGCTCGGCCAGCAAGTCGCAGACAACCTGCATCCGGTAGGCAACCCTGCGGTCGACGGCGACGGCAACACTTATGTCACTTTCAGTGGCCAGCGTGGCCAAAAGGTCCCTGTTTCGCTCTATCGGATCACGGCGAATCACACGGTGAAGCCGTTTATCACGGAACTGATGAATCCGACGGGGCTTGCCATCGATCGCGACGGCAACCTTTTCGTCTCTTGCCGCAACGACGGCACCGTGCATCGCGTTTCGCCTGACGGCCGTTCCGTGCAGTGGATCGAAGGAATGGGCATCGCCACGGGTATTGCCTTCGATAAGGCGGGCAACCTTTACGTAGGCGATCGTAGCGGCACAATCTTCAAGATCGGACCCGACCGCGAAATCTTTGTGTTCGCGACGCTCGAGCCATCGCTTTCGGCTTACCACCTCGCATTCAGCCCATCGGGTGACCTGTTCGTCACGGGGCCAACGACTTCCAGCTACGAGCGCGTTTACCGGATTTCGCCAGCCGGGGAAGTGGGCGTCTTTTTTCGTGGGCTCGGGCGCCCACAAGGGCTTGCCTTCGATCGCAAGGGAAATCTCTACGTGGCGGCGTCGTTCGGCGGCAAGCGCGGCATCGTCCGACTCACCTCACAGGCTGAGCCGGAACTTGTTCTGGGTGGGAGCAACATCGTTGGAATGGCACTTCTGCCCGCGCACCGCGCCATGATCACGACCCACAACGCGCTCTATTCTCTCGACTGGAACGTCGAAGGCCTTCCTATGAACGGCTGAGGACTCCGTTCATTTCTTGAGACGTTCTCACCAGGCCCGCGCTCGGCGCAGCCTCTCTTGCGTTCGGCTGCGAGCATCGAGTAAAACTTCTAAAGCATGAACGCGGAAATTATCGCCGTCGGATCGGAGCTGCTAACGCCGTACCGGCTCGACACGAATTCCCTTTTCCTCACCGATCAACTGAACCGGCTCGGCATCCCCGTCATCCACAAAGCTGTGGTCGGCGACGGCCCGGATGAGATGCGGTCCTCTTTCCAACATGCGCTGGCGCGCGCAGACATCGTTGTCTCTTGCGGCGGCCTGGGTCCCACGGACGACGATCGTACTCGACAGACGGTAGCCGAGCTTCTCGGGCGAAGGCTGCTGGAAAATGAAGAAGTGCTTCGCAAATTGCAGGAGCGTTTTCGCCGCTTCGGCCGTGCCATGCCGGAAATCAACCTGCGCCAGGCGCTGGTGATCGAGGGGGCAGACGTGCTACCGAATCCGCGCGGCACCGCACCGGGCCAGTGGATCGAAGCACGGGGACACATTCTCATTCTTTTGCCTGGTGTGCCGCAGGAGATGCGAGCTCTCATGGAAGCGGAGGTCGCCCCTCGTCTCGCGAAGCTGGGGAACCAGCTGCGACTTTACACGCGCGACCTGCGCATCGTCGGGCTTTTCGAATCCGAGGTGGAGCAACGTGTCTCACCGCTCTATGCCCAGTTTTCGGACACGGAAACGACGATCCTCGCGACGGCGAACGGCATCCAGCTTCATCCGAGGATCTGGTCCGATGACCCCGCCTACGCCGAATCACGCCTTGGTGAGCTGGTGCAACGGATGGCGCTGGCCCTTGGCGAGAATCTCATTTCAACATGCGGAGAGACGATCGAGGCCGTCGTGGCGCGCACGCTGACAGAGAATCGGGCCACAATCGCTGTCGCCGAAAGCTGCACGGGAGGACTCGTTGCCGAACGGCTTACCAGTATTTCCGGCAGCTCCACCTACTTTCTGGGTGGCGTTGTCTGCTACAGCAACCAGCTCAAGACCCAACTCGTCGGCGTGCCCGCAGAACTTATCGAGGCGAAGGGTGCGGTCAGCTCAGAAGTGGCGCTGGCGCTGGCCGACGGCATTCGCAAACAGACGGGCGCAACGATCGGAGTGGGAATCACGGGCATTGCCGGGCCAACAGGAGGAACGCCGGAAAAGCCGGTCGGGCTCGTGCACATCGGCATCGCTGACCAGCACGGGCCGCACGAAAAATCCTTCCGCTTTCCGGGTGACCGTGAACGCATTCGTTTTTTTGCTGCGCAGAATGCGCTCGATCAGGTGAGGCGGCTTTGCTTGTTTCCTCCCACGCCACGACAAGAATAGGCAGTCAGAGGAGCCCACCGATGCGAACCAACGATATGCCTTGCCGCGTTCTTCAGGACCGTCGAAAAGGCGGCTGGGCGTGAGGCTTTTTGTGGCGCTGGATTTTCCCGACGTGATCCGCAACGCGATTCGAGAACTGATTGCCCACCTCAAGCCGCTTGCCAAGGACGCGCGCTGGACACGGGTGGAAGGAATGCACGTGACGCTGAAATTCATTGGCAACGTCGAACAAGAGCAATGCGAGCGGATTGTTTCAGCGCTCGCCGGCATTCAGTTGCCCGCTCTTGTCGATCTGCGGTTTCGAGGTGTCGGATTTTTCCCGAGCGAGCGCCGTCCGCGAGTCTTTTGGTGCGGAATCGAGGCGTCACCGAATCTTCGAGAACTCACTGCCGAAATCGAGCGCGCCCTCCTCCCGCTGGGAATCCCCGCCGAAAAGCGCGAGTTTGTCGCGCATTTGACGCTCGGCCGATTCGATTCGCCAAAAGGTCTCGGCAAACTCGTTGAAAAGTCTCATGAAGTCCGATCCCTTGATTTCGGCCGAACGCGCCAAGGGCAATTTCACCTCTTTGAAAGCGTTTTGAAACGGTCCGGTGCAGAGTACAACAAGCTCAATAGCTTTACGTTCGCAAAGGAATCCCCTTGAGTGGCCCTTGGTGGATTGCTGTCGCTGCCTACTTGCTCGGCTCGATACCCTTCGGGCTGGTGCTTGTAAAAGTGACGAGCGGCAAGGACATTCGCTCCATCGGCAGCGGCAATATCGGAGCGGCGAACGTGACGCGCCACGCCGGCTGGGCCGTCGGTGCGTTGACTCTGCTGTTCGATGCCGGCAAAGGCTACCTCGCCGTTTGGCTCGCGGAACGTTGGACCCACGGCAATGGGCGCTGGATGATGGCCGCCGCTGTTGCCGCCGTGATCGGACACATCTTCCCCGTGTGGCTCGGATTTAAAGGCGGCAAGGGAGTTGCAACCACCTTTGGTGTTTTCCTGCCCATCGTCCCGTACGCCGTCCTCGGAGACGTGGCGTTTTGGATCCTGGTCGTGATCTTCTGGCGCTATTCGTCGCTCGGCTCGATTGTGGCGATGGCAACGCTGCCGGTTCTGGTCTATTTTTTCTACGCCCCACACCACGCCCCTCCAGACCACGTACTTTGGGGAACCATCCTTGTCTCGGTGCTCGTGCTCTGGAAACACCGGGCGAATATGCGCCGCCTGATCGCCGGTGAAGAGAGCCGACTCGGCTCTCGCGAGTAGCCCGCTACTTGGTCATGGATGCTCCTAACTGACACAAGCCATGTGACTTATCCGCCACCCCTAGTACCATAGTCCCCTTGTGCGGCTCGATTGCGTCCGATAGCATTTTCCCTGCGGGCAGAGAATGTTCAGCAATTCCCTAAGCAAAATCCCGACCCGACGCCTCCGCATCCTTTGGATCGTGCTGGGAGCGTTGTTGCTGGTCAGCGTCACTCCCCTGTGGCTCTACCACCGCCAGGCGCTCCGCCTGAGTGAGGAAAAGCTGCAGGATACCGAGCGTGTTCAGCAAAGCGAGATCACACGCTCGCTCGCAAACGAGACGCTCCAATTCGAGCAGGGCCTGCGCCAACAGCTTCTCAGCCAGCGTCAGGTCATGGCTATCACGGGCTGGATCCAAAACGTGGATGATCCCACTCGCGCGCCGCAGCTTTCCCGACTACTCCAGGACTTCGTCGAAAATGACCCGGACATTCTCTTTGTCACGGCTGTGAGCCGCGAGGCCAAAGGTCCTACGGCGGGAAGCGTCAGCGCCGACCGCGATCCTTTCGTCGACGCCGCCCTGAAGCGAGCCTTTCAGGCTAGCTACCAGGGATTTGACTCGATTAGCGAGCCCTTTGCGGAGGGGCAGAACAATCGGCCGGCACTGGTGATGTCCGTGCCCTTGTTTGCTGACGGCCAGTTCTCGGGCATGCTCGCCGCGGTCGCTTCGCTCGAGCGCCTGCAAGCACGATTGCGCGATATGAGCGTGCGTGACCGCATCGTGTACATCGTCGACGGCCACGGTAAGATCGTGGCCTACCCAGACGGGCGCGCGATGGTTCCCGGTCAGAACGTGACTTCCCTGTCGCCGCTCGCAAAACAGTTCGGTGAATTGCCGCAGGAATTGCGCGCCACGCAGACCACCAACTTCGTCGCGAGCAGCCCCGATAAGCGCCACAAAATCGAAATGATCGGCACGTACAGTACGATTCCGGAGCTTCGCTGGGCAGTCATCGCGCAGCGGAGTCTGGATGACGCCCGCGTCGACGCCGGCGTCACCGAGCTGACCTCAGAGGCCTTGCAATTCGTCGTGGGCGTCACGTTCGTTGCCTTGCTGCTCGGATATCTCTTCGCCGTACGCATCACGCGCCCGATCCGCGGACTTGTCGAATCCACGCGTGCGATCAGCCGGGCCGAGTTCCACGAACGCGTGCCCGTCAGTGGCGCCGCCGAAATCAGCGAACTCGCTGAGACGTTTAATCACATGGCCGGCGATATCGAAGAGTTCGTCGAGAAGCTGAAAGATGCCGCCGAAGAGAATCGCGAGCTGTTCATGGGCTCCATCCGCATGCTCGCCGCTGCGATCGATGAAAAAGACCCCTACACGCGGGGCCACTCCGGTCGCGTAGCGAAGTACTCGGTCATCCTCGGCGACGGCCTAGGCCTGAGCGCGGAAGATCTCGATCGCCTTCGCATTTCGGCCTTGCTGCACGACGTCGGCAAAATCGGCGTTGACGACCGTGTGCTGAAAAAACCGGGCAAGCTCACCGATGAGGAATTCGATCTGATGAAGCAGCACACGGTGAAGGGCGCGAATATCATGCGGCCCGTCGCGCAATTGAAAGATATGCTTCCTGGTATCGAGCTGCATCACGAGCGCATGGATGGCCAGGGATACCCCTATGGCCTGCAGGGTGATCAGATTCCCCTGATGGCCCGCATCATCGCCGTCGCCGATACGCTCGACGCCATCACAACCAACCGACCCTATCAGTCGGCGATGCATCTTGATTACGCGCTCGAACGCATCCGCTCGCTTTCAATCACACGGTTTGATGCCGAGGTCGTGGGCGCGCTCGAAGCAGCTGTCCGCGACGGCCGCTTGCGTCTGTCGGCAACCCTCGTGGAGGTCTGAGCGTTCGCCGGCCGTTGCTTCAATACTAACCAGGGTCTCCCGATCCGCGCTTTTCCCCCTCCTTTTGAACTTCCAACGCCGGCCCTTGCTCCCGCAGCGTGCTTCCACTCATCCCCGCTCTGATCATCTGAGCCGCAAAATTCAAAATGCGCGCCGCGGCGGCCGGTGGATTAAGCCCTCGCGCATGAATATTGGAGATGAGATTGCGGTCCCGATCGGTGTGCGATCGATGCGGATGATAGGCCATATACGCCGACAGGCTTTCCGCTGTTGCCAGCCCAGGGCGCTCCCCAATCAGCAGCACCACGACCTTTGGATGAAGCAACTCGCCGATTTGGTTGAGCAGGCCCACGCGGCAATGACGAATCACAAACGTACGGCCCACTGTCCATCCGCGCGCCTGCGCGCCTTCCCAAAGCAAGGGCAGAAGCGGAGGCACCTGTACCTGAACCGCTCGCACCGATAGACCATCTCCAATCGCGATTTGAAAATCACTGCCGCAGGAACAGCGTTCTTGGATTTCCGCGCGCGATCGATCATCGAAACGCCGACCCAAATCAGGACGCAGCAAGTACTCGTCCTTCGTGTGGGCTTCGGTGCTTACCTCGAAAACTTGCCAGCGCGCGAGGAAATCCGTGCCGAACACCTTCAAGAGATCGAGTTCGGAGCGTACGGCATCCCGCGCCGCGGCATGAGCCTCACGCAGTTCGATCTGCGTGCCCGTACGATAGGCGGCTCCGGCTCGACCAGCCAACAAGCGAGCGGGCGTACGTACACGAATTTTGCGCACAATTTCGGGTAGATCGGCGGGAGCTAGCGGCGAATCGGATGGAGTTGCCATTCAGACGATCTTCTCGAGCGAAGATTCGAGTCTGTGCAGAAGCTGCTGCCGCCTGGGAGCGTCGAGCAACGCCGGCTCACCGTCCGAGTAAATGCCTCCCGCTTCGAGCCAGGCGAGGAATTCCGGCGCCGGCCGCAGCTTGAACAAACGTCGCACGGCGAGGGCATCGTGATAGCTCGTGCTCTGATAATTCAGCATCACGTCATCGGAGCAAGGTACGCCCATAAAATAGTTGCAACCTGCCGCGCCGAGCAACAGCAACAAATTGTCGGCCGAGTTTTGGTCGGCCGCCACATGGTTTGTGTAGCAGACGTCGCAGCCCATCGGGAGTCCCAGCAGCTTCCCCATGAAATGATCTTCGAGGCCGGCGCGAAGGATCTGCCGCTCGTCGTAAAGATATTCCGGTCCGATGAAGCCGACCACACTGTTGACGATGAATGGATCGAAGGCGCGCGCCACACCGTACGCGCGCGCTTCGAGCGTGAGCTGATCCACGCCGTGATGCGCCTCGGCAGAAAGAGCGCTTCCCTGTCCCGTTTCGAAGTACATCGCCTGCGCGCCTATCCACTCTACGTCCCGCCCACGGTGATGCTCGAGAACTCTTCTGCGGCCCTCCTCGAGCATCTCCAAGGAGATGCCGAAGCTCCGGTTAGCGGCTTCGGTCCCTGCGATCGATTGAAACAGCAGGTCGACCGGCGCGCCCCGCTCCATGGCGGCTAGTTGGGCGGTGATGTGCGCAAGACAGCAGGTCTGTGTCGGCACTTTGTACGTTTCCACGAGCCGGTCGAGCCCTTGCAGTATGGCACTGACTGTCTCCACCGAATCCGACGCAGGGTTCACGCCGATCACCGCGTCGCCGCACCCGTACAGCATCCCTTCGAATGCAGCGAGGAGAATCCCTCCGATGTCATCGACCGGATGATTCGGCTGCACGCGAATTCCCAGCACACCCGGCTCACCCAGGGTATTGCGACAGCGCGTTACGTTGCGGATTTTCGCTCCGACCAAAACCAGATCCTTGTTGCTCATGATCTTCGCGAGCGCCGCCGCAATCTCAGGAATGATCGCTCGGCTAAGCTTTGCCAGTTCGACCTGGCCCGTCGCGTCATCTAGGATGTGCTCTCTGAATTCCCCGACGGTCAGGCTCTGAATCGCCTGAAACGCCTGTTGGTCGAATGTGTCAAGAATCAAGCGACTGACTTCGTCGACTTCCGGATCAATGAGCGGCTGTCGCACGATTTGCGCGAGCGGCAGATCGGCGAGCTGGCGCTTGGCTGCAACGCGTTCGCGCTCGGACTCTGCCGCGATCCCCGCCAGCTGATCGCCAGACTTCTCCTCATTCGCCTTGGCAAACAGTTCACGGAGGTCGGAAAACGCGAATTGCTCAGACATCGGACGCCCGGCGTAGGTGACTCCTTCGAAAAATAGCATCAATGGCGAAGCAAGGAAAGCGATCGACGGATAGGGCTAGGCTAAGTCACCCGCCTCGGCAGAGCGCCATGGGTTGGAAATTCGACGGCCCGCGGCGGTTCGCCGCACGTAATTGGCACGCGCCGCGATCATGGCGTGTGTGGTGCTCTGCTAGAATAGTCTTCTTCGCGCGGCCGCGAACAAGCTCATGATCTCATTGTTCGGAAAACCCGAGCCCACACTTCTCGAGCGCCTGAAGGAGTCCGTCAGCAAAACGCGCACGGAGCTCGCCGCTCGGGTCGAGCAGTTGATGACCGGTAACCGACCGGTTGACGCTGAGCTGCTCAAGCAGCTCGAGTCGGCGCTGCTCAGCGCGGACATTGGCGTGCGCACGACGAAGGAAGTCCTTTTGGCGTTACGCCAGCAGGTGAACGAACATAAACTCGATTCCGCGGCACAGCTCAAACAGGAATTGAAGCGTCAGATCCTGAAGATTCTGGAAGCGCCCGCGACAGCCATTCCGGATGGGAAAACGATTCCGCCGCCGCGGGTGCTGTTTGTCGTCGGCGTCAACGGCACCGGAAAAACGACCACCATCGGCAAGCTCTCGCATCGGCTAAAGAAGGAGGGTGCGGGCATAATCCTCTGCGCCGCGGACACCTTCCGCGCGGCCGCTATCGAGCAGCTGGAAGTTTGGGGACGCCGCGCAGGGGTCGAGGTTGTGAAGCAGAAGTCTGGCGCCGACCCTGCCGCGGTGATTTTTGACGGGCTTTCTGCGGCCAAAGCACGCGGTGCCGACGTCGTCATCGTAGACACCGCCGGCCGCCTCCACACGAAATCGAACCTCATGGCCGAACTCGAAAAAATGAAGCGCACCGCTGCCAAGATCGTCCCCGGCGCGCCCCACGATGTCCTGTTGGTCATCGACGCTACCACAGGGCAAAACGGCCTCAATCAGGCGCGCGAATTTTGGAGCCACGCCGGGGTCACCGGAATCGTGCTGACGAAACTGGACGGCACAGCGAAGGGTGGCATCGTCGTCGCCATCGCGCGTGAGTTAAATCTGCCTATCCGCTTTGTCGGCACAGGCGAGCAGATCGACGATTTGGTGCCCTTCGACGCGCGCACATATGTCGATTCCCTGTTCGATTAGAATTTATAGCGGACGGCCCAACGTGCGATGATGAGCTCAAGCGCTCTGCCAACGGACCATACCTTGATGCAACGTGTGCTCGAACTCGCGCGCCGTGGCGTGGGCCTTGCCCACCCAAATCCGCAGGTGGGAGCCATCGTTGTAAGAGGTCATCAAAGGCTTGGAGAAGGGTTCCACGAATACGACAAGCGGGATCACGCCGAAACCATTGCACTCAAGCAGGCCGGCGACAAAGCGCGTGGCGCCACCCTCTATGTGACCCTCGAACCGTGTTGTACAACTGGCCGCACCGGGCCCTGTACCGAAGCCATTATCGCCGCTGGCATCCGTCGCGTGGTTGCACCCATGAAAGATCCGAATCCAGCCGTGGCGGGACGCGGCTTCAGCGAATTGAGGCGCGCCGGCATTGAAGTGGATCTCGGGCTGGAGGAAGAGAAGGCCAAACGGCTGAACGAAGACTTCGCGAAATGGGTGCGCACGGGTTTCCCGTTTGTCACTTTGAAGACTGCGCTCACACTGGACGGCCAAATCGCCGCGCGTTCCGGGCATGCCACTGCGATTAGCGGGGATCGGGCGCGCCAAGCAGTGCATCGCCTCCGCCATTCCGTCGACGCGCTCCTCACGGGAATCGGCACGGTGCTCGCCGATGATCCTCTACTGACGGATCGCAGCGGCTGGCCAAGGCGACGTCGTCTCTTGCGTGTGGTCCTCGACTCGCAGCTGCGAATTCCGCTCACTTCGCAAATCGTCAAGACAGCGGAGGGCGACGTGCTTGTGTTCACGGCGCAGCCGGCGGATTCGCGAAAAGCACAGACACTGAGGCGGCGCGGATTGGAAATTCTTTCCGTCGCCGCGCCGGGTGGTCGCATGAGTCTGCGCGCCATACTCAAGGAGCTCGGCAGGCGCGAAATCCTGCACGTCCTGCTCGAAGCGGGAGCCGAGTTGAACGGGGCTGCTCTCCAGGCTGATCTTGTGGATAAGTTGGCCCTTTTCTATGCTCCCAAGATCATGGGAACCGGCGGCGTCCCGATGGCAGAACTTCCCGCGGCACGGTGGTTTTCAAAGGCGCCCGCGCTGACCGATCTGTCCGTCAATGCGTGCCATCCTGATTTCATCGTCGAGGGATATTTGCACGATGTTTACCGGAATCATCGAAGCCGTCGGACAAATTGACGCGCTCGATTGCAGCGAAAACGGTGGCCGTCTCCGCGTAGGTCTCCGAGGCACCGGCGAAGTGGCAGCGCAGGTAAAACTCGGTGACAGCATCGCCGTCAATGGGTGCTGCCTCACGGTCGCTGCGTGCAGCCCCGATGATTTCTCTGCCGATCTTTCAGGAGAGACGCTCGAGCGCACGGCCTTTGGAGAAATGAAGCCGGGCAATTTCGTCAATCTCGAACGGCCGCTCGCGGCCAGTACGCGTCTGGGTGGCCATTTTGTGCAAGGCCATGTGGACGGCCTCGGCCGCGTCACGCGGCTTGTCAAGGAAGGTGACACCTGGTGGCTTTCGGTCCACGTGCCGGAGGGATTGCGCCGATACGTCGTGGAAAAAGGTTCGATCGCGATTGATGGCATCAGCCTCACCATCGCTCGGTGGCAGGATGGCGTCGCCGACTTCTCCATCATTCCCTTCACCTATGCGCACACGAACCTTCGCGCACTCGCGCCAACCAACGCGGTAAATATCGAATGCGACATCCTCGCCAAATATGTCGAAAGCCTGCTCGCATCACCCAAGCGTCGCGCGTCGTCAGAACTCACGGTGGCCCGCCTCACCGAGGAAGGTTTCTAGGAGCGGCGCTCTCTCCATCCGCGTTCCGATTTCTGCAGGCGATATTCCCTCCAGGTCAGCCAAACGATTATCACGTCAAAGAATGTCAGGATGGCGAGAGCGATCGAGTGCGTGTGGCTGATCCGGTAGATCTGGTATAGGGCGAATGCCGAGAATACTGCGATCGCCAACGGATAGGCCCAGAGTTCATTGAGCCATAGCGCGATGGCCAGCCCCACTTTTGCCAAGCCATGCGATAAGAGAAAGATGGAAGCGAAAAGTGGGTTGCTGTGCGCAAGTCTTTCTGACACATGCAACAGATGAATCCCAATAAAGTCATGCGGATCGCGCGAGAGATCATGCAGGCTCAGCGCGCGCAGAGCTCCACCCATGGCTCGCGGTTTGACGAACCACAAAAGTACGCCTCCGGTCATCTCGAGCAGGCCATCGACGCCCTTCATGGTGATGCCAGCGCGAAAAACGTCGCGCAAGAGGTCTCTTACAGTCATGGGATGCGCTGTCGATCAGATCCGCCATTCAGTTCGCCGCCGCACGGGCGACCTCGCGTGACTTTGCCCGTGCGCCACGCATATAAAGCAGGAGCCCGAGTAGGAATGCCCCCAGCGTCCCCACCACGAGCTTGACCTCAAAGGCCACACGGCTCGGCGCCT
>Ga0187769_10000390_pt1 | contig 24094 bp, 19 predicted proteins | sample 0116_SJ02_MP02_1_FD_133140 | JGI IMG/M metagenome (GOLD analysis project Ga0187769, IMG submission 133140) | Tropical peat soil microbial communities from peatlands in Department of Meta, Colombia - 0116_SJ02_MP02_10_MG | ecosystem: Environmental > Terrestrial > Soil > Wetlands > Peat | place... | reverse complement strand
TCGATAACGTATTGTGGGCGATCGATTATCCATACCAGCCGACGGCGCCAGCCGTGGCCTTCATGGACTCAGCGCCAGTGTCGGAGGCAGAAAAAGAGAAGCTCTATCACGGCAACGCCGAGAGAGTGTTTCACATTGCCGCGAGTGCAGCGGCCGAGGCGTAACAGAATAGGCAAACGCTTTCAGCTGCAGAGCTCGGCCCGACGCTGCATCAGCGCGGTGCTCGAAAGGAAGTCAGTAACGCCAGAAGAAGTATGCCGCCATCGCAAAGCCGATCGCAATCACCAGCCTGCGAACGTGCTGCGGATTCATCTTCTGGGCCAAATACGCGCCGCCATAACCGCCCACCGCCGCGCCCAGAATCATCAACAGAGCCTGTGGCCAGACGATCACGCGTGCCCAGATAAAGGTGACGATCGCGACGCCGTTGGCCACACTGACCAATACCGTTTTCATGCCATTCATGGCATGAATGTCTTCCATCCCGAGCAGCGCCAGCAGGGCCAGTAGCAAAATGCCCGTGCCTGCGCCGAAGTATCCGACATACATGGCAATTACGAGCTGGAGGAAGAGGCCGGCGAGAAATAGGCCACGCGGGAGCTTCTTGTGGCCGGGTAGGTGACCGGCGCGGCTGCGAATCCACGTGGTCATACGGCCGCTGAAAACGAAAAGCAACGTGGCTACCAGCAAAAGCCAAGGCACGAGATGCAGGAACATAGCGGGCGGCGTCCGCAGCAAAATCACGGCGCCCAGCACGCCGCCGATCGTACACGTGCCGAGAAGAGGCGGTAGCAGCTGGCGAGCGTCGGACGTGAATGCGTTGCGGTAGGCGACCGCGCTCGCGGTCGTGCCCGGCCACAGCGCGACGGTGTTGGTCGCATTCGCCGGTATGGGCGCCATGCCCGTGAAGAGCAGCGCGGGAAACGATATGAAGCTGCCACCGCCCGCAACCGAATTGATGGTCCCGCCAAGGAGCGCAGCCAAAAACAAGAAGATGGGATGATTGATATGGTTAAGGTGCACGCGAAAGAATACCCCGCGCGGCAAGCGATGTCACCCGCCGGCGTCTACCTATCCGCGCTGACAAGCGGCTAAGTCCCCAAATGAGCCCCCCGGACCGGCGTGTCCTTGCCCTCTAAGGGCATGCTATATTGCTTTCTGGTTGGATAAGGCGATCAGCGCCTCGCCCGCAAAGCAGTTTCACAAGAGCCCGGAAATCGGATATGAGCGCTGACATCCCGCAGCAGCCTCCTTCATGGCTCTCACGATGCCTCCGATACTTGGGGGTACGGCAATGGAGCGGGTCCGCTATACCCATGAAGGTATCGCTGGAAACGAAAGTCGCTATCGCGCTGGGTGTGGCCCTAGCCAGTATCATCGCACTCGGCGCCTTACAGTACCGCGCGGCGCGACGGTTAATAGAGGACAACCGTTGGGTGTCGCACACGCAGGACGTACTCCGCGAGCTCGAAGCCACTCAGATGCGTCTGAATGATGCCGACGCTTGCGCACAGAGCTTCGCTATATCGGGTGACAGCTCGGGCTTGCCCGCTTGTCAGGAGGCAAGCCAAAAGATCTCAGACCATCTTCAAAATCTGCGTGTCCTGGTCGCCGACAGCGCGTCCCAACAACATCGACTTGCCAATCTAGAAGCGCTGCTAGGCGTCAGTCTTCGCGCGCTTCAGGAAGAGATCGATCTGCGCAAGTCCGGTGAGCTCGGGGCCGCGGGACTCGTGGAGCTGGAATCTTCGATCCGGAGATCGGTTGTCGACGCGCGCGCTGCGTCGGGAGAGATGCAGCGCGTAGAGCTCGAACTGCTCGGCCAGCGCCAACAAGCCGCGCGCCAGTCCGATCGCCAGATTAACTTGCTGATTCTCTCGGGCAGCCTCGCAGCGTTTATCCTCCTCGGCGTTTCAGGGGTCGCGCTTCACTCCGACATGGCCGCTCGTCGGCGAGCACAGGCAATCTTGCGAGAAAGCGAGGAGCGATTCCGGATGCTCGTGGAGGCGGTGCAGGATTACGCCATCTTTCGGTTGGACCCAGAAGGCCGCATCGTCACATGGAACGTGGGAGCAGAACGCATCAACGGATACAAGGCCTCGGAAATTCTCGGCAAACACTTCTCCTGCCTCTACTCGGAAGAGGATCTCCGGTCCGGAAGACCCCAGCGGGAACTGGAGGTGGCCTCGAAGGAAGGAAGGTTCGAGGATGAAGATTGGCGCGTCCGCAAGGATGGATCGAGATTTTGGGCTAACATCGTTGTCACCGCACTTCGCGACGACACCGGCAAGCTTGCGGGTTTTACAAAGATCACGCGCGACTTCACGGAGCGGATGCTCGCAGAAAGGTCTGTGCAGGAATCCCAACGGAAATTGCAGGCCTCGGAAAAATCGCTGCGCGAGTTGTCCTTGCAGTTATTGAGCATGCAAGATGAGGAGCGGAGACGAATCGGCAGGGAGATGCACGACAGCCTGGGACAATACCTCTCGGTCTTGAAGATGAAGCTAGATACGATCGGCTACGATTCTCGAACAGGCTTCGCAATCGCAACCAAACAGGAAGTTGACGAATGCACCGCGTTGGTCGATGAGTGCGTAAAGGAAGTCCGGACGATTTCCTATCTTCTGTACCCTCCTATGCTCGAGGAACTGGGCCTGAAATCGGCGATCCCGTGGTATCTGGACGGGTTTTCGAAACGCAGCAGAATTCGTACGACTTTTGAAATCTCTGAAGATTTCGAGCGCCTGCCCCGCGATGCGGAGCTGATCTTGTTTCGGGTACTCCAAGAAAGTTTGACAAACGTGCACAGACATTCGGGCAGTGCCACCGCCAACGTGCGTGTGCGGCGTATGCCCGAAGCAGTCGTACTAGAGGTCACGGACCGCGGAAAGGGAGTGCCAGCCGGCGTACTGGAAGAATCTGCGCGAGACTGGATGGGCACGCCGGGAGTGGGCTTGCGAAGCATGAATCATCGCGTGCGCCAGTTTGGAGGGAAGCTAGAGCTGATTTCGACCGACGCCGGAACGCAACTGCGCGCGACGGTTCCCGTAAAGGCGTCCATACAGGAAGACCGTGGCATACATACAGCATCTGCGTAATGGGACGAATCGAAGAGCAACATATCGACGGGCCTGCTGAATGATGGACCGGGCGGCGTTGCTTGCCGGACGAAAGTGCATTCGGTATAGTCGAGGTGGGAAATCCAGACATGGGTGAGAATTCGGTTCCGTTTGCAACCATCGAAGAGGCAATCGAGGAGATACGGCAGGGGCGGATGATCGTTCTGGTAGACGATGAGGACCGCGAAAACGAGGGCGACCTGACGATGGCGGCGGAAAAGGTTACGCCGGAAGCCATCAATTTCATGACCAAATACGGGCGCGGGCTGATCTGCCTATCACTGACCGAGGAGCGGTGTGAGGAGCTCGATCTGAAACCGATTTCGGCGCGGAACACGTCCGCTTTCGGCACGCCGTTCTGCGAGCCCATTGACGCGCGGCGAGGTACGACCACCGGCACGAGCGCGTGGGACCGCGCGACGACAATTCTCGCCGCGACCGATCCGCACACGAGACCGGACAATTTGGCGCGGCCGGGCCACGTCTACACGCTCAAGGCTCGCAATGGGGGCGTTCTCGTACGCGCCGGGCAAACCGAGGCGTCTGTCGATTTGGCGCGGATTGCTGGCCTTGAACCCTCAGGCGTGATCTGCGAAATCATGAACGACGACGGAACGATGGCTCGCACACCGCAACTCGTCGAATTCTGCCACGCGCACGGAATGAAGCTGGTCACAGTCGCTGACCTGATTCGCTATCGGATGCAGCATGAGCGGAATGTTCGTCGTATTGCCGAATCAACACTGTCTACAAGATATGGCGACTTTCGAATGATCGCGTTCTCGAGCGACGTCGATCACGAACTGCACGTCGCGTTGGTGCGCGGCGACATTTCAGATCGTCCGATTGGGTTTGCGACGGAAGATAATCCGCCGCTTGTACGCGTGCACTCGCATTGTCTGACCGGCGACGTGCTCGGTTCGACGGCATGCGATTGCCGTGAGATGGTAGAAAGATCGCTCGAGGCCATCGCGGCGGAGAACCGCGGCGTTTTCGTCTACCTGCATCATACCGGCCGGGGGTTTCGCATTGATTCGCGGACCGAGGAAGGAGCCGCACTGCCTCGCATCCTGTATCACTATCGCGAGCACATCGAGCGCGATCCCAGTGCGCAGCGGGTGATCCAGCACGAGAGCGGGATCGGGGCGCAGATCCTGAAAGACCTCGGCCTACGGAGAATTCGTGTACTGACGAACCTTCCCCGCAAGGTTGTCGCACTCAAGGGCTACGGACTCGAAATCGCCGATCAGGTTCCCCTCGCGGTCAAGCCAGCTGGCCAGATGCACCAGGTGCTATAAGGGCGCGTCCACGAACCTTTCGCCTAGCGGCCGAAGACCAACACAACAAAGGAATCGGGCACAAGACTGGGACGCGGACGGGGGTTGTCCGGCGTGGGCGCCTGGGGCGGCGCGAACTGAGCGGTGACGAGATAAACCTCGTGCGTTTTCAGGTCCAGCGCCATCGTTCGCGCACCCTGCTGCGTTGGCACATCTTCGAGGACGCTGAATTGATCCGGCGAGTCTTCGTGAACAACCGTCAGCGTGCCGCTGCCGTTCGATGCGAATGCAAATCCCGTTCCCGGATCAAACTGATTTGAATCCACGCCGGCACCGATCGGCGGCGTCGCAAGCACCTTGCCTGAATCGGCGTCGACGACCGCCATCATTTTGTTGGCGCAGCCCGCGAACAGGCGCCGGTGCTTTGCATCCATCGCCAAACCCGACGGCTCCCGGCACGGATCGAGTGGCCAGTGCGCCATGATGGTCAGATTCTTGGAATCGAGCTCGACTTCCTCGCTTTTGTTCTCAACATTGACGTACACGTGTCCGGCACCATCAGCGACTGCAAATTCAAGCTTGCCGCCGATAGAAATGGTTCCCGCGACCTTTCCCGTGATGGCATCGACGACAGTTGCGCTGCCGCTACGGCCGTTCATCGCGAAGACGCGTTTGGTCGCGGGATCGTAGACGATCGCGTCCGGATTCATCTCGGCTTGCGCGTGACCGATCACTTCGAGCGACTTGAGATCGAAGATCGAAATCGTGCCGGCCATGCCATTGGAGGTGAAGCCGTTACCCAGGTCCGGCGCAAGCGCGATGCCGTGCACTCCCAGCGTGTCCGGAATCTCTCCAACGATTTTCCCTGAGTCAACATCAAGAACCATTACTCTGGTGCCGCGCGAAATGAAAAGTCGGCGCGTTGGCGAATCGAAGGCCAGGTAATCCCAGAAACCGTCGCCGCCTACCTTGATCGTTTTGATCAAGTGATAGCCAGAGGGACCGGCTGCCGGCAGAGCGGAGGCCGAAGCATTTTCCGAGTGCGGCAACAAGCTCAGCAAGGCTGCCCCTACCCCCAAAGCGGCGATGAACCATACAGACCTTCGGAATGGCGAGAAGTGCTCGAGCGCCATCGCAACCCTCCTGGCGCGGGCGCGCCGTTTGATTCGTTTGCGACGTAATGGTATGCGGCGTCGCGTGGACAGTCAAATGAAGCAGAGATTGAATTGCATTAACCTTCGATGGGAGCATCGAAACCGCATGGGTTCGACGGTCAGCTAAGTGACGACATTCCCACGCGAATCGTACTCTGAAACTGGACCGAAGAGCGCAGCTTGATCGCCGATCTGCGCGCGGTCCCCGACAACGACGATCTGGGCATTGGCCGAATCGAAATGCCGGCGGGCAGCAGCGATGGCATCGTCGGCCGTGAGCGCACGGATTCGTTCGCGATAGGTTTCCAGATAGTCCTCGGGCAATTCGTCCAGATAGACGGTCGAGAGCTGCCCGAGCAACCCATTTTGCGTGGCGATACCGAGCGAGAAGACACCGGTCAAGTAATTTCGCGCGCTGTCGAGCTCATCCGGCGTGACGCCAAGCGCGCGCATACGGTCCATCTCGTAGAAAATCTCGGTGAGCGTGGCAGCTACGACATCGTTACGGACAGCGGCACGCACGGTGAAATACCCGTGTTGGCGCAGCGCGTTTACGCTGCTACCAGGGCTGTAGGTGTAACCCTTTTGTTCGCGGATGTTTAAAACGAGCCGGGAATAAAACGCCCCGCCATAGATCGAATTCGCTAGTGTCAGCCGATACCAGTCCCGATCGCGGCGCGTAATGGCAAGATTGCCAACCAGCACGTGCGTCTGCACTGTGCCCGGCAGGTCGACCAGATGAATGTGCCGGCCCGATGGCCGCGGCGGCGCGGGCGATGCCGGTGGCCGGGGATTGGGAGCGGTCCAACTGCCGAAAACGCTCTGGACCTGATCGAGCATCGCTTCGGTCGAAAAGTCGCCAACTACAAGAAGGAGTGAGCCCTGCGGAACGTAATGCTCACGATAGAATTCGACCAGTTGCTCTCGGCGGAACGCGGCGACCTGCTCCTCGGTCGGCGCGATGACGGCATAGGGGTGCTCGCCAAAAAGTACGTGGCGTAGGCGCTCATTCGCGAGGAAGGCCGGAGTCGTGCGCTCTATTTTCACCTCTTCGAAGCGCTGGCGCCGCTCGCGTTCGAATTCGCCTTCCGGGAACGAGGCGTTGCGCGCCAGATCGGCAATCAACTCCAAGATGGGGAAGGAAAATTCCGCGAGCCCCGAAACGGAAATGACGCTGGAATCGGCGCCGGAACTGCTTCCAAGGCCAGCGCCCATACGGCGCAGGTCCTCTTCGATCCGACGGCTTGGGCGCGAAAGGGTGCCCGTGCGGACCACTGAGGCCGTCATTTCGGCCAGGCCCGGTGCGCTGCGTGCGACGGCGGCATTGCCACTACGAAAATAAAGCTGTGTGGAGATCCTTGGAAACGCGCGCGATTCAGCCAGCACGACTTCTAAACCATTCTCCAGCGTGATCACGGTTCGCTTCGGCCACGCCCAGGGACGCTCCGGCGCGAGAGCCGGAGGAGTCTTGGGGCGCAAGAAAGAGGCCGCCGGGGCACCCAAAGACATCATTGTGCACCTCCGAGACCCACCGGTCGGCGCTTGAGGACTGCGCGATTGACTTGGACTAAATACGTTTTTGCGACCGACTGAACTCGGTCAGGCGTGACGCGAAGAAAGTGATCGAGGATTGTGTTGATGCGGCTGGGATCACCGTCAAAAAGGGTGAAGCAGGCGAGATAATGCATCAATCCAAACCGTGGCATATAAGAACCCATGCCTCCTTCGAGCATGGAATAATAGTCGGAGCGGAATTTCACTTTTACGTCCTCGAGTTCGTCTTGCGCGATTCCCTTGTGTTGCAATTCTTCGATCACCTCATCGAACACGGCGACCGTGCCTTCCGAAGTGAACTCTGGCTTGTGAAAGATGCGTGTGACCATTTGGGTCGGACCGTTTGTGTCGATCAGGTCCGCGTTGCCGTCGACATCCACAGCGATCTGCTCCTCGAGCACCAGCTTGCGGTAAACCCGCCCAGCACGGCCGCCGTGTAGCACGCGGTCGACGATGGCAGCGGCGTACCAATCGGCCGTCTCACGCTCCGGCATCGTGTAGCCGATCGCGACGGCAGGCAGCGGGCCGAGCTTTTCCGTCACTTCTCCGTGGCGTTCTTCTGTTTGTGCCGGTTCGGTGACGTCGGCGCGGGGGGGCAGGGGCTGGGCGGGAATGTCCTCAAAATACCTCCTCGCAAACCCGAAGGCCTCAGCCGGATCGAGGTCGCCGATCATCAAGAGCACGGCGTTATTGGGCGCGTAGTAGGTCCGGAAGAACTGTTGCACGTCGACGAGCGTGGCGGCATCAAGGTCGGCAAAATCGCCGTAGAAATTGTGGGCGTTGGGCCAGTTGCGAAACGCCACGGGCGGCAGATCGAGCCACGGAAAGCCGCCATAGGGTTGGTTCAACACGTTGACGCGGACTTCTTCTTTGACCACGTCGCGCTGGTTGCGAAGATTCTCGTCATCAACCTTCAGTGCGCGCATGCGATCCGCCTCCAGCCACAACACTCGCTCGAGTGCGTTGGATGGAACAGACTCGAAATAATTGGTGATGTCGTAGTTCGTGGTGCCGTTCAGGAGACCGCCCGAGGAGTTGACCAAGCGGATATGCTCCATCTTGCCGGCGTTTTCCGAGCCCTGAAACATCATGTGCTCGAAAAGATGCGCGAAGCCGCTGCGGCCGCGCGGTTCGAGACGAAAACCGATCTGGTAATAAACGCCGACGGTCACAAAGGGAGCAGAACGATCCGGCGACGCAACCAGACGCAAACCGTTGGCAAGCGTCGTGTGTTCGACAGGGATATGCACTTTCCTGGGAGCCAGACTCAAAATCATTCCTCCTTGATCTTTCCGAGCGTGCGCTGGATCTGCTTGAGCGCTGCGGACGGATCCGTTGCCAGGACGCGGCCGGCCAGCAGCGCCAACGCTTCGTAGGCCTGCCGAACCTCACGTGGATATCGTCGAAGTGCCCGGAGGTGCTTCGCCATGGTGGCGTAATCGCCCCGCGAAAGTGGCCCGGTCCAGGCAGCGCGCGAGCCAATCCTCTCAATATTATCGAGCATTTGCCGCGCCAAAGGTAGGAGGGTCCGGAAGGCGCGGCGCCGAGAAAAGCCGATACCCGCAAGCATCTGGATCGATATCTCCATCAAAGGAAAGCCGCTACCCGCGGCGAGGACGGCTGTTAGGTGATATACGGGCTTATCTCGACCAGCGATCACGACGGGCACCCCGCCGAGCGTTCGTGCGATGATGCGCGCCACGCGCAACGCTTTGGTACCACCTTCGATTGCGATCGTGACGCCACCGAGGTTGGGGATGATCTTGCCCCCGAACGTCTGCATGGGATGAAGCGATCCGGTGGCCGCGCCCAGACGCGCGAGCGGAGCGAGGACGCTCGCATCGAGAGCGCCACTCGTGTGCAAGACGACCTTGCCGCGCCAGGCGGATCCGCCGATTTTCGCGAGCGTGGCGACGACTGTGGGAACTGAGTCGTCCGGCACCGCCAGGACTATCACATCGGCCGCCAAAACGCCCAGCGAGAGGCCTGCGCTCGGTTGGCCAGCGCCGATAGCGCGAACGGCGGCGCGAGATGTTGCCTTGGAGCGCGTGACAACTGCGCCGATCTGCCAGCCGCTTTCGCGGAGGCGTTTGCCAAGCGTTCTTCCTAACCGGCCGGCACCGACGATCGAGAGTGTAGGCTTCACCGAGCGTGCTAGCATAACGTGTAGAGTGCCCTCGATGCGGGAGAAATTGCGTTGCATCCTTTTTGGACTGGCGTGCTTGGCCTCGCGGCGCTGCTCTGGGTGATCGAAGCCATCGTGCTCGCGCGAGGCGTGCCATCGATTCCATCCATCAAGGACGTCGCACCCGCTGCGGACGCAGATTGCCCCACGATCTCAATTCTCTTTGCGGGTCGCGACGAAGCAGAAAAGCTGCCGGGTGCTCTCGAGACGATGCTCGGGCTCGACTATCCGCGCTACGAAGTGATCGCTGTGGATGATCGCTCAAAGGACACGACAGCTGCGATCCTGGAAAGCGCGGCGCGGAAGGATTCGCGACTGAGACCCCTGCGCGTCCATACCCTTCCCCCTGGATGGCTTGGCAAGCCCCATGCGCTCGAGCAAGCTTACGAGAAGTCGAGTGGAGAATGGATCGTTTTTACCGACGCGGACGTTCACTTTGCACCGGATGTGCTGCGGCGAGCGATCACCCTGGTGAGTGGCAGAAACTGGGCTCACCTGACTCTTCTGAGCGGCGCGAAGATGTTCACGGTTGGCGAGAAGATGGTAATGACGTTTTTCGGGATGGCATTCATGATTGGCACGCGTCCTTGGGAGGCGAGCAATCAGCACTCTCGGGCCTACTCGGGTGTCGGTGCATTTCAGATGATTCGGAGGGGTGCGTACGAAAAAATGGGTACGCACCGGCGGCTGGCGATGGAAGTGGTCGACGACATGAAACTTGGCAAGCTCGCCAAGCAAGCCGGCGTAAGCTCAGGTGTGGCGAGGGCGGGAGATTTTTTGAGCGTGCACTGGCATGCAGGTCTCGCTAACACGGTTCGCGGAACAACGAAGAACTTCTTTGCCACAACGGGATACCGGCCATCCGTTGCAGCCGCCCAGATTATCTGCGTGCTGTGGCTTTGCGTCTTTCCCTTTGTAGCGTTGCCGTTTGTGCATGGCTGGGCGCGCCTGTTCGCGTTGGTTGCTCTAGGGCTGCCCGTGCTCGCGACGGCGGGTGTGGCGTTTCAGCTCAACGCGCCGACGCTCTATGCGCTGACGTTTCCAGTGGGAGCGCTGGTGTTTGCCTGGATGCTGGCGCGATCGACGATTGTAACGCTTTGGCAGCGCGGGATTGTGTGGCGAGGGACCTTTTATCCTCTCGAGGAATTGAAACGGGGCGTCGTTTGAGGACTTACACAACGACCGCAACGTTTCAGCCGCGCCAGCCGCCTCCTTCTGCTTCCCTTTACGGGGAACGGCGGGGACGCACGCGAGCGGCAGCGGGTTTCGCAGTCGGCCGGTCGGGAACGTTCTCGGAGTCTGCGCCGGGGACCTTGTCTCGAACGGTAGGCTGTGGCGGCATGATGGCGGGTGCCTCGGCGGAGGTGAGGATGCCGAGGTCGCGTTGTTTGAGGGCACGAATGCGATCGCGGAGCGCGGCAGCATGTTCGAACTCGAAATTCTTCGCCGCTTGCCGCATCTGCACCTCAAGCTGCGCAATCGCCTCAAGCAATTGCTCTTCGGTGGTGATGTCACCGACGGCGGCATCGTAAGACGGCACCGTAATGTAATCCGCATCGATGATCCGCGCCAGCTGCATATCCACAGACTTCACGATCGACTGCGGCGTGATGTTGTGCTCGCGGTTATAGGCCTCCTGCTTCGCGCGTCGGCGATTGGTTTCGCCGATGGCCTGGCGCATCGAGTCGGTCATCTGATCGGCGTAAAGAATCGCTCGGCCTTCGATGTGGCGGGCGCAGCGGCCCATCGTCTGAATCAGGGAAGTCGCGCTACGCAGGTAGCCTTCTTTGTCCGCGTCGAGAATGGCGACCAGAGAAACCTCTGGCAGATCCAAACCCTCGCGCAAAAGATTAATGCCGATGAGCACATCGAATTCGCCGCGACGTAAATCCCGCAAAATGCGCACCCGTTCCAGAGTTTCCACTTCGGAGTGCAGATAGCGGCAGCGCACACCGACCTCTGCAAAATACTCGGCCAAATCTTCAGCCATGCGCTTGGTGAGAGTCGTGACGAGAACGCGCTCGCTGCGGGCGGCCCGCACGCGAATTTCTTCCAGCAGATCATCCACTTGTCCCTTGACCGGACGCACTTCAGTTTCGGGATCGACGAGGCCCGTCGGGCGAATTACTTGCTCGACAAAAACGCCTCCGGACTTGGTCAGCTCGTAGGGGCCCGGTGTGGCGGAAACATAGATGACCTGATTGGTGCGGTGCTCGAACTCCTCGAAATTGAGGGGACGGTTATCGAGCGCCGATGGCAGTCGAAAACCGTATTCGACAAGGGTCTGCTTGCGCGATCGATCCCCCGCATACATCCCGCGAAGCTGGGGGATCGTTTGGTGCGATTCGTCGACAAAGAGCAGGTAATCCGAGGGCACGTAATCGAGCAGGGTGGGCGGCGCTTCACCCGGTAGGCGTCCGGACATGTGGCGCGAGTAGTTTTCGATTCCGTGGCAATAGCCGATGGTGCGCATCATCTCAATGTCGAAGTGAGTGCGCTGCACGACGCGCTGCGATTCGACGATTTTCCCCTGGCGCTCGAGCTCACCCTTCCACCAGTCGAGCTCTTCGTAGATAGTCTGTATCGCGCGCTCCCGCTGCTCGGCCGGGAGAACATAGTGCGACTTCGGATAGACCGGCAAACGCGTGATATCGCCTTCGCGGGAGCGGATCTCACCGGTGAGCGGATCGATCTTGCGAAGGGCCTCGATCTGGCTACCCCAAAGTTCGACGCGCACAGCGAAATCTTCATAAGGTGGATAGATCTCGATCATGTCTCCCCGCGCGCGGAATGTGCCGCGGCGAAGATCTTCGGAGCGATCGTACTGGATTTCAACGAGCCTGCGCAGGATGGACTCCCGAGCGATCGATTGGCCCTTTTCCAGCATAAGCATCATGCCGTAGTAGGCCTCTGGCGAGCCGATACCATAAATGCAGGAGACAGACGCGACGACGATCACGTCGCGGCGCTCAAACAGCGAGCGCGTGGCACTCATGCGCAGCTTGTCGAGTTCATCGTTGATCGTCGCCTCTTTTTCGATAAACGTGTCACTCGATGGAACGTAAGCCTCGGGCTGGTAGTAGTCGTAGTAGCTGACGAAATATTCGACGGCGTTCTGCGGAAAAAAGGACTTGAACTCGTGAAAGAGCTGCGCGGCCAGGGTTTTGTTGTGCGCGAGCACGATCGCGGGCCGGTTCGCCTGTTCGATCACCTTTGCCATGGTGAACGTTTTTCCAGAGCCCGTGACACCGAGCAACACCTGGTGGCGTTCGCCGTCGCGCACCCCGTGAAGGAGCTGCGCAATCGCGTCCGGTTGATCGCCGCGGGGTTCGTAGTCACTGGCTAGCTTGAAATTCATGAAAGGGACGCTTTGTGCGCCAAGCGGCGCTGTTCTAAATCCTTCATTATAGCCTAGGCGGGTCAGGGTCTAAGACGAACCAGAGGAATCAGAATGCGAGCGTCGCAAAGGCCGCTGGTGTTCGGGGGAATCTGGCCTTTGACCATAGCGATTTCGTCGCAATCGGAGAGCCTCGAGCACGAGACACAGTCCTTGTAGATTTTGTCGGGCAACTCTTCGCGCCGCGCGATTTCGAAGCCGAGGTGGCCGAAGAAGCTGGGCGTCCGCGTAAAGAGGCAGACGCAGGTGACGCCGTGGCGACGGGCTTCGTTCAGGAGCGCTTCGACGAGCCCTCGGCCGACGCCGTGACCTTTGCTCTCAGGCCGGACGACGATCGAGCGAATCTCGGCGAGGTGTCTGCCGTACAGATGAAGAGCACCGCAGCCGACGATTCGGTTACCGTCGTCGGCCACCACAAAATCGCGAACATTTTCAGAGAGCTCCGACACACTGCGAGCGAGGAGCGTGCCCGCATCAGCATAGGGCTGGATAATGGCGTGGATGCCGTCGACGTCTGGGAGAAGGGCGTTCCGTATACTGATCATGAGCGGTGTTTCCGAAAGAATAATTATGCAGCTTCGCGCATATTTATTCTAACACAACGATGAGAGGATAAAGTGACCTGCGTCTGCCATTCTCGATTACCGACCTCACTTTGGTTTTGCACCGTGACCCGCTCGATCGGTTCGTATCATCCCGCGGCTCCGCCAAAGGGGAGAATTCTATGGAGGCGAGGCGGGGATTAGGGTGGCTTCAGACTGGAACTGGACGTGGCTTTGATTGTGAATCTGAGAGCCCGTCGCGACACGGGTGATCTGATAGTCCACCTTTTGATCGCTCGTCTGCGTGGAGCGGACAAGAAGGCCGGCAGAGAGAGAAACGGAATCCAGACGTTCACCCGAACCGGTCCAAGCGCCGGAGACGCGGAGGCCGTTGTGGAGATAGTCGTCCGGCGTGGCGTCGGAACGAGGCGAGCCGCGGCGGGAGATGGTGAAGCGCGTCAGGATCATAGCGCAGGCGTCCCGGGCGGCGGGTGCTGGATTCGTGGTTCCCGCATCAGAGGGGCACGATTCGTTGCGCAGATAGGTGGATTCAGCGCGCCAGATCAAATCGGACAGCGGAGCGCCGTCGACCCGGTGTTCGCTCTTCCATTTCTGGCCAATCTCAATGCCCGAGACGGGAAATCGACTGCCCGAGGCGAGTGCGCCGAACCACGAGAGCGCGGATTGTGCTGCCGTACGGTCCGGAAAGATATCTTCGAGACCTTCGAGGCTGACTAGATCCCCGCTGGGCTCGACTGTGAATTCAAGCGACCGCCCTTCGAGACGAGCGTATGGAGCGGAGGGAGAAGGCTGCGCGGGGTCGACGGCATCAGCCTGGGAGTCGACGCTCGACTTTTCGTAGGTCGCGCGGAATCGCGTTGCGCCTGGAGCACTGGCAGGCGGCCGCTCGAGCACGTCGAGGCGAACAAGAAGATGGACAGCCAGCGTGGATTCGGTGATGCCTTCGGGATTCACGATGGGCGTAGTGATTTTGCCAGACGTTGTGGTGCGCGATTCAATTCGGTACCGGAGGGTTTCGCCGGGAACATATCGCAGGGCGACCTGTATGCGTTTGCTCGCGCCGGCAGACAGTGCAAGTACTGACGCGAATAAAACTACGCTAAGCCAGCGCGGAAAACCCTCGCTACGTGTCCTGAAGACGGAATTTCTAAGCACTGAGCTGACGCTAGCACAGGCATCGAGAGCGAGGCAAATCTGGGTCACGAGAGAGGGCCAGCCCCGTCTAGGAGGCTTCAGCGGGCGCGGCGGGGGGCCGCGGTCGAGATTTGCGCGGCTTGAAGCGCTGGGAGCTTCCCTGCAAGGTGCATGGTTGGGGCGGCGGGACTCCCGAGTGCAGGCGCCGCCGAGACCGTCTCTAAGCGCACATCCACGTTGCGGTTGAAATCAATCGTTCCGGAACCTTTGGCCGTGCTGTCCACCCCCTGAAGCAGGAGCTGCTGAAACTGAATCGTGCGCTGGCCGCAAGAAAACTTCGCAGACCCGCTCAAGAAACGTAACACGCTTCCGGCCGCGGAAGATCCGCCCGCCGGAGGGGTGAAACGGACATTCTGCAGTTCTGGATCTTCGAAACGCGCGTCACCCTGGCAGGTGAGAGAGTCTAGGAGATCGGCGCGCGTCGATCCGCGGGCATCGAACAAGATCTGCCCGCCGGCAAACTCGGCGGAGAAACCGGCCAGAGACGGCGTCGCGGCGAGCAGCGCGGAGATATCGACACGCGAGAAGTCAAGATCAGCGTGATAGGAAGGCGTCGGCTGGAGGCTCGCATCAAACAAGCCCTTGACCTGGCCGCCGTAAAACTGCGCAGCCGCGTTGGCAAGGGCGAGGTGGCGGCCTTGAATCTCGACCTCCGCCTGGAGGTCAGAAACGACGAGCGGTGAAAGGGTGAAGCGGCCGACGCTGAGACGCCCGGCGGCTTGCAGCTTTTCAGAGACCACGCTCATTCCCGGCCGTGAGTTCAGAAAAGGGAGCATGCGATCGAGAAAGCTCTCGCGCCAGCGCGGATTCAACCAGCGATCGAGGTCTGCGCTGGAGAGCTGGTCCGCTGAGAGATCAAACTGCCACGCCTTCCACCGGTTCTGGCGCTCGAACTTTCCTCTCCAGTTCGCGCCGAAAGCGTGCGCAGAAGTCAGCCTAACCTGGCGGACGTCAGGCTTTAGATCGACCCGCAACTTGATCTGCTCGATCGGAAGATTGAGGAAGGGAGCGCGCAACACAGCGCCGTCTGACGCGCTGGCGGGCGCCCCGAAGTCCATCCATCCAAAGGGCTGACGCAGTTCGTCGAGGAAACGGGCGCCGCGCGTAGGCTGCCACCGAAGATCACAGGCGAAGGGGCCGGCCAGGTCCCAGCCGCCGGCGATATTCCATCCAAAGGCGCTGGCTCCGGTGATGAGATCCCGGACTTGGTTTGTGGAACCAGAAATATGCCAAACGGAAATGGCTCGACCTGCCGACCTGGCCGAGTTCTCGAGACGGAAAGAGCCGTCCGGGCGCGCCAGTGTCGGGCCCCAGGAGATGCTGACCGGACCAAACGAAGCGAGGCCGTTGCTATGGCCACGCTCGTCGGGGCTGTCGTAGCGAAGGTTGAAACGTCCCACGCGAGCGGGTTTCCCAAGCGCCTCACCGGAAACGTCGATCCCGGAGCTGGAAAGCTCAGCGTGCACCAGCCGGAGCGGCCAGCTAGAAACAGTGGCGTCCACTGCGGCGAAGCCGCGGACGGACAAACTGTCCGCGATGCCGGGATGAAACGCGCGTGCCCAAGCGAGGAGGTCGCTCGCCTCAATTTGGGATGAGTAAAAGACAACCTGGGGGAACGCAGCAGCGTGCTGCGATGGCTCGTGGCTCCAATACAAGCGCCCGTTGGCATGGAGGGCCGAATGCGGCGCTTCGATGGCGGCCTGTGTTAATTCGATATAAGGCACCGACGGCCGCCAGGCCATCTGTGCAACCAGACTGAGAGAAGGATTGTCTGGGCGAAGCCCCAGGTCCCAGCGATGAAGCCGCTGCAAGGCAGCGCGTGAGCTCACGGTCCAACCATCGTTGCTGTCATCGGTGCGCGCGTCGACTGATAGAAACAAGGCACCACGAAGGCCAAAATCATCCTCGCGTGCCAGGCGAAGCACATCGGGCAGAGACACGCCTGCCCAAGTGACCTCGATCGCAGCGGGGCGCAGGCGCGATGAAGTGCCTCCCACGTTGCCAGATACCTGAATCGTACCTGCTTGCTGGAGCACCACGGCCGCGCGCCAAGGTGTGGCCTGAAGGTTCAAACGCCAGCGCCCGGGCCCGTTCGTTTCGACAGCGCCCGTGACGCCCACAAACGCAAAGGGCAGCTTCTCGTCGGCAATCTTGAAATTGATGCGGCCGCCATCGATTTCAATGCGGTGAAATCGCGTCGACGTGGAGGGCGCGATGGGACCGGCAAAGCCGCGCGGTCTAGGCGGGTTCGGGCGCGGAAGCCACTCCGCGAGATTCCAATCTCCGCTAGGGCTCCGAACGAGATTTAGGCTTGGATGAGTAAGCGAAATCGTCCCGAATTCTAAACGGCCGCGAAGCAGGCTGCGCCAGCGCAAGCGCACGGCCATCGAATCGGTACGCAGGAAATATTCGGCTCCGAATCGCGGATCCTCTCCGACGACAACCGAGCGTGCCTGGACGACAGGACCATCCCAGAAACTGAAATGGTAGCTGCCAACCTCAACCGGGCGGCCCATGGCGGTTTCGAATTGTGCTGTGAGGATGCCGCGCAAGCGCGTGTGCTGCATGGCAAGCGACATCCCCTCTGTGGCAATCCAGAGCAGAATCAAGAGAGCAACAATGCGCTTCGGCCAGCGCTCCCAGGCGCGCGGGCGCAAACGAACTGCTGCCGGCGGCTCGGCACTCGGAATTGGTTCGACAGAGATTTCGGACATATCAGTCAGCGAAAGCCGCGCGAAATCTAGCGCACCGCACGCAACATCCGGTGCCAGCGCGTTTCGCTGGGAAGATGGAGCAACGTTCCTGTGATGCCACGAAGTGAACCCAGCACGCTGCGGTCCGCATAATCGTCCGCTGTCGCTCGCACCGACCAATAAACCAGGATGGGACGGCCTATGATGGCACCGCGGTCGACAAAACCCCAGTAGCGGCTGTCGAGGCTACTATTTCGGTTGTCGCCCATCACAAAGTAGCGATTCGGCGGCACGACCAGCTCACCGTCTTGAAGATAGTTCTCGATCTCATGGGCCCATTCAGGGCGCAGACCTCTGGCGGTGAAATGATCCGCGGGAGGGAAATTCTCACTCATAGGATCATAGGCAGTGAGGTCGTGATATGCGTACGGCTCAGCGACGGGAAATTCGTTGATGTAGAGCTGCTGGTTTGTGATGCGGAGGCGCTCGCCAGGCAAACCGATCACACGTTTGACGTAGTGCGCGTGATCGTCGTACGGAAAACGGAAAACGATGATGTCGCCGCGACGCACAGCGCGGTAAGGCAGCACCTTTTCGTACCAAGCGCCATTGCCTTCGAAAATGAACTTGTTGACCAGCAGATGATCACCGACAAGGAGCGTCGGTTCCATCGATTGCGATGGAATCTTGAAGGCCTGGACGACAAATGTGGTCCCGAAAAGAACGAGCAGAATCGTAACGAGAAGGGACTCCAGGAAATCGATGAGTGAATCCCGACGAACCTCACTCGCAACCTGCGGTCGCTCGGCGAGCGCTGCGGCCTCAACATTTTGTGGAAGTGGAGAGTCTGTTGCCATAACCTAGCCAATTCCTCCGATCGACCCGAGGACTTCTAGCGCCGAGCGGGCGGCGGATTGTTCCGCTTGCTTCTTGCTGCGACCCTGGGAGGAGGAAAGTCTCCGACCCGCGTGCCAGACTTCGACCTCAAAAGTCTTTTGGTGCTGAGGGCCAGACTCACCCCGCATTCGATACTCTACCGTGCCGAGGCCACGCCGTTGAAGCCATTCCTGCAGCGCGGATTTGTGATCGGGCCGCTCGAGGCCCTCAAAGCCGCTCTCCAGAGCAGGTAGCAGAAGGCTACGGCGGAGAAAGGCCGCGGCAGCGGGCAGGCCAGCATCCAGATAGATGGCGCCCACAACGGCTTCGTAGGCATCGGCCAGCAATCTGACTTTTTCACGCCCGCCCGTCTTCTCCTCCCCCGGACCCAGTCGCAAGTGCTGGCCCAGCCTCAATCCCTGTGCCGCAAAATGGATGGCGGAAGCGCTCACCAGCTTCGCCAGAGCTTTCGATAGCTTCCCTGCGTCCCAGTTGGGAAATGACTCGAGTAGCTGATCGCTGGCGACCAAACCCAAAACGCGATCTCCCAAGAATTCGAGGCGCTCATTATCGATTCCGTCGGCGCCCTGCCGGTGTGACCGATGAGTCAGGGCGCGCTCGAGCCGATCGGGATGCTCGAAGCGATGGCCTAGGACCGCCTCGATTTCTCCCCGCTCCTGTTCGGTCATGGTGAAGCTGCCCCGCCGCGCTACCGAGCCTGCTTCTTGGCTGCGTCTGCGCTCTGTTTGCAACGATCCTGTAAGGCACCTGGAATTTGGCCGCAGCGATTAAACGCGTCGGCCGCCTCTCCAAAGCGATTCAAGTTCTGCAAGTCGAGGCCCAGAACGAAAAGATCCGTAGGGTCTGGAGCAGTAGAGCTCTGCGTAGCTTGCTGCAGTTCCTTTGCCGAATCTTCCGACTGCTGCCGGCGGAAATAGACGAGACCCAAACCGCTATGGGCCTGGGACAACAGCTGAGCCTTGCTCTGGCTAAACTGCTCGTCAGTCATATTCGGCGGCTTGGGCAGCGCGCCAATCACTTCGATAGCGTGCTTCTCATACTTTTCGGCTTTGGCTAGATCACTGGATGCGTTCGGATCATTCGGGTTTGACGAGTGGGGAATCACCCAACCAATGATCACGAGGACAGCTACATCATCCGGGTTCAGGGCCAGAGCCTTGTCTCCGCTCGCGTAGAAGTTTTTCCAGTCCTGCTTCATGTAGTAGGCGTGCGTGAGTCCGGCATAGACAGATTCGTTGTAGTGGCTCATCGGATACTTCTGGACGAAGGCTTCGCCGAGGTTAATTTTGGTGTCGGCGTCTTGCGGATTCGAGTCGTAAAAGGCCTTGTAGGCAGCCTCTTCCTGCGGATCTGGCTTAGCCGCGGGGGCCTGGTTTAAGGCACGCTGCTCCAACTGCTGATTTGTCTGCTGCTTTTGCTGTAGCTCCGGCACCAGGTTGGGATTCGTGCCCTGGCCGCGAGCACTTGTTGCAAACACAAAAGCAACAGCAAACATGGCCAGCGTGCGAATTCGACCGCTCTTGAATGAAGATTTCATGATTTGTTTCCTTAAGTCCCCCGATCCTAATGGCCGGCGGCCTTCTTCATCGCCTCCGCACTTTCCTTGCAACGCTCCCGTAGACTGCTCTCCATCGCCGCGCAACGGCCGAAGACGTCGGCCGCTTCCTTTGAGCGCTTCAAATTTTCCAGATCGACACCCAGGACATATAGATCTGCCGGATCCGGGGTGGGGTTGTCTTGCACTGCCTGTTGAAGTTCCTTCTCAGAATTATCGTAGTCTCCGCGGCGAAAGTAAACCAGGCCAAGGGCGCTATGGGCCTGCAGAAGTTTTTGCTCCTTTAGCGCGCCGAACTGTGCATTGCTGAGGCTAGGCGGCTTGGGCATCGTCGCCAAAACTTCGACGGCGTGCTTTTCATAGGTCTCGGCCTTGCTGAGCAGCGCATCCGCGTCGGCGTCATCCGGATGATAGACGTGGGGAATGACCCACCCGACCGTCGTAAGCACATCGACATCGTCAGGCTTCAGCGCCAGTGCGCGATCGGCGGTAGCGTAAACGTCCGGCCAGTCCTGACGCTCGACGTACGCATTCACAAGCTCTGCGTCCACGGCTTCTGTCAGCGTGCTCTTTGGATATTTTTGAAGGAACGCCCGGCCCAGCTGGATCTTCTTGGCGGGTTCCTGATTCTCCTTGTAAAACGTCTTATAGTCGGCGATCTCTTTGTTGTCGATATGACCCTGCGTCTGCACATCGGTGAGCGAGTGGAGTTCGGTTTGCTGTTGGTCGGTGGACGCGTTCGCAGGCGCAAGGGTCTGATTCTGATTGCCACGCATCTGGGCAAGCGTCAGCGGGGCGCGGACTCCAACAACGACAAACGCAACGAACAGGGCGCGAGGAAGGCATGGGCCCGACCGCGACCTCATGTCGTTTCCTCCCTCTCTACACGAATCTGATCCCGCGGGCAGTTCATGGCTGTGGTTGCCGATTTTCCCCGGGGCGTTCGGGTGCCTTGTAAGCCGTCTCGACGCCGCTCTGAGCCGCCGCGCGCGCCGCTTCCGGCGCGCCATCAATGCCCAGAGCCGCGCGATATTCACTGACTGCCAGCGCGCGCTCATCTTCGAGGTCGTGAATCCTCCCAAGATATACATGGGACCAAGCCAGGATTCCAGGCTCGATGGCCGGCGCCGATCCCTGCGGAGTGTGCGCCGGCGAATTTTCAAGCCACACAATCCTCTCGAACAGCCCACGAGCCTCGTCGGCCTTGCCGGAAAGGACCGCCGCGATCGCGAGGCCGTAAAGAGCGTGCGGTTCGTCGGGATACTTGGCCAGTACCGCTTGAAAGGTCGCCGTAGCCGCCGCAGCGTCCTTGCGGGCAATTTCACGATCCCCCTGCTGCAGCAAACCCTCCAACTCCGAAGGTTGGGCCGCGGCCGTTGTAGCGCCGTGCTCATCGGGAGCGGGTGAGGAGTCGGCGGGAGCAAAAACGAAGTCCTTTAGGCGCTTCTGCTCGGCATCCACGCTGATGCCGGCAATCAATTCGGGAAAGTAGTACGACATGGCCGGTTGGTCCTTCTCAAACCTCTGTAGCTGCGTAACGAAGGGACGGACGAGGATGAAACCGGACTTGTCTGCTTCCTTCATCGCTGCTTCGAGGCCGTCTGGCGGAAGATGCCGAAGTCTCAACTCGACCGCCTTAATCAGGCATTCGTCGGTGAACGAAACAAAATCGCTGCGGTACTCTTCGGGCAGTTGCGGAGCGCGGGCAGCCACGTTCAGAAGGTCGCGGCGTATATCCACGGCAGGACGGTAGCGCAAGACTAGCGGATCGAGCTTGAAATGCAGAAAAGCATGCTGGATGGCATCGATGCGCGCATCGGGATCGGTGCCGACAACGATTGCGTACTTGTCGCCGAAATTGCGAAAGTTTGTGCGCGCTCCCACGAGCGGCTCGACGTAAACAGCAAAGGTGCGCCCGCTGGAGGGCCGCTCTACCTCACGCAAGTATGCATTTGTGACGGTCACGATGCGGCGCACGGGAGGACGATAGCGCTCGACGAGCGGCTCATATTCCGGCTGAATCCTCGCCCAACGAACGTCCAGATGCGCCTCTTTGTAGAATGGTGCAAGAACGCTCTGAAATCCGTCGATCGAGAGCACGTCCGGCGGAAGAAATTCTCGGTCCGTGTCAAATTCGAAGCTCGGCGGCGGGCCAGCGGCGAGCGCAAAGCTGATGTATCGGGAAAGCGTATCGGCTGGGTCGGCGAGAGCATGATCGCGGTAGAACTGACGGAGCATGTCGGTGGCAGGGCCTTGCATTTTCAGCAGGTCGCTGCGGAGGGCAAGCCGGGCGGGCATTTCTGAGAGCGTGCTTTCATCGGCGCCGAACCCGGCAGCGTCAAGCGCGCACATGGTGGCGAAGATCTGCGGGTCTGCCTCAACAATGATGCCGAATGTGTCGGCTTGGCCCCGGAGTAGCCTCGCGCCCAGGGCGACAAAGGTGACCAGGAGCGCGACGGCGCGACAGGTTTCTGCGAAGGTTCGAATCGGTTGAATCTTCAAGGCATGGGTCCCAGTTCAAGCTCCGATGCCCTGGCGGGCACATTCCCCAAAGCACGCGGCGCCTGAGCCATCCCCCCAGTACACACAAACTCTAACGAGCGGGCCGAATGGAGTCAAGAATCGTGGGAAGGCACTTGCGAGATGGCTCAGAACCCTCAGCCGCGGACGCGAATCTCGCTGAAGTGCAATAGAACCCGACCACCGCCCATGGGGCGTCCGAATTCTGATTGCGGACGAAAGCGAGAGAACAGAAGAACTTGATCGATCTGACGCTGGACGGCGGCGTTCGTAGGCCCGGAGAGGATCTTGTAATAGACGACCTGTCCCTGAGCATCCAGGGTGGCCTCAAGGAGCAGAGCGCCCCCACTCGCATGGCCGTCGGTTCCACCAATGTCCGCGATGGGAAAAGGAGCAAGGCTTTCAAGCTCGGCCGGCTGGACAAGATTTAGGGGCAGATCATCGGCGTCGGCACTGACAGGCAGGCCAACGAGCATACCCTGTGTGACGAACAGAAAAACGGCGATCGCCGTCAAGACGCCTCCGGTAGCCGGAAATGCCAGAGGCTTTAGAATATTCTGCGACATCAGTCGCGTGCGGGCCCAAAACTCGCTCGCTCCCATCCACCAGGAACGTTTGCGCGATACCTGCACACGAATCCTCATCGCCAGATCGGCAGGCGCAATCACGGGCTCGACCTTGGCGAGATGACCTGCAAGGATACGATAGCGTTCCAGCTCGCGCCGGCAGTTCCCGCAAGAATCGAGATGCCGACGCAGGTGTGCGCGATCCCGTGCGAGAACGGCACCGTCCAGGTAGCCGGGGAGGTAGTGCTGGGCTTCGCGGCAATTCATCGTTTGCTCCCCTGCCCTTCCTTGGCTTCTGCCATGGTTGGCCCGGACGTGCCAACGACTTCGGCAGACGACACAAAATGAATCCTCTCATGCGGACGCCGTGCGGCTCTCATGGTCTGATTCGACGTATCGTGAGAGTGAACGTCCGGCGTGTGCAAGAGCGGATCGAGGATTTCCTTCAGCATCCGCCGCCCACGCAGGATGCGCGACTTCACCGTGCCCACAGATACTTCTAGAACCTCGGCGACCTCTTCATACGACAGCCCCTCGAGATCGCGAAGAATCACGGCGCTGCGAAAAACCGGAGGGACTTCAGCGAGCGCCCGGCGCACGTTGGTCTGCATTTCGTGCACGGCACATTGCTCAAAGGGCGTCGCCTCGCCGTCCTCGAGCTCACACGCGGTGCCATTCTCCGGCCCTTCGGCATCGATCGAAACCTGCTGCCGGTGGTGCCGCCACCACCAGCGACGGTGGTTGAGTGCTTGGCGCACTGAAACGCGATAGAGCCAAGTTTTGAGAGAGCTGCTGCGGCGGAAGCCACGAATGCCTCGAAAGACGCGGAGAAAGACCTCTTGCGTCACGTCGGCTGCGTCGGCGGCATCTGACAGGATCCCGTAGACCAGGTTGTAGACGCTGGAGTGGTAGTAGGTGACGAGGTAATCGAACGCAGAATCAGAACCTGCTTGAAGCTCGGCCACCAATTCGGCTTCGTCGCGTACCCACGACAGGCTTTGTACTAGCTCCGCCACAGGCTCCATCGCGCCTCGAACCGTTCCACTATGGATCTTAGACACCATCTGAGCTTGAAGGTTTCACTATAGCAGAAAAAATGATCCTCAAGGGAAATGACCAAAGTACTGGCGAATCTATCTTCCTTGCTTTCAGTTACTTCGGGTCGGGATTTGCCAGCTAGCGAATGTCGAACCAGCTAGCACGGGATGGCGGGATATTGACTGTCCTGTCTAGAAAAAACTAAGGAGGAAGCCAGAGGCTTCCTCCTTAGCTCGCCTGATGCTAGTTGCCGATTGGGGCGTATGGTGCCGCCGTCGGGCACGTCGGGCCAGATACGTTGGCGACCGCGGCCTGCGATGCAGCGGGGGGTGCGTTGGTCTGCATGATCACGTTCGATGCGTCCACGCAGTAACCGATCGTC
>Ga0187769_10000389_pt1 | contig 24104 bp, 19 predicted proteins | sample 0116_SJ02_MP02_1_FD_133140 | JGI IMG/M metagenome (GOLD analysis project Ga0187769, IMG submission 133140) | Tropical peat soil microbial communities from peatlands in Department of Meta, Colombia - 0116_SJ02_MP02_10_MG | ecosystem: Environmental > Terrestrial > Soil > Wetlands > Peat | place... | reverse complement strand
TCGTCTTCGACAATCAAGATGTGCGCGCCAGCCGATGCCATCACGTCAACGCTCAGATCGCGGGAAACTCGATCGTCCATGCCAGGCCACCCAATGCGCTGGCGCTGGCACTCATCTGCCCACCGTGCGCCTGAACGATCGCCTGGGCTATCGATAGGCCCAGGCCCGAGCCGCCGCTGGCGCGACTGCGCGAGGATTCGACGCGAAACAGTCGCTGTGTCAACCGCGGCAGGTCCTGCGGTCCTACACCGGGCGCCGAGTCCTCCCAGGTGAGGACGACACGACCGTCCTGCAGGCGCGTGGTCACGCGCAGCGCACCGGGGGCATCCGTGTAGCGCAGCGTGTTCTGACGCAGATTGTCGAGCAGTTGCGACAGGCGGTTTGGATCGGCCCGGATGAACGCACGATCGGCCAGCGCCAGCTCCAGGCGCAGTCCCGCGGCCGTCAACTGGTCCTGGCAGTTCTCCAGTTCCTCGCGCACGAACTGGCTCAGACCCATCGGTGCCAATTTGCACTCCAGCGCTCCTTGGTCCGAGAGCGAGAGGGTGTGCAGGTCCTCCACCAGGCGCGAGAGCTTTTCCACCTCCTGCGATAGCGACGCGAGGGTTTCCGCGTTGGGTTTGCGCACGCCGTCTTGCAACGCGTCGACTTCCGCGCGCAGCACGGCGAGCGGCGTACGCAATTCGTGCGAGATATCGGCAATCCAGCGCTCGCGCGAGCGGCGATTGTGAAGCAGTGCTTCGCCCAAGGCGTTGAAGTCCGACCCGAGCTGCGCGAATTCGTCGTGGCCCACAACGGGCGTGCGCACCTCGTAGTCGCCCCGCGCGAGCGCCTGCGTTCCGCTCGCCAGCTGCCGTACCGGTCGGCTGATCCAGCGGGCGATGCCCGCCGAGAGCAAGACCGCCGTGATCAGCATGCCAGCCGCGACAATGCCAAAGCTCAGCTCCTGGCGCTCGGCAAATAGTCGATCCAGCGCCTCGACCAGATCGTCGCGCGGCACGTAGCCCAGGTAGCCCACCGTCTGATCGCGCCACTTCACGGGTCGAAGCACCGCGCGCGGCAACAGTTCCACGGCACCGATTACGGGCTGGTGGCCGGCATCCAGAAGCAGCAATCGCGGGCTCAAGGTGATCGTGTCGGCAGGGCGCGGCAGATCGGACGAGGCGGACGCATCGGCCGACGGATTCTGGCCCGTCGCGGCCGCAACCGCCACGGCACCCGGGCGTGAAGGCGAGAGGCGGCGGCGCAAAAGCTCGGTCCACCGATGCGGGTCCTCGGCGATCCACGACCAGCTGCCTTGATGGCTATAGCCATCGGCCAATTCCGCGGCAATCGTGTCCAGACGCGCAAGTTCCTGCAGCCGCAGGTGTTCGCGAAACTGGCGGTCAAAGCTCCAGCTCAATCCCACGTACATCGAAAGGGCGAGCAGGGCGTTGGTGCCCAAGATCACGAAAAAGAGCTTGCTGTAAATTCGCCGAAGCATTCGGAAAATCGAGTCTTGTCGGCCCGACATTGTGTCGCGGCCGCGCAGTGGCAATGGTCCGTGCCGATGGACCCATCGGAGCATCGCGCCGCGGATTGTCCGCCTCACGATCGGGCCCTGGTCTGCAAGGCGAAACGCGCTTGCAATCGGCGAAAAAATCATAACCCAAGGCTCTGCGCCAAGAAGCGGCAGAACGAAGCAGTAGCAAACTTTCACTTTTGTTCCCCAGTTTCTGCCTTTGTGCAAGGGGCCTTCGCCTAGAATCCGAAGTCGGTTTTGGCCGTTATTGCCCCGCCGGCGTCTCCGGCACGGCTTTGCGGTTATTCGTTTCGTCACAACTCAAGGCAAAGCGATCGCGATGAACGACAGCCCTTCCCCAGTGCTGCCCGGCTCGGGAAACGCGCGAAGTGCCTGGCGCAGGCGCTGGCCCTTGGCTGTGCTGCTGGTCGCAGTGGCAATCGGCGCTGCCGTCTGGATTTTCCGTCGACCCGCCGAGTCGCTCACACCGCCCGGGGGAGGCGGCGGGCGCGGCGCCGAAGTCGTACCCGTGGCTGTGGCGTCGGTGACGAAACAAGACATCCAGGTCACGATCAACGCCTTGGGCACGGTCACCCCGCTGGCGACCGTCACGGTTCAGGCCCAAGCGAGTGGTCAGATCCTTCAAGTGCCCTTCGTCGAAGGGCAGTCGGTACGCAAGGGCGACTTGCTCGTGCAGATCGACCCGCGCCCCTATGAAGCGGCGCTCGCCCAGGCAGAGGGCCAGTTGGCAAAGGACAAGGCGGCTCTTGAGGAAGCACGCATGGACCTCGTGCGCTACGAGGAGCTGGTGCAGAAAAAGTCGATCAACCGCCAGCAGGCCGAAGACCAAAAATGGATCGTTCAGCAAAACGAAGGCGCGGTGCACGTCGATCAGGCGCAAGTCGACATGGCCCGGATCAACCTGGGGTATTGCCGGATCGTGTCGCCGACGGACGGTCGGATCGGCTTGCGCCTCGTCGATCCCGGCAACATCGTACAGGCCGGCAGCGGCAGCACGGCCAATCTCGCGGTAATCACGCGCATGCGCCCCATGGCGGTCATCTTCGCTTTGCCCGAGGACAATCTTCCAGCCGTTTACGCGCGTCAGCACGGCGGAGCCAAGCTCCCGGTCCAGGCATATGACCGCAGCGGGGCGCACCTGCTCGACACCGGGACGCTGCTCGCCATCGACAGCCAGATCAATACGAGCACCGGCACGGTCAACCTCAAGGCCCAGTTCCCCAACGAGCGGGAGAATTTGTTTCCCAACCAGTTCGTCAATGTGGTGTTGCGCACCGATGTGCTCACGGACGCCGTCGCGGTGCCCAGCGCCGCGATCCAGCGCGGTGCGAAGGGAACCTACACGTATGTGGTCAAAGCCGATAAGACCGTGGCTATGACACCCGTGAAGCTCGGGGCCACGGACGGCACGCTCGTGGCGGCTCTCTCGGGTCTTACTCCGGGCGATCGGGTGGTGGTCGACGGGGCGGACAAATTGCGCGACGGCGCGACGGTGAGCATCCCCGCGGAGAAGTAAGCGATGAGCCCGTCGCGTCCGTTCATCGAGCGGCCGGTCGCCACATCGCTGCTGATGGTCGCAATCCTGCTGTCCGGGATTCTGGCGTTTCGGTACCTGCCGCTCTCCGCGCTGCCGGAAGTCGATTACCCGACGATCCAGATCCAGACGTTTTATCCGGGTGCGAGCCCCGACGTCATGAGCACGTCGGTCACGGCGCCGCTGGAAGTGCAGCTCGGCCAGATGCCGGGGCTCACGCAAATGTCCTCGTCGAGCTCGGCCGGTGCGTCGGTGATCACGCTGCAGTTTAGCCTCGCGCTCAACATCGACATCGCCGAGCAGGAGGTGCAGGCGGCAATCAACGCCGCGGGCAACTTGCTGCCCTCCGATTTGCCGGCCCCGCCGATCTACGCGAAAGTCAATCCGGCCGATGCGCCCATTCTGACGCTGGCCCTGACCTCCGAGTCGATGCCGCTCACCCAGGTCGAGGATCTGGCCGATACGCGGCTTGCGCAGAAAATCTCCCAGTTGCCCGGGGTGGGACTGGTGAGCATCAGCGGGGGCCAGCGGCCCGCCGTACGTATTGCGGCGGACCTGCGCAAGCTGGCCGCCTACGGCCTGAACATCGACGATCTGCGCACCACGATTTCCAACGCCAACGTCAACACCCCCAAGGGCAATTTCGACGGACCGATGCGCTCCTACACGGTCAACGCAAACGACCAGCTGCGCAGCGCCGACGAATACCGCAACCTGGTGATCGCCTACCGCAACGGTTCACCCGTGCTGCTGTCGAGCGTGGCCAATGTGATCGATGGCGCGCAAAACGACAAGCTCGCTGCCTGGAGCGGTGCGACTCCAGCCGTGGTCATGAACATCCAGCGCCAGCCAGGTGCCAACGTGATCGCGGTGGTCGACAGCATCAAGTCGCTGCTGCCCCAGCTCAAGGCCTCGATGCCACCATCGATCGAAGTGGCGATCCTGAGCGATCGCACGACGACGATTCGGGCGTCCGTGCAGGACGTCGAACTCGAGCTCGCCGTGGCGGTGGGGCTGGTGGTGCTCGTGATCTTCTTGTTCTTGCGCAACTTGCCCGCAACCATCATCCCGGCGCTGTCCGTGCCCGTGTCGCTCGTGGGTACCTTCGGTGCAATGTACCTGATGGGATTTAGCATCAACAACCTGACGCTCATGGCGCTCACGGTTGCCACGGGGTTCGTCGTGGACGATGCAATCGTGATGATCGAGAACATCTCGCGCTATCTGGAGCTTGGCGAAGCGCCGATGGCGGCGGCCTTGAAAGGCGCCAAACAGATCGGCTTCACGATCGTTTCGCTGACGGTCTCGCTGATCGCGGTGCTCATTCCTTTGCTTTTCATGAAGGACGTCGTCGGCCGGCTGTTTCGCGAGTTCGCGATCACGCTGGCCATCACGATTCTGATCTCGGCGGTCGTTTCGCTCACCTTGGTTCCGATGATGTGCGCCCGAGTGCTGCGCGCGCAACCCGGGGCGTCGGGCGAGGTGCCGCCCGAGCACGGCCCAAGCGCGACGGGTTGGTACGGAGCGATTCTGCGCAGCTACGCACGCACGCTCGACTGGGTGCTCGGGCATCAGGCGATGGTGCTGGTCGTTGCCGTCGGTACGCTGGTGCTCACGGTGCTGCTCTATGTGCTGATTCCCAAGGGCCTGTTCCCGGTGCAAGACACCGGGTTGATCCAGGGGATCTCGCAGGCGCCGGCCTCGATCTCGTTTCCCGAGATGGCGCAGCGCCAGCAGGCGCTCGCGGCGATCATCTTGCGCGATCCCGACGTGGCCACGCTCTCCTCGTTTATCGGCGTTGACGGCACCAACATGACGCTCAACAGCGGGCGCTTTCTCATCGAGCTCAAGCCCCACGCCGGGCGGCACGCCAGCGCGAGCGACGTCATCCGTAGGCTCGACGCGGCCACGGCCAACGTGGCGGGCATCCGGCTTTACATGCAGCCCGTCCAGGACCTGACCATTGACACGACCGTCAGCCGCACCCAGTACAACTTCGTGCTGGAAGACGCTGATCCGGAGGAACTCGAGTCCTGGACCCCAAAGCTCATCGATCGGCTCAGTCAGCTGCCCGAAATCGAGGATGTGGCCAGCGATTTGCAGCAGCGCGCACCCGCGGCCTACGTGGACATCGACCGCGCGGCGGCGGCGCGTTTTGGCATCACACCAGCCACCGTTGATAACGCGCTGTACGACGCATATGGTCAGCGCATCATCTCGACCATCTTCACCCAGACCAACCAGTACCGAGTCATCCTGGAGGCCGACCCCTCGCTGCAGCAATCGCCCTCCGACATTTTCGAGGTCTATCTGCCATCTTCGACTTCCTCCTCGGGTACGGGACAGGTCCCTTTGTCTACGATCACGACGATTACCGAGCGCAAGCTGCCTCTGCAGATCAATCACTTGGGGCAATTTCCTTCCGCGGGCGTGTCTTTTAACCTCGCGCACGGGCAATCCCTGGGCGAGGCCGTCGAGCGCATCGAGCAGGTCATGCGCGAGATGAACCAACCCGAGAGCATTTTCGTCGTCTTCCAGGGGGCGGCGCTCGCCTTCGAGCAGGCGCTGGGCAATGAGGTCTTCCTACTGATAGCAGCGATTGTCACGGTGTACATCGTTCTGGGCGTGCTCTACGAGAGCTATGTACACCCCTTGACGATCCTCTCGACGCTGCCCTCGGCCGGTATCGGTGCGCTGCTCGCGCTCATGCTCGTGGGCAGTGACCTGGGCATCATCGGAATCATCGGCATCGTGCTGCTCATCGGAATTGTCAAGAAAAACGCGATCATGATGATCGACTTCGCTCTGGAGGCCGAACGCGAGCAGGGCATGGCGCCCGCCGATGCCATTCGCAAAGCCTGCTTGCTGCGCCTGCGCCCCATCCTTATGACGACCATGGCGGCGATCTTCGGTGCGCTGCCGCTGATGCTGGGCATGGGGGTGGGATCGGAGTTGCGCCACCCATTGGGGCTGACCATCGTCGGAGGCCTGATCCTGAGCCAGCTGCTCACGCTCTACACGACACCGGTCATTTATCTCGCGTTTGACCGGCTGGGACGAACGGTGCGGGCACGTCTGTCGGGGACGCCGGACGGTGCAATTCGAGCGGATTCGCCGCGATGAACATCACCGAAGTGTGCATTCGCCGGCCGGTCGCGACGTCGTTGCTGACCGCAGGCGTTGCACTGGCCAGCGCGATTGGCTTCGTCCTGCTTCCCGTTGCTCCGCTGCCGCAGGTCGACTTTCCGACGATCTCGGTGTCGGCGACCCTGCCGGGCGCAAGCCCCGAGGTCGTGGCCAACAGCGTTGCGACGCCGCTGGAACGCCACCTGGGAATCATCGCGGACGTGACCGAGATGACCTCGCAAAGCACCGTGGGCCAGACTCGCATCACGCTGCAGTTCGGTCTGGACCGCGACATCGACGGTGCGGCGCGCGACGTGCAGGCCGCCATCAATGCCGCGCATGCGGACCTGCCGTCGAACCTGCGCAGCAATCCGACCTATCGCAAGGTCAATCCGGCCGACGCTCCGATCCTGATTCTGTCGATGACCTCCTCGACGCTTAGCCGCGGACAGATCTTCGATGCGGCCTCCTCGGTGCTGCAGCAGAAGTTCTCGCAAATCAGCGGCATCGGCCAGGTGGTGCTGGGCGGCTCCGCGCTGCCCGCGGTGCGCGTGGAACTCAATCCGACGGCGCTAAACAAATACGGCATTGGTCTGGAGGACGTGCGCGCTGCATTGGCCTCGGCCAATGCGCACGCACCCAAGGGCGCGGTCGAAGGCCACGGACTGCACTTTCAGATATACGCCAACGACCAGGCCAATCACGCCAACGATTACGCACCGCTCATCGTCGGTTGGCGCAACGGCGCCCCGGTGCGCCTCGCCGACGTCTCCGACATCATCGACTCCATCGAAAACATCCGCAATGACGGGTTGGCCGACGGCAAACCCGCTGTTTTGGTGATTCTGTACCGACAGCCCGGCGCCAACATCATAGAAACGGTCGAACGAGTTAAGGCCGCGTTGCCTTTTTTGCGCGCTTCGATCGCCGGCGACATCGATCTGAACGTCGCCGTGGACCGCTCGACAACGATTCGTGCGTCGCTGCGCGACATCGAGGCCTCCGTGCTGCTGGCCATCGCCCTGGTCATCGGGGTCGTGTATGTCTTTTTGCGCACGGCATCGGCCACCCTCGTCCCCGCCGTGGTGGTGCCGGTTTCGTTGATCGGCACGTTTGGTGTCATGTACCTGTGCAGCTACAGCTTGAACAACCTGTCGCTGATGGCGCTCACCATTGCAACCGGGTTTGTTGTCGATGACGCGATCGTCGTCATGGAGAACATCACGCGCCACGTCGAGGAGGGCATGCCCCGCATGAAGGCGGCGCTGATCGGCGCGCGCGAAGTCGCCTTTACGGTCATTTCCATGAGCCTGTCGCTTGTGGCCGTGTTTACGCCGATCCTGCTCATGGGCGGCATCATCGGGCGCCTGTTCCGAGAATTCGCGCTCACGCTGTCCTTTGCGATTCTGGTCTCGATGGTGATTTCGCTCACTACAACGCCGATGATCTGCGCGCACCTGCGGCAGCGGGTCAAGGAAGGGCCGCCGTCTCGTTTTCATCGTCTTTGCGAGCGCGGGTTCGATGCGCTGCACGGGGCCTACGCACGCACGCTCACCCGCGTGGTCGCGCACCCGGTGCTGGTCGTGTGTTTTCAGGTTGCGGTGCTCGCGATGGGTGGCGTGCTCTTTGTTCTGGTGCCCAAAGGCTTCGTTCCCCAGGAGGACACGGGCCAGATTGTGGGCAGCATGCAGGCCGACCAGAGCATCTCCTACCAGTTGATGAGCAAGAAACTGCATCAGTTCAGCGCGGTGCTTGAGAAGGAGCCGGCGGTCGATCACGTCGTCGGCTTCACGGGCGGGGGGCAGACGAACTCGGGCTTCATATTTGCGTCGCTCAAGCCGCGCAGCCAACGCAAGGACTCCTCCGACCACGTCATTGGGCGCCTGAGCAAGAAGCTGGCAGAAATACCTGGTGCGAGCCTTTTTCTTCAGTCGGCACAGGACATCCGAATGGGCGGACGCCTGTCCAGCGCGCAGTTTCAGTTCACGCTCCAGGACACCGATCTGCAGGAGCTCTACCAATGGGGTCCCAAGATCCTGCAGACGTTGCGGCGGATCCCGCAGCTCACGCAAGTAAACACGGACCAGCAGCAAGGCGGACTGGAGGCCGACCTGGAGATTGACCGCAACGCGACCGGACGCCTTGGTTTGACCGCAAGCCAGATCGACAACACGCTGTACGACGCGTTTGGCCAGCGCCAGGTCTCGACGATCTATAACCCCCTGAACCAATATCACGTGGTCATGGAGGTGGCGCCGAAATACTGGCAGGATCCGAACACCCTCAAGGACGTATACATCAGCACTGCGGGCGGCGCGGTGGGCGGCACACAGTCGACCAATGCCGTCGCGGGAACGGTTGTTGGCCTCAACCAGACGACCTCGGGTTCCACCGTTGCGCAAGATACGCTGCGCAATTTGGCCACCAATCAGATCGCCGCAAGTGGGCGTTCAACCCCGTCCACCGGAGCGGCCGTCAGTGCCTATTCCGAGACCATGGTCCCGCTGGCCGCGGTTGCGCACTTTGAGCGAGGCAACACGCCTCTGGCGGTCAATCACCAAGGCCCGTTTGTGGCGAGCACGATCTCCTTTAACCTCGTACCCGGAGCCTCGCTAAGCGATGCCGTTGCCCTGATTCGCGAGCAGATGCAAAAGCTCGGTGTTCCGCCCGCCTTGCATTCCACGTTCCAGGGCACGGCGCGCGCGTTTCAGCAGTCGCTGGAGAACGAACCCGTGCTCATTGCCGCCGCGTTGGCGGCCATCTACATCGTACTGGGCATACTCTACGAGAGCACCGTGCATCCGATCACGATCATGTCGACCCTGCCCTCGGCCGGGGTCGGGGCAATCCTGGCGTTGCTCATTTTCGGAATGCAGCTCGATGTTTTCTCCCTCATCGGCCTGTTTCTGCTCATCGGGATTGTGAAGAAAAACGCCATCATGATGATCGACTTCGCACTGGTTGCGCAGCGCAACGAAGGGCTCTCGGCGCACGATGCGATCGTGCGGGCCTGTCTGCTGCGCTTTCGTCCCATCATGATGACCACGGTTGCGGCAATGTTCGGCGCGCTGCCCCTGGCGCTGGGCACGGGCGAGGGTGCCGAGCTGCGCCAGCCGCTGGGCATCACAATCATCGGCGGGTTGATGCTCAGCCAGCTCCTGACGCTCTACACCACGCCGGTCACCTATCTGGTGCTCGATCGGCTGCGCGGATGGCTCAGTCGCAAGCGGCGCGGTGGCGCTGGTGGGGATGCGCGGCCGCCCGTCGAAAGTTCCCTGGCCTAGCGCCGGGCGCATGCGCAGAGCATCCAAACGCCACGAGGCCCTTAGCATGAAGATTCGACCCAGCATTCGCATCCCGATCTTGGCTGCGGCGTTGAGCCTGACCGGATGCATGTCCGTCGGGCCCGACTACCAACGTCCGGCCGCGCCGACCCCACAACGCTACAAGGAACTGGGCGATTGGAAGCCGATCGAACCCAGGCCCGCGGCCAGCGACCTGGCCTGGTGGACGATCTACAACGATTCCAAGCTCGACGAACTCGAGCGCCAGGTGGCTGTGTCCAACGAGTCGTTAAAGGCGAGTGAGGCAAATTATCGCCAGGCGCTTGAATTGGTCAACGAAGCTCGTGCGGGCTATTGGCCAACGGTCAGTGCCAATGCAAGTGGCCAGCGCGCGCGCGTGGAATCCTCTCCTCCGGGGAGCCACTTCGTGTACAACCAGGTGAACCCCAATCTGGGAGCGAGCTGGGCGCCTGATATTTGGGGCAAGATCCGCCGTACAGTAGAGAGCAGTCGCGCCAGCGCGCAGGCCAGTGGCGCCGATTTGGCCGCCGCGCGGCTGTCGCTGCAAACCACCCTTGCGACGGACTATTTTGCGCTCCGTATCGACGACGAACTCAAGCACCTGTACGAGGAAACGGTCAAGGCCTACGAGGCAACGCTCGAGATCACGCGCAATCAGTTTGAAGCCGGTACCGCGGCCGAGACCGACGTGATCACAGCCGAAACTCAGTTGCAGGGAGAGCAGGCACAGCTCATCGGCATCGGGGTGCAGCGCGCGCAGCTCGAGCACGCCATCGCGGTGCTCATCGGCAAGACGCCCGACCAGTTCTCCATTGAGCCCGCGACTTTTTCGCGCGCCGTGCCGGTGGTACCCGCGGGAGTGCCATCGGCGCTGCTCGAGCGCCGGCCCGATATCGCCGCTGCCGAGCGCGCGGCCGCAGCGGCGAGCGCGCAGATCGGTGTGGCGATCGCGGCGTACTTCCCGAGCATCAGCCTTACGGGCACTGCCGGATTCAGCGGCTCGGAGCTCTCCGGCTTGTTTGCTGCGGCCAACTACGTCTGGGCCGCGGGCGCCCAAGCGTCCGAGCTCCTGTTTGACGCCGGACTGCGCAGCGCGCAGGTCGGTGCGGCCCGAGCAACCTACGACGCAAGCGTGGCGAGCTACCGGCAAACCGCGCTAAGCGCATTTCAGCAGGTCGAAGACGAGATCGCTGCCCTGCGCATACTCGAGCAGGAAGAGGAGGTTCTCAAGCGCACTGTCGAGTCGGCGCGCCAGGCCGTTCAATTGACCATATACCAGTACGAGGCCGGCACGGTTGCCTACACCGCCGTGGTGACGGTCCAGGCAATTGCTCTGGCCGATGAGCAGAATTTGCTCACGACGTTGGGCAATGAATTTGGCGCCAGCGTGGCGCTCGTCAGTGCGTTGGGCGGCGGTTGGAACAGCGCGATGCTGGCCGAGGAGGGCGCAACCACACCGGCCGGCGGCGCCGTCCACTGATCGTGCGGTGAGGAGCGCGCGAGCGCGCAATGCTGGACCTTGGGCGCCGCCGCGCCGAGGAGCCGAGCCGATGCGTAATCACGATCTGCGCATGCCGCGCGTTGGAAAATGGCAGTCGCGGCCTCGGCCGCCTTCGAGGTGAACCCGTCGCGGCCGATCCCCCGGCGCCCACGGACCCCGACCGCCTGAGGGGCCGCCGCCACGCGGCCGCGCCCAGCGTCGATCGGGCCGCGCGCGGCTTCGCATCACGGCGTGAAGTGCCCCGCTTCGCTCTTACTGTGGGGGCGGCGGTGGCATAGCGCTTTCGGGCGGCGGGGCCGAGGGGTTGCCACCCTGGGGAGGCCCGCCCGGCGGCGGACTGCCAGCCGACGGTGCGGGCACATTGCGCCACCCTTCGGGGCAGCTTGGCACCTGGGGATAGTAGCCCTGCGCCGAATTGCAGTAGTACCAGGACTGCTGCGGCGGCGGCATGCCACTGAATGAAGGCGTCGGGTCGGCCGGGGGGTAGGCATTGGGGTACGGATAGCCGTAATACGGATAAGGGTAACCCCACGCATAGTATGGCCACCAGTAGGCGCCGGGCCACCACCACCAGCCCCACGCGCCGCCGCGCCAACCGCGATACCAGTATCCGCCGCGCCCGTAGTAGTACCCGCCGTGCCCATAGTAGTAGCCACCGCGGTAGCCGCCGTAGTAACCGCCGACGTAGTGTGGACCCCCGCCGCCGTGCCATCCGCCCGCGCGCGCGTAGTGTCCACCGCCGCCATGGCCACCCCCGTGGCCTGTATACGCCTCGGCCGATGCGCCGGCCAAGGCCGCCGCGCATAGCGTTGCGCAAAGGGCCAGACGGCTCGCCCGCGGAACTGCTCTTCCTTGCAACTGCGTCTTCATGACTTGCCTCCCTGTCGACGCGCCCGCCTCTGTGCGTTGTCCCGCGCGTGGGGTGCAGCGCCGGACGGTTGCGACAGGATCATTTTGCTACCGTGTCCACGCGCTGCGCGGCGCAATTGCGTAACGGTTGTGACAGGACGTTTCCGCGGATTTTGGCGTTGCGAGGCACGCTCCGAAGGCGCCGGCCCGACGCCTTATGCGGAAGTCCCTGGCCAGCGGCGCAGGCCATGACGCCGTGCACCGCTTTCGAGGGCAGCTCCGATGTTCCTAGTGCGCGTCGCTCACCGCCACGGCAGGGCGTCCGCGCTGCGGGTGGGCAAGCCAGATGAAGCCGATCAACAAGAGAAACAGCCAGGCCGCAAGGTAGAACAGTTCGTCGGCGGCCAAGGTGTAGGCCTGCACATCGATCAGGCGGTTCATCAGCCCCAGCGTTTGTTCCGGCGTCAGACCTTGCGTCTGCAATTGCGCGCCGATTTGCACGGACGGCGCGCTGAAGTCGCTCACTCTTTCGGCCAGCTGGGCGTGGTGCAACTGGGCGCGACTGTCCCAGAGCGTTGTCGTGATGGATGTGCCAAAGGCGCCTGCCGTCATGCGGAAGAAATTCGATAGCCCAGTGGCCGCGGGGATTCGCTCGGGCCCCAGGCCGGAGAGCAGAATCGTGGTCATGGGCACGAACATGAAGGCCACCGCAACGCCCTGCAACACCGCTGGCAGGGCGATCGTGAAGAAGTCGGCGTCCGTCGAAAACCAGGAGCGCATCAACAAGACGATCGCGAAGACCACGAAGGAGGTGCTCGCCAGAACGCGTGGGTCAAAGCGCGAGACGTTGCGCCCGACCCAGGGGGAGAGCACGAACGCAAGTACACCGACCGGGGCCAGCACCAGGCCTGCTTCGGTTGCCGTATAGGCCATGTACTGCTGCAACCACAAGGGGATGAGCACCACGTTGCCGAAGAACAGTCCGTAGGCGAGCGCCAGCGCGCAGGTGCCGATTGCGAAGTTGCGCCTTCGAAACAAGGACAGATCCACAACGGGGTGCGCCTCGGTGAGCTCCCAGATGAGAAATATGACGAGTCCGGCGCCCGCAATGATGGCCAGGGCAACGATTTCATTGGATGAGAACCAGTCGAGTTCATGGCCCTTGTCGAGCATGATTTGCATCGCGCCCACCCAGATCATCAGCAGGCCGAGGCCGACAAAATCCACCGGCAGCGACTTCGTGACCGTCTCGCGCGTGTGGTACACGCTCCACGTGATCCAGCCTGCAATGATGCCCACCGGCAGGTTGATGTAAAAGATCCAGGGCCAGGACAGATTGTCCGAGATCCAGCCGCCCAGCGGCGGCCCGATGATGGGAGCTACAAGGGTCGTCATGGCCCACAGCGCCATTGCCATGCCCGCGCGTGCCGGCGGGTAACTCGACAATAGGAGCGCCTGCGACAGAGGAATCATCGGCCCGGCAACGCCACCTTGCATGACGCGAAACGCGATGAGCGTCTCCAAGTTGGGGGCCAGCCCGCACAGCAGCGATGCCAGCGTGAACAGCAAAGTCGCCGTGAGAAAAATACGCACCTGACCGAAGCGCTGCGCAAGCCAGCCGGTGAGCGGGACGGAAATTGCGCTGGCCACCGCAAACGAGGTAATCACCCACGTGCCCTGGCTCGGGCTTACTCCGTTGTCTCCCGAGATGGCCGGGATCGACACGTTGGCGATGGACGTGTCGAGCACATTCATGAACGTTGCAAGCGACAGCGCGATCGTTCCGGCGAGGAGTCGCCCGCCGTGCAGGGGCGCTACGGCCTGGGGCTTGGCGGCCGTGTCGGTCGGTGCCGGCGCGGCAGCGCCTCCGCCCCCGTCGCTCGGGGAGATGGCCGGCCGGCCCTCGTTGGTCGTCGTCTCGCGCGCCATGGCGTATTGGCCGCAAGCTATGGCTCGGTGGCCACTGCGGTCGAACTCGCGCTGCTTGCAACCGGCGCACTGTTGCTCGCAATAATGCGCTCGATGAGCGCTTCGGCCTCACGCTCGCTGCCGTCATAGATCTCGGTGCGGTTGTCCGGCGAGGCCTCGTTATGCGTCGACACCAGGGCACCGCTTCGGTCGCGCACGTCCACCGTGGCGCGAACCGAAAGTCCCACGCGCAGGGGGTGATCGTGCAATTCCTTTGGATCGAGCGCGATGCGCACTGGTACGCGCTGCACCACCTTGATCCAGTTGCCCGTGGCATTTTGCGCGGGCAGCAGCGCAAACGCTGCTCCGGTTCCCGCTCCCAGCCCGATGATTCGGCCGTGATACTCGGTGCGGCTGCCGTAGACGTCCGCGACCAGGCGCACGGGTTGCCCGATTCGCATGTTCTCCAGCTGCACTTCCTTGAAATTGGCGTCGACCCAGAGGTTTTCCATCGGGACCAGCGCCAAGAGCGCCGTACCCGGCGACACGCGCTGGCCGACTTGCACGTTGCGCCGCGCGATTTGCCCGCCTACCGGGGCCAGAATCTCGCTGCGCTTGTACGCGAGATACGCCTCGCGCAACCGTGCTGCGGCGGCAAGTACGTTCGGATGCGAGGCCACGCGTGTACCCACGGTCAAGGAGCGGTTGGAGACGAGCTGCTCGCGCGCACTGGCCAGGGCCGCTTTGGCGCTTGCTACCCCGAGTTCCGCATGGCGAATCTCTTCTTGCGAGACCACACCCGTGTATTGCACTTCGCGCCGCCGCTGCAAATCGTCGAGTGCGCGCTCGAGCTCGGCCTGGCGCAAGGTAACGTTGGCCTGCAGTACCTCGTTATTGGCGTACAGCGTACGGGTCTCACGCACCGCTTGCGCAAGTTGCGCCTCGCGCCCGAGCAGATCGACGCGTGCGTCGGCAGGATCCAGCCGCACCAGCATCTGCCCGGCAGCCACCGTATCGGTTTCGTCGGCACCAATCGCGATGACCGTGCCGCTGGTTTGCGGAGTGATGGTCACGATACGCCCACCGACGTAGGCATCGTCCGTGTCCTCGTAGTTTCGGGCCACCAAGAACCAGTAGAGGGTCGCGGCGACGGCGACGACGGCTAGCACGATGGCCGTCAGTATTAGTGCGGGCCGACGCACGGCACCGCGCTGACGATGGCGCTCGCGCGTCGCGGGACCAACTGTGCCGCCGCGATCAGCGCCCGAGTCGTTCTTTTGCCGCGTCATGGCCGAACACCCCGAATGCAGAAACGGGCCGATACGATGCGCATGTCACCCCGTCTCATGGTTTTGCCGCGTTGTTTGATAGGAGGTTGTCGTTCTGCGCCTGGGCGTGGGCCTGGGTCGGCGACTCGCGAAAACCACCACCCAATGCCAGCGCCAAAGAAACGTCCAGCGCCGCCGCGCGCGCTGCGAGGTCGACCTCGGCCTGTCGCTGCGTCAACACGCCCGCTTGCGCGGTGAGCACTGTCAGATAGTTTCCCAGACCCGCTTCGTAGCGGATTGCTGCCAGATCGGAGGCCGCTTGGGCGTTCTCCGTGGCCAGGGCCTGTTGCTCAAGTTGCCGTTTTACCGATGCGATTGAGCTCAGCGTATCGGCGACCTCGCGCGCGGCCTGCAAAACCGCGTCGTTATACGCATCGACCGCGGCGTCCGCATCGGCGCTTGCCGAGCGCAGGCGCGCGCGCAGCGCACCACCATCGAACAGAGGGAGGTGAATGGCGGGCCCGACCTGCCAAGTGCGGCTATTGCCTTCGAAAAGCGCCTGTGTCGTAAGGGAATTGAGCCCGAAGAGCGCCGTCAGGTTGACGTTGGGGTAAAAGTCCGCGCGGGCCGCCTCCACGCCGCTCATGGCAGAGAGCACCCGGCGCTTTGCCGCAGCCACATCGGCACGTCGTGCGAGCAGGTCCATGGGCAGCGTCGTCGGCGCCACGAGGGCAGCGTCCTGGGGCAGGTGCGCGTCTAGATTGTCGGCTGCTTGGGGGCCTTTGCCCGCCAGCACGGCAATGGTATGTCGCGCCAGCGCGATTTGTTCGTCGGCGCGCTCCACCGTGACTTTGATCTCCGGCACCGTGACCTCGGCCAGACGGCGCTCCACCTGGGTATCGAAGCCGGCACTCACGCGACGCCGCACGAGATCGAGGGTCTGCTTGCGCGAGCTTTCGATCTCCATGGCGATCTGGCGCGCGCGCTGGGCGCGCGCGAGTTCAAAGTACGCGTGGGCGATGGCGCCCGCCAGGCGAACGCCGGCCAGTTCCCGATCGGCGGCGCTAGCTTCTGCGCTCAAGCGCGCGGCCTCCGTGCGCGCCGCGAGGCGCCCGAACAAGTCGAGTTCGAGCGACGAGACCAAATCAATGTTGTTGATCGTGCCGACCAGACCCGCGAGCGGCGGCGGAAAGATTCCAGTGCCCGAAATGCGCTGTGCCGTGGAGTCGGCGCTCGCGCCGATCGTGGGGAGCTCGGCCGCGTGGGTGGCCGCGAAGACCGCCCGTGCCTGCGCAAGGCGCGCGCCGGCCTCGTGCATCGTCGGGCTGTCCGCCAAACCGGCATCGATCCAGCGGTTAAGCTCCGGGTCATTGTATGCGGTCCACCACGTGGTCGAGGGCTCGGATGCAAGCGAAGGCTCGAGCGGCTGCAATTGCAGCTTCGCGGCGGTGTCTTGCTCCGTGGGCATTTTCTCGCGAGGTAACAGCGACGGATCGGACGCGCAGCCCCCCAGCAGGGCAAGCCCCGAGGCGAGAGCGAACGCGCGCATGCTCGCACGCTGTGCGGCCGCGCCTGCCTTTGGCGGGAGCCGCGCCGGGGATGTCATACGCCAAGCTCCGCGGTCGCGGCGCGCGTGTCGAGGCGCCGTCCTGCCGCCAGCACCCGCTGCAACAGTTCGCGCAGCTGCTCGATCTCCTTGCGGGAGAGATCGGCAAGGTGGGCATTGAGCACGTCGGCGATCACGTAGGGCACGATTGCTGCGGCTTTGCGCCCGTCCTGGGTCAACTCCAGGCGCTGCACGCGTCGATCATCGGTGCTGCGCACGCGCCGCAACAGGCCCTTGTCTTCGAGCCGGTCGAGCATGCGCGTCGTGGCCCCGGCGTCACAGCCAACCCAGCGGGCAATTTGCGTCACCGTGCCGGGCGAGTTGCGCGAGAGCAGCAGCAAAGGGCGCCACTGCGCATCGGTGAGGCTGTGTTCGGCCATGCGCGCGTCCAAGGTGCGCGAAATCTGCTCGACCACCTGCTTCATCAGAAAACCGACGCTGTCTTCCGTGCGGTACTGATCGCCTCGGTAATAGCCTGGCCGGACGACGGGCAGCGAGGGGAGCTTGTCCGCCTTGGGGAGGGGACGTTTCGACTTTCTGGGAGTGCGGGTTTCGCCCGCATCGCTCTTGGGCATGAAACTAGCTTGCATGGGCAATTATTGACTAGGCAACAATGTAGTTGCCTAGGCAGATATTGTCAAGTGAGACGCATTGCGTGTACGTGCTATGGGGCGATCGGCGGCGGGTGCGCGGCTCGTTGGCGCCCCGGGCGAGGCAATGGGAACCGGCCAGGGGGAGTTCTTGGGGCTTCGTGTAAAATTCGCGGCCTCGCGCCCGTAGCTCAGTTGGATAGAGTACTTGGCTACGAACCAAGGGGTCGTGGGTTCGAATCCTGCCGGGCGCGCCAAATAATCAAGGGCTTGCAGCGATGCAAGCCTTTTTTCTTCGACCTCTTGGTTTTTCGCCAAGATCCTCTAAAGCGAAAAATTGCGGCGGTAGCGACACGGCAATAACGCGCTCCGCTCTAGCGCCGTCATTCCTCGGATTCTTCCTCGCGGACGAGTTTCTGGCGCAAGACGCCAACGACTCGGTTTGCGATATCGACATCCTTGAGCGCCAGGCTCTCGCAAAGTGATTCGACCCACGGCACCTGAAGGCGCATAGCGGACTCGAAGGTCCGCCGGCCCTTGTCCGTCAGGACGACGAGTTGCGCGCGCCGATGATGCGGGTTGGTTTCAAACGCAACGAGCCCAGCCGACTCCAAGTCGTTGACGATGCGCTGCACGTTCTGCCGGTTGGCGCCTAGGTCCCTGGCAAGCCACGCAACCGGCTGGGCGCGCTCAGCGTAGGCAATCGCGCCGAGTATTTGCCATCGTGCGCTCGTCAGGCCGAGTTCTTCCACCAGGCGATCGCCCGATCGCAACAAAAGGTTGTTCAGGCGGAAAACGGCGAGGATGAGATTTGTTGCGGCAGCGGCAGTGGGGGTCGGCTTGTTCTTTTCCATATGGCACCATTAAAACTACTTGACATCATGATGTCTGAACGGTACATTTCGCATCGTACCATATGGACACCATACATTCAATACGAAAGGAACGGTCATGTCGCTGCTGCGCCCCTTGGATCCAACCTTCCCGATCGACCGCCAGCTTGCCGTCGAAGTCAGTCCCGTTGTGCTGGTGAACACCTTCACCCTCGACAAGGCCGACGAGCCAGCTCTTCTTCAAGCGTGGCAAGACGACGCGGAGTTTATGAAGCGGCAACCGGGGTTCATTTCGACCCAGTTGCACCGTGCGATTGGAGACGGCGCGACGTTCCTGAACTATGCGGTGTGGGAGTCCACCGCCCACTTCCGCGCTGCCTTCACGAATCCCGAGTTCCAGTCGAAGCTGTCGCGATATCCGGCTTCTGCCGTGGCGACGCCGCACCTGTTCCAAAAAATCGCGGTGCCTGGCGTTTGCGTAGCCTGAATACGGGATCGAAGGAAACATCATGCCCAAACGCGCCCACTTCTTCGCAGGCATCCTCGCGACCGCCTGCATCGCCACCTTCTTTCTTTCCACCATCATCGTGGAGGTCTTTGGTTCCCGTCCATCGGTGGCGACCATGAAATCCTTGATCGTCATGCCCGGGCTCTGGATCCTGCTGCCTTGCATTGCGATCACGGGCGGCAGCGGATTCTTCCTCGCGAAATCCCGCAAGGGGCGGATCGTCGATAGCAAGAAAAAGCGCATGCCGATCATCGCCGCGAACGGTCTTTTGATACTCGTGCCGTGCGCAATTGTGCTGAATCAATGGGCGGCAGCCGGCTCTGTCGACACCAACTTCTGGATCGTGCAAGCGATTGAAGTGCTTGCGGGGGCGGGCAACCTGACGCTTATGGCCCTCAACATCCGCGATGGATTGCGACTTAGTGGCCGGTTGCGCGCCTCCAAGCCGCCCGCAGTGCAAGCCCGGACGCAATAACCGTTTGGCGGATCCTCTTGGCTTAGACGGAGCGCCGCCTTACAATGAAAGCATTCGTAAGGAGGTGCTGATGGAAGCAACGATGACGAGCAAGGGGCAGATCACGATTCCGGCGGAAATCCGCAAGGCGATGGGTTTGCATGCGGGCGAGCGGGTGGTCTTCACTCGGCTCGACGATGGTACGACGGTCATCAGGGCCAAGACGCGCACTATCCTCGACCTAAAGGGAATGCTCGGGAAAGGAACGAAAACTCCGGGCCGGCGCAAGGTGCGGATCGCCGAAATGAACATCGGCAAGCGCTGATGGCGAGCCTCGACACCAACGTGCTCGTGCGATGGTTGATCAAGGACGACGAGCGGCAGTTGGCGGTAGTTCAGACCGTTTTCGAGGCCGCCGCGCATCGTGAGGAACCACTGTTCGTTCCCTTGACGGTCGTGCTCGAGCTCGAATGGGTACTTCGGTCGAGATACGGATTCGGCAAGACGGCGATCCTGGCGGTTTTCAACGCGCTCTTGGAGACACGCGAAATTGAGTTTCACGAGGAAGGTGCGGTTGAACGTGCCATCCACGCCTACCGCCTCGGTCGTGCCGAGTTCACGGATTGCTTGCACATGGGGATCTCCGGAGCTTTCGAGCGGACGCCTTTGCTGACGTTCGATGTGGCCGCGGCGCGGCTTCCCGGAGTCGATCTGATTTCTGCGAGCTGAACGTTGAAACTGTCGGATCCTTGCCTCGTCGGGACAGGACGCCATGGAAGTGCCGAGTTCGTGCCGCGCCTTGAATTGGTGTGCCGTGAACGTGCTGGAGATAGGCTGGAATTCGAAGAGGCAAGCGCCGCAAGTGCTTGATTGATTAGCAAGTTTAGATCCCTGGATCCGCCTACGAACCAAGGGGTCGTGGGTTCGAATCCTGCCGGGCGCGCCAAATAATCAAGGGCTTGCAGCGATGCAAGCCTTTTTTCTTCGACCTCTTGGTTTTTGACCAATTCCGAGGGCGGGGTCCAAACACTTAGCACGCGCCTGCACACCACCACGCTTAGCGGACAGCATCTTTACCGTGCCGAAAGCCGACTACGTTGGGCAGAGTCGACCCATACCAGTCCTCAAAGGTTTCCGGATCCGGATACCGGTCGTATAGAACCGAGAAACCTGTCCTTGCGCACTTTGCCGTGCAGCGACGGCTTGGCGCGTCTTCGCGCCGCTGCAAACCGTGCGATCGAAGTGCGCCAAAGGCGAGATTGACGGCGGTTAGCAATGTTATTACAATTGTAATAACTTTGGGGGGCCCCGATGATTGAAATAAAAGTTCGCAAGTTTGGCAACTCGCTCGGCGTCGTTCTTCCAAAGGAAGTGATCAATCGTCTCAACACGCGCGACGGCGAACAACTCTTCTTGGTGGAGAGTCCTGACGGCAGCTATCGGCTGACGCCCTACGATCCCGATTTTGAAAGTAGGATGGCCAAGGCTGAGGATATTCTTCATCGATACCGAAACACGCTGCGTGTACTGGCAAAGTGAAGGAACCGGCGAGGCTTGATCAGCGCGATGCCCTGGCGCTTCACGAGAAACTGATTCTCCTGCACGGAGGTGCACCTGGAATTCACGACGAAGGACTATTGCGGCCTGCGCTGGCACGACCCCAACAAATGCTCGCGTACGCAGAAAGGCCAGATCTGGTTGCCATGGCCGCAGCGTATACAGTTGGAATCGTACAAAACCATCCCTTCGTCGACGGAAACAAGCGCGTGGGTTTCGTCTTAGGAGTCTTGTTCCTTGAAATCAACGGATTCGCCTTCAGCGCCTCGGAGGAAGAGGCAGCGCAAGCAGTCATCGGCCTGGCGGCCGGCGAAATCGATGAATTCGCGTACGTATCATTCCTTCGAACGAATGCGACGCGTCGAAAGCGGCGCTAGCTATATGCCGGGTTGACCGACAGATCGGGCGGCCGCCCGTAGTCCGGTCTGGGTGTTGCAGTGAACTTCGCCGCACTTTCCCGTTACCGTCAACATTTTCGCCCTCTCGACCCATTGCGAACATTCAGTGACGTCCGCTCTCAGGAGACTCACGCTTGACCGCTTCCGGGACGAGACCCACGGACGACCAATCGCTCGGACTAGCTAGCGGGCTCCAAGCGTGCGGCAAGCCAGGCTTCTAGGGGCATGGGTCTGGCAAACAAGTAGCCCTGTAGGCAGTCGCAGCGTTGCTCAATTAGAAACTCCGCCTGTTCCCTGGTTTCAACCCCTTCAGCGACGACCCGGAGCTTGAAGTGTTTGGCCACGGACAAGATCGCCTCTACGATCGCGGTTCCGCTCGCGTCTCGAGGCGTGTCCCGCACAAAGGTTTTGTCAATCTTCAGTTCGTACAGCGGCAACAACCTGAGGTACGCCAGACTCGAGTAACCGGTTCCAAAATCATCGATGGAGAACCGGACACCAAGCGCCACGAATTCGGATATTCGAGCGATCGTGTCCTCCCAGTTTTGGATTAGTAATCCTTCCGTCACTTCGAAAATCAGCCCCGAAGCACTGGCTCCCGTCTCGGAGAGAATCGCGCGAACGCTCTTGACAAAATCGTCCCTGTGAAATTGTCGCGGGCTCACGTTGATCGAGATCGATAGCAATAGTCCTGCTGCCTGCATGCGGACAAGAGCATCACAAGCCTTCCGGATAACGAATTCGCCAAGTTGCATGATCAACCCAGTTTCTTCCGCAATCGGAATAAATTGCACCGGGGGCACATGACCGCGCACCGGGTGATTCCAGCGTAGCAACAGTTCAGCGCCGACCTCCCTTCCCGCCGCATCGACCTGGGACTGCACGTGAACCTCCAGTTGGTCCGCGCGGATAGCTTCTTTGAGGTCGCCTTCTAGAGCAAGGCGCTCCTCGACCTCCTTTTGCATGGCCGGTTCGAAGAAGACAATACGATTGCGGCCCGCCGTTTTGGCTCGATACATCGCCGTGTCCGCCTCGCGCAGCAAGTCGTCGGCTCCCTCCTGCTGTTGTGGAAACATGGTAATGCCGATGCTGCCGGTGCTACTGTATTCGGAAATCTCAGTCGAATATGGCCGCTCTAGTTGCTGTCGCACCCGCTCAGCAATTTCCATTGCGGCCTTAGCGGCTTCTTCCACACGGCGGCCTAGATTGTTGAGCAGCAAAACAAATTCGTCGCCTCCTAAGCGCGCTACGGTATCGTCAGCCCGAACCAGCTGCGTCAGACGCTGCGCGGTCTGCATGAGCACAGCATCGCCGGCCGAGTGACCTCGGGCATCGTTGATTTGCTTAAAGTGGTCCAGATCGACAAAGAAAAGTGCGCTCATTTGCCCCAGGCGCCTTGCAGACGCCAGCGCGAGACCGATGTGATCGACGAGTAAGCGGCGGTTCGGGAGGCCGGTCAATGCGTCAAAGTTGGCAAGGCGACGGCTCTCTTCTTCGGCCCGCTTCCGCGCGGTGATATCCACGACGTAACCGTGCCAAAGAACGCTGCCATCCGGCAACTTTTCCGCATACGCCTCGGCGCTGTGCCACCGTTCCCCTTGGCGCGCCAAGATGAGCCGGTACTCGTGGTGCCAAGGTTGCATCGTCTCCCTCGATACCCGGATCGATTCGCGAAAGGCGTCGACGTCGTCGGGGTGCATATAGTTTGTCGCCAGCATCGGGTCCTTGCGATATTGCTCTGGCGCGACTTCCGAGAGTCTTCGGATGCCTTCGCTAACAAACGGTACGCTGAAACTCCCGTCAGGAAAACGTCGATATTGGTAAAGGACCGCCGGCACGTTCCTCGTGAGGCTCGTTAGCAAGGCGAGGTCTTCACTCAATTGCAATTCCATTACTTTGCGCTCTGTGATGTCGAAGAGCGTGCCAAGAATGCGGTGTACCTGTCCGTCTGCGTGGCGGCTGAAAACTATTTCCCGTCCAATTAGCCACCGAATTGATCCTTTCGCATCACGCAGTCGGTACTCATCTTCACGAACTTGCCCGTCGCGCAATTGACGCCACTCCGCCAAGAGACTGTCTAAGTGCGACATGTCCTCCGTCGGCATGAAGCGCCGGAATTCGACCAGAAGATCCGTACCCACATTTGGTGAATAACCCAAATCAGCCAGGATCGAGCGGTTGCTGTAGGTAGCACGCTGCTCGTCCAAATCGAAGACGTAAATCCATGACGCAGATGCCCTCGCCACGGCTTCGATAAAACGCTGACTTTCGCGCAGCTGCTCTTCAACTTTGCCGCTCTCACTCATGTCTTTCTTCGTCTCCCAAACCCTTGCGACGCTGGGAATGTATGTTATGAAACGAACAGACCAACGCATCGTCACTGAAATACCACGACTATACGGTGGTTGGAGCTGTCCGGTGCCCGTCGTACTTTTTTGACAACGGCTTACCCTGAAGTCATTGGATGCGTGCAGATGTCCGGAATGGGCCAGTGGCAGCGGTCAGTACGGAATCACTCGAAACGACGCAAGGTTCGATGGAATCGGCACCGCTCGACTGCGCCAGAGTTAACTGCATCTCTGATGTCAGAGGCTTTCCGGCACGCGCCGAAGGATAGAAACGGGCGGCGACTTCGAGTCGGGGCTGATTACAAGTGTGTCGATTCTCCAGAAGCACCCGGTTGCGCTTGACTAGCGAGACGCTACGCTATACACTCTGTGGCATCGTGATTAAGACGTTCCGGCACAAGGGCCTGGAGTCCTTTTTCAAAACGGGAAGCAAAGCCGGAATTCAGCCGCATCACGCTGCCAAGCTAGGGCGCCAGTTGGGACGGCTGAATGTCGCGAAAGACGCTACGTACATGGCCCTTCCGGGTTGGGACATGCATCCGCTGAGAGGCGCGCTCGCGGGGCATTTTGCGGTCACGGTAAGCGGGAACTGGCGCCTGACGTTCGCGTTTGAGGAAGGCGATGCCATCCTCGTGGATTACCAGGACTACCACTGAGAGGAACTGCCGTGAGCCGCATGCACAACCCTCCCCACCCAGGCGAGGCGATTCGCGAGGACGTTCTCCCGGCCCTGGGCCTGAATGTCACCGAGGCCGCTGAGCAGCTCGGCGTGACGCGCGCCGCGCTGTCGCGCGTGC
>Ga0187769_10000388_pt1 | contig 24177 bp, 16 predicted proteins | sample 0116_SJ02_MP02_1_FD_133140 | JGI IMG/M metagenome (GOLD analysis project Ga0187769, IMG submission 133140) | Tropical peat soil microbial communities from peatlands in Department of Meta, Colombia - 0116_SJ02_MP02_10_MG | ecosystem: Environmental > Terrestrial > Soil > Wetlands > Peat | place... | reverse complement strand
GCCAGTTCACCTACCACTTCAACTATTGGGGGCCGACAGGTTGCAACCGCGATACGCACGTCTTTGTGCGCAAGCTTCCGGAATTGAAATGGTAAGCACAGGAGCCATGCGATGAACGTCCGCTCTCAGATTTCGATGGTCTTTCATCTCGACAAATGCATCGGCTGCCATACATGCAGCATTGCCTGCAAGAACATCTGGACCGATCGCAAGGGCACCGAGTACATGTGGTGGAACAACGTTGAGACGAAGCCGGGAACCGGTTTTCCCACGGACTGGGAGGATCAGGGGCAATACCACGGCGGCTGGGAGATGCACGAAGGCAAGCTGCGGCTGAAATCCACCGGCAAGGCCAAGACGCTCTTCAACATCTACCACAATCCGTCAATGCCCACGATGGACGACTACTACGAGCCTTGGACATACAAGTACGACCAGCTGTTCACCGCTCCGGCAGGTGACGACCAGCCCACCGCCCGTCCGGTTTCCATGGTCACTGGCGAGCTAATCAACATCGAGGCGGGTCCGAACTGGGACGATGATCTTGGCGGTTCTCCGGTCTACGCAGCGAATGATCCGAATCTGAAGAATCTGAGCACACAGACTCAGCAGCAGCTATTCGCTATCGAACGACTCGTCTTCTTCTACTTTCCGCGCATCTGCAACCACTGCCTGAATCCATCCTGCGTGGCGTCGTGCCCATCGGGCGCCCTCTACAAGCGCGGCGAGGATGGCATCGTGCTCGTGGATCAGACGCGTTGCCGCGGCTGGCGCGCCTGCGTGGCGGCATGCCCGTACAAGAAAATGTTCTACAACTGGAACACGGGCAAGTCCGAGAAGTGCATTCTCTGCTTCCCGCGGCTTGAAACCGGGCAGGCGCCTGCTTGCTTCCATTCCTGCGTGGGGCGCATTCGGTACCTCGGCGTGCTGCTCTATGACGCCTCGCGTATCGAAGAGGTAGCGAGCCTGCCGCCCGACAAGCTGATCGAAGGCCAAAGGTCTCTCATTCTCGACCCCACAAATCCGGACGTGATTGGCGCGGCGCGAGCAAACGGCGTGCACGACTCGGTCATCGAATCGGCCCAGCGATCGCCTGTCTATCGCTTTGTCAAACATTGGAAGCTGGCTCTCCCACCGCACCTCGAATATCGCACGATGCCGATGCTGTTCTATGTGCCGCCAATGTCTCCAGTTATGTCCAGCCAGACGAATGGCTCGATCGATCACGTCTCCGGCGATCTCTTCCACGACATCGAAGAAGCGCGTGTGCCGATGAAGTTTCTTGCGAATCTGTTCGGGACAGGAGAAGAGGCTCCCTTGCGGTACGCGCTACGCAAACAGAAGGCCGTCCGCTGGTTCCGGCGATTCAAGACTGTTGGCGACGTGGACGAGAAGACCGCGATGCGCATGTTGCACGAGGCGGACTGCTCTCCGGAGCAAGCCGAAGCGATCTATTCACTCACCTCGCTCTGCACATTTGATTACCGCTTCGTCATTCCCCCGATGCACCGCGAAGAAGCCATTCAGATGATGCAAGACCCGCTCGAACACAAGCAAGGCGTGGGATTCGGATTCCTTTCTGGACCAAAGAGAGGGATGTGATGGCGGACGGGAACGAATTCGAATTGCTGGCAAGGCTGCTGCGCTATCCCACCGAAGGCTACAAAAGCGATGCGGTCAGCTGCTGCGGGGCGCTTTCTGCCAGCGGCCCAGACATCGCCGTCCCACTAAGCGAATTCATCCTCCAGACGTGCGGCCTTTCTCTTGAAGATCTTCAGGTGCTTTATACGGCGACTTTCGATCTCGATCCGGTTTGTTCGCTTGAAGTGGGCTGGCATTTGTTTGGCGAAAACTACGAGCGCGGCGAATTCCTCGTAAGGATGCGCGGAGAGCTGCGTCGGATCGGCGTACAGGAATCCACGGAGCTCCCGGATCACCTTTCGCATGCCCTTCAGGCGCTCGGCCGGATGGAGCCCGGTGGAGCCGCTGATTTTGCGACAGCATGCCTGTTCCCGGCAGTGGACAAGATGTGCGCGGGGTTCAAGGACAAATCGAATCCGTTCGAAAACGTCCTCGTCACAGTTGCGCGATTGCTGGAACTCCGGTTCCCGCGGCCCGAGCCTGAAATGGTTCCGGCAGAACCAGTGTTTCGCATTCTGGACTCGAAAGGATGGTGATGACTCCCATGTTGCCTTTCGCAAACGGCCTGCTCTTCATGGTGCTGCCGTATCTCGCGATGTTTGTTTTCTTCCTTGGGACCATCATGCGATACCGGAAGGCCCCCTTTACGTACTCGAGCTTCTCCTCACAGTTCCTGGAGAACAAGCAGCACTTCTGGGGGCTCGTGCCGTTTCATTACGGCATTGTTGCCGTCCTGCTGGGGCATATCGTCGCGTTCCTCATCCCGCGCCAGATCCTGGCGTGGAACAGCCGGCCGTTGCGCCTCTACGTGCTCGAAGCATCCGCTCTGATGTTTGGACTGCTGACGTTGATCGGTCTTTGTGGCGCGATTCACCGGAGGCTGACTTTCTCGAAGGTCCGTGCGGTAACAACGCCGATGGATTGGATCGTGTTCGTGCTCCTGCTCGTGCAGGTGGCGAGCGGGGTGTACACCGCAGTCTTCCACCCCTGGGGCTCTTCGTGGTTCGCGGCGGCAGTTGCGCCGTACCTTTGGTCGCTCGTCCGCCTCAACCCGGATCTCGGTTTCATCACCGCGATGCCTCTGGTCGTGAAATTTCATATCGTCACGGCGTATGCCTTGATCGGCGTTGCGCCGTTTACGCGGCTCGTGCATATCCTCGTCGCGCCGAACCCGTATTTCTGGCGGAAAAATCAGGTCGTCCGCTGGTACCGTGCTCCGGAGCAAATCTCGTGAGCCCTTCACTCGGCTCGCCGAGCAAACCTCAGGGCAACGTCCAGCTCCGGGGTACCGCTGCGAGAGTCGCCGCCATGGCCCTGTTGTTCGTTGCATCGGTTTGTGCGGTCACTACGTGGGGGCAATCGTCAAGTCCGACGAATTCCGATGCCCCGCAAGCGAGCGTTCTGAAGATAGGTTCGATTGAGATTTCCGGCAACTGGCGCGTTCGCGTCGAAGGCTGGGACTGGTTTGAAGGCAACTCCGGGCAGAACTCCTATGCTTTTCCTCACTCCCTGCTGCGAGTTGCCGTCGGCCAACAGGAGGATGGCTACACGTGGCAGGTCGAGGCTGCGCAAGACTCCATCCTTTTCCTGCCCAGAGAGGCCGTGGTTTCTGCGCCGCAAGGCCAGCTCGGGCCGGGCGGCACATACTATGCCGCAAACGGAAACGGTCGGAACAATGTCAACGCATTCGTAAAGCAGGCTTACTTCCAATTCAACCGTTTGGGGAAGGGCAAACTGAAGCTGGGGCGTTTCGAGTATTTCGATGGCTCCGAGGTGAAGCCGAAGGACGCCACACTCGCCGCACTCGTGCAGACCCGCATCGCTCAACGTCTGATCGGTAATTTCAGCTTTTCGGCCGTCCAGCGAAGCTTCGATGGCGCGCAGTTCAGCTACAACTTTGACAAAAGTAATCTGACCCTGTTCGGCGCGCGAACGACGAGAGGCGTCTATCAGATTGATGGCATGGGTGAGCTGGACGTCGATCTCTACTACGGCGCCTTCACCTTGCCAACCCAAAGCAAGAATGGTGCCGGCGAGTTGCGATTGTTCGGGTTGGGCTACATCGATCACCGCACGAGCGTGCTCAAGACCGACAATCGTCCTCAGTCGGTCCGCGCGGCGGACCACGGGGAGATTCAGATCGGAACCTATGGCGGAGATTACCTCCACGTCTTCAACACGGAATCCGCCGGCAAGTTCGATTTCCTCTTCTGGGGCGCAGTTCAGTCAGGTGCGTGGGGAAACCTCACGCAGCGCGCTGGCGCGGCTGTCGGGGAATTCGGCTGGCAACCGCCCGTTCAGACCCTGAAGCCTTGGCTAAGCGCGGGGTATTCGTACGGAAGTGGTGACGGCAACTCCAGCGACTCCGTCCACGGGACATTTTTCCAGGTGCTTCCAACCCCACGGCTTTACGCGCGCATGCCGTTCTACAACATGGAGAACAACGAAGACTTCTACGGCTCGCTCAACCTCAAGCCACACTCGAAACTGGCGATCCGCAGCGAGTTACACGCCTTGCGCCTGGCCAATCGAAACGATCTTTGGTATCTGGGCGGCGGCGCATTCCAGCCCCACACCTTCGGCTACACGGGACGGCCGAGTGGCGGCCATCAGAGTCTGGCCAACGTATGGGACTTGAGTGGCGACTATCAGGTGACGCGAGACTTTTCGGTAGGGCTCTATTATGCGTACGCCTGGGGCAAAGCGGTGATTGCAAGCATTTATCCCAAAGATCCCAATGGTCAGTTTGCGTTCATTGAAACCAATCTTCGTTTTTGAGGCCTAGGGATCGTGGTGGGAAGAGTACACAGGAGCAACAGATGGACTCCATAGTAGGCTCACCCAGAAAGGCGCTCTGGAGCGCGACCCTGGGATTTTTCGTTGGTTTTGCCGCAGTCGCCCTTTTCGGACCTTCTGCCAACCGCTTCCAGCAGGTGATGGGACTCGGCCCGTTGGCCCTCGGCTTTCTCGTAGCCGTGCCCTCGCTTTCCGGTTCACTCTTGCGTATCCCATTCTCGGCATGGGTGGACACAACGGGAGGACGAAAACCATTTCTCTGGCTGCTGAGCCTCGCGGTGCTCGGCATGGCCGGCCTAGCGCTGGTCACGAGCTTTCTCTATCCCGCCCACCTCACGTACAAGAGTTACCCGTTATTGATGATTCTCGGCACGCTGAGCGGATGCGGAATCGCGACCTTCTCAGTCGGAATCAGCCAAGTTTCCTACTGGTTCCCGCAGCGAAGACAGGGGCGTGCGCTCGCCATCTTTGCCGGGATCGGCAACGTGGCCCCGGGCATATTCCTGCTGCTCGTGCCGTTCGCGCTGGGTCGATTCGGCCTCGCATTCTCTTATCTGCTTTGGTTGTGCATCCTTGTCGCCGGAACAGTCCTGTACACGTTCCTCGGCAAGAACGGCCCCTACTTCCAGTTGCTCAAGAAAGGTCTGGCACCGGCTGATGCCCGAGTGCGCGCACATGAGCTTGGGCAGGACCTGTTTCCGACCGGAAACCTAAAGGACAGCCTGCGAATCTCAGCGCGAGTGTGGCGGACCTGGGCGCTCGTCTGGATCTACTTCACAACCTTCGGTGGCTTCATGGCACTCACGGCTTGGCTGCCCATCTACTGGACTCGCTTCTTCGGTGTCAGCATCGAGCACGCCTTGATGCTGACCGCGGTGTTTTCCATCGTCGCGTCGTTGATCCGCGTCGCAGGGGGCGTACTCTCCGATCAATTGCACGAAGGTGGTGAAAACACGGCGATCCTGGCGCTCCTCATCACTCTGGTTGGAGCGCTCGTCATGACCAGTTCCCGCCAGTTTGAGCTCTCCGTTCCCGGAGAGATTTTGATGGCCTTCGGCATGGGCATCTGCAATGCGGCGGTATTCAAGATCGTTCCGCAGGCGGTGCCAAAAGCCGTCGGCGGCGCGTCAGGATGGGTCGGCGGATTCGGAGCGTTCGGCGGCTTCGTGATTCCGCCCGTCATGGGATTTGCGGTGGGCAACCTGGGCCAGAGCGGCTATGCCATCGGTTTCATCACGTTCATCTTTCTCGCACTGTTTTCGCTCTCCATGGCCTGGATTCTCAAATACACGCACGAGGAGACCTCCTCGCACGGTTCATCCACACGGACCGAAGATGGATCGGTTGCTCAGGAGCCCGTTCGAACGAGCCGCTAGACAGCAGCGCTGGTAGGTTGTGCTCCGCAATAATTCCATCGGGGTCGGATTCACTGCCAAACATCGGAGCGCCAGCCGATAATACCACACCAGGATTTGACGCCTGAGGTCACCGACCAGAGTGAGTGCCGCATCCCTTCGGTCCTCCGAAGGGTGCGCGGCCTGCTAGTTTCCTCGTTGGTTCGAATGAAGCCGCGTGTGCTTTGCTCGCAGACAACGGATACATTGCGGAGACAGGAAGTATAGGCAATCTGAAAAGAATGGTCGGGGCGAGTGGATTTGAACCACCGACCTCCTGGTCCCGAACCAGATTCCATACCCTATTGAAACCTATAGATCCCTGTGGTTTCTATGTGATTTGTGTTGAAGGCGTTGAGGTCACCTCGTTGAAGCTTATTGAAGTCTCGTGAACTGCGAGGCTCCGACCGCTACGATTTCATCTACACCGGAACAGACTGAACCCCTCCACTGAGACAGTTCTTTTTTCCCCGCTTCGCAGCAGTCAATTCCGATCGAACCTTTCACGTGATACGGATACAGCTGTTCGACGCATGTCCGCGCCGTGTCGGACGAAATTCTTGGTAGGGGAGGTCCATCAAGTCGGGAACAGAAGAATCATGAAAATCTTGCAGGTTGGTGGCCTACGTTATCCGTGCGAACGATCTACTGGACTCTGGAACGAAGATCTATCCATTCTCGTATTTGCTCAGCCGACTTGATGGATTAGAGCCACGCCTTCGTTCAAAAACCGTAAAGCGTTATTTGTTCTTCCAGACTGGCTTGCGTTTCTCGAGATAGGCATTGAGGCATTCGATCCGCGAGTGCTCGAAACGGGCATTCTCCCTCAACGCAACGACATCAAGACTGAAGCTGGCGGGAGGGGGGTGGCTCTCCTCGCCAGCTCCGATGCAGCATCCCACGACTTTTCCGAACGGGCCGTCGCGGCAGCCCATCTACAACGTGACCGGCACCCGAAACTGGATCAGGCGCGATGAGTCTGTTCCAGTCGTTCAGTCGCGGTCGTCGTTGTCTCCGTTGTCTTCGCTGTCATGATCGTGATGATGGTGCCCTTCGACAGCGCAGACGAAATTTGCGTCGCTATTCGGATCGCCAGTGCCTCTGTAACGCGCAACTTGGGGGAACGGGCATAGCGGCCGCGTAAATGTCGCCGGGTTAGTTGGGTTTTCCCTCGCATGGAGCGGCTGAGGATCCGTCGTGGCGATCAACTTGTCTGGCGCGACGCCCTCTTCGACCCAGCGCTCTAGGGCGAGGATTACATCGTGTTCCGGATCAGGTGCCACTGGTGTAGGGGGCCCAAAAGAAGACTGTCCAAAATTCACGGCGCCTGCGCCGCCCGCACAATGATTCATGCCAGGTACCATGAACAGGCGTTCGAACTTCCGAACCCTTTTCGCGCCGCCATTCGCAGCAACCACTCGCTCGAAGTAATCGATCGATCCACCCGGAAAAATCAGCTGATCCGACCAACCGTGGTAAGTGATGATCTTTCCTCCGTGGCGCCGGAAAGCGGAAAGATCTGGATCATCGGTGCCGATCACCTCATGAAACTTCTCGGACGATTTCTTGAATCCTGCGGCGAAGCTGGCAATCGTCAAGCTGTGCCAATCGAACGCAGGATTCTGCTCGATCCAAAGGCGCCAGTGGTCGAACGCGATGGGAAAGGGAGCCGAGTTCGCGAGTCCGGCGAGAGAAGCGCCTGGCTCGAGCCCGTACCAGAGAAACTTGCCCTCTGGATCTCTCGGGCCCTGCCAGATCTGTTGGACGGCGCGAGCCTCGGTGTCGGACAGACACGTGTCATCGGTTGGCGCACCGGGTTTGCCACATTGCAGAACGCGTGGGTCGAAGTGGCATTTGCGCGGATCGCTGATTACGCCGTCGACGACGCCGTCGAGTGCATCACAACCCTTCACTGCCGCAGCTGTAACAACATTAAGTTTGGTCTGCGAGACTGGGACTCCGACTCCGAGGTTCATGGCTACAGCAGGCCATAGCTCCGCTGGGATGAATCGATCCCAATTGAAGGCAGGCGCGCCTGCGAGAATTCCGTCATAGTCTTTTGGGAAGCGCTGGGCTTCCATCCATCCTTGTCGACCGCCTGTTGAGCATCCGTTCCAGTAGGAAAACTTTGCGGACTCACCGTAGTAAGCCAAGATCACTGCCTTGGCCTTTACTGTCATTTCGTGCAGAGAGCGCGATGCGAAATCGACGATTAGGCCTTGATTCAAGGTGTCATTCGCCGGATTGAGCGCAAAACCGCCGCCAGACCGTGCATCGTTTGCAGCTCCCTGCCCATTTGCGGTGCCGGCGGTGGGGTGGCCCGTGTCGGTGGACGCGGTAGCGAATTGGCCCTTGACTTGGTCGCCGGTTACCGCTTGGGCCAGGGCGGAGTATGAGATCGCACCGGCATAGCCGCCGCCGCCAACGGCTTGAAAACGATGGTTCCATTTCTCGGGTTGGGGAAGCCAGATCTCAATGTTGATTTGCGGTTGCACCGTGATCTGCGCTCGGCAAAATGCAACCGACACAGGAGGCCCAGGGGGAAGGCCTGGAAACGCTGGCGGTGGTGTGAAAGTGTTGGCGGCGACTGAAGTGGCCGTAATCGACGTCACCTCCTGGAGCATTAGGTTCGAAAGATCGCTGCACTTGTCTGCCGCGGCAGGTGTACTGAATATCGTGGTAAGCGCTCCGGCAGCGACAAGCGCCAGGATTCGGCTATGGCTTGCGCGCATCATCGGTCCCGTCTGAAACCCGGATTCTGGCCGGAGATCGTCGCTTCCGTCAATGTCTAAACAAACTCCAACTCAGAACTGCAGTTTGAAGCCGTACTGAAACTGAAACGGATTCAGGGTTTCGCGCGGCGTGTCAAAGCCAAACAAAGGATTCAGAGATGCAGTCGTCGCGGCAAGGTTCGCGCGACTAAAGTCCGCAGCCGGCAGATCGCACTCGCAGACCGTATTTAGGTCGGATACGTTTACACGATTTGAAATGTTGAAGACATCAAATGTGAATTCACCGGTGAGGCGTTCGCTAAAGTGGATAACACGTGCGACTCGCGCATCCCAGCTAATGATCGTTGGCCCCTTAAGCGTGTCGCGGCCAAGCGTCCCCGGCCTGTCGTTGAGAGAGTTCGTATCCCCATTTTCGTCAACACCAGCAAAGATGTTGTAGAATTGGCCACTCTGAGCGCTGACGAGCGTGCTGAACTTGAAATTGCGCAGCACCGCGACGCTGTTCGGGACGGCACCGCTGATAAAATCAAGTGTGAACCGCTGGGGTACCGTTTGCCGCGAAACAGCCCGTTCGAGGTTTCGGTCCTGAGATTGCGGAAAATCCGAAAGATTCGCGACGGACTCATAATTCGAAATCGCCCGTTCGAAGGTATAGCTGCCGTGCAAGCTAAATCCGTGCGATAAGCGCTTTTCAATTTCCGCCGTGCCACCGTGATAGACGGACATCCCTCCGGTGTCCTCCACGTAAAACAGCGTGCCTAGGTTGAGGAAGCGGGCATTCGTGGGGCCCTCACAGACTCCGCCAATAATAGCTGACCCGTAGCAAGCTTTGCCTTGAGGCGCATTTCCGGGACCATTGTCTACCACCCCGATTTGAGTCGCGTTCAGGTTCCCCGAAATGGCGTCCTGATGGATAGCGTGAACATAGAGATAGCTTGCTGAAACTGCGAAGCCTCCACCAAACTCGTGCGAAATCTTCAGGCTGGCCTGCTCCGTGTAAGGAATCTTTGGGTTGCTCACAAAATTGTCAGCAAATGCGGGAAAGACCACCGGAGGCGTGGGTATTGGGCATCCATCGAAGTTGGGGGGACCCGGAGGAGAAAGAAAGACCCCCAGGGGAAGCAGACACGGTGCCTGTCCCGTCGTCACGAAGTTGAGCATCGACTGCTGGGGTGTGGACGGGCTCAAGATCGGGGGCTGAATCGCGTCCGGGAAGCGGCCCAGGACCGGCGCCAGACCTGAGTAACCGAACTGACCGGCCAGCCTATTCGCATTGGGAAGCGTTCCTTCGGCGAGCCACTGAGCGGTCACGAAATCCTGGCCGATGCTCGAAACCAGCGGGCCATCAAAGAGACCGAAGCCGCCGCGTACCACTGTGCGGTCCGTGAAGGCGTAGGCAAATCCCACACGCGGCTGCACGCCGTTGTACGGCTCATGCGCGACGTACATCGAGGGATACGATTCGAAGTCGTAGCGCAGTCCGTAAGTGAGGGTCAGTTTCGAGAGCGCCTTCCACTCGTCCTGCGCGAAGAAACCGTATGCCCCGTGGTTGAGGTTCCCGAAAGTGTCTGGCAACCATGCAGACGGGACGTTCTGCGTGAAGAAATCGCGCCCGGCGGAGGGATGAGTTACGGTCACGCCCGCGTAGCCAGCAGCGCCTTGCAAAATCGGCGTCCAAAACTGATCCGGAAACGGTACGCCGTTAGCTGTGTTACCCGGACACTGCGGCGGCAAATCCCCTAGGAAACAAGAGAAACTCGGAAAGAGCACACGCGCCGGGAAGAACAGATTCCACTCGTAGTTATCGAGGAAGTAGTTCGTCTCGACACCGAATTTTGCCTGGTGTCCCCCGACCAGATACGAAATGCTATCGGAAGCCTGCGCCATACTTTCGCGGTAGAAGTCCATGTCGGAAGTACTCTTACCAGTGAGCAGCAGATCTGGCACTTCGAGGTCAGGATCATTGAACGCCGAAGGAAAATCGAAAGTGCGTCGTCCCCAGGCGAAGCGAGCTTCGTTGACTACGCGCGGACCCAGGATGGCCGTGTCGCTCCCTGTTACTGTCTGGTCCGTAACCGTGTTGTTTCTGGCCGTCGAGGGCGCCGGAGAGCCGCGCCCATTACCGCCGAGGAAGCCGTCGGCAATCGAGTGGAGCATGTTGTAGCGAATCGAGAGCGTATTGTTCTGAGTGAACCGATGGTCGAGCTTGCCCAGGAATCCATCGTAATCATTCGTGTGGAGGAGGCCCAAATTTTCGGGCGTTAGGCCCAGGCTGGCCTTGGCTGCGCTGATCGCGGCGATGTTGTTGAGCACGACCGTCGAATACTGGTTGGTTTGTGCGCGTCGTTGCCCCTCGTAATTTGCGAAGAAAAATGTCTTGTCCTTGCTGATCGGTCCGCCTAAGGTTGCCCCGTACTGATTCTGCTGCAGCCGCGGATCAGGCGGATTCAACGGGTAGGGCTCATTCAGCGCTTGGTTCATTCCGAAAAAATAAGCCGAGCCGTGATAGTCGTTCGTGCCCGACTTCGTGACGATATTCACGAAGCCGGCCGAGGCGCGCCCGTACTCGCTCAAGTATTGACTGTTCAGCACACGGAACTCCTGCGCCGCCTCCTGAGAAGGCGTCACTCGTGGCAAGCCCGTAAACGTTTGAACGTTGTCGGCCCCGTCCACCAGAATCATCGTGTCGAGTTCTGGTTGGCCTCCGAACGATAGCCGAGGCGCTGCTGCCTGCCCGACGCCTGTGTCAGGCTCTTTGAATGCTCCTCCCCCTCTGTTCTCGACACCCGGGGCTACGCCGGTGGAGAGCAGGGCGAAATCGACGAAATTGCGGCCCAGTATGGGAAGCGATTCGATGGTTTGCTGTTCAACGACTCGGCTCAAGTTCGCGCTGGCTGTTTCAATTAGTGGCTCGGATGCATTGACCGTTACAACTTCGCTCGCAGCCCCTACTTGCAAGGTCATATCCAGAATTGTCGAACCGCCAACCGTGAGCACGGCGCCTTTTTGAACGGCTGCCTTGAAGCCCTGGTGCTCGGCGCGCAGTTCGTAAGTGCCAGGCTCGATGTTGGTCAGGGTGTAGTAACCCTGGTCATTCGCATCAATCGCGCGAGAGAGACCAGTGGCCGAATTCGTGAGCGTGATCTTGGCGCCCGGCACGACTGCCCCCGAGGCGTCCCGCACAGTGCCCGAAAGCGTTGCGGTCGTGGTCTGTGCATCTAGACCGCTCGCCAGTCCTATGAAGAGTATCGCCAGACAGATTACGCAGATTGTCCTAAGTGTCGAGCTGTCCTGTGCCATCCGATCCCCTCTCCTCGCCACCCAACAAGTCAGTTCTCTTCTTTCAGCGATGGCCACCCTCGGCATGGATGCCCTCAACCGAGTCTCTGCCCGCGGCGCTCTTCGACCAGCCAGTGCGACCAAAGCAAATCCACAAGTGTGGAGAATTTTCGTGCCGGCACTTTTATTCGACCGAATTCTTCGTGTCCAATGTTATTTTGGGATGCGGCCATACAGAATCGGTATAGCTCCTACCGAGGCAAAGAGAGTACACTCGCGCTACTGCTGCCGAGACGAGCTTCTGTGGACAGAATTGGGCCAAAGCGGGAACTAAGCCAGGTCCAGACTGCGATAGATGCTCGATACGGTTACCGTATATGGTTATTCCCAAATGGAATTAAAACATCTCCGGTACTTTGTGGCGCTTGCCCGCGAGCTGAACTTTTCTCGCGCGGCCCAGCGGTTAAATATCAGCCAGCCGCCATTGAGCCGCCAGATTCAACAGCTCGAGAATGAACTGGGTTTGCGATTGTTCGTTCGTGACAAGCGAAGCGTGTACCTAACAGATGCGGGCCGCGCCCTACTGGATGATGCGCAGTCGCTCGTGGATCACGCAGCCCGGTTCAAAGATACAGCCAGTCTTGCCGCACAGGGAAAGGCGGGTGTGGTGCGAATCGGCATCGGCATGGGGCTTGGAGAACAGGTGAACGCGGCAGTGACCGAACATGCGAGGTACTTTCCATCCGTCGAACTTCAAGTGCACGATATTTATTCGACACGCCAAAATCATGCCCTGCGCGAACGGATGATCGACGTGGGATTCATGAGACCACCGGTGGATGCTGGATTGACGAGCGAAACTATCATCAAGGAACAGTTTGAGGTGGTAATCCGCAAGAAACACCCGTTCGTTGGGAAGAAGTCGCTGACATTGGCGGAATTGGCGGGCGAATCTCTCCTCATACACGATCGCAGTTGGTCCACTAGTCTCTACGATAAGATCCTCGACCTTTATAGAAGGGCTGGGGTAAATCCTAAGCTTGTTCAAACGTCGACCTTTCCATATGAGGAAGCCGGAGCAATGCTCATTGCATCGGGGAAGGGAATTTATCTCGGCGTGAGCTCTTCGCCGGGGACCGGCACGACAGTCTGTCATCCGCTCTTTAGGGACCAGCTCGCTGTCGTGCTACTAGATGAGCCCGACGCATTGTCGGAAGTGCAGGTTGCGTGGAGAGCCCGCGAAAACTCTCCGGCAATCCTGGCATTCTTGAAAACTGTACGCTACGTATTTCGAACGGAGCGTCGAAGCGTGCGTCAAGACGGGAGCTCACTCCGTGCACGGAAGGGCTGATTCTGGCACAGGCCTCGAGCCAGAGACACGCGAGTCAATGAATGTCTCGGCTGACTGCCAGACACTCGAACGGAACATAAGACCACACTGATGGACACATTCGTCAGGCTCGAACTTCCGGACCAGTACAATCTCGTTGACCATTTCGTGGACCGGCATGTCCACGAGGGGCGCGGGGAGAAGGTCGCGATTGTCAGCGGGGGGCAGCGCGTTAGTTATCGCGAAATCGCTGAACAAGCGAATCGCGTCGGGAATGGGTTACTCGCGCTCGGCCTGCAAGAGGAACAGCGAGTCCTGCTCGTTCTTCCAGACACGCCGGAGTTTGCAGCCGCGTACTTCGGGACGATGAAAATCGGAGCCGTAGCGGTGCCGACGAACACTGCGTTGCGGGCGAGTGATTACGCGCACTTTCTCCAAGAGAGTCGGGCCAGAATCGCGATCGTCCATTCGACGCTTCTCGGCGAGTTTGCACCCGCCCTGTCCCAGCAGCGCTACTGCAGAAACGTAGTCGTGTGCGGGGACTCCGTAGACAGCTACATCCCTTGGAATCAATTCCTGAATAGCGGGGCGCCGACACTGGAGCCTGCGCCCACCAATAAGGATAGCGCTGCCTTCTGGCTCTGGACGTCCGGCAGCACTGGGCGGCCCAAGGCCGCCGTGCACTTGCATCACGACTGGGTCTATTGTTGCGAGTATTACGCCCGCGGCGTGTTGGATATCCAACCGCAAGACGTCACCTTCTCCACATCCAAGCTCTTTCACGCGTATGGTCTTGGAAACGGACTCATGTTTCCGTTTCATGTGGGCGCAACGACGATCCTGTACCCGCATAAGGCAAGGCCAAGAGCCATTCTGGGAACAGCGCAGGCCCATCGGCCAACCCTCTTCTTCTCGGTACCTACACTGTACGCAGCGATGCTTCAGGAAGCCGAACAAGGAACAGCATGGGATTTGGGATCGGTCCGCCTTGCAGCTTCGGCCGCCGAGCCCCTGCCCGCCGATATTTTCCGACGCTGGAAGGAGTGTTTCGGGGTCGAGATTCTTGACGGCATCGGATCCACGGAAGTTCTACATATCTATCTTTCTGCTCGAGCCGGACGAGTGCGCCCGGGCAGCACTGGCCAGGCCGTGCCGGGCTACGAACTTGCGCTCCTCGATCACGCTGGACACGCTGTAGGCCCTGGCGCGATCGGCGATCTAATGGTTGCCGGACCGAGCACAGCGCAATGTTACTGGAATCGCGCGGCTCTGAGTCAGGAACGCATGCGCGGCCGTTGGTTCTTCACTGGAGACAAGTACACCGTCGATGAAGATGGTTACTACTGGTACGCTGGTAGGTCGGACGATATGTTTCGCGTCTCCGGCCAATGGGTATCGCCTATTGAAGTTGAGTGCGCGCTAATCGAGCATCCCCGTGTGTTGGAAGCCGCCGTTGTTGCGTTTGAAGAGGCGACTCAGTTGCATACGCCAAAAGCGTTCGTTGTCCTCCGCACTGGGTTTTCTGGAAGCGCAGAATTGGCCAGGGAACTCCAGGACTTCGTGAAGCAGCGAATCATGCCTCATACGTATCCCCGGCACATCGAATTTGTGAAAGAACTGCCCAAGACCGCTGCTGGAAAGGTGCTGCGATACAAGCTGCGCGAGATGAGTCGTACTACTCGAGTGTCTCAATCTCAGAACTCGTAATCTGGGGAATCGTTCTCACGAAAAAGCAGGGTTCGCGCCCGTTTCGAGATGATCTCGGGCTATCAGTGAAACTAGGGCACCACGGCGCATGCACGAATGGAGTTCTTTAGTCAGGACAGCTAGAATTCTTCGATCTACAAATATAGAAGGTTCGCGTCAGCGGATAATCCCCCCAACTCCGTGAGGTAATTCGCGGGGCCTTGCACAACGAAGCGCCGGTGATAAAATAAGAGTGCGCGCAAACCAGCGAGTTCCTCGCCGCCGCCGGCTCTTCCCGCACCGCCGTGCAAGCAGCTGGGCATCACATTTCCATGACCTGTGTGCTGGCTACCGACAATCGAATCAACGACCATCGTTCGACCATGCAGATCGCCGATTCCTAGAATCACGTTTTGAATGAAGCCCGGGTCGTTTGAGAAGACCGAGGCAACGAGAGATCCAAGGCCACGGCGTACCATTGCGATAAGATCGTCTTGCCCGTCGTAAGCGACCAGCGTCGCTGCGGGGCCAAATACTTCGACATCGTGAACGAACTTCGCATCGCGCCCATTCTTGCAAGCGAGAAGCGTGGGTTGCACAAACGCGGATTTCCCGGGATCAGCATCAATGGGCTGAAAGCGCTCATCGCCACCGAACAGCACTGAGCATTCTTGCTTCAATCGTCTAAGGCCTTCTAGACAAGAAGCCTGCTGAGCCTTGTTCACAACAGGGCCCATCTTAACTTCCGGGTTCCGTGGGTTACCTACTTTCAGGGAATCCAGCTGCGAGCAGATCGCCTCGCCGACAACTTGAAGATGCTGGCGAGGCACCAACACTCGCCGGATCGCAGTACATTTCTGCCCGGCCTTGAGCGTCATCTCGCGGAGTACTTCCTTGACGAGAAGACCGAATACGTCCGTCGCCGGAGCAACGTCCGGACCGAGGATTGCCGAGTTGATGCTGTCCGCTTCAATGTTAATGCGGACCGATCGGCGCAGCACGTTCGAATGCGAGCGAATGCGCATGGCTGTCTCCGCCGAACCTGTGAAGGAGACCGTGTCGCCTTCGCGAACGTGATCGAGCAAATCGCGCGCGGAGCCACAAATGACAGAGATTGCTCCCGTCGGCAAGACGGCCGCTTTCACGATATCTTCAATCATCCGCTGCGTGAGCCACGCGGTCGGCGAAGCGGGCTTTACGACCACGGGAACACCGGACAAGAGTGCAGGCGCCGCCTTCTCGCAGAATCCCCAAGCGGGAAAATTAAACGCGTTGATGAAGACAGCCACGCCCTTGGCCGGAACCAGAAAATGCTGGCCGGCAAACACATTGGTCTTCGAAAGAGGAATCAGTGCGCCTTCTTTCAATATTTTCCCTTCGGTGAGCGTTCGGCCAACTTTCGCGTAGTATTTCGTCGTGAAGATGGCACCGTCCACGTCAAACGACGCATCCGGTTGAGTCGTGCCGGCGTTGAGCAAGGAGATGCGGAAGTACTCATCTCGATTCGCTGCGAGCACCTCGGCGATCTTGGCGAGGAGGTCGGCGCGCTCGCTGTAGGTGAGCTTCCGGAGCGCCGGCCCTCCCTCGGAACGTGCAAACTCAAGGGCATTCTCTATATCAAGGCCTTGGGAGGATATTCGCACCAATTCGTCTCCGGTGACCGGGTCGATGAGGGGTTCTCCGGCACCAGCGCTTTCTCTCCATTGTCCGAGCACATAATTTGGTAAACTCACGCTCGCCTCCAGTTGTGGCCTTCCATCTCCGCAAGGTCACGCATTATAGTGCATGTCAGGTGTCATCATGTCGAGAAGTTTTTCTGATTCTCGAGTCTGCGCACGATTTCCTAATCTACTATACAAATTAGACTTACAGACAATGACCTCATGAATCGATCTCAAGTGTTAGCCAGTCGATTCTGGATCTTGACTGGACGTCCTGGTGATGTACTATACTGCATGTGAGTTCAATCATGACAACAACCGCTGATTCCAGAATTTCCCACGCGGAACGACCCTCGCTGAACCCAGAGGACAACTTCCTGCTTTTCCTCGGCACGCGCGTGCGAGAAGTACGCAACCTCCGCGGGATGACTCGCAAATTGGTCGCGCACGACTCTGACGTCTCGGAGCGCCACTTGGCGCAACTCGAAGCTGGCGAAGGCAACATTTCGATCTTGTTGCTCCGCAGAATCGCTGCGGCTCTCAATGTATCCCTTGTCGAGCTATTCTCCTCCGAGCGCGAGGAGCCTGCGGAAAAACAAGTGATCCAACGCTTTCTCGAACGCCTCCCCGCACATCGTCTGGACGATGTGGTATCCCGCCTCCAGCGCGAATTCGGACACGAGGAAGAGGCGCGGCGTGCGCGCGTCGCGCTGATCGGCCTGCGCGGCGCCGGAAAGTCGACGCTGGGGTCCAAACTGTGCGAGGAAATCAACGCGCCTTTCATTGAGCTGGATCGGGAGATTGAGAAGGACACGGGAATGCCTTTGGCGGAAATTTTTTCGCTGTATGGACAGTCCGGCTATCGAGCGATCGAGAAGCGCACTCTCGAGCGGGTCCTTCACGAATACGCCCGCGCCGTGATTTCGGTGGGTGGCGGCGTTGTTTCCGAGAAAGAGACGTACGACTATATTCTTTCGAATTGCCTCACCGTTTGGCTGAAGGCAGCGCCGGAAGAGCACATGTCTCGCGTGATCGCGCAAGGCGATTTTCGCGCTATCGCAGGAAACGACCGGGCGATGGACGATCTACGCCGCATCCTTCAGGCTCGCGAGCGGCTCTATCGAAAGGCGGACGCCTGCGTGGATACCTCAGGAAGTTCCGTGGAAGAAAGCTTGAAGAAACTGAAACTAGCATTGCAATCAAGTTTTCAATAGGAGGGCGGCCGTGGATGCTGTCGCAACTCACGACCCGCAGGCAAGAGCGGGCGCTGTGGACTACCAAACCGATCCGTCGCGCTACAAACATTGGCGGCTCTCGCTCAACGGCCCCGTCGCAACGCTGACGATGGACGTCAATGAAGATGGCGCACTGCGCCCGGGCTACAAGCTTAAGCTGAACTCCTACGATTTGGGAGTTGATATTGAGCTGCACGATGTACTGCAGCGAATCAGGTTTGAGCATCCCGAGGTTCGTTCGGTGGTCATTACTAGCGCCAAGAACCGCATCTTCTGTTCCGGGGCGAACATCTACATGCTCGGTCTTTCTTCTCACGCTTGGAAGGTGAACTTCTGTAAGTTCACCAACGAAACCCGGAATGGAATCGAGGATTCGAGCGCTCACTCCGGCATCAAGTTCCTGGCGGCCTTAAATGGAACTACGGCTGGCGGGGGATACGAACTGGCGCTCGCCTGCGATGAAATTGTTTTGGTAGATGACCGTTCTTCCGCCGTCAGCTTGCCGGAACTCCCACTTCTGGGCGTTTTACCCGGCACCGGCGGCCTGACTCGTGTGACGGACAAACGCAAGGTGCGTAAGGATTATGCCGACATTTTCTGCACGACACCGGACGGAGTGCGCGGGCAACGTGCCAAGGATTGGCGGCTTGTAGATGAAGTCGTAAAGACGCAGCAATTCTCAGAACATGTGAAGCAACGCGCCCTTAAGCTCGCGGAGCAGAGCGATCGCCCCCGCGGCGCGAAGGGTGTGGCTTTGACTCCGCTGAATCGGACGATTGACGAGAAGGGGCTTCACTACGAGTTCGTGGAAGTGCAGATGAACCGTGAGGCCCGCAAGGCCACGATCACCGTGCGCGCGCCTGAGCGGGTCACGGAAGACACCGTGGAGAAAGCTCTTGCGGCCGGAGCCGACTGGTGGCCTCTCAAGATGGCGCGAGAGCTGGACGACGCCGTGCTGAGCCTACGCACGAATGAACTCGACCTCGGATTATGGATACTGAAGACGGCCGGGAATCCCGACGCCATCGCCGCCATAGACGGTTTTGCCCTAGACCATCAGCACAATTGGTTTGTTCGCGAAGTTTTAGGCATGATGCGGCGTACCATCGCGCGACTGGAGGTTTCCGCACGCTCCCTATTCGCCATCGTGGAACCCGGCTCCTGCTTCGCCGGCACCCTCATGGAATTGGCGCTTGCCGCGGACCGCATCTATATGCTCGACGTGCAGGAGGGTGAGAGGGCCGGCACGGTGATGTTGTCGAGGATGAATTTCGGCCCGTTGCCGATGGTAAACCGACTTTCTCGCCTCGCCTCGCGTTTCTACCGGGATTCGCAGGCAATCGAATCGCTGCGCGGCCAGATCGGCAAAAGACTCTCCGCACGCGAGGCTTTCGATGCCGGCCTTGTCACGGCTATCCCTGACGAGCTCGACTGGAACGACGAATTGCGGCAAGCCACTGAATCGCGCGTCGCGCTTTCTCCTGACGCCTTGACAGGTCTCGAAGCGAACTTGCGCTTTGGCGTCACGGAGACACTCGAGACGCGAATATTTGGCCGGCTTTCGGCGTGGCAAAACTGGATATTCATTCGTCCAAACGCTGTGGGCCCAAGCGGAGCACTGAAGGTATACGGCACCGGCGCGCCTGTGAAATTCAATTGGGAAAGGGTCTGAAGCCACCGCCCTCCTGAGGGCTGATTTCAACGGGGAGACTGTAATGATCGATTACATTGAAAAAATTCCGAACAACGTGGATTTGGGGCAGGACCGCGTTCTTCAGCGGGCGCTCGAGCACTGGCAGCCAGCTTATCTCAACTGGTGGTACGAGATGGGGCCGAACGAAAGCCACGCGCTTCAGGTCTACCTTCGCACGGCCATCAGCGTGGAACCGGACGGCTGGGCTCAGTTCGGCTACGTGCGGATGCCCGAATATCGCTGGGGAATTTTCCTACAGCCTAGAGACTCGAACCGCCAGATCAACTTCGGCGTCCATAGAGGCGAGGCGGCGTGGCAGGAAGTTCCGGGGGAACTTCGGTCAACACTTCGGCGTATCGTCGTCACGCAGGGCGATACAGAGCCAGCTTCTGTCGAGCAGCAGAAGATGCTCGGGATGTCGTGCCCTTCTCTATACGATCTAAGGAACATTTTTCAGGTGAACGTTGAGGAAGGACGCCACCTTTGGGCCATGGTATATCTGCTGCATCGCTATTTTGGGCGCGACGGCCGCGAAGAAGCCGAAGCGCTACTGGAGCGGCGCTCTGGCGATGCGGATAACCCGCGAATCCTAGGCGCATTCAATGAGCCGACGCCGGATTGGCTCGCGTTCTTCATGTTTACATTCTTTACCGACCGAGACGGAAAGTTCCAACTCTGCTCGCTCGCGGAATCAGGTTTCGATCCGCTCGCGCGCACGTGCCGCTTTATGCTTACCGAGGAAGCGCACCACATGTTCGTCGGCGAGACAGGTATCAGCCGGATCATTCAGAGAACGTGTGACGTGATGAAAGAAAACAAAGTGGACGCCCCGTCCGACGTGCGCCAGCTCGGCGTGATTGATTTGCAGACTATTCAGAAGTATCTGAATTTCCATTACAGCGTCACGCTCGATCTGTATGGATCTGATGTTTCTTCGAACGCCGCGAATTACTACACCAACGGCCTCAAAGGGCGCTTCGAGGAAACCAAGGTCAACGACGATCACTTGCTGAGCGAAGCCCAATATCCCGTATTCGAAGTCGTCGGTGAAAAGATCGTGAGCAAGAATGTTCCGGCCCTAACAGCACTGAATGAACGTCTCCGCGACGACTACATCAAAGAAATCGAATCCGGCCTCGGCCGATGGAATCGGGTCATTGAAAAATCCGGGATTCCTTTTCGATTAACCTTGCCGCACAAGGGTTTCCATCGTGCCATCGGAAACTTCGCGGGACATTACATCAGTGCTACGGGCGAAGTGTTGAGCGAGGAGGCATGGAAGAAGCATGAATTCGAGTGGCTTCCAAGCCTGAAAGACCACGCTTATGTCCAGTCGCTGATGACGGGCAGGGTCGTGGAGCCGGGCAAGTTTGCTAATTGGATTGCTCCACCGCGAGCCGGTATCAACAACCAGCCGCTGAACTTCGAGTACGTACGCTTCGACTGATTGCAAAGAAAGGTAGGGCCGCTCGCCAGGCGAGACCCTGTGCACGGCTACGTTTGTGCAAGACCGGCAGACCAAAAGGAACCCAGCGAATGCCAAAAGTCATCTACGTGTCGTCAGCCGGCGACGCCCGGGAAGTGGAAGTGCCCTCTGGCACTACGATCATGGCCGCTGCACTGAAGAACGGAATTGACGAGATCGTCGCGGAATGCGGCGGCGTATGTATGTGCTCCACGTGCCATGTCTTCGTGGACCCGGAATTCTTCGATAAGCTCCCTCCAGCGAACGATACGGAAGAAGCAGTGCTGGAAATCGCGGCGGAAGAACGCCAGCCCACCAGCCGCTTGAGCTGCCAGATCAAAATGACGGACGAACTCTCCGGTATCGTCGTGCGATTGCCATCGAGACAGCGCTGATGCCGCCAGGCATTGTCATTATCGGAACGGGACAGGCTGGTTTTCAGACCGCAGCATCACTGCGCACAGAAGGCTATCAGGAAACCATCACGCTCATTGGTGAAGAGCCGCACATTCCCTACCAGCGGCCGCCGCTTTCGAAGGGATTCGCTCTAGGCAAGCAGGATGTGGACGCCGTCGAATTGCGACCCGCCGCGTTTTATCAGGATCACCGCATCGAACTCCTGGCGAGCGCAAAGGTCACTGAGATCGAGCGGGCGGAAAAACAGGTAAAGCTGGCGTCCGGTACCCGCGTACCTTATCGCACACTGGTTCTCGCCGCGGGCGCGCGGAATCGGAAACTTCCGATGAAAGGCGCTGAGCTCGATGGTGTGCTCTACTTACGTTCCCTCGAAGAAGCAATCGTGGTCCGGGACCGTCTGAAAGACGCGCGAGAGATCGTCGTAATCGGCGGCGGTTTCATCGGGCTCGAACTCGCGGCGGCCGCTGCCACTCTCGGCAAATCGGTCACAGTATTGGAGGCGCTGCCACGTTTGATGTCGCGAGCAGTGGCTCCTGTGATATCGGAGTTTTTTCGCGAGCTCCATACCAGCCACGATGTTAAGGTTTTGTGCGATTGCTCGGTCGCGGAGATTTCCGGCGCGGGCGGGAGAGTGAAGGGAGTCGAACTAAGAGACGGCGCATCTTATCCGGCTGATCTGGTGATCGTAGGTGTTGGCGTCACGCCGAATGTTGAGCTTGCACAGGCCGCCGGGCTTTGCACCGCAAATGGTGTGGCAGTTGATGAGCAGCTCCGCACAGATGATGAAAACATCTTTGCCATCGGCGATTGCGCCGAACACCCCTGCATTTTTGCCGACGGTAGAGTCCGTCTCGAATCTGTGCAAAACGCAGCCGACCAGGGCCAGTTCGTCGCTGCCGCGATCACGGGGCACCGGGGAACTTATAAGGCTTTGCCATGGTTCTGGACTGACCAGTTTGATGTCAAGCTACAAATGGCTGGCATTTCGCATGGGCATGATCGCACGGTGACGCGTGGAAATGAGGAGAGCAAGAAGATTTCCGTCTTTTACTTCAAGGCAAATCACCTCCTCGCGATTGACTCGATCAACCGGTCTCTGGATCACATTATCGGGCGCAAACTCATCGCGGGCCGAGTCCCGCTCACTCCGGAGCAAGCCGCGGACGAAAGCGTGGATCTGAAGAGATTGGAACTGGCGTTCCGGCATCAAAGTGGCGCTTCGACACTGGATTCAATCTGACCGGGAGAGGCTCGCGCAAGGACTCCTTGACATTCACATACACATCCAGCCGCTGCAAATGTTCAAGCCGTCAGCTCTGGAACTGATCAAGCGCGGGCGAAAGGACTGCGGATAAGGTGCTTTGGGGGACGGACTGGCCCGAGCCCGGCGTGCCAGAAATCAAAGGGAATATCGAAAACTTCAATGCACTCCCGATCGGAGAGAAGACCAAGAGAAAGATTCTGTACGATAACGCAGCGAGGCTATTCCCACGCTGAACTGGAGAAAAGGAAATGGACGTGAAGACGATTGCCGTGATTGGCGCCGGGACAATGGGCCGCGGAATAGCATATGCAGCAGCCCTCGGAGGCTACCGAACAGTTCTAGAAGACGTTTCCGGGGAAATGCTGGGCCAGGGAATGACCTGGATCAAGAGGTCATTCGAAGAAGGTGTTTTGCGTGGGAAGGTCGAACCTCGAGTCAGGGACTCGGCGCTCGCCCAACTCGCGACAGCGGTGTCCACCGGTGACGCTTGCCGTGATGCCGACTTGATCATCGAGGCCGTGCCGGAAGAGATCGCGATGAAGATTGCTTTGTTCCAAACACTCGAAAAGTGTGCCAAGCCCCACGCGATCTTTGCAAGCAACACAACGTCGCTTTCGATCACGGAGATGGCGGCTGTAACATCGCGGCCTGAGCGATGCATCGGAATGCACTTTTTCAACCCCGTACCGAAGATGAAATTGCTGGAGATGGTCAGAGCCCTTGAAACATCCGAGGAGACAATCTTGACGTGTCGCGAAGTAGGGCGCCGAATGGGAAAAGAGGTCGTCTTGGTGCGTGAGTCACCGGGATTCGTCACCAGCCGGATCAACGCAATAATCGGAAACGAAGCGTTTGAGATGCTGGAGACCGGCGTCGCGTCTGCGGAGGATATTGATAAGGCGCTGAAGCTGGGGCTGAATCATCCGATGGGACCTTTTGAGTTGGTAGATCTCGTTGGGCTAGACGTGCGGTTGAAAAGTCTCGAGTACCTGCATCAGGTGCTTGGCGAAAAATACCGCCCGCATCCGCTGCTGCGCCGATACGTGAAGGCTGGGCGGCTAGGCCGAAAAACCGGGCGAGGCGTTTACGATTACCCTAAGGATGCTGCCCCTTCCTAGGAACCCGTGTGCAGAGGGAGCTTTTCCTCGCGGCTCTTCATTATTTCGCCTTAAATGACGGTGATCGCTTTTCGAGATACGCCGCGAGTCCTTCCTTCGCATCTTCGCTTTGAAATAGAAGCTGCTGGTTTTCGCGTTCGAGAGCCAAGCCTGCTTCGAGGGGAATTTCCCATCCGCTCTGCACCGCGCGCTTGATTCGCCCCACCGCGTACGCCGCTTTGTTCGGCGGGCAGAATTGCCGCGCGTACTTCATCACCTCATCCAGGAACCCGTCTTTCGAGAACACGGCGTTGACGATGCCCAGATCCCTCGCTTCGTCGAAAGAAAATGTCTTGCCCAGGGCCATCATCTCGATCGCTTTCGATTTTCCAACGAGCCGTGACAATCTCTGGGTTCCCCCAGTCCCGGGAAGAACGCCCAACGTGACCTCTGGAAGACCGATCTTTCCCGCGTCCTTGCGCGCGAT
>Ga0187769_10000387_pt1 | contig 24183 bp, 24 predicted proteins | sample 0116_SJ02_MP02_1_FD_133140 | JGI IMG/M metagenome (GOLD analysis project Ga0187769, IMG submission 133140) | Tropical peat soil microbial communities from peatlands in Department of Meta, Colombia - 0116_SJ02_MP02_10_MG | ecosystem: Environmental > Terrestrial > Soil > Wetlands > Peat | place... | reverse complement strand
GTGGGAGGATCGCGAAGGCTACTGCGGCGGCGCGCTCCCCATCGAATTCAGCTCGCGCACCATGGACTGCTCGTCCGGGCTCAGGTTCCCCATGAACGCCGGGTTGCGGAGCGCCGCCTGCTGCTCCTCGGGCGACATTCCCTGCAGCCTGCGCCAGTGGTTGAGAACACGCGCGCGCCGGTCCGGCGGCATCTGCTGGAGCTTCGGCACAATATCGTTCTGGAAATGCTCGCGCTGTTCGGGCGTGGCGTTCTCCAGCATGCGTTCCGTGGCGCGAATGCGGTCCTGCTGCTCCGGACTCAACTGGTTCCACTTCTGCAGATTCATGCGGATCTGTTCCTGCCGCTGTGGAGGCAGACTCTTGAACCGTTCGTTGTTCTCCATAAAGCGCTGCTGCTCTTCGGGCGACATATCGCGCAAACTCGCGACCCACTTCGGCGGAAGGCCCACGGCGGCCCGCTCTCCCTGCTGAGTCTTTGCGGCGCCAGCAGCATTCTCGCGCCGCTTTTCCGCCGCTTCCCTTCGGGCCTCCTGCCTCTCCCTGCGCAACTCGCCGTTCTGGGCCGAGGCAGTCTGGGCCGCAAGCCCCGTGAGGAGCATGAGGCCGAACCCGAGGATAATGTCGCGAAGCTTCACCCGATCTCTCCGTCAGTCATTCGCAGTCGAATCGTCCTGCTGCGCCTTCTCTGGATGCATTGACGCGGCAGCAGACTGCGAAAGCGCATCGAACTTGGTCAATACATCATAATTCTCCAGCACGCCGAGATCCTTGATGGCGTTGAAATCCTGCTCTTCCTGCGCCTGAGCGGTTGCGCCAGGCATCACCGGATTGCTCGGCGGCAGCTTCGCGAGCCATACCGTCAGCGCCAGCAACAACGCAGCCGAAAACGCCAGTCGCGCCTGCGGTACGAACCAGCCGAACCAATGTCGCTGCGGCTCGGCAGCCACGCGCTGGCGGACGCGCGCGTCGAAGGCAAACGAAGGCTCGATCGCGGGCACTTCATCGAGCGCCATCCAGACCTTGCGGTATTCTTCCGCGCGCTTCCGGCAGGCCGCACAACCGGCCAGGTGTTCCTCGATGACGCGCCGGTCGGCGGAACTTGCCCGACGGTCGAGGTATGCAATCAATCCCTTTCCGATGTCTTCGCACTTCATGATGGCCTTCTTTCCCCTGCGCCTTGCGTTATCGGCTGGGTGACGAGAGGCGCCAGTTGCACCCGCAGGGTCTCGTAGGCGCGGAACAGCAGCGACTTCAGCGCGCCTTCCGAGCATTCCAGAATCTTAGCAATCTCGCCATAATCCATCTCTTCATACTTATGCAGCAATACGGCCGCGCGTTGCTTTTCCGGCAGCATGCCGATCGCACGGCGTATGAATTCTGCGCGGTCGCGCTCTATCATCCGGTCGTCAACGCGCATTTCGCGCGCGGGCAACTCCATCGGCGCCGAATCTTCGTCGCTGACAGGTGCATCGAGCGAGATTCCCATCTTGTGGTAGCGGTTATCGCGAACCGAGTTCAGCGCCAGGTTCGTCGCGATCCGGAAGAGCCAGGTCGTGAACTTCGCGCTCGGAGTATATTGCTTCCGCGCGCGATAAACGCGCAGAAAAACCTCCTGCGCAAGATCTTCCGCGGTGGCCGTGTCGCGCACCATGCGGTAGAGGAAATTGACCAGCGGCGACCGATACTTCTGCAACAGGAAGTCAAAGGACGCATTGTCCCCTGCCTTCACGTCCAGCATCATTTGGACGTCGCTTCTCGCCATGGCCTGCACAGTTTATATAACACGCTGTGCGCCATAAAGTTGCAGGGCGGGCACGGTGGTCCAAGGGCGCAATAACCCTCCCGGCACGCAGCCTATTTTATTGGAAATGAATAGCTTAGGAAGGCATGCCGGCCGTCTCTACCGGCCAAACTGGCGGAGGTGGTGGTCCGCGTGGAGGTAACCCCAGCGCATCCAGTCCTCCCGGCTCATCGGGCCAAAGAATGGATGGGTTGGCGCGAGGTTCGCCCCTTCACCGCAAAAGCGCTGGAAGATGGAAAGCAGCTCGGCTTTGTCCCGGCCTAAATCGCCCGGAGGCGTGCCGCCGATTCCCTGCTCGAGTTCCGGCCGCGTCTTGACCCCCTTGGGCCACTTCATAGGCGCTTTCAGAGCTACCCACTTGATTACCGTGCGCTGGAAGAACCCTGTCGCGGGGCTCGCGGCCTTCTCGCCCAGGGCGATGCGGTAGGCATCGCAGACATGACAGACCATCTCCCCGACCGTCATGCGGCCCCACTTCCGTTGATCGCCGGACGTCAAGGAAGAGATGCGCTTTGCAATCGCTTCGCGGTCAGCCTTTGATTCGAAGGTTGGCACTCGCGCCACTCCTTTTGGGATTACGAGTTATACATGGAAGAGGGCTTTGAGGACAACCAGGACGCCTACGCCAAGGAATACGAGCACGGCCATTCCGACCCCCGGCTCGCGATTCACCTCCGGGATGAGGTCCGAAGCGGCCACGTAGAGGGTCACGCCCGCCGTTAGCGGCAGCGCATCGGCCTCGGCCGTCCGCAGGACGAACATCAACCCCACGCCGGCGAGCGTTGCCCCACCTAGGATCACCGCAGAAGCGAGCGCCGCCCGCCGGCTCTGCCCGCTCGCGAGCATGAGCGACGCGACTGTGAACCCTTCCGGTATCTTGTGCAGGAAGATGGCGATGAACACAACGCTACCGAGCCAGGCGGAAACAAGCAGGCCGGAAGCGATGGCGACTCCGTCGAAAAATGTGTGAATCACGAGGCCGAGCAGCGCCGCGTAGCTCGCATGCGCGCCGTGGACCTGCTCGTGATGCGTCTCTTCGCCGAAATGAAAATGCGGCGCCACGGTGTGCTCGAAGAAGTGCACTAGAAAATATCCCGCGAGCACGAAAACGAAAACCGCATCCGTCCTATTGAAGAAAAAGGAGCCCGAATCGCTCCGCAGCTTCACCGATTCCGGGATCATCTCCAGCAGCGCCGTCGCGAGCATGAACCCCGATCCCAGCGCGATGAAGTATTTCAGGTACCGATGCGACCATTGCCGCTGCGCGACCAGCAGACCGCCGATCACGTTGGCCATCGCGGCTGCAAGACCCAGCGCGAGCGCAAGCAAGACGCGGATTGTCTCGCTCGGATTCATCCAGCTCTATCCGGAGTGGCGGAACAGGATTACGTCGCCGTCCTTCACAATGTACTCCTTGCCTTCCAATCGCACCTGACCCTTTTCGCGCGCCGCGGCAAAGCTGCCGGCGTTCAGCAGGTCCTGCCAGTTCACCACTTCGGCCTTGATGAAGTTCTTCTCAATATCGCTATGGATCGCGCCCGCGGCCTTCTGCGCTGTCATACCACGTTCGATCGTCCACGCGCGGCACTCCGGCTCGCCGCAAGTGAGAAAAGAAATCAAGCCGAGCAGGCGGTAAGTTGCCTGAATCAGCCGGTCGCGCCCGGATTCCTTGAGGCCGTATGCTTTCATCATCTCGGCGGCTTCCGCGTCGTCGAGTTCGGCGAGCTCCGCCTCGATCTTCCCGCAGAACGGCACGACGGCCGTCTGCGGCTTCGCCGCGATCCTTTCGAGATGGTGTTTCTCGATGATGCGATCGATTTCCGGCGCTTCTTCATCGCCCAGGTTCAGGACATAGAGCATCGGCTTGCGCGTGAGAAACATGAAGCCGGTCAGCATCTTCAGCTCTTCCGGCTTGAACTCGAGTTCGCGCAGCGGCGTTTCCGCTTCGAGCGCCTGGCGGCATCGCGTCAGAACCTGCAGCTCGGCCTCAAGCACCGGGTCTTTCTTCTTCTTCAGATCCTTTTCGACGCGCTCGATGCGCTTCGCGGCCTGCTCGAGATCGTTCAGGATCAACTCGAGATCAACGCTGGCGATGTCGCGCGACGCGTCAATGGATCCCGCTTCGTGCGGCACGGAGGGATCGCTGAAGAGGCGCACAACGTGCGCGAGCGCGTCCGCTTCACGGAGCGGCACGAGCGAGGCCGTGTTCTTTTCGCGATCCTTTTGCAGGCCGCCGATGTCCACGTACTCGATGGTCGCGTATGTAATTTTTTTCGGCTTGAAGATCTCGGCGAGCTTCGCCACGCGCACATCCGGGACGCGTGCGATACCGACGTGCATCTGGCCCGGCGCGCTCCGACCACCGGCGGCGGGCGCTTTCGTCAAGATTTTGAACAGACTTGTCTTGCCCACCAGCGGCAGCCCGATAATCCCTGTTTGCATGAGTTTCCGATACTAGCACACGGCCCTTCGCACGCCGCGCACGGCTCCAGCTGGTTCCGCGTTCATCGTTCTGTAACGAAGTCCGAGTATATTTGTGTCTTCTCCGGAACGGCCCCGTATGCAAGAAAATTCGCTGCAACTCCGAGATTTGATCCAGCAACTGAACGCCCTCCGCTCGGAGATGCTGAACCTTGAAGCAGCCAGCATTACTGGATCGGCCGAAGTGCATCCGGACCACCGCGCGAGCGCGGCAAACCTGATCCACTATCTGGCGCTCCGGCGGCACGACATCCGCCAGCTCCAATCGCAGCTGGCCGCGCTTGGGCTTTCTTCTCTTGGGCGCACAGAGCCGCACGTGATCGGCGCGCTGCACGCGGTTATGAACGCTCTTCACAGGCTCGACGGATCGGATGACCCCAGCGATGCGCTTCCCGAGAGCGCTCCGGAGATAGGCGAAGGCGCCGCGCTGCTTCAACAGAATTCCGAAGCCCTGCTGGGCGCGTCGCCGGCGGGCCGCAACGTCCGCATCATGGTCACAATGCCTCCGGAAGCGGCGACCGACTACGATCTGGTCCGCGATCTCGTCCTCAACGGAATGGACTGCATGAGGATCAATTGCGCGCACGATGGCCCCGAAGTGTGGTCGGGAATGATTCGAAATCTTCGCCGCGCCGAAAAAGAAACGGGAAGGCCGTGCAAGATCGCGATGGATTTGGCCGGGCCGAAGCTGCGCACGGGACCTATGGAGCCGGGCCCTGCGGTCCTTAAGTTCCGTCCCAAGCGGGACGATTTTGGCCGCGTCGTTTCGCCCGCGCGGATCTGGCTCACACCTGGTTCGCAGCCGGAGCTTGCTCCCGCGCATGCGGACGCGAATATCCCGCTGCCACTGGAGTGGCTCGCGCGTTTGAAAGTGGGCGATCGCATCCGATTCAGGGACGCTCGCGGCGCGTCCCGCAAGCTGACGATTTCAGGCATGGATGGGAACAGCCGGTGGGCCGAATGCAACCGCACGGCCTACATCATTCCCGGCCTTGTGTTCGAAGTCCTTCCGGGCGCGAAACGCAGGATTCCGAAGGCGCTTTCGCGCACTCGCGTTGGCGCGATTCCGCCCAAGGAGCAGACGCTCCGGCTCCGCATGGGCGATACGCTTGTCCTAACGCGGTCGCTCGAGCCGGGCCTTCCCGCGAAATACGACAAGAAGAAGCAGCTCGTCAGTCCGGCGCGGATCGGCGTAACCCTGCCCGAATTTTTCGACTGCATGCGCGTTGGCGACCCGATTTCGCTCGACGACGGCAAGATCGGCGCCGTCGTGCGCGCGGTCGGGCCGGAGAAGATTGACGTCGAAATTACGCAAGCCCGTCCGACGGGCGAGAAGCTGGGCGCAGAAAAAGGAATCAACATGCCCGAAAGCGAGCTGCGGCTATCCTCGCTGACGAAAGACGACTTGGAGGCCCTGAAGTTCGTCGTGAAACATGCGGACATCGTGAGCTACTCGTTTGTCCGCAAGGAAGAAGACGTGCGGGAGTTGCAATCGCGGCTCGCGGAACTGGGCGGAGAGAATCTCGGCATCATTCTGAAGATCGAGACGCGCGAAGCTTTCGACCATCTGCCCAGCCTTCTTCTCGCCGCCATGCGCGGCCGCGCCGTCGGCGTGATGATCGCGCGCGGCGATCTGGCCATCGAGTGCGGCTACCAGCGGCTCGCCGAAGTGCAGGAAGAGATTCTCTGGATTTGCGAGGCGGCGCACATGCCGGTGATCTGGGCGACACAGGTTCTCGAATCGCTGGCCAAGACCGGCGTGCCGTCGCGCTCGGAGATCACGGACGCGGCGATGGGCGAGCGCGCCGAATGCGTGATGCTCAACAAGGGCCCCTACATCGTCACGGCTGTTCGCACTCTCGACGACATTCTTCGCCGCATGCAGTCCCACCAGGAAAAGAAACGCTCCATGCTGCGTAAGCTCCACGTGGCCTCTGCCTTTCGCGCCGGCGCCGGGGCACCCTCCTAGATTGACCGCTTGGACAGGCCTGCATTCTGAAGGCTGCGCGGCCTTCTCTTGCCTCGCTGCAGGAATACCGTTTATCATCGCGGCGCCTTCGGGAAGAAAGGTTCGGGTGAGCGCCATGAAATATCTGTCCCTCGTGCTTGTGTTGTTCTGCGTGCAGGTAGCATCGGCGCAGGACTGGGCCAAAGCGGCCCTCGAAAAATCCCCTCGCCATCGCGAGTGGGTCACGGTGAAACACGGCGACCGCGCCGTGGAAACATTCGTCGCCTACCCTGAGTCGAAGGACAAGCGTCCTGTCGTCCTTGTCATTCACGAGATCTTCGGCATGACCGATTGGGTGCAGGATGTAACCGACGAGCTGGCCGCGGCGGGGTACATCGCCGTCGCGCCGGACTTTCTCTCCGGCATGGGCTCGAACGGAGGGCGCAGCTCCGCGTTTGACCAGGGCAAAGCCATGGAAGCCGTCGGCCATCTCGATCCCGACCAGATAACCGCCGATCTGAACGCTGTCGCCGACTACGCGAAAAAGCTGCCGGCTTCGACGGGGAAACTATATGTGGTCGGTTTCTGCTGGGGCGGTACCCAGAGTTTCCGGTTCGCAACGAATCGCTCCGATCTTTCGGCGGCGTACGTTTTCTATGGCGGTCCGCCGGACAAAGACGCTATGGCGCGGATCAGCGCGCCTGTCTTTGGGTTCTACGCCGAAAATGACGCGCGTGTTGACGCGACTATTCCCGACGCAACTGCGAACATGAAGGCGGCGGGCAAGGCCTACGAACCGGTCATTTATGCAGGCGCAGGGCACGGCTTCATGCGCGCGGGGGAAGCTCCCGACGCAAGCGACGCGAACAAGAAGGCCCGCGAAGATTCCTGGGCGCGCCTGAAAACTCTCCTTAGCCAGAATTAAGCGGACGCTCATTTCATGAACGCCGAAACAAGCGCTCTCGCGCTTCCATTTGATCACGCCGAGGCGCACGCGCACCTTTCGCGCGCCGACAAGCGGCTCGCGCGCGTGATCGAGCGGGTCGGCGAGTTCTCCTTCAAGCTCGACGAATGCGACAGCGTGTACGAATCGCTTCTCGAAGCGATCACCCACCAGAGCATCGCGGGCAAAGCCGCGCAGGCGATCTTTGCGCGCATCATGGCCCTTGGCTCGGACGGGCGCTGCCCAACCCCCGCGGAACTTCTGCGCGTCCCGAGGCGGAGGCTGCGCAAGATCGGGCTATCTTTCGCAAAGGTCGATGCCGTGCAGGACCTGGCGCGGAAAACCATCGAAGGCGTCGTTCCGACGCTTGAAGCCGCCGAAAAGCTATCCGACCAGGAGCTGGTGGATAGATTGGTGTCCGTGCGCGGCATTGGCCCGTGGACTGTGGAGATGTTTCTGATTTTCCGGCTCGGGCGCCCGGACGTCCTGCCAATTCACGATTACGGCGTGCAGAAGGGTTTCGCGATCACGTACCGGAAGAAGAAGATTCCGAAGCCGCGGGAGCTGGCCGAATTCGGAGAACGCTGGCGTCCATATCGCACGGTCGCGAGCTGGTACATGTGGCGCGCCGTCCAGCTGGCGGGCCCCGCCGCGCGCAAGATCACGAAGGCGACGACTTCCCAGGGAAGTAGAGACGGAACCAAGAACCGTAGAACCAAGCCGCACCGTCCCCGCCTTGGATGACTTTTCCTTGTGTTTTCAACGACTTGACAGATTCTCGCCTTGCCGTAGATAATTATTACGTATCCTCGAACTACGCCCTGCACAGTGATTTCCCTGCTTGATTAGTTCTAGACGCCGTTTTCCCGCCGCACCGTCATGAACAGCGAGACCAATCCAATCGCAAGCACGGCGCCCTCAATCCACACAGACACGCGATGCAGATGGTCGAATTCCATGCGGAGCGCGTTGCCGGGCGGCGTCGCCTGCACGGACACCATCGCGAACCGCAGCACTGCCATCCGCGGCATCACGTACTGCTGCGACGCAATCGTCAGCCCGAGCATCAGGATTACGCCGAGCGCGGCGGGCTTAACGAGCGATTTCAGCGACTTCTCCAGCGCCACCGACGCTATAAGAAAAACCATCGCCGCCACTAGGCCCAACAAGTGCAGCCCGCCGAGTGTGACTCGCACGACCGCGCCCGCGTCATCCTGGTTTGCCAGAGCAGTAAACGCTCCCGGAGCGACCACCGCCGCGAAGTAGATGATTGCCCCTACCCACGTACCTAATGTAAACACCCGCACGAATCGCAGCACTTGTTTCACCTCGATTTCCGCGTCAACGCGCATCTCTTTGCGATCCACGCGTTGTATTTGCCACGGATCGAACCAAAATCGCCAAAGTTGTCTGAGAATGCCTCGTCGAAGGTCGGCTTCGGGCTCATCAACAATGCATTTACGCGATTGGCGCCATAAACGTCATAGAGGAATGCGACGACCGCCAAGCCACCGAGGTATGGATTCCTAACGCGAATGGCGCCCCGAAAGCTGACTTCGCCTGAATTCGCACCCACGGCGGTAACGTAAAGCGGGAGGGTGAGATTCTGTTCGTGCGGGGTAGAATGGGTCATCCCGAAATAGCCTTCAATGCCCTGTACGAACAAATCCGGTGCCTGATGGAAGCGCCAGCCGGAGCCTTTGTCATGCGTGACGCGGTCGAATAACACTGCGGAGAGTTCATCGGCGATGGTCTTGTAGGAAAAGTCTTCGTCTTTAGGTTCGCCAACCACTGTGCGTGATGTGGCCGGTATCGACGACAGGGCGAGGAGAAAGACGCGAAACGATCGTCCACCGTTTTCTGATTGCGTTTGCTCCTGGGCCTCAGTGGCAATGCCCGGAAGGGGCACGGCGAACTGCACAATCGTGCAGTCGAAATCCCTCATGAGGTAAGGATCGAGGGGCGCGAGATCGTGCGACATGCTTTCGAGGCTGCTGTCGGCATCGGCGCCGAGTTGCCGCGCATCCGCCTCTTTGCTGGCCGTATATTCGACCTTGCAGTACTTCGATTGGAACTCGCGGTCGACCTGTGGAAACGGGGGCTTGAGTTCGGATGACTGGGGACCTGGCCTGTTTGCAACGCGGCCATCGGTGGAAAGCGAAGCGGCAAGTAGAAACGTGATGACGGCCGCGAATCCGCAATACATTCGGTTCTTTCCGGACGGCCACTTCTTGGGCACAACCCATCAAATCACTGTTTCGAGTAACTTCGCAACTAATGGCAGAATCGAATCGGGGTATGGTGGGCGATCAAGGACTTGAACCTTGGACCTCTCCCGTGTGAGGGGAGCGCTCTAACCACTGAGCTAATCGCCCACGGAAAAAGCAGGCCGACCCAGAGGTCGCCGCTACATTTTCACAAAAGGCCCATTCAATTGCAAACAACGGCCAACACCGCGACGAACGCCGCCAGTAGCCGTTCCGCCTCGGCGGACAGGCTCGCAGGACTTCAGCGCTCCATCGGGCGCGTCGTAAAGGGCAAAGAAGAGGTCATCCAGCTCGCGCTCACGGCGCTGCTCGCGCGCGGCCACCTTCTGATCGAAGACGTTCCCGGCGTGGGCAAAACGACCCTCGCGCAGGCGCTCGCGCGTTCATTCCACTGCTCGTTCCAGCGGATTCAGTTCACGTCGGACATGCTGCCAAGCGACGTGATCGGCATCAGCGTTTACAACCCGGCCGCGCAGGGGTTCGAATTCAAGCCCGGCCCGATTTTCGCCAACATCATCGTCGCGGATGAAATCAACCGCACGACGCCGAAGACGCAATCGGCGCTGCTGGAAGCCATGAACGAATCGCAGATCACCGTGGACAATCACACGCACGCGCTGCCGAAGCCGTTCCTCGTGCTCGCGACGCAGAATCCTATCGAGCACCACGGCACGTATCCGCTGCCGGAATCGCAGCTCGACCGCTTCCTAATGCGCATCCGCATGGGCTATCCGGCTCGCGAGAGCGAGAAGGAGATCATCCGCAATCACTCCGCAGCGGGCCATGCTGAGCGGATCGAACCGCTCATGGATGCGGCGGACGTCCTCGCGATGCAGGAATCCGTTTCGCAGGTGAAGGTCGAAGAGAGCCTGCTCGACTACGCACTCGAAATCGTCGAGCGCACACGCCAGACCGAGCAGTTGAGCCTGGGAGTCAGCCCCCGAGGCGCCGTGATGCTGCACCGCGCGGCGCAGGCGCGCGCATTCCTCGAAGGACGCGACTACTGCCTCCCCGACGATTTCAAGCGGCTCATCGTGCCCGTCTTTGCGCACCGCGTCGTGGTCAGCTCGCGCTACGTCTCGACGCAGAAGAAATCCGAGCAGGCCGAAGCGATCCTCCGCGAAATTCTCGACACGACGCGTGTCCCGCTTTAGGCGAGGAGCTTCTTTTCGATGTCATCCCGAACCCGGCCGCGCGACCTGCGGACGGGGTGAGGCCTGCCTGCCGGACAGGCAGGGATCTTCTTTGTGGGTAGCGACAAAAAAGCAGATTCCTCGTCCCATAAGGCGGGACTCGGAATGACAAGTTCATAGGATTGCGTCGACAAGATGTCCGACTCCATCATCACCCGCGCCTGGCTACACCGCGACCGGGCTGGCTGGCGCAATTTCGGCGTCGCGATGCTTGTGCTTTCGGCGGCGCTTGTCGTGGCTCTTTTCTCCGCGGCAGCGGCGCAGGAAGGCCGCGTGCTTCTCGCCGCGGTTACCACAGTGATCGCGCTTGGCATGGCGACATGGGTGGGCGTCGTGATCGTTCCCGCGCTCGCGCGCCGCACGAGCCTCCGCTGGCTCGCGTATCAAGTCGATTACCGCCTTACGCGCGACGGCATCATTTATCTCGGCGCGGTTTTCGTTCTCGTCCTTGCCGCGGTGAACACCGGCAACAACCTCTTGTTTCTAATTCTCGCATGCGCCCTAGGAGGAATCCTTATCTCCGGCGTGCTCTCGCGCGCGGTGCTCACAGGCGTCGAGGTGCGCTTCGAAATGCCCGAGCACGTTTTCGCCGAGCAACCGGTGCTCGCCGAAATCGAGCTGCGCAATGAGAAGCAGATGTGGCCGTCGTTCTCGCTTCGCGTGATCGGCGAGAGCAAGGACAAGAAACACGTCTCCCAGATTCTCACTCGCCCCGTCTTCTTCCCGCTCATTTCGCGCATGGGGTCGGCACGACAGAAGGTGGAGCTGCAATTCCCGCATCGCGGCGTCTACCGTCAGGACGCTTTCGGTATTCGCACGCGTTTTCCATTCGGTTTCTTCGAGAAGACGCGGCAGGTGGACTCGAACATGGAAATCGTAGTCTACCCACGCGTCGAGCCGACCGAGCAGTTTTACGAAATCCTGCCGCTTCTGAGCGGCGAGATGGCCAGCTACTTCCGCGGACGCGGCCACGAGCTGCATTCCCTGCGCGACTATCAATCGACCGACAGCGCGCGCTTCGTGGATTGGAAGGTAACGGCGAAATCAGGCCGCTTGATGGTCCGCGAATTCGCGCGCGAAGACGAGCGGCGCGTGATGCTCGTCCTAGACCCGTTTATCGGTCCGCCGCGCGCGGAACTAGGAGAGCTGGCGCAGGCCGAGCACGCCGAGCGGTTCGAGCGCGCCGTCTCGATGGCCGCATGCATCGCCTGGCACTTCTACGAAATCCAGTCGGTTCTGCAATTTCGCACGGACCGTTATTCGACGCCGATGGCGCCGGCGGGCGAAATTATTTACGACACGCTGCGGCAACTGGCGCTAATCGAACCCGACACATCCGCCGCGGGCGGGGCGTTTCTCAGCGACCTCGCCGGCGAGCAATCGATTTTCAAGATCATCCTGACCTCGCGCGCGCAGAAGACTATCCCGACTTCGCTCTGGTCGTCTTCGTACTTCCTCTTTATCGAACAGCTCTGATCTGGCTGCTGTATTCGAGGCAGCTCGGCCAGTCTCCGTTCATGCGACAATACACACGCATGAAACGCCTTTCCCCGCCGCGACCAAACGCAGCCTTTCAGAAGAGACTCCTCGACTGGTTCCACGCGCACCGGCGCGATCTTCCGTGGCGCGTGAGCCGCGATCCGTATTGCATCTGGGTGGCGGAGATCATGCTGCAGCAGACGCGCATCGCGGCGGTCCTGCCCTACTACCGCCGTTTCTTGGCGGCTTTTCCGAATGTCCGATGTCTGGGACGCGCGCGCGAAAGCGAAGTTTTGCGACTTTGGTCCGGGCTTGGCTACTACAGCCGGGCGCGAAATCTACACCGGGCTGCAAACGAAATCGTCGCACGCCATGAAGGAAAGTTTCCCCGCACGCTCGAAGCCGCCCTCGCTCTTCCCGGCGTGGGGCGCTACACCGCAGCGGCGGTCCTAAGCATTGCGTACGACGTACCGCTCGCGGTGCTTGACGGAAACGTCGCGCGTGTCCTTGCGCGCATTGGCGCCGTTCGGGGCGATCTGCGCGCGCCGCACCGCTGGGGTCAGCTTACGCGGGAAGCAACAAATCTGCTCGCTGCTCACGCTCCCGGCGATTGGAACCAGGCGCTGATGGAGCTGGGCGAGACGATTTGCACGCCGCAAGCTCCGCACTGCGACGCGTGTCCCGTTTTCCGATGGTGTCGCGCCTACGCGCTTGACCTGACAAGCGAAATCCCTGCTCCGCGAGTAAAACGCGCTCCTGTAAGCATTCGCATCGCCGCCGCGATTTTGCGCGATCCGCGAGGCCGCACCATTCTCGTCCGTGATCCCGGCGCCCACGACGATGTACTTTTCTCGCGCATGTGGCAGTTCCCTGCGGTCGAAGTCGCACACGATCCAGAGGCGGAGCTCTCCGCGCATCTTCGCGAATCGCTCGAACTCGATGCAGCCACGCTTCAGCTGGAGGCGCTTCCCGCGGCGCGCCACGGCGTCACGTTTCGCAATATCACACTGCTGCCCTTTCTCGCGCGCGTGCCGCAGCTTCCGGAACGCGAGCGCACGCGAATCCTTCCTCTCGACCGCCTGCCCGACATTCCCGTCTCGAGCGCGACGCACAAAATCGCTGCGGCAGCGAGTCTCGCCCGTTAGCGCATTGGCATCGCACAAATGCAGGGCACGGCGACGCGCCTGCGCCGGGTGCTAGCATCGTAGAAGGCCATGGCTTCCGCAGCGCATACGAACGGCCCAGCCGCTCGCCCGGTGCAGGCCGAAGGGCTTCCGGCAGTACAGCGATACTTCGAGGTCTCGCTCTTTCTGCTGGTCACCACGGGCGTCCTGGCCGTAGTCAGCACCCGCAAACTCGATCTCCTCTCGACTCTATTCACGCCCGCCGCGCTCATCTATAAGGGACTCGGCGTCTGGCGGGGGCGTGGCCCTGAAATCTCTTCTCGCGTGGCGACGTGGCTCGTGCTGGCTTATTTCCTTTTCTTCCCGCTCGACCTGTGGGTGCTCTCGCGCGCGCTCGCCGAAGGAGCGCCGAACCCGCCTCTCTACGCGGCGCTGCTTTCCTCCGTGCACCTGTTGCTCTTCGCGACCCTTGTTCGCCTCTTCTCCGCGTGCACGAACCGCGACTACGCGTTCCTCGCCGTCCTTGCCGTGGCCGGAATGTTGGCGTCTGCGATTCTGACAGTTGAGACCGCGTTCCTGATCGCCCTTGCAGCGTTCCTCATCCTGTCCGTCTCAACCTTTGTCGCGCTCGAGATGCGCCGCAGCGCCGACGGAGCTGTTTCGCCGCCTTTCTATGCGGGTTCCCCGACGGCGCGGCAATTGAATCGCGCTCTCGGATTCATGTCGGCCCTGGTCGCGGTGGGCGTACTCGCGGTGGGGCTCGTGCTGTTTTTCATGATCCCGCGCTTTACGACGGGATACCTGAGTGCGGTCAGCCTCCAATCCGGCCTGATGACAGGTTTCACGGACAACGTCGCGCTCGGCCAGATTGGGGAGATTAAGAAGAACACAGCCGTAGTGATGCGAGTTCGCGTCGATGGCGACCCGCTTCGCGCGCAGGACGTTCACTGGCGCGGCATCGTGCTCACGAATTTCGACGGCAAGCGCTGGTTTACTCCCTTTCAGGACGAGGCTGTGATCCAGCCGACGACCGAGGGGGAGTACGCCTTCGATACTTCCGTAGAGGCCGGTAGTTTTTTCCCGCTGCGTTACACGATTCTGATGGAGCCGATCGCGACGGACGCCATCTTTGTAGCGCCGCGGCTCGAATTTCTGCGCGGGCGGTTCGGCGAAGAGATGGCCCCCTCCGGCGGACAGCAAACGCACAGCTATTTAGTCATCGACCAGACAGGCTCGGTGTTCAATCCGCTCCACAACAATCAGAAGGTGCGCTACGAAGGGTTGTCCCGCATGCCGGCCACGCTCGCGGCCGACCTTCAAAAAGCGCCGTCGGATTACCCGCCGCGAATCCTGCAAACCTATCTTCAGTTGCCGTCTCTCGATGCGCGGATTACCGGGCTGGCGCGGCAGATCACGGCAAACTCCACGAACGAATACGATCGCGCCTCGCGCATCGCGGCTTACTTGCGGACGCACTATTCGTATTCGCTCAATCTATCGGGCCCTCCGGCGAAGGACCCGCTCGCGAATTTTCTTTTTGTACGGCGCTCCGGGCATTGCGAGTATTTCGCGTCAGCCATGACTGTGATGCTGCGCGCGATCGGAATCCCCGCGCGCTACGTTACCGGCTTCCTTCCCGGCGAGTACAACGACATCGGCGGCGACTACATCATTCGCGAAAGCGACGCTCATTCGTGGGTTGAGGTCTACTTTCCGCGATATGGCTGGATCACCTTTGACCCCACGCCGCAAGGGGAAGAACAGCACGGCGGAATGCTCGGCCGCCTGGGACTCTATTGGGACTGGTTCCAGCTCGCATGGGGCGAGTGGGTTATCAACTACGACTTTTCGCATCAGTTGACGCTCGGCCAAAACATTCACCGATCGTCGCGCAGCTGGGCCGACCGGCTTCACCAGGACTATCGCAAGAAGCAAGAGGCCGTGATGCAGAAGCTCCTCGGGCTGGACAAACGAATTGAATCTTCGCGGTACTTCCTGCCGGGCGCGGTCGCGTTTCTCGTCATCGTACTGCTGGCGCTGCGCGGACGCTCGATAATTCACTACGCCGTCGCGCGGTTCGGCCTCACGGTGCGCCGCGGCGGCAGCTTAACCCCGAACCTCGCTGCGATCGAATACAGCGAGATGCTGCGGCTGCTCGAAAAGCGCGGCTGGAAGAAGCTCGCTTCGCAGACGCCCCTCGAATTCGCCGCGGCTATTTCGGCAACCGATTTATTGCTTCCGGTCACCCAGCTCACGGAACTCTATCAATCCGCGCGCTTCGGCGACCATCCCGCCCGTGCCGACGAGATGGCGTCTCTCATCCGCTCGATCCGCAGCCTCATCCGTTCCCGCAAACCTTCGCGATGAAAGGTCGTGTGTTGATCTTGCTCGCGGCGATGCTCGCTACCACCGCTACCATGTTCCTCTTCCCGGCGATTCCGCAGAGCGAGGCCTATCACGATTTCGCCGACAAGCGCGTTCTCTTGGGAATTCCCAATTTTCTCAACGTCGCATCGAACGTGCTCTTTCTAGTGGTGGGATTGCTGGGGCTCTATTTCACGTCGCGGCGCTCGCCGGAAACAAAACCAATGTTCCTGGATTCAATGGAGCGCTGGCCTTACTTCGCGTTTTTCGCGGGCGTCACGCTGACGGCCTTCGGATCAAGCTACTACCACCTCCGTCCGAATGACCAGACGCTGGTCTGGGATCGAATCCCTATGGCGATCGGGTTCATGGCGATCGTCGCAGCTGTCGTCGCCGAGAGAGTCAGCCTGAAAGCAGGCATCCGACTTCTCGTGCCGCTCATCGTTGTGGGCATCGGGACCGTGGTCTACTGGGACGTTTCGCAGGCACGCGGCCATGGCGATCTTCGTCCCTACGCAATCGCACAGTTCGGGTCGCTTCTTGTCTTGGTCCTGATTTTTGCCCTGTTTCCCGCCCGCTATACGCGAGAAGTGGACTTCCTGATTTCATTTGGGCTCTACGGCATCGCAAAAGTCTTCGAGGCTGCTGATCAGGTCATCTTCCGCGCGGGAGGAATTGTGAGCGGCCACACGCTCAAGCACATTGCCGCCGCGATCTCCGCGTATTGGATCCTCCGAATGCTTCGGCTTCGCAATCCCATGCGTAATCATCCCGCTGCTGCTTGACAAACCGTCCGACCCGGCACACGATTTCGCTCGACTCATTTTTCGTCGCATGACCACTCGCCAACGGCTCAAGCTCGCCTTGATTCTGCTAAGCATAGTAATCCTCATCGGTACTGTGGGCTTTCACATCATCGAAGGCTGGTCGTACTTTGACGGCTTCTACATGACCCTCACGACCATAACGACCATCGGCTACGGCGAAATCCATCCGCTCTCTCATGCCGGGCGCATCTTCAATTCGTTCGTAATCGTAACGGCGGTCCTCGCAGGCGGCTTCACGATTGCTACGCTCTCCGAGGGGCTGCTAGAATTCGAGTTCGCCAAGGCTCTCGGACGCCGGCGCATGGAACGCGAACTCTCGAAAATTTCCGGTCACTACATCGTCTGCGGGGCCGGCCGCGTAGGACGCACGGTCGCCCGGCAGCTTCACGCGCGCAATCAGCCCTGCGTAATCATCGAGCGCGACCCCGTCCGCGCCCGCTGGGCTGAGGACGAAAAGATTCCCGTCATTATCGGGAACGCGTCCAGCGAAGAAAACCTCAAGAAGGCCCGCATTGATACCGCCGAGGGGTTTGTTTCTGCCGTGACGTCGGACGCCGAGAACATCTACATCGTCCTCACGGCGCGAGGGCTTCGTCCGGACCTGAAAATCCTTGCGCGTGCCAGCGAGGAAGAAGCTATCTCGAAATTGCAGCGTGCGGGAGCTTCGCACGTTCTTTCTCCCTATCACTTCATCGGACACCGCATGGTCCAGCTGCTGCTTCGTCCGAACGTCCTCGACTTCGTGGATGCGGCGTTCGGCCGCGAGCGCCTCGACTTCGAGATTGGCGAGGTGAAAATCTCAGGCCAGTCGAAGCTGGTCGGGAAAAAACTGAGCGATTCGACGATCCCTCAGCAGGCAGGCGTCATCGTTCTCGCTCTGAAGCGCGCCGACGGCAAGATGACGTTCAATCCCCCGCCCGACTCCGTGATCCAGGCGGACGATTTCCTTATCGTCATCGGCGGGGACGAGCAGCTAAGGCGCGTCGAAGCCCTCGCGTCTTGACTCGCTGCAACCTATCCATGTTTTGCCGCTTCCTTGCCTCTTGTCGCGCCATGCTAGAATTCATTGTTTACAGGCACCTCCAAGGATTGCCCTGAAATGCCGAAAGTAGGATTCGTCAGCCTGGGATGCCCGAAGAACCTCGTGGACAGCGAGGTGATGATGGGCATTCTCGCGCGCTCGGGATACGAGATCACGCCGCGCGCAGGCGAGGCGGACGTCCTCGTCGTCAATACGTGCAGCTTCATCGCGCCCGCGCAGCAGGAGTCCGTGCACTCCATCCTCGAAATGGCGGAGTACAAGAAATTCGGCCGGGCGCAGAGGCTGATCGTCGCGGGCTGCATGGTGGAGCGCTACCGCAACGAAATCCGCGCGCAGATTCCCGAAGTGGACGCCGTGATTGGCACGGGCGAGATCGAGAAAATCCTCGCTGCGTGCGAGGGAGAGCTTTCCGCGGAAGCGAATGGCGCGGAGCTCCCGACCTACCTCTACCACGACCTCACGCCTCGCGTTCTTTCAACGCCGCGCCATACCGCCTACATCAAGATCAACGAGGGCTGCGACCACCCCTGCACCTTTTGCGTGATTCCGCAATTGCGCGGGAAATTTCGCAGCCGGCGTTTCGAATCGGTCGTGCGCGAAGCGGAGAATCTCGCTGCCGCCGGCGTGCGCGAAATCAATCTCATCGGCCAGGACACGACCTACTACGGCGAAGACCTCGGCCTCAAGAACGGCCTGCCGCTCCTGCTCGAACGGCTCGCGCAGATCGAAGACCTGCACTGGATTCGTTTCCTTTACTGCTACCCGAATCGAATCACGGATAAGCTGCTCGAAACGATCGCCGCATACCCGCGCCTGGCGAAGTATCTCGACATTCCGCTTCAACACGCGAGCCGCAGCGTCCTCGCGCGGATGAAGCGCGGCTCGCACGCCGGCGCGTTTCTCAAGATGCTCGAGAAAATCCGGCGCACGATTCCGGGCGTCTCCATCCGCACATCGTTCATCGTCGGCTTCCCCGGCGAGACAGAGAAGGATTTTCGCGAGCTGTGCGACTTTGTGCGCGCCGCGGAATTCGACTGGATGGGCGTCTTCTCGTATTCAGACGAAGACGCCGCAAAGAGCTATGCCCTAGAAAGGAAGATCGACGCGGAGACCATCGCGCGCCGCCGCAAGCAGCTCATGTCCATCCAGAAGAAGATTTCCGCGCGTAAGCTGCGCCGCAAGGTCGGCAAACACCTTCAGGTGATGCTCGAAGGCCCGTCGAAAGATACCGACCTGATCTGGGAAGGGCGCCTCGAAGGCATGGCGCCGGAAATTGATGGCAAGGTTTACATCACGGAATTCGAAGGCGTGAACGACGCGAGCGAGCTGCCTGCTCCCGGCACGCTCGCAACCGTCGAAATTACGGACGCGAAGGACTACGATCTCATTGGCCGCGCGGTTGAATTCGAGGAGCGGCCCCGGGCTGCGAGTACTCCGCTCTCCAAGGAACTGTTCCCGATTCTCGCATCGCGCTGAGGGGCAAGGGCACGAATGGCCGGAAGGGTCACGACGGGCGTGGATGACAATGCTCGCAAGAAAATCCGGCGAAGGATCCAGATTGGCAGGGTGTTGATAAACATTCTGGCGGTGCTTCTCGCTCTCGGCGTCATATACGGGCTGGCATCACGTGATTGGCCGATGACGCTGAGTGGCATCGCATTGAATTCGTTGGCGATCTTCCTGATCAGGCGAAGAATTCAGCGGTTGCAACAAAACCTGGGAACATAATGGCCGCAGCGCAAACCAACAAGAAACGGATCAGCGCATGAGCACAACCGTTACCCGACGGGCCGTTCCCGTACCCGAGCCGAAGCTGACGCCGGACGAAATGGTCGAGCGCGCCATCGCGCTCCGTCCCCGGCTGCTCGCGGAACAGGACGAGGCCGAGCGCCGCGGCGTCCACTCCGAAGCGATCCATCAAGAATTTCGCAAGGCGGGCTTCTATCGCTGCCTCCAGCCGCGACTCTTCGGCGGCTACGAGTTCGATCTCAAGACCTACTACCGCATCGGGATCGAGCTGGCGCGGGGCTGCCCCTCAACGTCCTGGTGCCTGATCGTCGGCGCAGGCCACGCGCTGATGCTCGGCTCGTATTTCGGCGAGGAGGCGCAGGCGGCGGGTTTCGGTCCCGATGGAGAATTTTCCGCGCCTTCCGTTGCCGCGCCCACAGGGACGGCGACACCCGACGGCGATGGCTGGCTCGTGAAAGGCAAGTGGGGCTACGCTTCCGGCGCGCCCTACGCCACGCACTTCATGCCCAGCGTCTTGATCTACGAAAAGCCGGACCAGCCCAGTGCCGGTATCGCGCTGATTCCGCGCGCGCAGTGGAAGATGCTCGACGATTGGGGCGCGATCCTCGGCATGAAGGGCAGCGGCTCGAACTCGATCGTCGTCGAGGGCGCCCGCGTGCCGAAGAGCCATGTGATCCACCTCGACATGCTCAACATTGACCTCAAAGGCGGAACTCCGGGCTCTCATTTGCACGGCAATCCGATGTACGGCGGGCGCTGCCTATCGTTCTTCCACGCCGAGCTAGTGGCGGTGATGGTGGGCCTGGGGTACGCCGCGCTCGATGAATACGAAAAAATTATCCGGACGAAATACACACTCTACCCGCCGATCATCCTGCGCTACTTGCACTACGACTATCAGCGGCACCTGGGACTCGCGCTGGGGATGATGAACGCTGCGAAGCGGCTCGTCCTGAACGCGGGCGACGTGTTCATGGAATACTGCCGCCGGACGTTCGATGGCGGCAAGCCCTTCTCGATGGAAGAAGACCTCGAGCTTTTCGCCAGCCTGGAGCACGCCGGCAGGCTCGTATGGGAAGCTGTCGAGCTGCTCTTCCGCACGTCCAGCTCGAGCGGCGCGAAAGACGGTGAACGCATGCAGCGCTACTACCGCGACGCTTCAATCTACCGCGGGCATCTTTCGGCGCAGTACGAAATGCTTGCCCAGCGCCTCGCCATGGTTCATCTCGGCCTGGACCACGGCATCACGACTGCCGAGCGCGTGGCGGGCTTGCCTCCCGGCACTCCGAAGCCCTAGCAAAACTCGTTTCGCTTTGGCATCTGGAAGCCCGCGCACCCCGCCTTTTGCTTCATGCTCAATTTGGGTCGCCAGTATATGCGTACGGGCACGGCATGCCGTGCCCGGCACCGATGCTTGGCGAGCCCGAAGCGGCCGCGCGCCAAACTCTCCCACGGGCGAATAGGCGGGCCAGAACGGGGAAAGCCAACTCTAAGCCGTGTGCGCTGGCTCGGGGCGGAACTTGATCGCCGCCGCGATGATCAGCACGAGGAACAGCCCCAGCACGAAACCCTGTGTGGCCTTGAACGGAGGACCCGACTGCGTCGGATCGAGCGCTTTCAGCGCCGGAACCTTCTGGAACGACTGCACGACCAGCACGAAGACATTCAGATACTCGGCCAACATGGCAGTCACCACCCAAATCCAGCGCCACGGCCCGGCCATGTGCAGCGGATAGCGCGCCACGACGGCAATCGCCAACAGCGCCACCGAAATGATCCCGACCACGATGCCGGGCGTCATGCCGTGGAACGGAAAGAAGATGAACCCTGTGATGCTTGTCAGCGCGGTGGTGACAAGAAACAGCGCAGTCCAGCCATCGAGCCGCTTCGAGGTGAGCAGCCCGTAGAGCACGACGAGTCCCGAGAGAATCCCGATCAGGCTGATCGCAACGTGAGTGATCGTAAGTGGGGCCGAGCCCAGTATCATGACTTGCCTCCTCCCATCCGCCTTTGGACTCCTGGCGATCCAGCGGCCGATACCATACGCTGTTTCTTGTTACCCCTGCAACAACCGACGGCGCTGCGCGGGTTCGGGCTTTGCGGTATGCTGATGGAATGAAACGGCAGTGCCCCATCTGCAAGAAGCCGACGGATTCTGAGACAGACGCCGACTTCCCCTTCTGCAGCGAACGCTGCCGCCTGCTCGATCTCGGCAACTGGTCGAGCGAGAAGTACATCATTAGCTCGCCTGGCTTCGACGAGTCCATGTTCGAAAAGCTTGAACAAGATCTCGCGCGGACCGATGAGGAAGCGGAGAAGTGAGCGCCGACGCCGCCGGGCAGTCCGGCCGCTCGCCCGCCGAGGCGGGCAAGGTCGCCACGGCGACCAAGCCTCGCTTCGCGCTCTTCGTCACTACCGCCTGCGGCCTCGGCTACATCCCCGTCGCTCCGGGGACTTTCGGCGCTCTCGGCGGTGCCTTTCTCGCACTAGTTCCCTGGCTTCTCCTGGTTACGGCCACGTACATTCTGGGAGGTGTCGATATCTCAGGCTTTGATCCGATCCTCCTCCTTCAATGCTTGATTGCTCTAATTCTTGCAACCATCGGCGTGTGGACAGCAGGTCGCGCGGCTCGTTTCTGGCAACAGGACGATCCCCAGAGCGTTGTGATCGACGAGGTTTCGGGACAACATCTAACCCTTCTCCTTGGCTGTGGCATCCCCGTTTGGTGGAAGGCCGCATTCACCGGATGGGACCGTTCCATGGTCGGACTGATTACATTGAACTCCGTCGTTAGCTGGAAATATCTGCTGCTGGGTCTTATACTTTTTCGGTTGTTCGATATTTGGAAACCGTTTCCAGTGCGCCAGGCGGAATCGCTGCCCGGCGGCTGGGGAATCATGGCAGACGATTGGTTCGCCGCGATTTACGCGGCCATCGGACTGTGGATCGCGCGGGCTGCGGGGCTCTAGGGGGATAACAAGAACCACTGCGTCGTCATTCTGAGCCCGCCTCTGGCGGGCGAAGAATCTCTCTTCCCTGCATGCCGGGTGAACAAGCGAGTCTCATGACCATCGGCCACCAACTGTGAAAAACGTCTCGAAATGAACGGCACGCCAAGAATCGAAAGCGTAAAACCGGGCGCGGCTCTGCCCGGTGGCGAAATCACGATCAAAGGCAGCGGCTTCACCGTGCGCAACCACACGCGCCCGCAGGTGCAATTCGGCGCGTCGGAAGCGAGCCTGGTGATGACCGCCGACAATCTCCTGATCGCGCGCGTGCCCGAAGGCGCGGCGGGCGGCGCGGTGCGCGTCCTGATGGGCAGCGTGGAAAGCGCGCCCTTCCCCATTTCGCTCGGCGTGCAGATCGCGGACAACCTGCATCCGGTCGGCAACCCTGCGGTGGACGGCGAAGGAAACGTGTACGTCACTTTCAGCGGCCAGCGCGGGCAGAAAGTGCCGGTTTCGCTTTACAAGGTGACGGCGAACCACGCCGTCAAGCCGTTCATCACCGAGCTGATGAATCCCACAGGCCTCGCCCTCGACCGCGAAGGCAATCTCTTTGTCTCCTGCCGCAACGACGGCACAGTCCATCGAGTCTCTGCCGACGGCCGCTCCATGCAGTGGGTCGAAGGCATGGGCATTGCGACGGGCCTCGCGTTCGACAAGGCCGGCAACCTCTACGTGGGCGACCGCAGCGGAACGATTTTCAAGGTCGGTGCCGACCGTGAAATCTTCGTCTTCGCGACACTCGAGCCTTCAATGGCGGCCTACCATCTCGCCTTCGGCCCGACGGGCGACCTCTACGTCACCGGACCAACAACTTCAAGCTTCGACCGCGTGTATAAGATTACGCCAGCGGGCGAAGTCAGCGATTTGTTCCGTGGTCTCGGCCGACCGCAGGGCCTCGCCTTCGATCGCCAGGGCAATGTCTACGTCGCAGCTTCATTTGCCGGAAAGCGTGGGATCGTGCGAATCACGCCGAAAACGGAGGCGGAGGTCGTACTCGGCGGGAGCAATATCGTCGGCCTCGCCCTTCTGCCCACTCACCGCGCGATGATCACAACCAACAACGCCCTCTTCACCCTCGACTGGGACGTCGAAGGCCTTCCGCTTAACGGGTAGGTCAACAGGTTCGGCGGCAAGCGTCAATCCACCTTCCCTTGCGCTTGCTACGGGTCATCGAGTAAAACTCTGAGGGAATGAAAGCGGAGATCATTGCGGTTGGTTCGGAGCTCCTCACACCCTACCGCCTGGACACGAACTCGCTCTTCCTCACGTCCGCGCTGAACGAGCTCGGGATTCGCGTGGTCCACAAAGCGGTCGTTGGCGACACGCCTGATGAGATGCGCTCGTCTTTCAAGCACGCGCTCGACCGTGCCGAAGTGATCGTGTCATCCGGCGGCCTTGGTCCCACCGACGACGACCGCACGCGCCAGACCGTCGCCGAGCTGCTCGGCCGCAAGCTCTACACCGACGAGACCATACTCAAGAGAATTCAGGAGCGCTTCCGCCGCTTCGGCCGCCCGATGCCCGAAATCAACGCGCGGCAGGCGACGGTCGTCGAAGGCGCGACGGTCCTGCCGAATCCGCGCGGCACCGCGCCAGGTCAATGGATCGAATCGAACGGCCACATCCTCATCCTCCTTCCCGGCGTGCCATATGAGCTTCGTTCCATCTTCGAAGCAGAAGTGAAGCCGCGGCTCGAGAAAATCGCGGGGCGCAAGCGCCTTTTCACACGCCATCTGAGAATCAGCGGCCTTTTCGAGTCCGATGTCGAGCAGCGCGTCTCGCCGCTCTATTCGGCTTATCCTAACACTGACACCACGATTCTCGCGACGATGAATGGAATCGAACTGCATCCGAGCATCTGGTCCGACGATCCCGCGAAGGCCGAGGCGACGCTCGACGAAATGGTCGGGCGCATGGCTCTCGCGCTCGGCGAGAATCTGGTTTCGACGCACGGTG
>Ga0187769_10000386_pt1 | contig 24192 bp, 26 predicted proteins | sample 0116_SJ02_MP02_1_FD_133140 | JGI IMG/M metagenome (GOLD analysis project Ga0187769, IMG submission 133140) | Tropical peat soil microbial communities from peatlands in Department of Meta, Colombia - 0116_SJ02_MP02_10_MG | ecosystem: Environmental > Terrestrial > Soil > Wetlands > Peat | place... | reverse complement strand
GCGGGCGAATCTCCAACGTACACCGCGTCTTGGGGTTCTACGCCCATGGCACCGAGGGCCCTCCGAATCATCACCGGAGACGGTTTCAACTCCTCTTTCTTCTCTCCAAAGAGAACTGTTTCGAAAAACCGGCCGAGGCCAAACCTAGCCAACTCCTTCTCAACCCGGGACCTAGAACCATTCGACACCAATGCCAACTTGAGCCCCGATCCCTTCAGAACTGACAAGCATCTCAGGGCGTCCGGGTGAAGCCCAGGACTCTCCTCTTCGTAGAGCCGGAGCCACTCCCGGTCCACTTCCTTCCAGAGGGACGTCGGCAACTTGATTTTGACATAGAACTCATACCAGTTGGGGCTCTGCAGCGCAAGATATTCGTCCTTGGTGAGCATCTTGGTCCCGACTTTTGCGAAAATCTTGTTGTAGACGTTGAAGGCCGCGCCGAGAGAATCAAGCAGGACCCCATCCCAGTCGAAAAGAACTCCCGCCACTCGGCTGGGCATCAAGGAACCTCCGCCCGGCAAAACAGGCTCATTAATCGGTGTGGCCACCACAAATAACCATTCAGAATATTTACGCTTGACCCGGCCCGGCAAGCCGACATCCGGATGGGTACGTTACGCTGAGAACCCCACTCAAGAAAGACATCTCGCATTCACAAGCTTTCACCATGGGACCCGAGAAGCCCGTTCTAGCGTTTGGAACGCTTCGTTCTGTGCACTAGGAATATCCAAACACCCTCCCCCACCCATCGACGAGAAAGTTGTTCAAAGCCGAAACAAGGATCAAAGCAAGGGCACTGATTCTCTCGGTGGCGCTCCTCCTTGTGGGGACCGCCTTCATGGTACATCCCGTCGAAGCAGAATCATTTGACAATGTCCAAGTCTTCGCCACAACGTCGGCCATACAGGCCTACGACTTCCAGTTCGCCGCCTACAATCTCACGGGGAGCCTGATTGCTTCAACTCAGACTTCATACCCGGCAGCGGCCTTCGAGCTCCCAGCGGGCGGGTACCTGTTCACAGTGAGTGCAACTTCGTCCTCCGGTCGCGTCGGTTATGCCTGTCCACTCGCGATGGGCGTAGCCACCCAGGGCTCAAGCGCCTCTGGCACCTCACCAACGGTCAGAAAGAACGGTTCCACCTCCACGCCCATTCTTCCAATCTGTTACCCACCGTCATCTGAATATGGCTACGCCACCGCAATCATCTCAGGTCCACAAACCATCAACATACAGATGCAGAACGTCACCATTCTCCCCACCGCCCCGGTCACGGTCAAGGTCTCCTACGTCAATGGCACCGCAGTAGCAGACGCTTCTGTCTACGCCTCAATCGTGGGCGAGTGGTACTTCTGGTGGGGGTCCAACTCGTCCATCACCATGGGAGGCCAGACCAACAGCAGCGGCATCGTTCATTTGGTTCTCCCAGTTGCGCCAGCAGTGATCACAGCTTGGAAGTGGATACCCATAACCGCAGGCTCCAACGGCAGCACCATCCAGACAACAGTCGGGGGCCAGAATGTGAATGTCACCATCTACTGGCAGCCCACTTACATTGGGCTCTCGGGCTCTGGGCTCCTGCTCCCGCCGCAGAACAGGATCAGTATAATCCTCCGCTATCAGCAACCAGACTACTGGGTGTTGCCAGCAAACGTCGACTCCAGGAGTGCACTCTCAGGTGACGCAGCGTCAGGCACCATAGCGAACCAGCCGAGCGGCGTGCCCGCGCTGGCATCAACAAATTCTGCGGTCCAGGGCTCCAGCCAGTATTACTTACCATCACAGATTCCGGCAGCCCAGCAGGCAGTGTCAATTGGGTCATCGGTCGGGACTCAGCCGGCCGCTAGCATCGACACCATAACCATCGCCACGGCCGCGTTCGTGGTGGCAGCCATCACAGCAGTGTTCCTTGCGACCCGGCACCGTCTACACAGGCCGCCCTCCCCAATGGGGTAGGCGGCACCCTCCGTTTCGAAAAGGCCCTAACCAAACAGACATGATTTCTGATGAGAACGAGGGCGCATGGTGAAGGTCTTCCAAACACCTATCTAGACCAGTGTTTCCACTGTTCCCATTTGTCAGAAGGCATAGACGAGATTTTCCGCAGGGCGAAGGATGGAAGGCCGCTTTTCTCGAACCGGGATGCCCTGGGACCAGACTACATGCCGGGACACCTCCCGTTCCGCGACGCCCAGACAAAGGCCGTAGCCCAGATATTGGCCCCGATTCTGCGAGGTTCCAAGCCATCTAATCTCCTCCTGTACGGCAAGACGGGTACCGGCAAGACGGCTGTCACGAACTATGTTCTTTCAAAGCTCAAGGCCGAAGCCAACAACCCTAACTTGGTGCTGGCTTACGTCAACACCCGGCTGGCCGACGGCGAGTACAGGACCCTAGCCGACTTTGCGAAGTTCCTCGACCTGAAGAAGGAGAAGCAGATTCCGCTGACCGGCCTAGCTATAGGCGAAGTCATCGACAGGATATCGGAAAACATCAAATCGAACAAAAAAAGGGTGGTCCTGGTCCTCGACGAAATCGACTACATGGTGAAGCTCTTTGGGGACGACATCCTGTACGCCTTTACAAGATCGGGGGAGAGACTGGCGCCCGGGTTCCTCGCCCTCGTCGGCATCTCTAACGATCTCAAGTTCAAGGAGAGCCTTGACCCCCGCGTCCTCAGCAGCCTCAGCGAAGAGGAACTCGTCTTCCCACCCTATACAGTCGACGAGCTGAGGCAGATACTCACCGAAAGAGCGAGAATCGCCTTCAGGCCGTCGGTGGCTTCGCCTGCAGCCATCAACCTGTGCGCCGCCATGGCAGGATCGGAGCACGGCGACGCCAGGCGCGCCATCGACTTGTTGCGCATAGCAGGGGAAGTGGCAGAGCGGGAGGGACTGAAACAAATCGACGACTCCTGCATCAGGACGGCCTCCGCCAAAATGGAGGTCGATAGGGTGGACGAGGCCATCCGCTCCCTGCCCGTCCAGAACAAAGCCATCTTGGCCGCGGCTTCCCGCTTCGACGGAGGCACGAACACGGGCGAGCTCTATCTGGCGTATAGCAATCTCTGCAAGAGAATGGGAATCGAGACCCTCACCCAGAGGAGGATGAGCGGAATCTTGGGGGACCTCGACCTTCTCGGCCTCGTGGAGGCATCTGTCGTCAGTAAGGGGCGCCGCGGACGAACTAAGAAGATTCAGCTTCTGATCGGGAGGGACACCCTCGAAAAGACTCTGTCCGAGGATCCCGCCTTCGGAGCTACGGCCTAGGCAGCCTGGAATCCCACGGCGCCGAAGTTACGCCTAACCGCCTTGAGGGTCGAAAGATCGAGCACCGGTATGATACTAGGGGTCGGCTCCATCCCCATGTTCAACTGGAACTGCGTCTGGGCCTGCCACGTCCCGGAGTTCACAAGCAGAGTCCCCCTGTAGGAGAGCTCCCCGTAGGTATGCACGTGACCTACATGGAAGACGTCTGGGACCTGGTCGACGACCATATAGTCGCGGAGTTCGGGCGAGAGGGCAGTCCGTTTGCCATAGGTCGGGGCGAGATGCCTCGCTCTGAGGAGCAGCTTCATGGCATCAGTGGGCCTATCATAGGCAAGGTTGGGGGTAGTGGCTATCACGTCATCAAGGCTCTTGCCGTGGTAGATCAGGAATGTCACACCATGCAACCGGATGTATGCAGGGTCGCCGACCCAACGGACGTTATCCATTGCGTAAAGTGACTCAGCCATGTCGACCGCAACGGCCGGTTGCGGGAGGGCCTGTCTCACGGCATCATGATTCCCGGGGGATATGACGATTTGCACATGTCCTGGGACCCGCTTCAGAAGCTGGGCTGCCAGTTCGTACTGCTTTTTCGGGTCCCTTTCCGCCAGCTGGAACTCCTGGCCGGGATAGACCCCCACGCCGTCCACCAGATCTCCCGCTATCACCAAGTACTTGATCCTGCTTACAATGTCCTTGTCGCCGAAGCCCCCGTTGAGCCACTGAAGGAAGCGAGAGAAGTCGTCGGCCAGAAACATCCTACTCCCAATATGGACATCGGAAAGAAGGACAGCGTAGACCCTATGAGAGGAAGAGACGACCCTCCTCCCCGGAACGTCAGGGAGCACCACCGAATCGGTGAACAGCTGCCCTGACTTCGCTTTCGAAACCTCGACGACCACCATGCTGTCGAGTGGTGCCTCCAGGGCCGCCTTCTCGGCCTGCCCCCCTTGGCACACGACCTTGAGTGTCCCCGTCGGGTCATCCACCTTCAGCTCGACGACGCCCCTCTTGCTCGAGCGGTCGGACAACAGGCCGGCGATTTTCGTCTTCTTCCCCGGGGCCAGATTCTTCGTGGCTGAGACGGTGGCACTGCTCTTGGTGTCCAACCTCTCCTTGACTATTGAAAACAGCCTCTGGTATCTATCGCGGAAGAGCTTCCCGAAACCTTCTGCCCCATCTGCTGGGGAGATGGCTTGGGTGGGGTCTGAAAGGACTTCGAGTTCCGTTGCGTCGCTGACTGACACGCGTTCTTCCTCATGAGGCGCCTCTTGGGGAATCAGCTTCTCGACATCTCTTTCTGTGATTACCTTGGCTTCGCCCGGAGAGCCCGCCTTCATTTCGAGAAGCTTCTCCACGAGGCCGTCTACATCGGTCTCAGGCGGGAGCCTGCTAATCATCTCGTAGGCCTTGGCGTCCAGCATGTAGCCGGACGACAGGACTCTTTCAATCGCCTTCGACTCCTGCATCGGTCGCCCGAACCCCTACTGCGTATTAGAAGCTTCGACGCACTGGACGCCTAGTTGCGTCAACACGTCGAGCTGCTGGGAATCCTTCGACTCGCAGTAAACCCGCATTATTGGCTCCGTTCCCGAGGGCCTAAACATCACCCACGACCCATCGCTTAGCACCAGCTTCAGCCCATCGAGGTTCCGCTCCTCGGCAACCCTGAACTTCCTGAACGACTCCCTCGCCCTTGCGTGGAGGACGTCCATCCTCACCGTCGACTTGATGTTCGTCTGCCTATACTGCCACTGGACTTCTTGCATCGTTCTCCCCAGTAGGCCCCGGTCCGACGCAAGCAGAGTCGACACAATGGCCGAGGCGTTGATCCCGTCTTCCCAGAGCCCCCACGCCGGGTCGACAATCTTGCTCGGTTCCGCTGCGAAGACTCCCCCTTCGGCCTCTAGCACCGCGAAGGTCTTCCCGACCCGGCTCCTCTTGACGCTCAGACCGAGCCTCTCGGCTTCCTCCGCCACGGCGCTCGAAGAGTTCTCTGAGATGACGGCAGACCCTCTGCTCAACCCCAAACCCCTAAGTGCTAGAATGGTGAGAATCGAATCGGGGACGACGTTCCCCATGGAGTCGACCATCACCAGCCTGTCCGCATCCCCGTCGTGGGCGAAGGCGAAATCCACTCCTAGGGTGGGGATCATCCTCGCGAAGTCGGAAAGGTTGGTCGCCGTAGGCTCCGGCGGCCTCGCCGGAAAGCGCCAGGACACCTGAGCGTTCACGGGAATGACATGGTGCCCGAGTCGCCTGAGAATCTCTGGGGTCACCAGACCGCCCGGTCCGCTGGCGCAGTCCACTGCTATGCGCAGGGGCTGGGAGGAGCGCTGATGACTCGACACCATCGCCTGCATGTATTCGTCGACGACCTCTTCATCGGGAACAATCTGGCCGAACTCCCCCGAGGGCTTCATGACGGCCACTGCCATGGCCCGCTCTATCCTCTCTTCATCGCTCTTCGGAAGCTCCATGCCGTTGCGATTGAACACCTTGACACCAGAGAACTCTGGCGGGTTATGGGAAGCAGTCACCGAGAAGCCAGCAATGCAGGACCTAGACCTAGTTCCAAACGCTAGTACCGGGGTCGGCACCAGGCCGAATACGTGGACATCGCTGCCGACAGCGTTAATGGCCGAGAGGACGGTCCTCGCCAAGAGTGCGGATGTCTTTCTTCCATCCCACCCGACTCCATAACACCCCTTTCCTGACGCGAAGCCGATGGTCTCGGCCAGCCTGTAGACCTGCTCAGGTGTCTGGGTCCTGTTGAACACCCCCCTGACACCCGCGGTGCCGAAGGCTTTGACCAAGCGCTACCTCTCTATGATCTTGGTCCAGAGCTCCGGCGTGGCTTCCTGGGCCAGCATGTGAAGCGTTCCAGCGAGTTCTCTTATTTCCCACTGGGCCTGGAGGGCCGTCCTCTGCCACACCAAGTGCATGAGGCTTCTCGCGTTCAACGTCATGACAAGCTTGGTCATGATGGCGCCTGGAAGGATGTACCGGGCATCCTCCTTGGGGACACCGGCTGCCACCATCCTCTCATACGCTGAATACACCCCCTTCAGCGCTTCATCATAGGCCTTGTACCCGACGTCGTTGGACCGGACGCTCGGAGGTGTTACGACCCCCTCCCTAGTCGCCGCGGAGAACCGTTGAGATTCTTGGTCATACGACACGGCTCTGTGGCGGACCAGTTGATGGGTCGTCACCCTGCTGCAGTCCTCTATCTCGAACATGTAGACGACGTGATCCATGACAACCTCAGGGTCGAACGGGATCTCCTTCTGGACTAGGATGCGCTTAATCGCATCGAGGTCAGTGTGGTAGAGGAGCTTAACTCGCATTTACCTTTACCCCAAAGGCCAGCTCGCTGAAAATGGGGCAGATACCTCTCTGCGAAAGCTCCGTCACAATAGTCTCAGCGAGAGGTTTACCCCGCGGGTCCTTCCAGAGCTCCACCAGCGTCCTCGCGTTCAAAGTCAGTAACCAATCACTTGATTTGAGATGAGTCGCCCGCAGGTAGGGAAAAGCCTGGGTGAGACGCCCCATGTCAGCTTGGGCCATCCCTTCGACCGCCAGGGTCAGCACAAAGTGCTCGAGAACATCAAGGGACTTGTCCTGGAGGGCTTTGCCAAGGAGGTATTTCCAGTACTCGGGGCCCTTCTGCTCAAGTTCGGCTTCTATGTCCTCAATGGGCTTGGTGCTATAGCACCTCCTCATCGCCACGGCCATGGTCCTCTCGGGGTGAGGAGACGACCACGCCAGTGAAACCTTCATGGCAACTTGAGGTCCTGGCTATACATTCGATTTAAACATGGGCTCGTCCAAGTCGCCGACGCGGTGGAAGTGCCTCGCCCCAGTCCAAGACAGAATTCTCAGTAGAGCCGAAGGGAGCTTCCGCCTGCGTGGTTGTGTTTCACGAGGTATGGGGCCTTGTCGAGCACACCGAGGATGTCTGCAAACGGGTCGGCAAACTTGGGTTTGCAGCGACAGCACCGAATCTGTACAAGCAACACGGCGAGCTTCTGACACCCGCCAACATCCAGAAGGCCATGGAAGGGCTCTGGGAACTCTCCCTGGAAGAAAGGAGGGACAAAGAGAAGGTAGCCCGGGCCCTCGACAAGAAAGGGGTCGGAGGGAAAGTGATGGAAGTGGCGGCAATGATCTACGAACCCGCCTTCAGAGACAGGATGCTAGAGGACGCCGTGGCTGCGGTCGAGCGGGCACACTCCAAGTTCGGCAACGTGTCAACTCTCGGATTCTGCCTGGGTGGAGGTCTCTCCCTGAAGTGCGCGACAAAGAGCCAGCGCATGAAGTCGGCAATCAGCTTCTACGGTCAGCCGCCCGCTATCGAGGACGTTCCGAGGATTTCGGTACCAATTCTAGACATCCACGCCAACCAAGATGAAATCATCAACAAGGCAGTCCCCGCATGGGTGGGCGCAATGCTGGAGGGAGGAAAGGACCTGACCCTGAAGACGTACCCACGGACAAAACACGGCTTCTTCAACGACGCAAGGAAGGAGGTGTACGACAGAGACGCGGCCAACGAGGCATGGGACATCACGAAGTGGTTCCTTGAAAGAACGCTCGGAAGACACTGAACTGATCGACTGTTTCGTCACTTGGAGCTACATCATAGAGCGCTCCAAGAAACAGACTCCCTCAAAGGGATAAATCCAGTTGGGGTTGGGCACACGCAGGGCCGGGGTGGCAGAGTGGTTAATGCGCGGGCAACCCGCCAGGGCACCAAGCGGGTCCGCAACTCGAGATCAAAGACCAGTCAGCCCGTGACCTTCGGGTCGCGTGGGTTCGAATCCTACCCCCGGCGCTTTCCCTTAGCTCATCATTGTTAACCAAGCCAATCACTTACATCAGTTAACAACCCTCTAACCGTCGCTGCTTCCTCATAATGCTGAAACCGACAAATCGGGCGAATTTCTTAACCGAGTCTTTTCTGACGTAAATAGAATAGTTGTCAGAATTCCGAAGATAGGCTTTCCCTCTCCTTTCTATCCTGCTCCCTTTCAGTTTACCGAGGCGCGGGCCTGTTGTGTCAACTCCGAAGTACTTTCGTAGCAATTTCATTACATATCGAAGACGGCCGGCATCATTATTGTACGCTGTTAGATTACGACTCTTTGAGATGGCGCCCTCCGAATCGAAGAAGCCCCTTAAGAAAGCCGCGACACATTTGTCGCAATGCTCAATCCAGACTCGAAGGTCGTCCAAAGATTGTCTGAGGAAGTTGTAGAGCAATACGCTTCGTGCTTCGACATGAATCTCACGCCGTTTGCGGTCTGCCCACAGAGCATGCTTCTTGGATTGCAACACTACGGAAATACACCTATCAAACTCGCAGACGAATTCGCGGTCAATCGATTGTAGCCTAATCCGTCTATTGTAGCCTTTCCTATTAATCGAACCATCGCCAAACTTGACTCCGATAACATAAGCGAGTTCTGGAGTTGGTTCTGCCACAAAACGATTAGCACTGCCGAGAGGATGGTGCTTTCCCCGAAACCACTCTGAAAGCGACGATTTTGCCGGCGCGAAATCGTATTCTTCCAAAAGCAGAGATTGAATCTCAGAATAACCCTTGCCGCTTTGACGAAGTGACTTCGCCCTCTCGAAGATTTCAAATCTGATTTCCAAGGGTACGACGGCTTTGCGGGAAGCAGGCGGCAATCCCCTTACTGCATCCCTGCCTCCCCGTGGAGGCGAGCTTTCGAACGGCACAACCAAGAAGTTGTACCGGCCACTTAAGCACCAAGGATTTCGCCCGACGAATTGGTCTAAGACGCTTGTCCCCGAAGACGAAGAGTTCCTCCGCCTACTCTGGTTGCTGAAGCCGATTGCTTTCGCTGGAGGCGTCGTCATTCTCGCGCTACCAACTCCCTACCTGAGCAACCTTATCTGGCAAAGATTCTTCGGCACCAAGTATGCCGGAGTCAGAGACCAACACCGGAGGCTGGACGCTCCCACAGCAGGTTTTCCTTGTCGCCGTTTTCTTGGCACTGGCATATGACGTCATCGAGATTCTCTCTAGCCTATATCTGAGCCCCGTCGTCGTGTCATGGCTTTCGAGCATAATGGGATCGAGTTCTGACCAACTTGCGTTCCTCACACCGAATTTCGACGCCCAAACGTTCTACTCCGACGTCATCCAAAACCTGATTGTATTTGCAGTGGGGGTTGTCATCTTCCTCTATGTCTTTTACCGAATGGGGACGAAGCTCCAGACAGACCCAGGCTCCGGTTATCTGAGCATTATCGAGTACTCCTTCATGGGCGGGCTCGCGGGATATATTCTGGGATATCTCGTGCAAGTCGGGATCTCCTGGGCCGCACAGGGAGGGTTCATCATAGGCTACCCTTGGTACACCTACGTTTTGCAGCTTGTCATCTCACTCGTTCGAGAAGCAGTCTTCATGGCCGTATTCGCTTTCGCGGGGGTATACCTTGGCTACCTACATTCTAGGCGCAAATCAGTCGAAGGGACGGCAGCAGCCTAGGCCGTCTTGAAGGACTCGCCGCAACCACAGGTAGAGACCGCGTTGGGGTTGTTAACCACGAACCCCCCTCCCATCAGCTTCTCCGACCTGTAGTCAACAATGGATCCCGCGATGAACGGAGCGCTAGACCTGTCCACAACGACCTTGGCGCCGCCGACGTCAATCACATAATCGTCATCCGAGAGTTTCTCGTCAACGACCATCCCATAGGACAGCCCCGAACATCCGCCCGCAGTCACGAAAATCCTTAGCGCAGCGCCCGGCTTCCCCTGTCTCTGAAGGTATAGCTTCAGCTCGTCAGACGCCTTCTCGGTAAGCTGGACGATGGGCTTAATCTCTGTACCCTGACTCAATCCGTGAAATAGGGCTTCTGCCCCGTATAAAAACTAACAGCTTAGGATGCGAGCTTCTGGGCAGCTTTCACGACCTCGGCGTATGGCGGTTCCTCTGAGGGATCATCTGTGACCCATCTGTACCTGAGCTTCTTCTGCTGGTCCACGACAACGATTGCTCTCTTTGCCACTCCCTTGTAGCCAAGCCCCACCCAAGGGTCCTGAAGGACACCGTAAAGCTTGGCAACCTTCTTGTTGAAATCACTCAAGAGCGGAAACTGCAGGTTGTAGGTCTGAGCGAAAGCCTTCAACGAGTAGGAGCTGTCGACGCTGATGCCGACGAGCTGGGCTCCTGCCCCTTGGAGGGTGCCGAACCCATCCCTGAAGGTGCACATTTCCTTGTCGCACACGCCCGAGAAGGCGAACGGGAAGAAGGCCAGGATTACCGCCCCCTGTTTCGTGAGTTCGGTCAGCGACCGCGTTTTCTGATCAGCGTCTGGAAGAGCAAACTCGGGAACCTTCTGGCCCAGCCTGAGTACCACGAGCAGGAAACCCTTGGGTTCCGATTTAAGCGCTACTTCCGGGGCAGCTTCTGTAGAAGCTCGAAGTACTTGGAGGCCAGCGAGACGAGCTGGTCCTGCTTTGCGGGATCCCGTTCGGTGCCTAGGGCCGCGGTGGTCTCGTTCAGCCTCGCCAGAATCACCTCGCGCATCTGGGCGACAACTGCGTCGTAGGACACCGCGGAGCCCTCTGTAATCGACGACAAATCGTCATGGCTGGTGCAGTAGACTTTTCCTCGGTACCTTACTTGAATCCCCCCATCCTTAGGGCAGGGCTCTGCAAGCATCGTCGCTCCCTTGCTAACCAGCTCGGCAGCCAGCCTCATTCTGTCCTTGGAGGAGCCACTCATCACCTCGCCCGTCGGCGTGATTGTATTAAACTCGGCTCACTGCGAAAAGCACTTAATCCCATCGAATCGAGTCTCGAAACCCGGGATCCCTTCCATGAGTGCCAAGCTGAAAAAGCAACAGGAAAACGACGCTAAGCTGGCGAAGGCCGTCGTGAGCCTTCAGCAGATATCAGACTCCAACATCACGCCCAGGAACATCAGGAAGATCGTTAAGGACTCTGTCCTTATGCTTCAGGACACGAAGCAGAGCGTAGCAGTGAGGGCGGCTAACGCTATCAGCCTCCTAGACGAGGTGGCGCAGGACCCGAACATGCCATCATTCGCCAGGGTGACTCTCTGGTCCGCTGTGTCTGAGCTGGAATCCATCAGGGAACAATAACATCCCGGACGAAGTTTCAGGGTTGGTTCGGGCAAAGCTTTAACACGTTCTGACGTGCCGCAGCAGCGATTGCCAAACTGCCCGAAATGCGGGAATAAGGAATCAATGCCGACACGGACCTTCAACGTGATTGTCGAGCCCGCTAGGGGAGAGAGGGGCATGACCGAACGGCGGGTCGGCATGTATACTTGCGAGAAGTGCGGGACCAAGTTTCCGACCGTCATCAGCAGGCAGAGATATCTCATCGTTGCCGAGGAGCAACTAAAGTTGATTCAGGATGAACTCACTTCAGTGAAGAAGGGGAACGAGGAGCTAAGTGCCAAGATCCAGGAGATGGCCCAGCAACAGAAGGAGATTGAGGACTCGATGGACAGGACGGCCAAGGAGAACGAACTGAAACTCCTGCAGGCCAAGTTGGCCGACATTGAGGAGTTCGTCGGTTACCTCAGAAAAGAAAAGGGCGAACTCGAGCAGAAGGCTTCTAGGCTCCGGTAGAGCCTAGACCCCCTCAGTCACGACAGGCGGAAGAGTGTACCCCGCTTCAGCCTCGTAAGACGCGGCCTTCTCTTCCAGCACAGCCTTCTCCGTCCGGAGCGCCTGCACTTCGCTCTCCAATGCGTTAGCAGACTTCTCCAGCTCGAAGGTGGCTATCTTCTCCTTCAGGGAGGCGATGTCGGCAAGGAGCGAGGCCTTCTCGGCCTCGAGCGACCTTATCTTCTCCTCGAGCTCTGTCCTCTGGTCAGCGTATTCGGTTACCACTTCCATGGTTGCCAGCGTCACATATTCCGATGGTTTACTTCTCTGACAAAACTAAAAACAACTGACAACATCGTAAACGCGATTAAATCGCAACACGCAGGATTTATGAATCGACTTCGATCGGCTTCACCCATGCCCAAAGGGCTCTGGATTTGGTCTTCGAATCCCAAGGCACAGAGAATCATGCTGAGGAATGTGGCGGCGTCTCCGCACCTTATGGCGGCCCTAACAGCCATCGGAAAGAGCAAGGAGGGGATGAGCGATGCCGAGCTCGACGACGCCATCAACGATAACTCAGAATGGACCACCCTCTGGGTGATTAGGCAACTTACGGCTCTCGGGTTCATAGAGTTCAAAGTAGATTTCTTCGGAAACCCTGCCAGGTACCAGCTTACTGATGCCGGAAGGAGCGCCCTTGCAACGATTACAGGCCAACCTCCTCCAAAGCCTCCAACAGCCGCGCCGCCGCGACCCCAGCCAGTCCCACCAACGCCACCTCCACCTCAGCCCGCGGCCCCGAAGGCCGCCTGACCACACGCGACGAGACTAAACAGGTCGGCAACAGCCCCCAGCCCGTTTGCCGCCTGAATTGTACTACCTTGAGACTCCTTTCAGGCAATCGCTGTGAAGTGTTACTCGAAATGCGGGGGGAGGGATTTGAACCCTCGAACCCCTAAGGGATGAGGTCCTGAGCCTCACGCCGTTGACCAGGCTGGGCGACCCCCGCGTTGTCCCGGCGAGCCCAAGCTTCTCTTTATGAACGTTCAACACTTTCACCCGCCTCCCTCTTGTCCAACGAGGTCCCTCGCGCACCTCGTGTTAAATTCCCACGAAGCTTCACATCCACATAATGCCTAGGTTACACTATCTCTACGAGCAGGCAGCAAGCGGCAGGGAGCGCTTCGTCTATTACTGCTCAGGTTGCCGCTGCGTTCTCCGCGTCAGGCGCGATCTGGGGCCTGCCGGCGAGACAGTCGGCTCCCTGAACGGACGCTGCATGGGGTGTAGTAGTCTCCTCGAAGGGAACGTCGAGTGCAGGCTCGCTCTTGTGCCTGATGACTGGTCCGACGTCTTCCTGAGTGCCGCCTCACCGGTGCAGAAAAGGGAGGCACTTTTCCAGAAGGCCTCGTCGATACCACACTTCTCCCTCGGCTTCCCGCACCTAGACTCGCTCCTGCGCCCCTTCTCTGAAGGGTATGTGATTCTGCTCAGCGGAGAGACGTCATCCGTCGTGGCTGAACTGGCCTCGCTCAGGGCCCAGCTCCCGATCGAGTCGGGTGGTCTCGACTCAGCGGTCCTTTTCATCGATGGGGGGAACCGCTCCGACCCCTACCTTTTCTCCTCCTTCGCCAAGCAGAGGGGCCTCAAGCCAGCGATGGCCATGAGGCGCGTGGCTTCCTGCCGCGTCTTCACATTCTATCAGCTGGCCGCCCTGGTCTCGGAGCACCTCGTGCGGGCAGTCGAGGACTATGGGACCAGACTGGTGGTGATTTGCGACATCCTCGGCACCTTCAACGAACCTGAGCTGGAAGAAAGGGAAGCGAGGCGGGTGCTGAGCGCCGTCGAGGAGGGCATCGAGAAGGTGAAGAGGCAGGCCCTTGTAATTGCGACCCAGGCTTCGCCCAACAAGTACGACGGCATGGTCGCTTCCTGGGCCGACGCCCAAGTTCGCCTGTCGTCAGAAAGAAACAGAATCAGGGCGGAGCTCGTCAAGCACAGGAACAGGCTCCCGGGAGAGACCACGTTCAAGCTTGGTCAGCTCCTCAGGGCCACAAGGACGGGAGGGGCCCGTTGATGGGAAGGACCATACCTTCGTTCAGGATAGCCGAGGCCCAAGAGGCCGCCGAGTGGAAATCGTTCAGGAGGGCGCTCCCCACTCGGGACAGGGCCGCCTTCGACGAAGTACTCAGCTCCGCTAGGCTCTACACCTCGGCATCTTCGGCCGCGGTCAGGACGTCGAAGTTCGAGGGGATGGCCATGGCGATGATTTTCCACCATTACAGATTGCTCATGCGGGCGGTGGGCGCGGCATCAGGAATGGAGCCGAAGGAGGGGGAAGATGACCCTCTCTGACGGCGAGATCATAGAGGAGTTCGACAGTTGGCAGCGCTTCGCCGACGCCCTGCGGGCGGATGACAGGGCACTCTTCAAGGAGATGCTGAGGCTCTGTTACGAATACTTTCCAGCAATTCAAGCGAGGGACTCGCCGTTCCCCACCGAAGCTCTGTTCATGAGCCTCCTGCTAGCGCAGCACAAGACAATAGTCTGGCTGGCTTCCGAAATCGAGAGACTGAAGGGTGGTGGGAAGGACGCGCGGCTGGATACTTGACCTCTATCCGGGGAACCCGGGGGAGATGGTCATCTGGATCAAGCGCGAAGACGGCGAGGCCGTCCGCCTGGTCGACCATTGGTCCCCATCGATATTCATAGGGACAGACAACAAATCAGACTTCGACGTCCCATTCCAGGCCCTCCGCAACGACTTCGTCTGGACCAGGACAGTCCAGAAGCGCGAAAGAGTGACCGATGCAAGCACGTCCTCCGTCGTCGAAGCGAGGCTGAAGGACGCGCGGAAGGCGCAGCAGGTGGCGGGGAGGATAGAGCGCCTTGGCCCCTTCGGCACCTTTAGGCTCTACAACACAGACGTTCCTCCCGGCCAGAGCTACCTCTACGAGCGGAACCTCTTCCCCCTCGCCTATTGCGAAATAGAACAGAAAGGGGACGTGCTTAGGTGGGAGCTCAAGGACGATGTCTGGGCCTATGACTACGCCCTGCCTGCGCTGAGGAAAGTGAAGATTGTGGTCGACATCGCGAAGCAGGGGAAACTACCACGCTTTACAGACAAGATCGAAGGGATTTCGCTAGAAAGCGACGGCGGGAAAATCGAGATAGGTGGGCACAGCGAAGCCGACAAGCTTCTGGGGCTGGTGGAGGCGGTACGAGAAGCAGACCCAGACTTCGTCCTGACCAACGACGGTGACACATTCCTCTTCCCCTATTTGATCAAGCGCGCCGGAGCGAACGGAATCGGCGCCAAGTTGGTCCTCGACAGGGACGGCATTCCCATGAAACTCCCCTCGAAGGGGGGCACGACCTACTTCAGCTATGGGAGAATCCACTACAAGCCCTCGGCGATCAAGCTCTGCGGCAGGGTGCACATCGATATCAACACATCCTTCGCTTACTCCGAGGCGGGATTCGATGGGCTCTTCGAGCTGAGCAGGATATGCCGCATGCCCCTCCATACTTCGAGCAGGGCGAGCATCGGGAAGGCACTCTCCAGCCTACAGTTCTACCACGCGTCGAAGATCGATCTGCTCGTCCCTTGGAAACCGACCCTGGTAGAGCGCTTCAAGGACAGGAACGAACTACTCATGGCGGACAGGGGTGGCTTCATCTTCGAACCGAAGGTAGGGGTCCACGAGAACGTTGGCGAGCTAGATTTTAGTGCGTTGTACCCTAGCATAATGTACAGGAAGAACATCTCGGCCGAGACAGTCAAGTGTGCCTGCTGCCCAGACTCTGACAACAGAGTGCCTGAGCTCGACTGGAACGTGTGCAAGAAGCGGGAGGGAATCGTCCCCCTGGCCATCAAAATCATAGTGGAGAAGAGGCTCCACTACAAGGAGCTCAAGCGGACCGCCAAGGGGGCCGATTATGACAGATACAACGCCAGACAGGCGGCTCTGAAGTGGCTGGGTGTCACAACCTTTGGATATCTGGGTTTCAACAACGCGAAGTTCGGCCGCATCGACGCCCATATCGCCGTGTGCGCCTGGGACAGGAAGATACTGCTCGACACGGCCAGAATCGCTGAGCGGAGGGGCTTCGAGGTGATGCACGGCATAGTCGACTCCCTCTGGGTCCAGAAGGAAGGGGCAGACAGGGACGACTATCTCGAGCTGAAGGCTGAAATCGAAGCAGAGACCGGATTCACCATTTCATTCGAAGGCATCTACAAATGGGTGGTCTTCCTTCCATCGAAGGTCGAACCAAACGTACCGGTGCTCAACAGGTACTTCGGGGTCTATCAGGGCGGAGACCTGAAGATTAGAGGAATAGAAGCGCGGCGCCATGATACGCCCTTGGCGTTCGCCAAGTGCCAGATGGAAATCCTGAAGGTTCTGGCGGGAGCAGACACAGTCGCGGATGCGAGGGAGAAGATTCCCGAGTGCATCGAAATCTTCCTCAGACATGCCGAAGCGCTAGCGTGCCACGAGGTCCCAGTCTCGGAACTCGCTTTCTCCACCAACCTCTCGAAAGCTCCAGAAGAGTACACCACGATGACCGTGCAGCACGCGGCCATCAAGCAGCTTGTGGGAGAGGGCGCGGCCCTCCACGCCGGCGAAGGGATACGTTACGTCATCGCGGACTACAAGGGTAAAGACTCGAAGAGGGCAATGCCCATTGACATGATCAAGGATCAGGCGAAGTACGACTCGGAGCGCTATATCGTGCTGCTGGCGGAGACCTGCTCCTCGGTCCTCGAGCCATTCGACAGAGGATGCACTGCCACGGGGCTCATGTCGTCATACGAAGCTCGTAGAAACGTGCTCCTCAACTGAGCGCAGATTCTACCACACAACAGCCTTCGTGGGTTTGATTTTCAGTATCGGCGACTCCCCTTCGCCCCAGGGGTGCCTCCTGTAAACCTCGAACCTTTTGAGCAGAATCTGGAGCAGCCTTCGGTATTCCTTCCCCCGTTCAAGGATTTCGCACTCCCCTTCCACCATAACTGCATGGTTGGGGCGGTAGTCGTCCACGACGAGGGCCACCCTGTTGTTCTGCCTCAGATTTTCCAGCTTCTTGGTGCCGTAATCAATGGCGATAACGATGTTCTCACCATCAAGAGCGTAGATCACGGGCACGACGTGCGGTTTCGCGTCCTTCGAGGCGGTGGCAAGCCTGCACAACTCGTGGTCTTTCAGAAAGCTCAGGGCCTTGGATGACAGGACTCCCATACTTGGATGGACCCCTCGCGGTTCGGAATAAGACTGTCGGCCAACCTTAAACGAGGCGCGGTGGCAGCCGGCACCGATGAAATACACGGTTCTTGGAAGCACAGGCCTGAAAGTATCGAGGCTGTGCATAGGGTGCATGAGCTTCGGCGGGCCGGATTCCCCCGGCTTCGAGTGGACACTGGGGTACACAGACTCGAAGAAAATCATTGACAGGGCCATCGACCTAGGGGTCAACTTCTTCGACACAGCGGACGTCTACTCCAACGGCAGGTCGGAGCAGATCGTGGGGAAGGCGATGGAGGGGAGGCGGAACGACGTCGTCATAGCCACCAAGGTCGGCCTCCCCACAGGCGACGGCCCCGACGAGCGAGGACTCGGGAGGAAGCACGTCAGGCGGAACCTAAAGAGGTCCCTTGCCAACCTCAAGACAGACAGGATAGACCTGTACCAAATCCACCGGTGGGACTATCAGACACCCATTGAACAAGTCCTCAAGACCCTGACAGAGGCGGTGAGGAAGAACCGGGTCGTCGACAACATCGGCGGATCGAGCATGTGGGCATGGCAGTTCGCGAAGGCCCTCTACACCAGTGACAGGCTCGGACTGGAGCGCTTCAAGACCATGCAGAACCACTACAACCTGGCCTACAGAGAAGAGGAGAGGGAGATGATACCCCTGTGCAGAGCCGAAGGCATACCACTACTCCCCTGGAGCCCGCTGGGGAGGGGCTTCCTTACAGGCAAGTACAAGCGCCGGGCGAAGCCGTCCAGCACCCGGTACAAGACAGACGTCTACCTCAGCGGGAGATACTTCAAACCCGAAGACTTCGACGTGGTGGAGCGCCTCGAAGAGGTGGCGAAGGCGAAGGGATTGACGCCGGCACAACTCGCTCTCGCGTGGTTGCTGAACAGGGAGGGGGTCGCGTCCCCTATCATTGGACCCACGAGAATGGAACAGCTTGAGGAGTTGGCAGAAGCGACCGACGTCCGACTGAAGTCAAGCGAAATGAAACGGCTTGAGGAGCCCTACACGCTTCACCCTGTCTTAGGACACGAGTGAACCCTACGCAGGGAGCTGCACAGTCGCCACAGTCGGGAAGGAGGAGCCTAGGCCACTGACCATGACCTCGCTCTGTGATATGGTGTACAGGTAGTCCCCGATTATGACGCTCCTGTCGATGGAGAGACTGTCGTTCGGGTAGTCCCCGAAGTTCTGGCCCACAGGGTACTGCGAGACCTTTCCAAGTACAGTTAGCCCGGTAGAGTTCACCCTGATGACATACACCCCCTGCCAGACGGGGTTCCCGAAGGCCGGGATGCCTCCTCCATACGTCTGGTTACCGCTCACAATATAGAGGGTCAGCGGAATCACCGTGATGTTTCTCGTCTGATCGTAGGTGAAAGCTAGGTGGTCGCTGAGGACCGGGGAGTCCGTTCCCCTGTCCCCAATATCGAGTTTGGCCACCTGTACAGAGCTTCCGTTCTCGTATACCTTGAATAGAGAAACCTTCAGTCCTAGGTAATAGCTGAAGTTCCCATTCGAGGCCGGGACTGACTCCTTGCCAACTCCGAGCAGGTACCCCCCGGCAAGAGGGTACAAGTAATCCGAGTATCCTGTGACCTTCAGCGCGCTCAGAATTACCGGCTTTGTTATGTTCTTGAAAGATATCACGAACAACGGGTCGATCTGCTGGTATGTTACCACATAGCCAACGTCTCCCGCGAAACGGACGGCATAGATGTTCTCTCCCGGCGCTATGTTAGTCAGGGCCGAGACCTCATTCATATTCTGGTCCAGCACGTAGACATCGTCACTCGTCGTGGCGACGCCGTTGATTGTGGTGAAGCGGCTGGTTGCAATCCTGAAGTAGCCGTTGTACTCGTCCATCGAGAATTGGTTGAGGACCGTCCCGGGAACGACCCCCGCCTTGGCCACAGTCACGGTCCCGTTGGAGTAGGAGGTGCGCAGAACGGTGCTGTTCTGCGATTGCATGACCATGTCGGGCGTTATGACGCCTCCACTCCACGCGTTTCCAGGCACTCCGTCAACATCGTAGAGGTTGAGGTAGTTAGTGTAGGTCACGTAGATGTTCGACGTGGAAACATAAATCGTCGCCGAAGGCCCCGTTAGAACTGAAACAACGCTTTCCTTCCCGGTGGACATGCTGATGCTCGGAATCATGGTGTAGAAGCTGATTTGGGCGGTGTTGTTCGTGTAGTAGACGGATGACGGAGACAACTCGCCCTGGATCCCTCCCCGCGAAACCACAGGCATGGCCGCGGTAGCGTTCCCTTGGCCATCGAATGTGTACGAAGGCTGCTGGATCACGACGTACACGTACCCGTCAGCCATCCTAGCACCCACATAGTTTCCCGAGATGGTCACGTTCTGTATCAGAACAGGAGAAGCCAAGCTGGTGGTGTTGTACAGGAGCAACTCGATGGCCCCCGTCCATGATCCGGTCTGAACAATCACCATCAGTCGGTTCTGCACGCTTTCGAGCCCTAGAACCTGATCGTTGGGGAAAGACAGGGTCGAAAGTATGGTGGTTGAGTTGGGCGGATACGCGTTGATCAGTGCGACGGAGTCGTGGGTCGACACGAAGAGGTGTGTGCCATCGGTCTTTACTCTGTCGAGCTCATCGACGCCCTGGACCTGCACGTTGGTTCCGGTGTAGGAGGGAGGATTGCTGAGAGATGATACGGTCGCTGACGACACTGTGGAAGTCGCCGCTTCTGTGAGCGTCGTCGTCGTCACCCCAAACGCCACCGGGAGCCCGATGGGCCCTCCCCCGAACCCGAAGCCCCACCTGCTGTACTGCTGGGCGCTCTTGGCGTTCGCCGAGATGTAATCCTGAAGCTGGGAGTAGCTTTGGAACGAGCTCAGGCTTTGCAGGACAGACTTCGGCGTCGAGCCTCCTGTTGAAACAGTCAACTGCATGCCCGGTGGAACAAGAGCGAAAACAGCTACCAGGGCAGCCACACCGATGATCGCGACGACAAATACTGCCGCTTCAGTTGACAATGCCGGCTTTGCATCAGCAACTCGCATAGTCCACCCCTAGGAAAAGGCGCCGAGTTTAGCCTAGAGCGGAGAACGGGTGTTCTGGAACCACGAACGATTAAAAATCAAGTTCGGATGGTGCCGAGGACGCGTGCCGCGATAGCTCAGCCTGGCTAGAGCGTTGCCTTGGTAAGGCAAAGGTCGAGGGTCCGAATCCCTCTCGCGGCTCTGTCTACGTTTCCAATCCTCGCGTCGAGCTGAAAACAAATGGCTCGAACTTCAATTCTACAAATTCGTTCCAGATTTCCGGCAGAGAGTCCCTGTAAGCGGTTCGTCCACACGGCTCTAGGACCCAGGTTCGGACGGCCGTGCCGGCGCTGCGTTTGGCAAGGGGAAAGTCGCCATTTCAATCGGCGATAGCTTACGACGAGCCTTTTAATCCCATGAGATAGCGGCGTGAGAAGTGCCGGGGTAGCACAGCTTGGCCTATTGCGCCGGCTACGCCTCACGTAGGCGACACTCATAATCCCGAGCCAAGTTCGGATGCGAAATCCGGAGAGGGCTCCCCCGGAAATCGCGGGCTCAAATCCCGCCCCCGGCACTTTCAAAACGCTTATTATTCGACGCCAGCGTCGCGGCCCCGGAATTGCACCTCCCCTCACTCGACATCAATGGCTACTATAACTTCATCAGCACGGCAATGATAGCGCTTTTTATCATCGGGCTCGTCATTATTTTTGTCTACGAGTACGAGGCGCTTCGAAGGTCGAAGCCTAGCCGCGGCCCCTGAGCCTTTCGATTACGCTGAAATTCGAAAGCTGCAGGAGCCAGCCGCCCATCTTAGTCGACTTGCACACCACTCCTGTCAACCTCAGCCGTTCGCCGGGCTGAATCCCTGACACCCTTCCCGAGAGATCCCTCCAGGCGACGAGCTTCATCTCCCCGGTGTCATCTCCCACCACTAGTTCCCCCTTCTTCACGGTCGTCCCATCCCTCAGTCGGACGTCGTCGACGCTTCCATGTGAAAGTGCTATGACCTCGGTCATGATCTGTGCGTCTTCCTCTTTGACCTCGGTCAGCTTCGTGGCAAGCACGTCAAGGCCAGGAATCGAGTCAAACGCAGCCATCTGCACAGAATCCGGGCTCCTGCAGTAAATCCGCCCTCCCGTCGTCTCGTCAGGAACAACGTCAATCACGTCGTTCTGAGAAGGCTCCTTGACCCCCTTCCCCAACTCGATGAACTTCACCTTCCTGTCCCTCCCCACACCGAGGACGACCTTCGCCGATTGGCTGGAACTCGTCGCAGCGACCCGGAAGACAGACTTCTCTGCGGTCGGTCCCAACGTTATCGTGCTCCCCGCATCTCCATGGACCTCAAACTCTCCACTGTTCGAACGCCTCGCTCTCACGTTAGTTATCCGCACCTTCTGCCCTCGTTTGAGTTCAGGCTGGGCGGATGGGCTCCAGAGGACAACCCGGGCCTCCTTCCCTCCCTCCCGCAGCACACCGAACTGGAAGAGGGAGCCCTGTGATCCATCTGACCTGACGAACTCACTGAAACGGGGTTCAGAGCTCACCACACAATCCAATGCGACGAATCGCTCCTCCTTCGTGAGCGTCGGGAGCTTCTGAACGACCATCGAGATTGACGGGAGCTTGGCTATGGTTTTTTCATCCACTAGCGTCTGGATCTTTCCCCTCTTTCCGAGGTTCAGAGTCGCCTTCCCGTCGAGTCCTTGTTTCACGTAGGCATTTGCCACCCTCACGGGGGCGTCAACCTGCAGACCGAGTTTCTCCAGTTGCTCAAGGCCCTCCTCCCAGACTGTCAGCCTCACTGAGTCCTTGCCATCGAAGAGGGCGAGCCTCTGGTACCTGCCTGTCCCGCCGTCCTTTTTGTTATAGGTCGCCACCGGGTACACCGCCAGCACCCTCGCCACGACCGTGACGTCGTTGGCGCCGATATACAGGTCCTTGATTGACAGGTCCGAGGACGCGTCTTCTTTGCGGAGCGAGACGCCCAGCTCTCCTGCCACTAGGAAGAGGGCCCCCTGGTCGGTGAGGTACCCTGCACCTACCGTCCGCTTTTTGTCTTCGATTCGGGCCAGTACCTCGTCCCGGCTGAGTTCAGGCTTCTGCCGGAGTAACTCCCCAACGAGAATGTCGAAGTCGTACATGGCCTAGGGCATGGCTAACGCCGAGTTCACGTCGGCGATACCTTCCTCCAGTATGTCAAGGCCTTCGCTCATCTCTTCTTCTGTGACTACGAGTGGGGGTATTACACGAATAGTATTCCTTCCTGCGATGATTACCAGTAACCCGTGGCGGAAGCAGTAGTCCATAATCTGCCTCGCTTCCTCCTCTCCCCTAACCTTGCTGCGCTTGTCCTTGACGATTTCCACACCTATGAAGAGTCCCATCCCTCTGACATCCCCGACGATCTCATACTTCTCCTTCATCTCAAATAGTCTCTTCTTCGCCTTCTCACTGATGCGCCTCACGTTCTGAAGGATGTGCTCCGACTTCAGAACGTCAAGTGTGGCTAGGCTGGCCTCGACGGCCACCGGGTTTGCTCCGAAGGTGGAGGCGTGTTGACCTGGTTTCCAGCTCTCCATGACCTCTGCCTTTGCGACGGTGGCGCTGAGTGGGAGCCCGGAGGCGATGCCTTTCGCGAGAGTCACGATGTCAGGCACGACTCCGTAATGCTCGATCCCCAGGAACTTCCCGGTCCTTCCCACCCCGGTCTGTATCTCATCGGAGACGAAAAGAACGCCGGACTCCCTGAGGAACTCCATCTTCTTGAAGTAGTCAGGGGGAGCGGGCACGTAGCCTCCTTCTCCTTGGATAGGCTCGAAGAAATATGCCGCCACGTCGTCCACCGGGACGAACTTCTCCAGATACTGCTCCCTGAAGTAGTCAACACAGTAGTAGTCGCACTCCGGGAAGGTCTGCTTCCAGGGGCACCTGTAACAGTAGGGGAACGGGAAATGGACCACGTCCGGGACCAGCGGAAACGCGTCTTTCCTTTGCATGGGCTTACTTGCCGTCAGACTGAGGGCCCCCATGGTTCTCCCATGGAACGCTCCAGAGTGGGCAAGCCAGATGGGGCGCTTGGTGTAGTTCCGGGTGAGCTTCATGGCGGCCTCGATGGCCTCGGCTCCGCTGTTGCCATAGTAGACCATCTTCTGGAAGTCTCCTGGAATCAGCCTGAGGAGTTTGTCAGAAAGCTCGACTAGGTTGTCGTAGTAGAAATCGGTGTACGAGAAATGGACGAATTTTTCAGCTTGGCTCTTTATGGCCCGGACCACCTTCGGGTGTGTCGACCCAGTACTCAGGACCGCTATCCCCGACGCGAAGTCGATGAACTGGTTTCCATCCACGTCCCTTACAAGGCATCCATGTGCAGAATCGACAACGAGGGGGTAGAAACGCGCAAACGAAGGGGAAATGTACTTGGCCGTCCGCTTCACGACGACCGCACCTTTCGGGCCTGGCAGCTTCCCCTCGACTTTGGCGAACTTGCGAGCTTTCATGAGAACCGAGCATCGGCCCGGCCGTGGGGCTAAAATCCTTTACCCGAATAGAGAACACCAGTGAGTGTCCGCGGTCCGAAACTGACCTACACAGGTGGGACAGAAAGCTCTATCTCGAGCACGGGCAGGTTGAGCTGCCGTCCGTCTCTTGAGAGGACGTTCTCGCCATCGATGGTGATATTAGAGATTTGGACGTTGCTCATGAAGCGCTTCCTCAGCACCTGAGCCACTTCCACTGACATGTTGATTGCCTCCCCTCTGGCGCGGAGGACCACCTGTTTTGCGCCGCCGTTGAACATTGTGATACACGCGGTCACGTAGTTCAGCAGAGGCTTGCTCTGGCCGACGATGACTGTCTTTCTCTCTTCGGACATGAGACGTCAGCTCCCGAGTTCAGCCTATAAATGCTCGTTTTTGGCATCGTTCTTCTCATTACTGCAGCAGCATGGGCAGCAACAGCATTCCAAACCGTTCACCCCTGGCACGACAACGAATCCGGGTAGTTATTGACCGACCCGCCTGTACTTTC
>Ga0187769_10000385_pt1 | contig 24207 bp, 17 predicted proteins | sample 0116_SJ02_MP02_1_FD_133140 | JGI IMG/M metagenome (GOLD analysis project Ga0187769, IMG submission 133140) | Tropical peat soil microbial communities from peatlands in Department of Meta, Colombia - 0116_SJ02_MP02_10_MG | ecosystem: Environmental > Terrestrial > Soil > Wetlands > Peat | place... | reverse complement strand
GTCGTGCGTACCCGTGTACACGACGGTGTTGGTGACATAGTTCTCGGGCAGATGCGGGTTATCCGCGTGATCGTCAAAAGCGAACTGGAGCACCCGCATTCCGGGAAGACCAAATTGATCTCTAAGGGCGTATACATCGGGCGTGATCAGTCCCAAGTCCTCGGCGACGAACGGCAAACTGCCCAGGTCTCTCTCGACGACACGGAAAAACTCAGCCCCAGGACCCGGCATCCAGGTTCCAGACTGGGCGGTCAATGCTCCCGCGGGTATGTGCCAAGCCGCTGCGAACGCACGGAAATGATCCAAACGAATCACGTCGACATGCGCTAAGCGAGAACGCAAGCGATCGATCCACCAGCGATAGCCGGAGTCGCGAAAAACGTCCCAGTTGTAAACGGGATTACCCCAGAGCTGTCCTTGGGCACTGAAATAATCGGGAGGCACACCAGCGACAAAGCGCGGTCGACGTCGCTCATCCAGCAGAAACAGCTCCGGATGGGCCCACATGTCGCTTGAGTCGGGAGATACGAAGAAAGGCAGATCGCCGATCAAAGTCAAGTCCTTGCTGTGGGCATAGGCCTTCACGCGGTCCGCCTGACGGATCAAAAGGAACTGTGCAAAGCATACTCGGCCGATCCGTTCGGCAAGTTCGCGCCGAGCTTGGTCGAGCGCCGGCGGCTTGCGCTCGACCAATTCGGCCGGCCAATCCAAGTAAGGCGCATCATCAAACTTGGCCTTTAAAACCCGGAACAGCGCGTAGTCACCCAGCCAATGGTCTTGCTCGTGACAGAATTGCTCGTAAGCGAGACGCAGGTCAGGACGAACGCCCGCTTTAAATCGCAGCCAAGCTTTTTCGAGCAGGCCACGCTTAAACGGTGTGATCGCGTCGTAATCAACACTCGCCGGAGAAAACGCGTTGTGAGCGCAGTCGCTGGGTTTCAGGAGGTCATCTTCGATCAGCCAATCGGGGCTGATCACGAGTGTGTTCCCCGCGAAAGATGACAAGGGCTGATAGGGCGAGTTGCCTAAACCGGTGGGACCTAGAGGTAGTATCTGCCACCAGCCTTGGTTCGCTTCCTCCAGGTGATTGATCCAAGAGATAGCAACAGGTCCCAAATCGCCGATGCCGTAAGGCGATGGCAACGAGGTGACATGCAGCAGGACACCCGATGCCCGGTAATCCTGGGGAAATGGTGGCATCTGCATGCTGCCGCTCATGGGTCCCTTTCCAATCAGCGCGCTTCGGTTCGCGCTTATTCTTCTCGATGCCGCTTCCCTTTCCTTATCATTCTCTGTAGTCTGGACAGATTACAAGCAAGCAAAAGTACGCTTACCTATCGTGCCCTCCCTCGGCGTAAAAGCCTCAACGGAGAATGTTCGGCACCGTCGGCAACTTGCGCAGGCGCCATTCCGTAACACATTCCCCGCCCCACAGATTCCTGTTTCACCAGCACCCTGGTGATCTAAAATGGCAGGCCTCATGGTACCCGAATCGTCCGTAGATCAGAATATGCCCGCTCATTTCGAAGCGCCCGGCGAAAGCGGTCGGGTTCGCTCGGGCAGCCCCCGGTCCTTCGGCGCACACCTGGGGGATGGGCAATTCCGATGTGCGGGCAGCGATCGTTAAGCACCAGCGAGGAGTCCCTATGAGCAGCCCTGCGTTCAACCGCGCCTCCGATACAGCCGTTTCAGACGCTCTCACCGACTTGGCTTTGGACCTGAGATGGTCCTTCAACCACTCGGCCGACCAACTCTGGGAACGACTCGATCCCGAGCTTTGGGACCTTACGCACAACCCCTGGGTCGTTCTGCAGACAGTATCCCGTGAAAGACTGCAGAGTGTCACGGCGGACCCGAACTTCCGAAAACTGCTGGCCGATCTCCATCGTGAGAAAGCGATGGTCGAGGGTTCCGAGGGGTGGTTTCAAAGAGCACATCCGCAGTCTGGCCTTTCTGCCGTTGCATATTTCTCAATGGAGTTCATGGTAAGCGAAGCGCTGCCCATTTATTCGGGCGGGCTCGGCAACGTAGCTGGCGATCAGCTGAAGACAGCGAGCAATCTCGGCGTCCCCGTGATTGGGATTGGTCTGCTCTACCAGCAAGGGTACTTTCGTCAGGAAATCGACGCGCAGGGCCATCAGCAGGCCTTGTATCCGTTCAATGATCCTGGTCAACTCCCCATCCAACCGGTGCGTGAGTCAAATGGTGAATGGCTGCGCCTGTCCATCGAGCTGCCCGGGTCCAAGCTGTGGATTCGTATCTGGCAGGCGCAGATCGGCAGGACGAAACTCTATCTTCTCGATACAAACGATCCCGCGAATGCTCCCGCATATCGAAGCATCACCAGTGAGCTCTATGGGGGCGGCCCACCCTTGCGCTTGAAGCAGGAACTGGTCCTCGGGATCGGAGGCTGGCGGCTCCTGAGGGCCCTCGGTTTGCGACCGGAAGTATGCCATCTCAATGAAGGACACGCCGCCTTTGCGGTGCTGGAACGCGCCCGATCCTACATGGCGGACCACCAACAGCCCTTTGATCAGGCACTCGCGATCACACGTGCCGGCAATCTTTTCACGACTCACACTCCCGTCGAGGCTGGCTTTGACCGATTTGCTCCCAGTTTGATGGAAGGACACCTCAGAGCGTATGCCGAGCAGCAGCTTTCGATTTCGCTCCACGATCTGTTGGCGCTGGGACGGAGGGATCCGGAAGATTCCTCCGAGCCGTTTAACATGGCCTACTTGGCCATTCGGGGAAGCGCTGCGATAAATGGCGTCAGCAAGCTGCATGGTCAGGTAAGCCGGCGCATCTTCCAGGTCCTGTTTCCCAGGTGGCCAGAAGACGAAGTGCCTGTCACGCACGTAACGAATGGCGTGCACACACCCACCTGGGACTCTGCCGAAGCCGATCGCCTGTGGGAAGCCACGTGCGGAAAAGAGCGCTGGAGAGAGACTCTGCAGGGGATGGAGGATTGTTTTCGCGGGGTCGGCGACTCCGATCTGTGGCGGCTTCGCGCCGACGGCCGTAGCTCTCTGGTAGAGTTCGTGCGCAAGCGATACGCCCGGCAAGTCGCAAGCCTCGGGGCCTCCCAGGAGGAGCTTGCCCGGGCTGCGCAAGCGCTCGATAACGATACTCTGACCCTGGGTTTTGCTCGCCGTTTTGCTCCGTATAAACGACCCAACCTGCTCTTGCACGATCCGGATCGCCTGGTACGTATCTTGACCAACGCTGAGTGCCCGGTGCAGCTCGTCCTGGCCGGCAAGGCCCACCCACAGGACTTAGAGGGTCAGGAGATGGTGCGCCAGTGGATTGAGTTTGCCTGCCGCCCGGAAGCTCGATCTCGGGTTGTTTTTCTGAGCGATTACGATCTGCTCATGGCAGAGCAACTGGTTCAGGGCGTCGATCTCTGGTTGAATACGCCGCGCCGCCCCTGGGAGGCCAGTGGCACAAGTGGCATGAAGGTGCTCGTAAATGGCGGCTTGAATCTTTCGGAGTTGGATGGCTGGTGGGCGGAGGCATACTCGCCAGAGGTCGGTTGGGCCATCGGCGACGGTCGCGAGCACGGCAGTGATCCCAATTGGGACGGTGCCGAGGCGGAAACTCTTTACGAATTACTCGAACGAGAGATTATTCCCGAATTCTATCGACGCGACGATCGAGGAATTCCCCGTGGTTGGGTTGCTCGCATGCGGGAAAGCATGTGCAGGTTGACTCCTCTTTTCTCGGCCAATCGCGTCGTCCGCCAGTACACCGAGCAGCTTTATCTATCCGCTGCTTCAGGCTTCCGAGCGCGTGCCGCGAACCAAGGGGCGATGGGTGCGAGTTTGCTTCACTGGCAAGTCCAGCTCAGAAAGCACTGGCCAACCGTGCGATTTGGTTCGGCGACGGTTGAGGAGAAACAGGGGCAATACCTCTTTCAGGCCCAGATCTTTCTAGACGATGTGGACCCTGACGCCGTAGCTGCCGAACTCTATGCCGCAGGGCAGAACGGTAGTTCCCCTGTTCGACTTCCCATGATTCGTGGCGAGCAACTGGTCGGTTCTGCAAAAGGTTTCATGTATACCGCACAGGTTCCGGCTGCCCGTCCTGTGGCGGACTATACACCACGCCTGATTCCCCAGCACAGCGGAGCGTTCGTACCGCTCGAGGCCCCTTTCATTTTGTGGTGTGAATCACCGTCGTGGCGATGACCGCACCTCTATCTGAGCAACGCCAGGGCCCAACGGTGAAAGAGCATAGGGATTGACCAACGTCACCGTGTTCTGTAACGTAATGTGCGAAATAGGCTTGATTCTTTGCTCTGCGGAGGCCCGATTGACTCGATGCTACCCTGCCCTGGCCACCCGCTCCGGTCGGAAACAGCCGCCTGTCAGGTTTCGGACAGGCGCCCCTAGTCACCACACACCTTGACCAGATCACTCGGTCGTTGTTGACCCGACGCGAATCGAAGATTCGAGAGAAGACGAAACGAGATCTGGCTTAGCCGCAAACAGAAATCTTACGCCACGCGATCGGGTGGCGGTGGAAAGTGTGGCCCATGATAGGTTCTATTCCGGTTCGATCAGCTGTCATCTCGTTGTTGTCGTCAGCCGCGCTTTGGATGCCCGGGAAGGGTCCGCAAGCAACTCCCAGCACTTTGGCGCCGACGTCCACACCCGCCTATGAGATCCACGCGCTATCGTTGTTTGTTCTTTCCATCGCCGCCGGCATTTTCCTATCCGTGGCGGGACTGCTCACCTATGCCATCATCAAATACCGCGCAAGGCGCACCGACCATTTAAGCGAGCCTGCCCAGATTTACGGAAGCACCCAGATCGAGCTCGCTTGGACCGTCATTCCGGTTCTCATCGTTATCGTATTGTTCCTGACAACGGCACGGCTGATTTTCGCAATCCAAGATGCGCCCGAGCCGGAGTCTGCCCTGGATGTAACCGTGATTGGGCACCAATTTTGGTGGGAATTCCGTTACCCGAAACTAGGAATTGTCACCGCGAATGAACTGCATGTTCCGCTGAGCAGCGAGCAGGAGCCCCTACCAACCTATCTCACGCTTCTCGCTGCTGACGTCGACCACAGTTTTTGGGTGCCGCAGCTTGCAGGAAAAACCGATCTGATTCCCAATCACCCCAACGCAACTTGGATCAACCCCCTCCAGCCCGGACTCTACGTGGGTCAGTGCGCGCAATTTTGTGGGGCACAGCATGCTTTGATGCTTCTGCGCGTCTACGTCGACAACCCGGATGAATTCTCTGCCTGGGTGAAAAACCAGCAGCAGCCCGCTGTCGAGGACCCTCGTGTAGCCGGGGGGAGGCACTTGTTTGAAACGCAGGCCTGTATGAGCTGTCATACCATCCGGGGAACTGCGGCGACAGGCCGGTTCGGCCCGGATCTTACGCATCTGATGAGCAGGCAGACCCTCGCATCGGGAGTGACCAACAATAATGCCGAAAACCTCAGGCAATGGATTGAGGATCCAGGAAGTCTCAAGAGCGGTTGCTTGATGCCGGCGATGCAGTTGAGCGATCAGCAGCTCGATCAGGTCACTGAATATCTCTCAACCCTTCGTTGAAATATTGGGACAAGGAAATGGGCGAAAACTCCTTACAGCTTCCCGGTTCGATCGGTCTCACCCGACCGCGTCCCTTCACGGAGACATTTCCGGAGTGGCTCCATGAATGGGTGGTCACGGTCGATCACAAGCGCCTCGGGATCCTGTATGTTCTCTACGCCATTTTCTTTCTCTTGGTCGCTGGCGCCGAAGCGATCGCCATACGAATTCAATTGGCCCTCCCAGGAAGCCATTTCCTCACTCCGCAGGTCTACAACCGCTTCTTCACCATGCACGGTACCACCATGGTTTTTCTGGTGGGCATGCCCATTCTCTTTGGGTTCGGCAACTACATCGTTCCGCTCCAGATCGGCGCGCGCGACATGGCCTACCCGCGCCTGAATGCTTTCAGCTTCTGGCTGACCGCCTTCGGCGGACTATTTCTCTACTACAGCTTCCTAGGAGGCGGAGGGCTCTACGGCGTCGGCAGTGCACCCGACGTGGGTTGGTTTGCCTATGCACCGCTGACTGCGCGAGCGTTTTCTCCGGGCCACGCCACCGATTATTGGGCACTGGCGCTCATCGCCAGCGGGTTCGGGACTTTAGGTACTGCCATCAACATCATCGCCACCGTAGTTTCCATGCGGTGCAAGGGAATGACGATGATGAGAGTGCCTCTTTTCTCTTGGCTCATGCTGGTCGTCAGCGGCCTTACTTTGGTCACCATCACGCCGCTCACCGCCGCTCAAATCATGCTGGTGATTGACCGGTATCTCGGGGGTCACTTTTTTGACACGCAGGCGGGGGGATCGGCCGTCGTCTGGATGCATTTCTTCTGGATTTTTGGCCACCCCGAGGTCTATGTGCTCGTGCTCCCAGCCTTCGCAATCGCCAACGAAGTGATTCCCGTCTTTTCACGCAAGGCGATTTTTGGATATCCGGCCATGGTGGCCGCCTCGGTCGGCATCGCCTTTGTCAGTTTGAGCGTCTGGGCGCATCACATGTTCACTGTGGGCATGACTTCTGTGTCCAACACATTCTTTGTTTTATCGACCATGCTCGTCGGCATTCCCACCGGGATCAAGATTTTCAATTGGCTAGCAACAATTTGGGGAGGGAAAATCCGGTTCGCCACTCCGATGCTTTTCTTGATTGCCTTTCTCTACCAGTTTCTGATCGCGGGACTCACCGGAATCATGCTCGCGGTTGCTCCCTGGAACTGGCAGCTGCACAACTCCTATTTCGTCATCGCCCATTTCCATTACGTTTTGGTAGGCGCCATCATATTTTGCATCTTCGGAGGGATCTACTACTGGTATCCGAAGGCCACCGGCCGAATGCTCGACGAAAAGCTGGGGAAATGGCACTTCTGGCTTTTTCTGATTGGCTTCCATGTCACCTTCGACACCATGCACTTCCTTGGAATCCTGGGAATGCCACGCTCGATTTACACCTATCAACCGGATCGCGGATGGAACACGCTGAACTTGGTCGTATCTTCTGGAGGAATGATCCAGGCCATTGCCGTTTTGCTCTTTGCCTTCAACCTCATTTGGTCGTACCGTCACGGGCCAGAAGCCGGCAACGATCCCTGGGACGCGTGGACCCTCGAGTGGGACACGACCTCGCCCCCACCTCCCTACAATTTCGCCGAAGATCCTGTCGTGCGTAGCCGGCGACCCTTGTGGGACTTGAAACATCCGGAGGATCCGGACTGGGAGTATGAATCATGAGCGCTGCTTCCCCGATTCCGGCAGCCTATCCGGGCGAATGGCGTACCCCCTCTCGGGGACGGGTCGCCATGTTCGCACTCATCATCGGCGAATCCGCGCTGTTCACGATCTTTGTAGTGGCGTACATCTTCTATATCGGTAAGAGCCTGTCCGGTCCGACGCCGCAGATTCTGGAGGTGCCAGTTTTTTCGACCGTATGCCTGCTCTCCAGTAGTCTCACGATCATGCTGGCAGAGCGGGCCCTCCGACGAAGCCGGATCGGAGTGTTTGCTCTCTGGCTCGGTGGCACCATCGGCTTGGGCCTGACGTTTCTCGGCGGCACAGCGATCGAATGGCACAAACTGATCTATCACGACGGCTTGAAGATCAACACCAATCTGTTCGGCACGACCTACTACTCACTGGTGGGTCTTCACGCCACGCACGTGGTGATCGGCTTGATGATGCTCACGACCGTATTTCTCTTTACACTCGCTCGAAAGATGGGAGAACAACACTCGGAGAGGATTGCTGTTCTGGCGATGTATTGGCATTTCGTTGACACGGTCTGGGTTGTGGTTTTTACGGTGGTTTACATCGTCGGGCGGTGAGGGAATCGTGCCGCAACAAGGGGAAAAGACTCCGATCGAAACCAAACTAGCCGTGCTGCCCGCACCGACGGCCTGGCCGATCGTTCTCGCGTTCGGCGTCGTGCTTTCGTTCGCGAGCCTTGTAACGAACGCGGGAATCGGTGTCATCGGCGTTTTGCTGGTGATCTGCGGTTGTGTGGGCTGGTTTCGAGAAGTATTGCCTCAAGAACGCCACGAACAAGTTCCCGTCGTCGAGCCTGTCGTCGGCGTGGTCACGAAGAGAATTAGCGTCACACGGCTTGAGGTTAGCGATCGTCACCGCGCCTTCCTGCCGGTTGAAACCTACCCGATTATTTCGGGACTGAAGGGAGGAGCCGCCGGAGGAATTGCCATGATTATTCCGGCGCTTCTGTACGGCTACATCTCGCAGCACAGCATCTGGTATGCCGTCAATCTTTTGGGAGGAGCGGGAGTCGGCCATTGGAGAAATCCCACGACTGCTGACATCGCCGCATTTCACTGGAACGGGTTGTTGATTGCCCTGGTCATTCATATCGCCACGTCGCTTTTGGTCGGCTTGCTTTATGGAGCGCTGCTTCCTATGTGGCCCAATCGGCCCATCCTGCTCGGCGGAATCGTTGCACCTCTGGTGTGGACCGGAGTCTTGCATTCGACTCTCGGTATCATCAATCCCGCCTTCGACGCGCGCATTAACTGGATGTGGTTCGCCGTGTCGCAGATTTTCTATGGCGTCGTCGCAGGGATCGTAGTCACGCGGACCGGACGCATTCGCACCCAGCAAACACTGCCATTCCTGCTCCGCATGGGTTTGCAGACACCGGAGCTGATGCGTCCGAAAGGCGAGGAAAAGAAAAGCTGATGCGCCTCGGCTGGCTGATCTCGACAGTGTGCGCGATCGGGGCTCTATCTTGTTCGGGTTGTAACCGCGTAGGCAATCCGGCCGAAGATCCACCCCTGCGCCCGCAAGATGTGGTCGATTTTGGGACGCTCTATAGCCAAAACTGCTCGGCCTGCCATGGCCAGAATGGGCAGAATGGCCCAGCTCTGGATCTGGCGAATCCGGTATACGAAGCAATTATCGACGATGCCTCGCTTCGAAAGTGGATCACGAACAGCGTGCCGGGAAGCGAGATGCCAGCGTTCGGCGAGTCCGCCGGCGGATTTCTAACGGATCGACAAGTGGACGTGTTGGTTGAGGGCATACGAAAGAATTGGGCCAAGGCCGACCTCAGAGCCGCGGACGCTCCTCCTTATGCAATGAACTTGCCGGGCGACGGCAAAAGCGGAGAGCAGACTTACAAAGCCGTGTGCCTCTCTTGCCACCAGAAGCCGAACGAACAAATCTCCGACACCTCGTATCTGGCCCTGGTGAGTGACCAAGGTTTGAGAACGATCACCATTGCAGGCCGTCCCGATCTCGGCCACCCAGACTGGCGACAAGACCGTCCCGACCGGCCATTGACGAATCAAGAGGTGACAAACATCGTTGCTTATCTTGCGTCGCTGCGAAGCACGACGCCGGGCCAACCCTATCCCCAACAGCCTTAGATTCACAGGTCAGCGAGGCAGGACGTGAGCGAAGAAGGAAAAAACAGCTTGGAACACGAAGTGACCAAGAAAGACAGTCCGTTTGAGGTTTCACGTCGGTGGCTTTTGCTGAAGACCGGGATACTTTTTAATGCGCTGGTCGGCATTGCCATCGGAATACCTTTCATCAAGTATTTGCTCTCGCCCGCAACAGGCGATCAAAACTACAAGTCTTGGGTCTCACTCGGAACACTGGATCGATTTCCAATCGGAGAGACACGGCTTGCTACGTTCACGAACCCAAACCGCCATCCGTGGGACGGTGAGACGGACGGAGTGGCCTGCTGGGTTCGCCGCACCGCTCGCGATCAATTCACCGTCTTCGCCGTCAATTGTGCTCACTTGGGATGCCCGGTTCGATGGTTTCCGCAATCCCAGCTTTTCATGTGCCCGTGTCACGGCGGAATCTATTACGCCGATGGTTCGCGCGCCTCGGGACCTCCGGAACGCGGCCTGTTTAGCTATGACTGCCGCATTGCGGGAGGAGAACTGGAAATTAATGCCGGACAATTGCCGACTCTCTCCACGTCTGCAAAGCTTCGACAGATGCCCGACAAATCAGGAGCCTCCCCGTGCGTTGGCTGAAACAAATCTCCGACTGGTTCGACCAGCGAGTGCAGCTAGCTCGTCCGGTAACCGAGGCAGCCACTCACCCGATCCCTCCCAAGACAGCGAGTTGGTTTTACGTCTTCGGAAGTGCGGCCTTTACGCTTCTGGGGTTGCAGGTCGTGACGGGTATATTGCTTGCCCTCGTCTACGTTCCCTCCGGGGGCGAGGCCTGGAACAGCTTGAACGTTCTGAACCATCAGATCACGCTGGGCTGGTTTCTCCGGGCCCTGCACGGCTGGGGATCCAACTTTATGGTTGCCGTCGTGTTGGTGCACATGACCCAGGTGTTCTTCTTCGGCGCCTATAAGTATCCACGAGAACTCACTTGGATTGTCGGCGTGTTCCTCCTCTTGATGACCTTGGGCATGGCCTTCACCGGTCAGGTATTACGATTTGATCAGGATGCGTATTGGGGCTTGGGCATCGGAGCCTCCATAGCAGGCCGCGTGCCCTGGATCGGTGGCTCCGTCGTTCACTTGCTCTTGGGTGGCCCGATCATCGCCGGAGCCACCTTGTCACGATTTTTTGCCCTTCACGTTTTCATCATCCCTGGAACTCTATTGGCCTTGGCCTGCCTTCATATCTGGATGGTCTTGAAGCTGGGTGTTAACGAATGGCCCATGCCTGGCCGTGTCGTCCGAAGATCTACGTACCTGGCCGAATACCACAGCCTTACCAAAAACGAGGGACTTCCCTTCGTCCCGGGCGCCATCTGGAAGGACATTTTCTTTTCTGGCGCGATGGTAGCCGCCGTTGCGGTTTGTGCCGTGGTTTTCGGGCCGTACGGCCCGGGAGGACGACCGGACCCCACCATCATCCAAACGGTTCCCAGACCCGACTTCTTCTTTCTCTGGCTGTACGCCGTCCTCTCCTACCTTCCCCCGAGTCTCGAGACTTCCTTTGTGTTGATCGCACCGGTTGTCGGCATTGCTTTGCTAATTGCCCTGCCCTTTGTTTCACCAGAAGGGGAGAAGAGCTGGCGGCGACGGCCGATGGCGATCTTAATGCTGGTAACCGTTGTTGCCTCCTGGGCGGTGCTCACAGGCCTTGGCACTCGCACTCCCTGGAGCCCGAAAATGGAGGCCTGGAGTGGTGGCCCTCCGGTGCCGGTCCGTTACACGCACGATGCGAGCCCGCTCGTACGGCAGGGCGTAATCGTCTTTCAATCGAAACAATGTCGAAACTGCCACTCGATTGGCGGATATGGTGGCGAACGCGGGCCAACCCTTGATTCTGTCGCAACACGTCTGACCCGAGACCAGTTGATCCGCCAGGTGCTGCAGGGTGGAGGGAACATGCCGGCCTACGGCAAGAACCTTTCTCCTCCAGAGGTCCACGCGCTCGTAAGTTTCCTCGAGACCTTGCGCCCCGCCGGTCAGCCACCGGCTCGAGATGCGTCCCAGGCAGAAGCCGCCATGCCTTAGATGAGCTCAGTCGGTAAGTGTAAGCAGTTGACGGACGCGTTCGTCACCTTCGACTACTTCCTTCCAGGAGTTTCCAATCCAGCATGGGATTGACGAAGGCTACCAACGGCTCGCAAGCGAGGCGCTCGAAAAAATCTCTACTCCGAACCCGCAAGGAGAAGCCCATGGCACAACCAGCCCAGGCAAGCGGCAAAGGAATCATCGACAGGCCCAGCAATCACCCGGTTGATCAGACGGTCGACAGGCTCAAGACGATTCTGCAATCAAAAGGAGTGACGCTGTTTGCGCTGGTCGACCACAGCGGAGAGGCGGAAAAGGTGGGCATGAAAATGCCTCCCACTAAGCTGTTGATCTTCGGTAGCCCTAAAGCAGGAACGCCACTGATGTTGGCCACACCCTCGATCGCCATCGACCTGCCTCTGAAGATCTTGGTTTGGGAAGATGGTGAGGGGAGAGTTTGGATTTCCTACAACAGCCCCGAATACCTGCGGGACCGGCACAGCCTGCCAGAGGAGCTGCTGCCCAATATCGCCGTCGTGGAGGCCTTGGTAGCCAAGGCGGGCGAGTAAGTGCGGCCACCTGCAGCCATGACGTCACTGACCTTTCGAGCCGAGCCAGAGGAAGGCCAGGTGGCGTTCGCTTTTGCGCGCGGTCATTGTTGGACGGGGCTCCACCCGGCATCGGGATCAAACTTGGTCATTGCCATTGCCGTGTCCGCCGTGGTCTTTCCCAAATCCTTTTGATACAGCACTCCATCCTGGTTGATCATGAAGGTCATCACGCCCGAGTTGCCGTACGCGGCAGGATAGGCAACAAAAGCGAATCCACGCACCATTTTCCCATCGACCACGTAGTCTTTCGCGCCGCCCTTGGCCTTATCGCTTTGTCCCTGGAGCATTCGGAAGTAGTAGCCGTGGAAGGGCGTGTGCGCATCGGGTTTTACGGCATATCCTTCGGAGGTTGCGAACGCCGCAAGCGGTCCCAGCGGACTCTGGGGCTGCCCTTGGGGCGACTGCCAGTACAAGCCATTCTGCTTGCCAGGATCACTGATGAACTTCATCGCGTATTGTTTCGCGGTCGCGCCATCGTGAAGCTGCGAGAAGTACTGCTTTTGTGCGCCCACCACCGCCCTACAAACATCGATGATTGCCAGTTCATTCCGACCCACACGTCGGCTCAGAACTTCGTCCCTCCCCGATGCTGTGTCGAAGTACCACTGTCCATCACTGTTTTTCTTCAACGGAATGGGGAAAGGGAAGTTCGTAGCGCCAATGAGCAAGATTTGGGAGCCGTCTACCATCTTGCGCCAGCGGTGCATCACGCCATACTGTCTTACAAACTCATTGATGACAGCCTTATCCTCGACGGGGTCACCAGAAAAGATCAGCTCTTTTGAATCTGGGCCGAAGATTGCCAGAAGTGCATTTTGATCACCCGCCTTTCCCGCAGCCAGCAACGCATTGCCTGCGTCGTCGGGCGTAGCAAACTCGCCTATGGCAGGCTTTGCGGACTTGCTGCAAGCGGCAAGGGAGATGACTGCCGCCAGAAAAAGTAACCCGGCTGTAAATTTGCGCGACATCCGAACCTCCAAGAACTCTAACTGCTCGACTCGCTGCAGGCTCATAGAAAGCTAGCCAGGGCTGGCGCCTTACCTGCGACCGCCCCAACCGCCTCCGCCGCCACCGCCACCGCGGCTTGACCAACCCCGAGAACTCTCCTGCCTGGATTGCCAACCGTTTCCGCTGAACGACGACCCGCCGCTCTTCTCCTGGCTTCCCCATCCCTTCGAATCAGCCGAACTGCTTCCCGAGTAACTCGAGCCGGAGTGGTTATAGTCCGAGCTTCCTGAGTAACTCGAGCCAGAATGGTTCGAGCTTCCCTGGGTCTGCTGCCACCCGCTGCCGGTGTTCTTGTATACGTTGCCGTTTGACTCGGCGTACTTGTTGCCGCTGGCTGTTTCGCCCGCCGCATAGTTACCGCTCGCGCTCGTACCGGCAACAGCCTTTCCGCCACTCGAGGTTTGAACGGAACCTACAGACCCCTGGGAGGTGGTCTCATGCTGGGTGTAGGCGGTCTCGCCATTTTTTGAATAAACCGACTGCCCGGAGTTCCCATAAGCGTTCGATTCTTGGTGGGTAGCACCATAGGCTCCGGTGTTGGGGTTGTAGGCTTGCGCCGCTCCTTGGGTGCCATAAGGGGTGGTGGTATACCCGCCGCGGGCATAGGTTCCCGTGGAAGGATTGTAGCCAGTCGCCGCGTGCGCGGTCCCATACGGGCCGTAGGCAGTCGCGCTTGAACCATAGTAGCCGCCGTGCCATGCGTTATTCCCGTAGTAGCCTGAGCTTCCGTACACCACTGCCCCACCGTGCCAGTTGCAGTTCCAGGCGGAGTAGCTCCACCCGCAACACCCGCCGCTCATCGCAGCGCCCACTGCGATACCAGCTCCAAAGGCGAGCATTCCGGTGGCAACGACGGCGGCCGTGCTATACCCGGGGGTCGTATAGGGAACGCCATACACGACGGCAGGGTTGTACTGTGGGACATATACCACCTGGGGATTGGTTGGCTGAATCACGATTACCTGCGGCGATTGCTGTACGACCGTAATCTGTGAGCCTGATTTCAGATTGCCCGCCGCATAGGCTTTGGTACGTAACGCCTGCACCGCCGACATCACATCCGCCGCCTGCGTGTGATACGCCTCTCCCAACGAGGATGTCCAACTGAGATTATTTGCCAGGTTGGCGAGGACGGACGGAAACTGAGTGAGCGCTTTGACACTGGGATCCCACGTTTGGGCGTCCACTGCATACATGAGAGTTTGGCCCGTAAGACTCGGGTTGTCCTGCAGAAACTGGTTGGCCTCCACAACTTGGTCGGGAAAAGTCGCAGCACCTAGAATCTGCCCAACGAGCGAGTCCGGGTACAAGGCGATGGGCGCAACCAATTGCTGCAGTTCATTGGCAGACAGCGGTGCGCCTTGCCCCGAATATCCCGTCGGTTGCTGCCCTCCCACCTCAACGGGCACAGCGGCAATAACCAGCAGACAGGATACGGCGCATGCCAAAACCTGCTTCATGATGGTTCTGATCATTTTTTCTTCTCCCCAGCAAGAACTAGGCCGCGAATTCAGCGAATGCTGAAAATACTCACGGAATCATTCCACATTCGAACATCTTGTTTGCGATTGGCGCGGCGATTTTGTTGATAAACGCAGCCCGCATCTGCGGATCGTTCCGCAGAATTTTTATGGCCTCCTGCTCCTGTGCGGACTTGGGCTTGCCCTGGCTCTGGGCCTTTTCCTGCCACAATTGTTCACACGTCGAAGTCTGATACTTCTGGATAATCTTGTTCGCGATCGCGTCCATAACTGGATATTGTTGAGGATCGGGGACAGCACTCGCGCCGGGTTGAGCATTCGATGACGTGGGAAGCGTGGCCGCAGTGGCCTGCGATCGAATCCGGACAAAGACGAGCGTTGCGAGCGCCAGAATAGCGATCACAACAAGCCTACGTGCCGTGCTTCTGTCTTTCATGGTTTCTCCTATGAGCCTCGGTAGTTCCAGCCTCTGCTGGAAAGCGCTCCTCGTGGGATCGCTGCTTCAAGTCGATTCGAACCCTGTTTGAACACAAACAAGCGATTTCTTCAAGAGGCATCTGGAAAACGACAACCGAGCGGGAGTCCGCCTGTGACAAACGGCCCATTGCGTAAGGGTTTTCACTACCTTTCGTGCCCAGTCTGGCCACATGTTAGCAGGCACAGCCCACTCTAGCGACTGTTAGAAATGACAGTTCCTTTATTTCCGGAGTCCCACTAGGTTAGGCAGCGGAAATGCTGTCGGATGATGCGGATGGATCTCCATCGGGTAGAAATGAAAGTCGGTTTTTCGCGACGTGTACGCACCGACGGCAGAGTGCCGTGACCCGTGTTCTGTCGACAGTTTCAAGGTCGCGAAATGTTCGGGTGAACCCCGGAGGCCACAGCAACAACACGGATGGAAGAGAAGGAGGCAGCAATGCACAGAAGACGAGGCTCTAAGCTTTTCTTGCTCGCGCTGGGATCGACTCTGCTGTTACTCACAGCGGGGACATTGAGCGCGCAGCAGGTGACGTATAACTTTATGCCGGGGACGGATTTTTCGAAATATCACACCTACAAATGGGTCGAGATTCCTTCCAATATTCACCCCAATCAGATCGTGGACCAGGAGATCCGGCAAGCAATTAACAACGCCCTTTCGGCCAAGGGTTTCACCGCCGTACAGGGCAACGGCCCAGCGGACCTTTACGTCGGCTACCAGTGCGCCGTCGACCAGGAGCGCCAATGGAATGCCTGGGGCATGCGGGGCTTTGGAGGTATGGGGCAGGCCACCAGTTCCACAATCCAAAATGGGACCCTGGCTGTCGATTTCTATGACCCAACTTCGCAACAGCTCATTTGGCGAGGCCAGGCCACGAAGACCCTGAACCCTAGCGGCAACCAAGAGAAAGACATGCAGCGGTTGAATAGTTCGGCGGTGAAGCTTTTGAAAAACTTCCCACCGAACCAGAAGAAGTAGGAAATTCACCTGGCACAGCCGTTGCTGTGAGTTCTCGGCTCATTCATTCTGCTTCTAGCGCCGCTGGGCTTTCGCAACAGAACGCGTCCATGTGGGCACTTTAAAGGCGACGTAGATGCCGCTCGCCAACTGATCTCCATGCGGCGCGAAATCGCCGAGCCATGGTCCCGACGAGACCCCGTCAGGGAACGAATCCTTACCTTAGGAGGAATATGAAAAACACAAAGCAGGTAGAAAGAAGGTTCTCCCTCGTCGTGGCCCTGTTGACGTGGAGTGCTACTTTGTTAGCGCCTCCCATGAGGGCGCAGAACCCGGAAATGCAGCAAAAGGTGTCGGATCTGAAGCAGGCCGTGGCCGTGAACAAGCAAATGCTGGCGCAGTACACCTGGACGGAGCAGGACATCATTAGCCTAAAGGGCGAAGAAAAGAAGGAAGAGCTCTACAACGTGCAGCTCGGTCCAGACGGCAAGCCTCAGAAGACGCCGATCGATCCGAATTCTATGTCTGACAGCGATCGCCAACGCCACGGACTGCGCGGCAGAATTGTCGAGAAAAAAACCGAGGAGTATCAAGAATACGCACAATCGATAAAGACTCTGATTCAGCAGTACGTTCCTCCGGAACAACAACTGATCGAGCAAGCCCGCCAACAGGGGAACATCCTGATGGGTCCAGTGGGCGCCCCTGGCGAGTTTCGCCTTGTGATCTCCAATTACGTCAAACAGGGCGACAGCATGACGGTTGTTGTCAACAAGCCTCAGCTCGCGTTGGTCAGCCTTTCCATTGCCACGTATCTCAGTGATCCGAGTGACGCTGTCAACGTGAACGTCCAGTTCAGCCGCCTGCCTGACGGGACAGGCCATGTTTCTACGGAAACTATCAACGGAGTAAGCAAGCAGTTGACCATCGCAGTACAGAACACGAACTACCAGCATATGTAGAACGAAGGGCATTCAACCGTAAAGATTGCCTTCCTCGAGTTTTGCCGAGTGCCGATTCGAGCGTAGCTCGCCGAATGTCCTCATTGGTGAGGGCTGCTCTGAAACTGGCGTACGAGTTGCTGCCCACGGGGATCAGAAGGAGCGACCTGCTGGAATTTTTTTGCGTAACGGTTGGCCTCTGCCAGGTCGCCCGACTCCTCCGCAATGCTGGCCAACCCCAGCAGGATTTCGCGATTTGCGGGAAACCTGTCGCTTGCTTTTCGCAAGACTTCCAGACTCAGTGCGGTCTTCCCGGCCGAATATAAACCGACGCCGTACACATAGGCATAGTGCGCGTTGTCCGGCGCCAGTTTCGCCGCTTTCTCGAGCAAATCCAAGGATTCCCTCAGGCGATGTTGCCGCGCGCGGAGCAATGCGAGCGCATGAATCACGTCGGCATCACCGGGTGCTTGCTTCTGCGCCTCCAAGAGCCAGCGCTCGGCTTCATCATCGCGCTGGCTGGCCCGATACAGGTCCGCTAGGTTGACATAGGCCGGAATGAATAGAGGGAAAAGCTGGATCGCCAACTTATACTCCCGTTCCGCTTCTCCCATATGGCCCTGACGCGCAAAGAGATTTCCTAAGCTGAGGTGTCCTTCGGGACGGTCCGCATTGAGTTTTTCTGTCGCCACAAGATCCGCAAGCGCGCTTTGAAATGCTTGTTTCTCTTCCGGCGTGACGTTTTCCGGCAAGGCGTCTGCAACGCCGTTCGCTGCAGCGCAACGGACAGCTAATACGGGGTCTGCTAGCAGGGGAGCCAACATCTGCCAGCGTGTCGCTGCGTCCGTCGTTGAGACTAGATCCACTGCTGCTAACCGCAGCAGCGGATCTGGCCATTGAAGGGCAGTCTGTGCTGCGTTGTACGCATCCACATCCAGGTAGGGTACCAATTCGGTAAGCGCAGTAGCCCTGGCGATATTCGGTGCATGAGGATCGTTCGCGAGTTTCACCAAATCTACGGCGGCCGTTAGCGACTGCTGCCGCGCCTCCGTCAGCGCTTGGGCGTACTGCTGGTAGCCTTGGTGCTCACTCCCGTACCATTGGTCAGTCGCTTTCGAGGCCCAGCGGAAAGTCTGGTTCTTGTGGCAATCGTTACAAGCGTTGGGAGTGCCGTATTTCACCGATTCGTCTGGTCTCGGAATCCGGAAGCTGTGGTCGTGACGGCGGTCCAAGACCATGTACGTGCGTACAGGCATGTGGCAGGCGATGCAGCTTGCTTCCGGTGTTGTTTCCTTGTGATGGTGGTGCTCGGTCGATCCGTACTTCTTCAAGTCATGGCAGATTCCACATACTTCCTCCTTCGGTCGGCGAAGCTTCTCTGTATGTGGGTCGTGACAATCGCTGCAGGTTACGCCCTCATGAAACATCTTGCTCTGCAGAAACGACCCATAGTTGTAGACCTCGTCCTGCATTTGCCCGTCCGCGGTGTACAGACCGCGATCGAGAAGCGCCACGCGGTGGGTGTTAAGCAGCGATTCCCCAGGAGCCCAGTTTTCCGATAGTTCGCTCCGACGAGCATGGCAGCGGCCACACATTTCGACTTCATCAGTGTTGGCCCGAGGCCGCGATCGGACAGAGTTTCCGGTACCGGAGTTCATCTCCCAAAAGGCCTCCCTTCTATCGTCGAAACGCGCGAGCAGCCCGTCGTTTGCAACAGGGCCGGCCGTTTTATAACGCTCGTCGTTTGCCCACTTCACGTGCTCGGATGCGGCTCCGTGACAGGCCTCACAGGACACGCTGATCTCGGACCAGGTTGTCTTGTACGTGTTGGTCGAGGGGTCGTAGTTCTTCTTCACGTCGGTTGAGTGGCACTCGGCACACATGAAGTTCCAGTTTTGTTGCAGATTGGTCCAATGCAGCTCGTCTAGAGGACGAATTCGTTCCTTTGGATACAGGTGAAACCACCTTTGTCCACCCTGTGGTTTTGGTCTGGAATCCCAGGCAATCGAAAGCGCCTGTATGCGACCATCCGGAAAGGCGATCAGGTACTGCTGCAGGGGATTTACTCCGAACGTGTACCTAATCTCATAGTCCTGGAGCTTTCCGTCCGGCCCATCCGTGTTGACATAGAACTTCCCGTCCTTCGTGAAAAACTGCGAGGTCACTCCGTAATAGGTAAACCGGACGTTTCGAAAGTCACCGAGCACCGTTTGCGGCGTTGCCACTTGCATGGCCAACTGATGATTAGAACCCAACCAGTCTTGATATTCCTTCTGGTGACACTGCTTGCATTTCCCAGCTCCCACGTAGGTGGATGCGCCAGCCTGCCCGACGCGGCGTGAGGAAGCGTTTTTCCGTTTGACCAACGCTAGATGGAGCAGACCGATAGCGACGCCGATCACGGCGAGCGCGCCGGCGACCGCCAAAAGACTCCGATGTTTCCGTGCCGTGGAACCAGAGGCAGATCCTTCAGAGCCAGTACGACGGATCACCGCGTTCTCCTTTCAGAACGCATCAGACTCTCGGGGAAACAGACGGACGGCATCGGCGATCTATCAGAGGAGAGAAGATGAAGGTCGATGCGGCTTCCGTGGATAGCGGGCACGACCCTGGTTTTATCGCTCGTTCAAGGTCAGTCGCTCAAGGCCGAGCCTCATAGACAATGTTGAAGGGCGTCTCCGTGGCGCGCCGAAAACGAGTGAACCCTGCCTGAGCCACTACATCCCGAATGCGGGGTTCTCCGGCTTGTGCACCCAGGCAAAGCCCCACTTCCTGAGATCGCGAGCACGGAGTGCACAATAGGGTCGAGAAGGAGTAGTAGACGCGCCCCACAGGGTTGAGGTTATCCTTCAGCTCACCATTGGCAAAGGGTTCGACGATCATCCAGGTGCCATCGTTGCTGAGTGCTTGTCGCACGTGCGTGGCAGCCCCGACCGGGTCGCCCATGTCATGCAGGCAATCGAAAACAGCTATGAAATCATAGTCCTTCCCGCTGAACTCCTTTGCTTTCGACACCGCGAAAGTAACGCGGTCGGAAACATTCTCGCGCTTAGCAGATTCACGCGCGGCTTCGATCGATTTGTCATGGTAGTCGAATCCAAAGAAATGAGATTTGGGAAAGGCCTTCGCCATCAGGATTGTGGAAGCGCCCTTGCCACAGCCTACATCGGCTACGCGTGCTCCTGTTTCCAGCTTCTGCTTGACATCTTCGAGAGCAGGAATCCATGAGTTTATAAGATTGGCAGCATAGCCAGGGCGGAAGAATTTTTCACAACCATGAAAGACGCCGTCATCGTGCTCGTGCCATCCCATTCCCGCACCGGTGCGGAATGAATCGGCGATCCGCGGCACCGCCGCGAGCGACCCTAAAGCAAGCTCGAAGGCACCGGGGATGTAGGCCGGGCTATCTTCTTTGGCCAGCGCAAAGGCCTGCTCTTCGCTCAGACTGAACGTGTCGCTCTTCTCATCATAGGTAACGTAGCCTCCCGCCGCCTGCGACGCCAGCCATTCACGCACGTAGCGCTCGTCCGTTTTCGTTTTAGCCGCAAGCTCGGCAGAGGTCAACGCACCCGCTGCCAGGGCCTTGTACAAGCCCAGTTTCTCACCAATGACAACCATGCCAGCGTGAACAGCGGCACCAAGATCGCCTACGAAACGCCCGATGAAAGCGTTCAACTTCTCCATGTCGAGCGTAGAGCGCGGAGCGGTACTCATTTTAGTTTCTCCTCTTCAATACGTGGGCTACAGGCATGGGCGTTGGCTTCGCGGTGCGGGTTCCCTCAGGAAGGAGAAGCACGCCTAATCGCGAATTCTGCTCTTGGCAGATGTGGAAGTCAAGCGATGAGCCTCATGCCTCACCGATCCGCTCGTCTTGGCAATGAGTGTTCTGAGAAGAATTAGGAGACGGGCGGCGAGAGAACCGTGCGGACTCAAGTTCATTTCACGCGTGCCTACCGACAACAATTCGGAAGGCCCGCGGCGTGAAGGATCGCTGGCGAGCACGTTGCGCGGAACTGAATCCTACGTTACGATGCAATCCCCCAAGAGGGGACGGCCATTCCCGCCTGGCCGGAGTCTCTGGTTTGCTCCGATGGAATGCCCCACGACATTGGCCAGCTGTGTTGGCGACCATAGCTTACGAACGGAAAGCGGAAGGAGGCAACGATGGCAAAGGCAGCAGCAGTCCCCGCAAAGGAAAAAGCGATTCTGAAGGTGCCGACCGATCTTACGAACGAGGCTGTAATCGAGATATCGGCCTCCTTACGTCAACTGCTCGCGGACGTGTTTGTCCTATACGTGAAAACAAAAAACTTCCATTGGCACATGACTGGCCGTCACTTTCGAGATTACCATCTCCTGCTTGACGAACACGCAGAGCAGATCTTTGACATGACAGACGACATTGCGGAGCGGGCGAGGAAGATCGGAGGAACTACGCTCCGATCCATCAGCGACATCTCGAAGCACCAGCGCCTGGGAGACAATAACAAGGAGTCCGTCCTTCCGGAAGAGATGCTGTCTGAGCTTCGAGCGGACAACCTGGAACTCACACGCCTTTTGCGTCAGACCCATGAGGTCTGTGATCGACACTCCGACGTGGCCACGGCCAGCTTGATCGAGACCTGGATTGACCAAACCGAGCGCCGAACCTGGTTCTTGTCCGAAGTCGTCGCAAATCTGTAATCGGTGCGTTGCCGCAGGCCATCTCTCATTCCAGATTAACGCCGAACTGCTGGCGGTCATTCAGGGAGCCGCCTCTGCTTCGGCGTAGCAACGAGCATGTTCTCGCTCTCGTTTGCCTCGGGTTATCTCTACGTATGTCTGTTCCGGCACAGGACGTCCCTCGGTAGCGCCGGCTAAGGGTTCTTCTTAATTTGATCGAACTAGTTTCGTCGCTTGAGAGTGTGGTGTACACTGCTTGAATCGTTGCGGTCCGAAAACTCGGCCACATCAAATGCGAAAATTAGAGATGAATCTTTTCGGCCCTTCGTGGAAGCTTGCTTCTCCACTTTCGACGGCGATCCTAGTCTGCCTCGTGGCTGTGGTGTGCTATCACGCCGTCGTAGTAACCGACGTGCTGGCCATTCCTCCAGTACACCTCGCGGCATTCTGGCCGGCGACCGCATTCTTGGTAGCGGTGTTGCTGCTCTCACCGAAAAGAATCTGGCCATTGCTTATCGTGGCAGGACTCGGGGCGCTGACGATTGCCGACCTCAAATACGGCGTAACCATTTCCTCCGAGATTTGGTACACCCTTGGCAATCTGGCGGACGTGTTCATTGTGGCGTGGGGGCTTCATCGCCTATTCAAAGGCGCGCCCCATCTGAGAAGCGTGAATGCTCTGGCTAGGTACTTCGCCGTTGCGGTCATCCTTGCACCTTCTATTGCAGCACTCGTGGGCGCAAACGGTAGCGAGCCTGGTGGCTACTGGCTGCAGTGGAGGATATGGCTTTTCGCTGACGCGCTCGGATTTCTCACTGTGACGCCTGCGATACTAAGTTGGGTTGACGGGGGACGCGCATGGGCGCGAGACTATCGCAATTTCCTAGAATTAGCCCTGTTGCTGGCTTGGCTGATTCCTTTTGGATATCTCACGTTCATGGGTACGGGGTGGAGGAATTCACCCGCCCTGCTCTATTCCCTGGTACCACCTCTCCTATGGGCGGCTTTGCGCTTGGGGCTCAAGGGTGTGTCCGCTTCCATGGTGGTCATTACCTTTCTCTCCGTTTGGGGTGCAGCGCATGATCGCGGTCCCTTCACTGGTCAAGGAGCCCTCAGTAATGCGCTATCACTGCAGCTGTTCCTGCTGTTCGCAGCGATACCATTCATGGTTCTCGCGGTGCTGGTAGAGGAAGAGAAGCAGACGCAAAGTGACCTGATCGATGAGCATGCGCAATTGCAGGAGGCGCAGCGTCTGGCACAGGTTGGCAGTTGGTGGTGGGACCCCCAAACGGACACAGTGAAGTGGTCTGACGAACTGTACCACATTGCTGGCCGCGACCCTTATTTGCCTGCGCCGAATTATAAGGAACACCCTCAGCTCTTTGCCCGCGAAAGCTGGGAACGGCTCGAGTTCGCTGTCGAGGAGGCGTTGCGCACCGGGGAATCTTACGAACTCGACCTGGAAATGATTCGCCCCGATGGTGCCACACGATGGCTCACGGCCCGGGGAGAGGTGCAGAGAGATAACACCGGCCGGGTCGCGTATCTCCGGGGCACCGTCAAGGACATCACCGAGCGCAAACAGGCTATGGTGACTCTACACGAAAGCGAGGAACGCTTCCGTCTGGTTGCCAACACGGCCCCGGTGATGATCTGGATGGCTGGCGTTGACAAGCTTTGCACCTACTTCAATCATGGCTGGCTGCAATTCACGGGGCGGTCTTTCGAACAGGAACGGGGAAATGGCTGGGCCGAAGGTGTCCACTCTGAAGACCTCGAGAGGTGCTGGAATACCTATGCGAAGGCATTCGATCGGCGGGAGCCTTTCCAGATGGAGTATCGACTCCGGAGGCATGACGGAGAGTACCGTTGGGTTTTGGATCAGGGCGTGCCGCGATTTCATGCAGACGGTTCGTTTGCCGGCTACATCGGGTCCTGTATCGACGTGACCGAGCGCAAGCTGGCCGAAGAGGCCCTTTCCACCGTGAGTCAGAAGTTGATCCGGGCACAAGAGGAGGAACGTACTCGGCTTGCCCGGGAGCTCCATGACGATATCAATCAGCGACTCGCACTGCTGGCGCTGAACCTAGAGAGTTTAAAGCAAAATCTTCCCAGCTCGGCGGTGAAGCTCAAGCAGCAGATCGCAGCTGCCGGCAAGGAGATCGTCGATCTTGGGAGCGATGTACAGGCCCTGTCGCACCATCTACACTCCTCCAAGCTCGAGCTCTTGGGGCTGGTGGCGGCAGCGACCGGCTTTTGTGGCGAACTCTCGGAACGGCAGGGAGTGCAGATTGATTTTCACTCCGAAAACGTACCTAGAGACCTCTCGCCGGAGATCTCGCTGTGTCTGTTTCGTGTTTTGCAGGAAGGCCTGCAGAATGCAATCAAGCACAGCGGCTCACGACACTTCCAGGTGTCGCTCCAGGGTGGAGCGGACGAGATCGCTCTGACGGTACAGGATGCAGGGGTTGGCTTTGAACCGGGAGCGGCGATCAAAGGACGCGGGCTCGGCGTCACGAGCATGAAGGAACGGCTGAAACTCGTCGACGGGAAACTCTCGATTGACTCAAAACCGCAG
>Ga0187769_10000383_pt1 | contig 24251 bp, 17 predicted proteins | sample 0116_SJ02_MP02_1_FD_133140 | JGI IMG/M metagenome (GOLD analysis project Ga0187769, IMG submission 133140) | Tropical peat soil microbial communities from peatlands in Department of Meta, Colombia - 0116_SJ02_MP02_10_MG | ecosystem: Environmental > Terrestrial > Soil > Wetlands > Peat | place... | reverse complement strand
GTCTATGTCAACGATCTTGGTCCGATCATTGCCGCGATCGCCCGGGTGCTGGCGGCGGGGGGCGTGTTCGCCTTCACGGTGGAGACTCATTCCGACGGCGGCGTAAAGCTGCAACCGACGCTGCGCTATGCCTACGGCGAGGGATATTTGCGGGCGGCGATTGGCGAGGCAGGCTTGACGCTCGTCACCCTGGCGGCCGCGTCGGTCCGCACCGAGAACGGCGTGCCGGTGCCGGGCCTCGTCGCCGTGTCGTCTGTGCCGCAGGCCTAATCGCGGCCGCCGCCGCGGTGCCGTGCCGGTGCCTGCGCCCGCTCGACGTTCGGGCGTCGACGCGTCTATCGTGGAACGTGACTTTGCTCGATTCCGCTTCGATTTCGCCGCTGCCGGAAATTTTCGCGCGCTGGTTCGCCGGCCGCGGCTGGACGCCGCGCGCGCATCAGCTCGCGCTCTTGAGCAAGGCCCAGGCCGGCCGCTCGGTATTGCTGATCGCCCCGACCGGCGGCGGCAAGACGCTCGCCGGCTTCCTGCCGAGCCTGGTGGAGTTGAGTGGGTTAAACCTGCGGCGCGAGGGCGGTCTGCACACGCTTTACATTTCGCCGCTGAAAGCGCTTGCGGTTGATATCGCGCGCAATCTGGAATCGCCGGTCGCGGAAATGCGGCTGCCAATCCGCATCGAGACCCGCACCGGCGACACGCCGGCCTCGAAGCGCCAGCGCCAGCGTCGCGATCCACCCGACATCTTGTTGACCACGCCGGAACAGCTGGCGCTGTTGCTGGCTTCCGCCGACGCGCCTTATCTGTTCGGTACGCTTAAGCGCATCATCCTCGACGAACTGCACGCGCTGGTAACGTCGAAGCGCGGCGACCTGTTGTCGCTCGGGCTGGCGCGGCTGCATCGTCTTGCCCCCGCGCTGACCGGCATCGGGTTGTCGGCAACCGTCGCCGAGCCCGACGATCTTTGCCGTTTCATGATGCCGCAGCGGCGCGGCGCGTCGCGCGCCGACCTGATCGTTGCCGCGGGCGGTGCGGCGCCGGACGTCACCATGCTCGAAAGCATCGAGCGGCTGCCCTGGGCGGGGCATTCGGCGCGCTACGCGCTCGGCGAACTCTACGCGCTGATCAAGGCGCACCGCACCACGCTCGTTTTCGTCAATACGCGCAGCCAGGCGGAAGGCATTTTCCAGGATCTCTGGCATCTCAACGACGACAATCTCGCGATTGCGCTGCATCACGGCTCGCTCGACGTCGGGCAACGCCGCAAGGTCGAGGCGGCGATGGCGACCGGCCGGCTGCGTGGGGTGGTGTGCACCTCCTCGCTCGATCTCGGCGTCGACTGGGGCGACGTCGATCTCGTCGTCAATGTCGGCGCGCCGAAGGGCGCGTCGCGGCTCCTGCAGCGCATCGGCCGCGCCAATCACCGCATGGACGAGCCGTCTAAGGGCGTACTCATTCCGGCGAACCGCTTCGAGGTTCTCGAATGCCGCGCCGCGCTCGACGCCATCGCCGAACAGGCGCAGGACACGCTGGCCTCGCGCACCGGCGCGCTCGACGTGCTCGCCCAGCACGTGCTCGGCTGCGCCTGCGGCGCGCCGTTCCTGAGCGAGGAGCTTTACGCCGAGATCACAAGCGCCGCGCCCTATGCCGCGCTCAGCCGTGCCGATTTCGACGCCGTCGTCGATTTCGTCGCCACTGGCGGCTATGCGCTCAAGGCCTATGAACGTTTCGCCCGCATCCGCCAGGGCAAGGACGGCCGCTGGCGCATCGCCCATCCCGCCGTGGCGCAGCGCTACCGGCTCAATGTCGGCACTATCGTCGAGGCCGACATGCTGAAAGTCCGGCTGGTGCGCTCGCGCGCTTCGAAAATGATTCCGCGCGGCGGCCGGCTCCTTGGCGAGGTCGAGGAATATTTCGTCGAGACCATGGTGCCGGGCGACACTTTCGTGTTCGCCGGCGAAATCCTCAAATACGAGGCGATCGTCGAGGACGAGGTTTACGTCTCGCGCTCGACGTCGCAAGAGCCCAAAGTGCCGGCCTACGAGGGCGGCAAGTTTCCGCTGTCGACCTATCTCGCCGACCGCGTGCGCGGCATCATCGCCGATCCGCGCAGCTGGCGCGCGCTGCCGACGCAAGTGTGCGAGTGGCTCGAGATTCAAGATTGGCGCTCGCACATGCCGGCGCGGCGCGAGCTTCTGGTCGAGACCTTTCCGCGGGCCGACAAGAACTATCTGGTCTGCTATCCGTTCGAAGGCCGGCTTGCGCATCAGACGCTCGGGATGCTCTTGACCCGCCGTCTCGAGCGCGCGCGGCTAAAACCGTTGGGCTTTGTCGCCAACGAATACGCGCTCGCGGTGTGGGGGCTGGGCGACGTCGCGGCGCGGATCGCGCGGGGCGAGCCGACGCTCGCCGCGCTATTCGACGAGGACATGCTGGGCGACGACCTCGAGGCCTGGCTTGCCGAATCGGCGCTGATGAAGCGCACCTTCCGCAATTGCGCGATCATCGCCGGGCTGATCGAACGGCGTTTCCCCGGTCAGGACAAGTCGCGCCGCCAGCTTACGATTTCGACCGACCTCGTCTACGACGTGCTGCGCAGCCATCAGCCCGATCATGTGCTGCTGCGCGCCGCGCGCGCGGATGCCGCAACCGGCCTTCTTGACGTGCGCCGGCTTTCCGAAATGCTCTCGCGCATCAAGGGCCGAATCGTCCATAAAGCGCTCGACCACGTCTCGCCGCTCGCGGTGCCGGTGTTGCTGGAGATCGGACGCGAGGCGATTTACGGCGAAGCGGCCGATTCGCTTTTGGCCGAAACCGAGGCCGAACTGATCAAGGAGGCGATGCAGTGAGGGGTGGCGCGTCTACCGCTCATTCCCGCGCAAGCGGGAATCCAGTCGCTGGGTCCCCGCTTTCGCGGGGACGAACGGATAACATGATCACCGTTTCCGGCGTCACCCTGGTCGCCGATCTGGCCGGCGCGCTGGTCTGGCCTGACGAAAAACTGCTGGTCGTCGCCGACCTGCATCTGGAGAAAGGCTCGGCGTTTGCCGCGCGCGGGGTGCTGCTGCCGCCTTACGATACGGCGACGACCTTGAGCCGATTGGCGCGGCTGGTCGAACGCTACGCGCCGCGCCTTGTGATCGCGCTTGGCGACAGTTTCCACGACGGCGGCGGGCCGCAACGCATGGACGACGTCAGCCGCGCGGCGCTCAAGGCGATGCAACGCGGCCGCGATTGGTTGTGGATCTCCGGCAATCACGATCCTGATCCGGCGGACAATATCGGCGGCCGCTTTGCCGATGGCTTGGCACTCGGCGCGCTGAGCTTTCGCCATGAACCGCAGGCAAAGGCCGACGACGGCGAAATTGCCGGCCACCTGCATCCGCTGGCGCGCGTGGCGCGGCGTGGGCGTGCCGTGAGCCGGCGCTGCTTTGTCGCCGACGGCCGCCGCCTCGTCATGCCGGCCTTCGGCGCTTACGCGGGTGGCCTGAATGTGCGCGACCGCGCCATCACGGGGCTGTTCGGCGCGCTGTCGTTCACCGCGCATATGCTGGGCGCGGCAAGACTCTATGCCGTTCCCGCCGCGCGCTGCCTCGTCGATTGAAATCTAGTTGAGCTTTGGGTCGCTCGCGGCCGGCTTATTGGCGGCGGATCGCGGCTTGGGCTTTGCGGCATGGTCCGGCATGTCCCAGCCGCCGGGCGGCGCCTTGACGCTGACAGCGTCGTCCGGCTGCGGCTCGGCCGACCATTTCTGCACGGCCGCCTTGGCAGCGGCGAGCGACTGTTCGTCAAGGTGGGTCGCGACTTCGTCGCGCTTCTTGCCCGCTTCAGCGTCGCCGGCAATGGCCGCAAGCGCGAACCACTTGTAGGATTCGGCGTAATTCTGCTCCACGCCGACGCCGCGCGCGTAGAGGATGGCGAGATTGTATTGACTGTCGGTAATGCCGCGCTCCGCGGCGTCGCGGAACCAATGGGCGGCGGTGCGGTAATCGCCCGGACCGTTGATGCCCTCGGCGTAGAGCACCGCAAGATTATGCATCGCCTTGCCATTGCCCTTGGCGGCGGCGGCGGCATAGAGCTCGCGCGCCATGGCGAGATCTTTCTTCACCCCGACACCTTTTTCGTAGAGGCCGCCGAGCCGGAATTGCGCCGGGGCCGAGCCTTGCTTGGCGGCGCGGTCGAGCCAGCGTACAGCGGCTTCGTTGCTCGGCGGCACGCCGTGCCCTTCGGCGAAACGCGTTGCCACTTCGAATTCGGCCGCCGCATCGCCCGCCATGGCGGCGGCGCGCAAGATTGGGCCGCCGATCGTGGCCGGCAGCTTCTCGACAATCGTTGCCGGCGCCGAGGATTGCGGAGCTTGAGCCGGGGCGATGGGGACCGGCGGCTCCGTCGCCAGCGGCTGCGGCGCGTGCTGCGCCAGCGCGCCAGTTATCTCACCGGCGTCGGGCAGCGCCGATTGCCGCGCCGGATTTGCCGGCGTCGCAGGCAACGATGCCGGCGGGGTTGTGGCCGGCGCGGCATTTGGTGCGGCGTTGGGGGGTGCCCCGGCTGCCGCGCCGGGCACCGGCAGGACCAGCGGACCTGCTTGCGGCCGCTGCTGCGGTGGCGTTTCCGGCACCACGGTCGGCGGCGGCGTCTGTTCGGCCGGCGCCGGCGGGGCGCTGACGGCGCCGTCATTTGGCGTGCTGCGGTCCTGGAACATGTGCATCACGATATGCAGTCCGCCAACCACGATCATGATCGCTGCCGCAGCGACCAGAAGCTTGCGCAAACGCGACGGCCTGCCCGTTTCCGCCGCCCGGTTCGGCGTACTCTCGGGGCGAACGGGGCGCTCGGGCGGCGCGGCGGCGGCCGCCTGCGCGGCGCGGCGCGCGGCGGCGATGAAATTCGGCTTATCGCTCGGCTCGGCGATCACCGGGGGCTTGGCCATGCCGACTGCGGCTTCGGATGCGGCGATGCGGTCGGCGGCCGAGGGCATAAGGCGCGGGCTGCCCGCCGTGCCCGGCTCCAGCGGATGGTCGGGCGGCAGATTCGGATCGATCGGCGCTCGCGGTGTCGCGATGCGACGCGCCGGAGATTCGGCATTTGCCGGCTCCGGCGGGGTCTGCACCGCCGGCGGCTCCGGCCAAGTCTGCAACGGCGGCGGCTCCGGCTCAGGCGGCGCCGCGGCGGACGCCGGCACCGGTTCGGCGGTCTCGGCCGGCGCCGCAGTCTCGGCAGATCCTTCCGGCGCGACGGCGTTGTCATGGATGCCGCTCTCGAGCATCGCCAGCCGATCGACGACCTGTTCCACCGCGCCATGGACGGCTTCCAGCGAGTCCTGGGTGCGCTGCTCGCTACGCCTGATCTCGGCCACGTCGCGCACGATGGCGTCGACGGCAACCGGTTTGGCGGCGCCGCCGGTGCCACGAATTTGATCGATATGCACCAACAGGTCGGCGAGGCCGCGTTCCACCGCTTCGAGATTGCCAAGCCGCGCGTCGGACGCATCGAGCCGTTTCATCAATTGCGCGATGCGGTCCTCGAGTTGGCCGAGCGCCGCATGATCGGTGTGGGTGAGCTGCACCCATTCGAGCTTTTCGATCAGTCCGGAAAGGAGCTTCTCCAGGTCGCGCGGCACCGCCTGACCGGCTTCGGCCGAAGCGCTCAGCGCGGAGGCGAGCGTCTCGATGCGGCCCTCCAGCGCGGATACGGCTTCTCCGCTCGCCGCGGTGCTGGCGAGCGCGTCGATCTTGGCGGCGAGCCCGCGCACGTCGTCGGCGACCTTGTTGAGCGTGTCGTTGGACGCAACGTGCGCGACGACCCCATGCAAGGCGTCGATCGCCGCCTCGAGCTGTTGCAGCGCCGCCGGGTCTTCCTTGGCGATGATGCGGTCGACCTTCTGCGCCAGGTCTTTGACCGCCTCGTCGAAGCCGATCAGGCTTTCGGCCGGCCTCAAGTGGCGCAACGCGTCGCGGATTTCCGCAACACCGTGTTCGAGCGCGCCGAGCGCGTTCGAATCCGCGCCGGATTGCCGGGAATGGTCGATGCGCTCCGCCAGCGCGTCGACCTCGTTTTCGAGCGAGGCGACGGCATTGCGCGGCTGCGCTTGGGTGAGCTGGTGCCTGATATCGGAGAGGTCCTGCCGGACCGTCCTGATGACCCGTTCGAGGTCGCCATTCGGCCGCAGCAATTCGATGCGCGTGGTGAGGTAGCGCAGCTGGTCCTCGATGTGGCTGATGTCGGCACGCGCGTTTGATCGGTCCTGGCTACCGGGTGCATAGGCCGGCGGCGCGGGGGTGTCGGGCAGGTCCGGCAGGTCCGGCGGCGCCGCGGGGGCGGTTTCGCCATAGAGAACGCGCTGGCGTTCGGCGATCTCGGCCACCGCGTCGTCGACCGACGTCGGCGCGCCGGGGGTGGCATGATTGCCGTTGCGCGAGGGCGGCGGCGCACGCCCGCGGCTCGGCTCGCGGGGAGCGCCGGTGAGCCGCGTCGCCGCGGTGCCCGCCATGCGCTCGAGTTGATGCGTCAGCCGGTCGAGTCTGGCATTGACCTCGCCGATTTCATCGCGGACCGACGCCGCCTCGTGCTCGATCGCGTGGCGGCGGCGCGGCTCGCGATATCCGGATCGAGGCCGGCGACGGTAGTGATCCTGGCGAGGCTCGTCGCGCCAGTCGTCGTCATCGGCCTCATCGTCATCAGCGAACCGCATCGACTCGCCGTAATCGTCGCCACCCGCACGAATGACGCCGTTGAGCCATTCCCCGACCGACATGCCGGAGCGGCGGGCAGCTTCGCGGGCAGCATCGCGGGCTTCTGGTCGGAGGCCTCTGAGATTCCACGGACCGCCAGATTTCATTGCGCGCCAAGCCACTTCGGGAGGAACGGGGATGGCCCTGTCCTGAGCGGGGGTCGTTAACGTACGAAGCGGAGGGCGCGCTCTTGTGTCCTCAGCGCCGACTTTTCCGGATTACGGTAAACAAGTCGTTAACGGGGGGTTACCCAGGCGTACCCCGCTGATGACGCAACCGATTTCGCTTCGCCGCCGTGGTCGGGGTAAATCATCGTCGTTACAGTATCGTGAATCTGTTACGCTATGAGATGGATCCGGCCCGCCTTGAGGCGGACGCCGCGCGGAGAGAGCGATCATGCCGGCTTACAAGGCTCCCGTCGACGACGTGATGTTCCTGTTGCGCGACGTGTTCCACATCGAGCGTTACAACAATCTCCCCGGCTTCGCCGAAGCCACCCCCGACCTGATCGAGGCGGTTCTCGTGGAGGCGGCCAAATTCTCCGAGGACGTGCTCACCCCGCTCAACCGCGTCGGCGACAAGGAAGGGTGCCGCCGGAAGGAGGACGGCAGCGTCGCCACGCCGACCGGATTCAAGGACGCCTATAAGAAGCTGACCGAAGGCGGCTGGATCGGCATCGCCGCGCCCACCGAGTTCGGCGGCCAAGGCCTGCCGATGGCGCTGGCGCAGGCAGTCGGCGAGTTCTTCTGCTCGGCAAATATGGCGTTCGAAATGTATCCCGGCCTGACCCAGGGCGCGATCGCCGCGATCGTCGCCCATGCCTCGGCGGAGCAGAAGGCGGCCTACCTGCCGAAGATGATCGCCGGCGAGTGGTCCGGCACCATGAACCTGACCGAGCCGCAATGCGGCACCGATCTCGGCCTGGTGCGTACGCGCGCCGAGCCGCAGTCCGACGGCAGCTACAGGATCACCGGCACCAAGATTTTCATCTCCGCTGGCGAGCACGATCTCGCCGACAACATTGTGCATCTCGTTCTCGCCCGCATCGACGGCGCGCCGCCGGGCACACGGGGCATTTCGCTGTTCATCGTGCCGAAATTCCTGCCGGGCGCCGACGGCGGCATCGGCGCGCGCAACGCGGTGAGCTGCGGCTCGATCGAAGAGAAGATGGGCATCCACGGCAACTCGACCTGCGTGATGAATTACGACGGCGCCACCGGCTGGCTGATGGGCGAGGCCAACCGCGGCTTGCAGGCGATGTTCGTCATGATGAACGAGGCGCGGCTCGGCGTCGGCATGCAGGGGCTGGCGCTGTCGGAGGTCGCCTACCAGAACGCCGCCGCTTACGCCAAGGAGCGCCTCGCCGGGCGGGCGCTGACCGGGCCGAAGTTCCCGCAAAAGCCCGCCGATCCGCTCATCGTGCATCCGGATGTGCGCCGCATGCTGCTGACGATGCGGGCCTTCAACGAGGCGGCGCGGGCGCTGGTGCTGTGGACCGCGATCAAAAGCGACATCGCACACCGCTCCGATGACGCCAAGGAACGGCAGACCGCCGACGATCATCTCGGCTTGCTGACGCCGGTCATCAAGGGCGTGCTCACCGATCAGGGCTTCGCCAATACGGTGACGGCGCAGCAGATCTTCGGCGGCCATGGCTATATCGCCGAGCACGGCATGGAACAGTTCGTGCGCGACGCGCGCATCGCCATGCTCTACGAGGGCGCCAACGGCATTCAGGCGCTTGACCTGGTGGGGCGCAAATTGCCGCGGGACGGCGGTCGCGCTCTGCAGGCGTTCTTCGCCGAGGTCACGGCCTACATCAAGGAACGCGGCGCCGTCGCCGGTATGGTGCCCTATGTCACACCGCTCAATCAGGCGCTTGGCGAGCTACAGCAGGCCACCATGTGGTTCATGCAGAACGCTCTCGGCAACCCGGACAATGCCGGCGCCGGGGCGACGGACTACATGCATCTCTTCGGCCTGGTCGCGCTCGGTTATATGTGGTGCTTGATCGCGGAAGCGGCCAACGCCGGGGCGAAAGGCAACGGCGCGGCCGAACCGATGACCGAGCGGCTTACAGTTGGCCGTTTCTTCATGGAACGGATGCTGCCGGCGGCAACCACCCATCTCGCGCGCATCAAGGCCGGTGGCGCGACTACCATGGCGCTGCCGGCCGAGGCATTCTAGCCGGCGCAGCGAATGATTATATCGGCATCGTTTTCCGCGGCTTGCGGGAACGGCGCAGCGAGGGAGAGAACATCATGCCCGACGCCTTTATCTTCGATCATGTGCGCACGCCGCGTGGCCGCGGCAAGGTGGACGGTTCGCTCCACGAAGTGACCGCGCTCAATCTCGCCAGCCAGGCGCTCGGCGCCATCAAGAGCCGCAATGATCTCGATCCGGCCCTGGTCGACGATGTCGTCATGGGCGTGGTCGATCCGGTCGGCGAGGCGGCGGCCGACATCGCGCGCACCGCGGCGCTGGTGGCTGGCTACGGCGACGGCGTTCCCGGCGTGCAGATCAACCGTTTCTGCGCGTCCGGCCTCGACGCGGTGAATTTCGCGTCCGCGCAGGTCATGTCCGGCCAGCAGGACATGGCGATCGGCGGCGGCGTCGAGTCGATGAGCCGCGTCGGCATCGGCGCGGCCGGCGGCGCCTGGGCGATGGATCCGTCGATCGCGGTTGCACATTACTTCCTGCCGCAAGGCATTTCCGCCGACCTGATCGCCACCAAATACGGCTTCTCGCGCGACGACGTCGACGCCTATGCGGTGGAAAGCCAAAAGCGCGCGGCCGCCGCCTGGGAGGATGGCCGCTTCAGCCGCTCGGTGATGCCGGTCAAGGACGTCAACGGCCTCACCATCCTGGCCAAGGACGAGCACATGCGTCCGGGTACGACCATGCAGTCGCTGGCGGCGCTGCAGCCCTCGTTCGTGCAAATGGGAGAGCTCGGCGGCTTCGATGCGGTGGCCGTTCAGGCGCATCCCGAGGTCGAATACGTCAATCACGTCCATCACGCCGGCAATTCGTCGGGCATCGTCGACGGCGCCGCGGCGGTGCTGATCGGCAACAAAGAGGCTGGGAAGAAGGCCGGGTTGAAACCGCGGGCGCGGCTGCGCGCCTTCGCCAATATCGGCTCCGACCCGGCGCTGATGCTGACCGGCCCGATCGATGTGACGAAGAAAGTGCTCCAGCGCGCCGGCATGAAGCTTTCCGACATCGACCTGATCGAGATCAACGAGGCGTTCGCCTCGGTGGTCTTACGCTTCATGCAGGCGTTCAAGCTCGATTCGTCGAAGGTCAACGTCAATGGCGGCGCCATCGCGCTCGGCCATCCGCTCGGCGCCACCGGCGCCATGATCCTCGGCACAGTGGTCGACGAGCTGGAGCGTCGCGATCTTTCGACCGGACTCGTCACGCTGTGCATCGGCGCCGGCATGGGCACCGCCACCATCGTCGAACGGGTGTGAGCCGATGCCGAAGATCGACGTTGCGAGCTTGCCGGTCGATACCCGCACCGGCTACCCGGCGCCGTTCGACAGCGTCGTTCGCGGCCGCGAGCGCAAACGGCTCGGCAACGCGGTCGGCCTCGATCAGTTCGGCGTCAACCTGACGACGCTCAAACCCGGCGCCGCCTCGGCGCTGCGGCACTGGCACGAGCGGGAGGACGAGCTCGTTTACGTCCTGCAGGGCGAAGTCGTGCTGATCGAAGACGGCGGCGAATACCTGCTCAAGCCGGGCGATGCCGCCGGCTTCAAGGCCAACAATCCGAACGGCCATCATCTCGTCAACAGATCGGACCGCGACGCGGTTTATCTCGAGGTCGGCACGCGCTCGAAGCACGAGCGCGCGCATTATTCCGACGTTGATATGATGGTGGTGCGCGACGATACCGGGTTGCGTTACACGCACAAGAACGGCGAACCGTACGCCTGAGGGAAGAAACGATGACCTACACCAATTTCAAGCTCGACATCGACGGCGACGGCATTGCGCTCGTCACCTGGAACATGCCCGGGCGCACGATGAACGTCATCGACAAGGGCGCCACCGACGAATTGTCCGCCATTGTCGAACAAGTGGCGGCCGACGCCGCCGTCAAGGGCGCGGTCATCGCCTCCGGCAAGGATACGTTCTGCGCGGGTGCCGACCTGACCATGCTGGAGACGCTCGGTCGCACCTACGCCGAGATGGTCGTCTCGCAAGGCGAGGAAGCGGCGAACGCGCTGGTGTTCGAAGAGGGCCGCAAATGGTCGGTGCTATGCCGGCGCATCGAAACCTGCGGCAAGCCGTGGGTCGCGGCGATCAACGGCACCGCGCTCGGCGGCGGCTTCGAAGTCACGCTGGCCTGCCATCATCGCGTCGCCGCCGACAACGGCCGCACGCGATTGGGCCTGCCGGAGGTCAAGGTCGGTCTGTTCCCCGGCGCCGGCGGCACGCAGCGGATCGCGCGTATGATGGCGCCGGCGGACGCGTTGCAATTTCTGCTCAAGGGCGACCAGATTCGAGTCAATCGCGCCAAGGCGATGAAGCTCGTCGATGCCGTCGTCCCCGCCGCCGATCTCGTCAAGGCGTCCAAGGAGTGGATCAAATCCGGGGGCGCCGCCAGGGCGCCGTGGGACGTCGACGGCTTCAAGCTGCCGGGCGGCCCGGTCTATTCCAAAGCCGGCATGATGGTGTTTCCGCCGGCCAATGCGCTTTACCGGCGCGAGACCTACGACAATTACCCGGCTGCGCGCGCCATCCTGCAGGTCGTTTATGAAGGCTTGCAGCTGCCGATGGACCAGGCGCTGCGCGTCGAATCGCGCTACTTCGCCAAAATTCTGCGTTCGCCGGAAGCCGCTGCGATGATCCGCTCGCTGTTCGTGTCGATGCAGGAGCTGAACAAGGGCGCGCGCCGCCCGGCCGACGTGCCGGCCAAATCGGTGAAGAAGATCGGCGTGCTCGGCGCCGGCTTCATGGGCGCCGGCATCGCCTATGTCAGCGCGCTTGCCGGCATCGAGGTGGTGTTGATCGACCGCGACCCGGATACCGCCGAAAAAGGCAAGGCGCACTCGCAGAAGCTGATGACCGACCAGGTCAATCGCGGCCGCGCCACCGCCGCCGATCGCGACGCGGTGCTCGCCCGCATCAGGCCGACCGCCGATTACGTGGAGCTGAAGGATTGCGATCTCGTCATCGAGGCGGTGTTCGAAGATCGCAAGATCAAGGAAGAAGTCATCTCGCGCACCCAGAACGTGCTCGGCGACCAGGCGATCTTCGGCTCCAACACTTCGACGCTGCCGATCTCATCGCTGGCCGCCGCGTTCAAGGATCGCGCGCGCTTCATCGGTGTGCACTTTTTCTCGCCGGTCGAGCGCATGATGCTGGTCGAGATCATCATGGGCAAGGACACCGGCAACGCCGCGCTCGCCACCGCGCTCGATTACGTGCGCGCTATCCGCAAGACCCCGATCGTGGTCAACGATTCGCGCGGCTTCTACACCTCGCGCGTAGTCGGCACCTATATCCGCGAAGGCCATCTGATGCTGACCGAGGGCGTGCCGGCGGCGATGATCGAGAATGTCGGCCGCATGGCCGGCATGCCGGTGGGGCCCCTGTCGCTCAACGACGAGGTCGCCGTCGATCTGGCCTGGAAGATCCTCAAAGCGACCGAGGCCGATCTCGGTCCGAAAATGGTCGATCTGAAGCAAAAGGCCTTGCTCGAGGAAATGGTCGAAAAGCGCGGCCGCTACGGCCGCAAGAACGGTAAAGGCTTTTACGACTATCCGCAGAACGGCCCGAAGCGGCTGTGGCCGGGGCTCGCCGAGCTGCAGTCGACAAAGCTCGATCCCGACGCAATCGACGTTGCCGTGCTGAAGCGGCGGCTGCTTGCCATCCAGGCCCTCGAATCGGCCCGCTGCATCGAGGAAAAGGTCGTCACCGACGTGCGCGAAGCCGATGTCGGCTCGATCCTCGGCTTCGGCTACGCGCCTTTCACCGGCGGCACGATTTCCTATATCGACGGCGTGGGTACCAAGGCTTTTGTCGATCTCTGCAACGATCTCGCCAAGGCCTATGGCGAGCGGTTCAAGCCGTGCAAGCTGCTCATCGACATGGCAAAAAAGGGCGAGACGTTCTACCGCCGCTTCCCGCCGGCGCAGCGCAAGGCCGTCGCATAGGCTTCATGCGCGTCGCATTGCCCTTACGCGCGCCCCGCGTATAGTCGCGGCCGCTTTGTTCCGGGACCCTGAATGGCGCGTGATCAAGTCGACCTGACGCCCATCGAGCGCCGCGACGAACTCGTCAATTGGCTCGCTCAGGGCGTCAAAGCAAAATCGCAGTTCCGTATCGGCACCGAGCACGAGAAATTCGCCTTTACGCTGGAGGGCCATCGCCCGGTGCCCTACGAGGGCTCGCGCGGCATTCGCGCGCTGCTCGAAGGCATGCGGCACCTGCTCGGCTGGCAGCCGATCATGGAGGGCGAAAACGTCATCGGCCTGTTTGATGTCACCGGCGGCGGCGCAATTTCGCTCGAACCCGGCGGCCAGTTCGAACTGTCGGGGGCGCAGCTTGAAACCGTGCACCAGACCTCGGCCGAACTGATGGCGCACCTCGCCCAGGTGCGCGAAGTGGCGCAGCCGCTGCGCATCGGCTTTCTCGGCATCGGCATGACCCCGAACTGGACCCGCGCCGAAATGCCGAAAATGCCCAAGGGCCGCTACCGGATCATGACCGCCTATATGCCGAAGGTCGGCACGCTTGGTCTCGACATGATGTATCGCACCTGCACGGTGCAGACCAATCTCGACTTCGCGTCCGAAGCCGACATGGTCAAGAAGCTGCGCGTGTCGATCGCGCTGCAGCCGGTAGCCACCGCGCTGTTCGCCAACTCGCCGTTCACGGAAGGCAAGCCCAACGGATTTTTGTCGTTCCGCTCGGAAATCTGGCGCGCCACCGACGATGCGCGCGCCGGCATGCTGCCGTGGACGTTCGAGCCGGGCATGGGTTTCGAGCGTTGGGTCGATTATGCGCTCGACGTGCCGATGTATTTCGTCAAGCACGGCGACACCTATGTCGACGCCGCGGGTCAATCGTTCCGCGCGCTGCTCGCCGGCAAGCTGCCGGCGATGCCGGGCGCGCGCGCTACCATCTCGGACTGGGCGAACCATCTGAGCACCATCTTTCCCGAGGTGCGGCTCAAGCGCTATCTCGAAATGCGCGGCGCCGATTCCGGCTCGCTGCCGAATTTGCTGGCGTTGCCGGCGCTGTGGGTCGGCATTCTCTACGACGACGTCAGTCTCGATGCGGCCTGGGATCTGGTGAAGGCCTGGAGCGCCGCCGAACGGAAAAAGCTTCGCGACGACGTGCCCAGAATGGGCCTCGACGCGACCCTGCGGGGGCGGGGCGTGTTCGAGATCGCCGCCGAGATGCTCAAATTCGCGCGCGCCGGGCTGTCCCGGCGCAAACGTTTCGATCCGGGCGGCCGGGATGAAACGCGCTATCTCGACGTCCTGGAGGATCGGCTGGCGCGGCGCACCACGCCGGCGCAGCAATTGCTTGAGAAATACCACGGTCCGTGGGCCGGCTCGGTCGAGCCGATTTACGCCGAAGAAGCCTATTGAAGCTCGATTGTTCGCCTGAGCATGATCTTATCGGGATCGTGCGCAACTCGACGGCGCCGCGGCAAGTTCCGCCCGCTCGCTGGCCGGAACTGCTCATGTCGGCCTCCCGCGTGCAGAATTCCGCAACTTTATGGGTTCCGGGGTGCTTCCACCGGCCGTTTGCCGGTGTTTCCGGGCCGATGTGCGCCGCCGCGGTCTTTACACTTTATTAAGACTTCGGGAACCGCATTGCGCGCACAGGCAAAAGAAGCTCGCGACGCTGGGGCAGGCGCGGCCATTTTGATTTTATTTTTACATCTTGTCGGCACAATCGCGCCTATGACCAAGACCTCGACGGCTTCAGTACAACGCCACAATGCCGAGCGCCAACTGTTCGGCGCCCGCCGCGCATTGGCTCATCTTGTCGAAATGTACGACAACGGCCAATGGCGTCTGCACTACAAGAAGGAAGAAGCATTCGCCGAGGCGGTGCGCGAGGCGCGGCAGGCGGTCGAACATTGGGCCGGCGTGATCGATAAGTGCGACGGCAGCTCGGCCGCGTAGTCGAAGCCGGCCAATCGGCGGCGAATAATCATTCGACTTTGGGTGTGAACGAGACCATGATCTCCGGCGCGCGTTAGCGGCGGGAGGACGGGATGCTCGAGCTTTATCACAATATCAACTCGGTCTGCGCCCAGAAGGTACGCATTGCGCTGAAGGAAAAAGAACTCGAGGCAAAGGAATATCTGCTCACGTTGCGCGGCGACCAATTCGATCCCGCCTATCTCAAGCTCAATCCGAACGGTGTCGTGCCGACGCTCGTTCACGACGACAAAACGATCATCGAATCGTCGCTGATTCTGTATTATCTCGACGAAGCCTTTCCCGCTGCGCCGCTGATGCCACGCGAGCCGTTGCTGCGCCATCGCGTGCGGCTATACAACAAGTTGATCGACGAGTATCTGCACAACTCGTGCATGATTCTCACTTTTGCTACGGCATTTCGGCCGAACTTCACCAAGCTGCCGCGCGAGACCTGGCTCGCCGAGGTCAACAAATCGCCGCTCAAGCGCCGCGCCGAATATAAACGCAGCGTCATCGAGCACGGGCTGAATTCCGAATTCGTCAGCGATGCGATCGCCCAGCACAAAAAGCTGCTTTCGTGGATGAACGAGTCGCTGCAAAATGGCAGTCATCTCGCCGGCGACGGCTTTTCCAATGCCGATATTGCCGTCATTCCCTACATTCTGCGGCTCGAGCTTCTCAAGCTTTCCGGCATGTGGCGGCGCTACCCGGCGATCGGCGCGTGGTGGGCGAGCATGCGCGAGCGGCCCTCGGTCAAGGCCGCGATTTTCGATCGCATGACCGAGACCGACTGGGCGCCGTTCCGTAATCTTGCACCCGATCCCTGGCCGAAAGTGGAAGCCATATTGCTGGCCGCGTAAGTAAGCGCGGCGGCGCGGCGGCGTTATGGCATCGTCTGTCAATGCGGCCCTTTGCGCGCTGGTCGGAAGCGTTTTTTGGTCCGTGCTCGGCTACGCTATCACGCGGTCTCTATTGCCGCGCGCGCTTGCGTGCGGCGCGGCGGCCGTGGTCGGCTGGGCGGTATTCAGTGCGGTCACGCTGCCGATCTCGGTTCTGATCGGATTTTCCGCGCCGGCGGTCGTCATTATGGCGGCACTCGGTCTCGCGCTGGCCGCCGCGGCGCTGAGGACGCGAGCCGTTCATGACGATGCTGTGCCGACGCCGGCGCCGTGGAGCTACGCGCTCGCAGCCGCGCTGGCGCTCATTCCGACGAGCGCGATCCTTGCCAAATTCACCGCGGACGGCGTGCATGTCGCCGATCCGATATTGGACCACGCCAAAGCCGCGTTGATCGACGCCATGACGCGGCAGGGCGTGCCGCCGGTCAATCCGGTGTTCGGCGAGCTCGGCGCGGCGAGCCGGCTGGTCTACTATTATCTCTGGCATTTCAGCGCTGCGGAACTTGCGTTGCCGCTGCGCGTCAGCGGCTGGGAAGCCGACATTGGCCTGACCTGGTTCACCGCGTTCGCGTCGCTCGCCTTGATGATGGGCGCCGCGGTCTGGCTGAGCCGACGGTCGAGCGCGGCGGTTTGGGTCGTCGTGCTGGCCGCCGCGGGGTCGCTGTGGCTGACGCTCGGGCGGATATTTCACGCGCCCGACCTCGCACCGGTCCTGCTGCCGCCCATCGGTATGGCCGGCTGGCTGTTTCAAGCCACCTGGGTGCCGCAACACCTGATGTCGGCGTCATGCGCGATCGCCGCGCTCCTCCTCGCCGTCCAATGCGTGCGGCGGCAGAGTCTTGCTTTGCTGTTGACCCTGGCCTTGGTCGTGGTCGCCGGCTTCGAAAGCTCGACCTATGTCGGCGGAGTGACGTTCGCCATAACGACGCTCATCGCCGCGCCGATTTTACTCGCCGCAGTCGATCCCGGCCGCCGCGTCCGATTTGCGCTTGGCCTCCTCGCGGCCGCCGCGCTGGCGCTCGCGCTCGCGGCGCCGTTCATCCGGGATCAGTTGGCTTCGGTCGCGGCGCGCGGCACCGGCCCGCCGATCGTAATTCATCATGTTGAGGTGCTCGGCGGCGTTTTTCCGCAAGCCTTGCGGCGCGCGCTCGACCTGCCGGCCTATTGGCTGATCCTGCTGCCGATAGAATTGCCGGCCGCCTATGTCGCCGGCGTGCTCGCCGTGATTATGGCGTTGCGCCGTGCGCAGCCCGATGCGGAGAAGCTCACGGTCGCGGTCCTGGCCTGCCTCGCCGGCGCCGGCCTTGGCGCGTCATGGCTGCTGATGAGTACGCTCGGCGACAACAACGATCTCGCCCTGCGCGCGATCATACCGGCCGAAATGATCCTCATTGTCGCCGCCGCGGCGGCGCTCACGCTTAAGCCACGGCCAAAACTGATCGCCGCCGCCGCGCTCGGCGGACTTATCCTGAGCTTGCCGGCTACCCTGGAAATCGCGCGCTACAATTTCCGCGGTAGACCGCAGCCTGACGAACAGATTTTCGCGCAGACGCCGCAGCTATGGGCCGCCGTGCGCCGCTACGCGGCGCCGACTGCGCGCATCGCCAACAATCCATTGTTCTTGAAGGACCTGACGCCGTGGCCGGTCAATCTCTCCTGGGCGCTGCTTTCCGATCGCGGTTCGTGTTTCGCCGGCCGCGAAATGGTGCTCCCCTATGCGACCTTGCCGGCGGAGCGGCGCGAAGCGATCAACGCGCAATTCATCCGCGTCTTTGCCGGACAGGGCAGCGCGGCCGATGTCGACGACATGGCGAACAAATACGGCTGCGATGTCGTCGTGGTGGTGCCGCAGGACGGCGCCTGGACCAGCGATCCGTTTGCGGCGAGCCCCGACTACCGGCTGGCGGAAAATCAAGACGGCCGCTGGCGGATTTATGTGCGGCGGTAAGCGTTAAATCCCCGCGAACCAGTTGAAGCCGCGCTCGCTCCAGTACGTCTCGCGAAAATCGTTGCTGACTTCGATCGCCTTGATCCATTTCGCGTTCTTGTAGCCGAGCTTGGTCGCGGTGCGCAGCCGCAACGGATAGCCGAACGGATCGGCAAGAACGTCGCCGGCGTATTTGGTGGCGAGGATGGTCTGCGGATGCAGCGCGGTCGCCATGTCGATGCTTTCGGTGTAGTCGTCGGCGCAGATGAAATAGACGTATTTCGCGGTCAGATCGGCGCCGACGCGTTGCAGAAAGCCGCGCAAGCTCGGCCCGGACCACTGTCCGATATAGTCCCAGCCTTCGACGCAGACATGGCGGATAATGATTTCCTGCTCGGGCAGCCGGTAGAGTTCTTGTGCGGCCCACGGCCGCTTGTCGGAGGCGAGGCCGGCCAATTCCAGCCGCCAGCTGGCGCCATCGACCGGCTTGACGTCCTCGATGGGGTAATAGGCGTTGAAACGCGGCGGTTTGACCACCTGCGACGGCGAGAATGTCGGCGCCAGGTGGTTCGGCCGGAAGATCGTTTCCTGCACGCCGTCGTTCCACGCCGAGACGGCGCGCAACGCCTTTTGCACGGAGTCGTTCTCGCTGACGTCGCAGCCCGTCAGCAGGGTCAGCGCACCGAGGCTTAGCACGCCGCGGATGACGCCGCGGCGGTTCATCTCCTCAACCAGACGTCGACCGTCCACCAACGCGCTTTGATCGATCGGTGTTTGAGGTCGAAACAGCGACGGAAATCGTTTGGCCATGCGGATCACCGTGACATGGGTTGGCCCGACGTTGCGGCATCATCGATCGATGGCCCGCCGGTTAACATGGCGACGAGGCTCTGCGGCACCAGAAGCGCCAGCGTCACGTGAATGAGGATGAACGCCACGATGGCGGCCGTGCACAGGAAATGAACGAGCCGGATGATCTGAAAGCTGCCGAACAGGCCGGCAACTTCCGAAAATTGCACCGGCTTCCACAGACACAGTCCGCTGATCGCGATCAGGACGCCGACCAGTATGACGCCGAGATAAAGGAGTTTCTGCACGGCGTTGTATTGCGTCAGATCGTCATGGCGCAGGCGAAACCGCAAGGCGTCGCCGATCGTGACCAAAACTTCGCGCACCGAGACCGGAAACAGCTTTTTGCGAAAGCGGCCGGTCGCCAGTCCGTAAGTCAGATAGCACAGCCCGTTGAGCACGAAGATCCACATGCCGAAGAAGTGCCACTGCAGGCCGTACTGCGCCCATTTGCCGATCACGATACTGTCGGGAAAATGCAGAAAGCCGAAGATCGCGTCGTCGTTATAGATCTTCCAGCCGCTGCCGATCATGATGAAAACGGCCGCCGCGTTGATCCAATGCATGGTGCGGAGCGGAAGCGGATGCAGGGGACCCTGCCGCGCGGCTGACGTGACGGTCGGCGTTGCCATCGGATTTTTCTGCAATCGTGATCGGATCGGTCGACCCTACGGTCGCGCAGTTCCGGCCGCAACCAACACCGCTTCACAAAATCGCGCGGCGTGATTGATTGCGACCGCCATGGTGGTCGTCAGCGTTAGCGACGCCAATAATGTCGCGCGATATGCCAGGCCGGAACGTCGATCCGGTGAGAAGCCGGCCAACGGATTTATTCCCAGGGCGGCATCGTCCGCTGGCGCTTGGCTCCCGCGATCACGACTTTGTGAGGCCGATAACTTTTTGGTGTTTTGCGATTTGATAGCAGTGAGGCGGAAGTGACTTGTGCTCCGCCGGAGCCTTTGGCAAGCAAGAACATTGCGTTGCTGAGCGATTTGCAGGGGGAGCCATGAGCCGCACCACGCGGGTCGACGGTCATTCGGCCGTTGCTAAATCGGCCTCGGTCCGAGCCGCCTGCGGCATCGCTTTCATGGCCAAGGCGTCGGCGCCGGGCCGTACCAAGACCCGGCTGGTGCCGCCACTCTCCTTCGAAGAGGCTGCCGCGCTCAATACCGCTTTTCTGCAGGACGTGGCCGACAATGTGCTCGCTGCTGCGCGCCACGGCGCGCCGCATGGCGGTATCGCCGGCTATGCGGCCTATGGCCCGAACGACGCCGAAGAGTTCTTTCGCCGCACCCTGCCGGCGGCGATCGGCCTGATCGGCGCCTGGTGGCCGAATTTCGGCGATTGCCTGTTCCACACCATCGAGCAGCTTTTTGCCCGCGGCCATGGCGCGGCGGTGGTGCTCAATTCCGACAGTCCGACGCTGCCGACCGCACTGTTGATTGAAACCGCGGCGGAGCTGGCGCGGCCGGGCGATCGGGCGGTACTCGGGCCGTCGAGCGACGGCGGCTATTACTTGCTTGGACTCAAAGGCGCCCACCGCCGTTTATTCGAGGACATCGCCTGGAGCACCGAACGCGTCGCCGACCAGACGCGCCAACGCGCCCGCGAAATCGGTCTCGAGGTTCACAGCTTGCCGGTCTGGTACGACGTCGATGACGCCGATGGCTTGCGTCGGCTCGACGCCGAACTGCGCGACGAGGCGTCGGCGCGGCGCGACGCTTACGCGCCGCGTTACGCTATGCAGACGGCGAAATTGATGAGCCGGCTCGGCCGGAACTGCGCGTTCGACCGCCGCAGCGACCGCGCGATGCCGGCCGACGAAGCGCGCGCCTGACATAACCGATCATGTCGAGGCGCGCGGCGATCATGGCAACGGCGGCGGCGAGCAAGCGGACGGTCGATCCCAAGCGCTATTTCGAGGACGTAGCGACCGACGGCGAAGTGCCCGAGCAGGAGCCGGTCTGCCTTTATCTGGAGACCACCAACCGCTGCAATCTGTTGTGCACGACCTGCCCGCGCACCTACGAGGAGCTCGAGCCGCCGGCCGACATGAGCTGGGAGCTGTTCACTTCCATCATCGATCAAATTCCGCGTCTACACCGCGCCGTACTGCACGGCGTCGGCGAACCGATGCTGGTCAAGGCGCAGCCGCGCATGGTGCGCTATCTGAAAGACCGCGGCACTTACGTTCTGTTCAACACCAACGGCACGGTACTCAACGAAAAGAACGGCCGCGCGCTGATCGCTGCCGGGCTCGACGAGTTACGGGTGTCGTTCGATGCCGCCAACGCCAGGTCCTATCTTGCCATCCGCGGCAAGAATTATTTCCACCGTATCCTGAAAAATGTCCGCGCGTTCCGCGAACTGCAGGAGCGCGAAGGCCACGGCAAGCCGCTGGTGTCGGCCTGGCTCACCGGACTGCGCGAAACGATAGAGGAACTGCCGGACTTCGTCTGCGTCGCCGCGGAAACCGGAGTCAAGGAAGTGCACCTGCAGCGGCTCGTATATTTCAACGACAACGCCATCGGCTTGGCGCGGCCGGACCAGGCGCTGTACGAGCGGCTTTCGGCGGAGGAAGCGGTCCATATCGACCGCGCCGCGGCGCTCGCCAAATCGCTCGGCGTTGTGTTTTCCGCCTCCGGCGGCGCCACCGAGCCCGGCATCAGCCTCAAGCGCAGCGATAGCGGTTCGCCATGGTCGCTGTGCCGACGGCCGTGGACGGTGATGTATTTCACCGCCAACGGGCGCGCGCTGCCGTGCTGCATCGCGCCGTTCTCGCAGCGCGGCTACGAGAATTACACGCTCGGCGACGCCACCCAGCAAACCTTGCGCGAAATCTGGACCGGTGCGGCTTATGCCAGATTCCGCAACGGGCTGAAATCGGATACGCCGCCGGAGACTTGCGCCAGCTGCGGCCTGCGGTGGAGTCTGTGACCGAGCGCGTCGCTGTCGTCATTCCGACCTTCAACGAAGCGGAATCGATCGCCGCCGTCGTCGCCGAATTGCCGCGCGACGTCGTCAACCGCATCATCGTCGCCGACGGCGGCAGCGGCGACGGCACGATGGAGCGCGCCCGCGCCGCCGGCGCCGAGACAATCAGCGTCGGCCGCGGCTACGGCCGCGCCTGTCTCGCCGGTGCCGAGACCGCCGGCAACGCCGACATCATCGTGTTTATGGACGGCGACGGCGCCGACGATCCGAACGCGATTGCCGCGCTGGTCGAGCCGATCCGCGCCGGCACGTGCGATTTCGTCATCGCCTCGCGCGCGCGCGGCCGCCGGGAGCCGGGCAGCATGGCGTCGCATCAGCTTTTGGCCGGTCATCTCGCCGGCCTCATGACCAAGGTCCTATATGGCGTGCGCTATACCGACATGTGCGCGTTCCGCGCCATCCGCCGTGACATTTTGCTCGCGCTGGGCATGCGCGAAATGACCTACGGCTGGAATCTGGAAATGCAGATGCGGGTGGCGCGCGCAAAATTGCGGGTGCGTGAACTGCCGGTCGGCTACCGCCGCCGCATCGGCGGCAAATCGAAAGTCGCCGGCTCGCTCTCCGGCTCGCTCAATGCCGGACTGAAGATCATCTCGACCTTCGCCCGCGTCGCGACGGAGCCGGTGCGGAGCCGCGCGTCGTGAACTAGCCCGCCACCTTTTGCAGGAAGCCGTCGACGCTGCCACGCAGACTTTCGGCGGCTTTCTCGACCGCTGTGGAGGCGGCGAGCACCGTGTCGGCCGAGCTCTGCATGTCGGCGATGGCGTCGGACACGCGTTGCAGTACCGCGACCACCGATTTGGTGCCCGAGGCGGCCGCGGTGACGTGGTTCGATATCTCGCCGGTCGCGGCATGCTGCTCCTCGACCGAAGTGGCGATCGCCGCGGTGAATTCCCGGATTTCGTCCATGCGCCCGGTGATGCTGCCGATGGCGCCGACCGCGCCTTGCGTTGCCGTCTGCACCGCCGCGATCTGCGCGGCGATGTCGGCGGTCGCCTTGGCGGTCTGTACCGCCAGCGCCTTGACCTCGGACGCGACCACGGCAAAGCCCTTGCCGGCGGCGCCGGCGCGCGCCGCTTCGATGGTGGCGTTGAGCGCCAACAAATTGGTCTGGCCGGCGACGTCCTGAATGAGCTTGACCACGTCGTCGATCTTCTGCGCCGCCTGGGCCAGCCCGCCGACGATCGCGCTGGTCGATTGCGCCTCGGCGGTGGCGGCGCGTACCACCTCGCCGGCGTTGGCGATCTGGCGGTTGATTTCGGCGATCGATTTCGACAGTTGGTCGGCCGCTGCGGCGGCACTTTCGACGCCGTCGAAAGCGTCGCTCGAAGTGTGGACCGCGCCGGCGGTCTGCGCGGTGGTCTCGTCCGACATCGCCGACAGAGCGGTGGCGGTCGATTTGAGCGCCGTGACGCTGTCGGTGACGGTTTTGAGCACGCCCTCGACGCTGCCGCGAAACCAGGTGATGGCGTCGTCGACGGCGGCGCGCCGCGCTTGCTGTTCGCCGAGCAGCGCGCTCTGTCGCTCCGCTTTGCGGCGCTGGGTGATGTCGTGGTGGGTGCCGATCCAATAACCGCCGCCGCCGGGGATCGAGCGATTGACCACGGCGATGGAACGGCCATCGGGCAGTTCGGACACGAAATTGATGACATTGCCGCGCGTCATCATCGCCATGAGATCGGCGCAATACTGCTCGGGGTCGCTCGGCAGCGAGCCAGATTTGGCGCGCAGCCGGACGATGTCGATGAGGCGCGCGCCGGGCTTTACGACATCCGGCGGCAGGTCGTAGATCGCGAGATAGCGCGCGTTGCAGACGGCGAGGCGCCCGGCGGCGTCGAACATCACTACGCCCTGGGTCATGTTGTTGAGGGCGAGTTCGACCAGGCGGCTCCTGGCATCGCGCCGGCGATAGACGAGAGCGACGGCGCCAAGGCCGATAATAAGGCCAACAATCAGGCATGCGACGACGACAGGTGCGTAGTCGTGCTCCATCGCAGAACCGGTCAAGACCCGGAGCATCGCGCGTTTCCGCCCAACGGTTGTCGTCCAACCCTTAGCTACCGAACGGCGATTTACGTTTCGTTAATTGAAACGCGCCGGACCGGCAGTTCCACGCGCCTTTGAAGGGTCAGGCGGTCAGGATGTGCTTGTCGGGATCGAGCCAGAACGCCCACACGGCCGAGCCCGCGACAAGGAGCGCTGCCGCGACGATGAACGGGGCCTGCCAGGAGCCGTATTGGGCGAGAAAGCCAAACACGATCGGCGACAGCGCGCCGCCGATATTGCCGGCCATGTTCATCATCCCGGATACCGTTCCCGAATATTTGCCGCCGGTGTCCATCGGCACCGCCCAGGACGGCCCGATGGTGAATTCCAGAAAAAACATCGAGGCGGTCAGCCCGTAGACGGCGGTGTAGGCGTCCTCCGTCAGGGCCGCCGGCACGATGCACACGGCGCAGCCCAAAAGGCCGACGATAGCGACGACGCGGCGGCCGATCCTGGCGCTGCCGGTCTTGTTCAACAGCCAGTCGGTGGCAAGGCCGCCGACGGTGTCGCCGATCACGCCGGCGAACAGCGGCAGCGAAGCGAAAACTCCGACCTTGATCAGCGTGAAATGCCGGGCCTCGATCAGATAGGACGGCAGCCAGCTCAAGAAAATCCACAGGCAATAGACGTAAGTGAAATAGGC